>Ga0070667_100004647_pt1 | contig 11528 bp, 8 predicted proteins | sample KBSS33metaG_FD_64659 | JGI IMG/M metagenome (GOLD analysis project Ga0070667, IMG submission 64659) | Switchgrass rhizosphere microbial communities from Kellogg Biological Station, Michigan, USA - KBS S3-3 metaG | ecosystem: Host-associated > Plants > Roots > Rhizosphere > Soil ...
TCGGCTGCGGCGGCGACCGCGACCGCGGCAAGCGCCCGCTGATGGGGGAGGCCGCCGCGCGGCTGGCCGACATGGCCTATTTCACCAACGACAACCCCCGGTCGGAGGATCCCCTGGCCATCCTCGCCGCTATGGTCGAGGGCGGACTGAAGGTGCCGCAGCCCGAGCGGGCGCACATCGTGGTGGAACCCGACCGCGCCGCCGCCATCGGGCTGGCGATCGGCCGGGCCCACCGCGGCGATGTCGTCGTGGTGGCCGGCAAGGGCCACGAGCAGGGCCAGTACGTGGCCGGCGAGGTGTTCCCCTTCGACGACAGAGAAGTCGTCAGGGAGGCCTTGCGCCAAGTTGTGAGAGGGGACGGGACGCAGGCGTGATCCCACTTCCGCTGTCGAAGGTCGCGGAGCTGACCGGGGGGACGCTCCACTGCGAGCGTGCCGACGTCCTGGTAGACGGGCCCGTGGTCATCGACTCGCGCGCGGTCGAGCCCGGCGCGCTGTTCGCCGCGTTCCGCGGCGAGCGCGTGGACGGCCACGACTTCGCCGCCGCCGCGCTGCAGGCCGGCGCGGCGGGCGTGCTCGCCGAACGCCCGGTGGGCGGCCCGGCGGTCGTCGTCGACGACGTACAGAAGGCCCTGGGCGAGCTGGCCAGGGGCGTGCTCGGCAGGCTGCCGGACACGACCGTGACCGGCATCACCGGGTCGGCGGGCAAGACCTCGACCAAGGACCTGATCGCGCAGGTCGTGCGGCGCGCGGGGCCGACGATCGCGCCGGTCGGCTCGTTCAACAACGAGATCGGCCTGCCGCTCACCGCGCTGCGCGCCGACGAGCAGACCAGGCACCTGGTGCTGGAGATGGGCGCGCGGGGCATCGGCCACATCGCCTACCTGGCCCGGATCGGCCGGCCGCGGATCGGTGTGGTGCTGAACGTCGGCCACGCGCACATCGGCGAGTTCGGCAGCCAGGAGATGGTCGCCCGCGCCAAGGGCGAGCTGGTCGAGGCGCTGTCGGTGCACGGCACCGCGGTGCTGAACGCCGACGACCCGCTGGTGCGCACCATGGCCGCCCGCACCGCCGCCAAGATCGTCTTGTTCGGCCGCGCGCCGGACGCCACCGTACGGGCGACCGAGGAGTGGCTGGACGACCAGGGCCGGGCCCGGTTCTCGCTGGTCACCCCCGAGGGCGTGCTGCCGGTCTCGCTGCGCCTGCACGGCGCCCACGCGGTCATGAACGCGCTCGCCGCCGCGGCCGTCGGCCGCGAGGTGGGCCTGGAGCTGAACGAGATCGCCGAGGCGCTGTCGGAGGCCGAGCCGGCCAGCCGGTGGCGGATGGAGGTCACCGTGCGCGCCGGCGACGGCGTGACGGTGGTCAACGACGCCTACAACGCCAACCCCGAGTCGATGCGGGCCGCGCTCGACACGGTCGCGCACATGGCCCGGGGGCGGCGCGCGTTCGCCGTTCTGGGCGAGATGGGCGAACTCGGCGCGTCCTCAATGGCGGAACATGCCAAGATCGGGCAGCATGTCGCCCGCAGCGGATTCGCCGGCCTCATCGTCGTCGGCAAGGCGGCGGCCGCGATGGCCGAGGGGGCCGGGCAGGTGGGGTCATGGAACGGAGAGTGCGTACAGGTGGATGACGTCGGCGCCGCGGTGACGGCGCTGCGGGAGCGGCTCCGGCCGCAGGACGTCGTGCTGGTGAAGGCCTCTCGCGTGGCAGGGCTGGAACGGGTCGCCGGTGGGCTGCTCGAGGGCGAGCACGGGAGTGACACGGCATGACCAACATCATCATTGCCGCGGGTGTGGCGCTGGTGTTCGTCATGGTCGGCACGCCGGTGTGGATCCGCATCGTCAACCGGCTCGGCTACGGCCAGATGATCCGCGACGAGGGCCCCGAGGCGCACCTGGCCAAGCGCGGCACGCCCACCATGGGCGGCACGGTCTTCATCGTCGGCTCGCTGGTCGGCTACGCGGTCGCCCACCTGATCACCGGCAGCAAGCCGACGGTCTCGGGCATCCTGGTGCTCTTCCTCATGACCGGGCTCGGCCTGGTCGGGTTCGTCGACGACTACATCAAGGTCTTCAAGCAGCGCAGCCTCGGCCTGCGCAGCGGCGCCAAGATGATCGGCATCATCCTGGTCGGCGTCGTGTTCGCGGTCTCCTCGCTGAACTTCCCCAACGGGTACGACGTCACCCCCGCCTCCCCGCACCTGTCGTTCCTGCGCGACTTCGGGCCGTCGATCGGCCCGTACCTGTTCGTCGTCTGGGCGTTGCTGCTGATCGCGGCGATGTCCAACGGCGTCAACCTGACCGACGGCCTGGACGGCCTGGCGGCGGGTCCGGCGGGCATGGTGCTGGCCGCGTACGTGATCATCGGCAACTGGCAGCTGCGCAACAGCTGCTACGACGCGGGCCTGGCGCCCGGCTGCTACAGCGTGCGCGACCCGCTGGACCTGGCGGTCGTCGCCGCGGCCGTGCTCGGCGGGGTGTTCGGCTTCCTGTGGTGGAACGCCCCACCCGCCAAGATCTTCATGGGCGACACCGGCTCGCTCGCGCTCGGCGGCGTGCTGGTGGGCCTGGCGATCCTCACCCACACCCAGTTCCTGCTGGCCATCCTGTGCGGCCTGATCGTCATGATCACACTGTCGGTGATCATCCAGGTCGGCGGCTTCAAGATGACCCGAAAACGCGTGTTCAAGATGGCCCCGCTCCAGCACCACTTCGAGTTGTCGGGCTGGGCCGAGACCACCATCGTCGTGCGCTTCTGGCTGATGTCGGCGCTGTTCGTGGCGATCGGGCTCGGGCTGTTCTACCTGGAATGGATGCCCAAGAAGTGACCCACGAAGCCGGCGGAGCCGGGCCGGGGGGTGTGGGGGGTCGTCCCCTTACAAGTGACACCGCCCCCTGGGACGGCCTGAGCGTCTGCGTGGCCGGGATCGGCGTGTCCGGCCGCGCCGCCGCGCGGGTGCTCGCCGAGCGCGGCGCCCGCGTCACCCTCGTGGAGGGCCGCGACGGGGACGACCAGCGCGCGCTGGCGGCCGGGCTGGAGAAGCAGGGTGTGACCGTGCGGCTCGGCGACGGCGAGACCCTGCCGGAGGGCACCGAGCTGGTCGTGACCTCGCCCGGCTGGCGCCCGGACGCCCCGCTGCTGGTCGCCGCCGCCGACGCCGGGATCGAGGTCTTCGGCGAGGTCGAGCTGGCCTGGCGATTGCGTCCCGAGGGCGCGGCGCCCTGGCTGGCCATCACCGGGACCGATGGGAAGACCACGGTCGTGCGGATGCTGGCGTGCATGCTGGAGGCCGCCGGGCACGACGCGCTGGCGGTCGGCAACGTCGGCACGCCCATCGCCCAGGCCGTCCTGGAGAAGCACGACGTGCTCGCGGTCGAGCTGTCCAGCTACCAGCTCCACTGGTCGAGCTCGCTGGCGCCGCTCGCCGCGACCGTGCTGAACGTGGCGCCCGACCACCTCGACTGGCACGGCACGATGGACGCCTACGTCGGCGCCAAGGGCAAGATCTTCGCGCCCGGGACGCTGGCCGTCTACAACGCCGACGACGCCACCTCCACCGCGCTCGCGGAACGTTCCGAGCGCCGGGCCGGGTTCACGCTGGACTGCCCGCGCCCCGGCCAGCTCGGCGTCGTCGAGGAACTGCTGGTCGACCGCGCGTTCACCGAGGACCCGGCGCGGCACGCCGACGAGCTGGCCGGGCTGGCGGACGTGCGCCCGTTCGCCCCGCACAACGTCGCCAACGCGCTCGCCGCCGCCGCCCTCGCCCGCGCCTACGGCGTCCCGCCCGAGGCCGTACGGGAGGGCCTGCGCGCGTTCGTGCCCGACCCGCACCGCATCCAGCACGTCGCCGACATCGGCGGCGTCACCTACATCAACGACTCCAAGGCCACCCAGCCGCACGCCGCGGCCGCCTCGCTGGCCGCCTACCGGTCGATCGTGTGGATCGCGGGCGGCCTGCTGAAGGGCCTGGACGTCGACGACCTGGTCCGCACCAGCGTGCCGCGGCTGCGCGGCGTCGTGCTCATGGGACGTGACAGGGCACGGATCGCCGAGGCACTCGCGCGACACGCGCCCGAGGTCCCGGTCGTGGACGTTCCGGACACCGACACTGGGGCGATGGACCGTGTCGTGAACCAAGCCGCAGCCCTGGCCCGCCCGGGCGACACCGTACTGCTCGCCCCCGTCGGCGCCTCCTTCGACATGTTCGCCAACTATCCGGCCCGCGGTGACGCCTTCATCGCGGCCGTACGGCGGCTGGCGCAGTCCTGATGACCGCCGTACCGGCGCAAGACGAGGTCACCGAGGCCAGGGAGCGGTCCGGGCCGCGCGAGCAGGTCGTCGCGGCCGTCGGGCTGCTGGACCGCCCGCTCACCTCCTACTACCTGGTGCTCGGCTGCTCGATGCTGCTGCTGGCGCTCGGGCTCACCATGGTGCTGTCGGCCTCCAGCGTGAAGCAGCTGCAGGAGACCGGGTCGGCCTACACCCTGTTCCAGAAGCAGGCGATGTGGATGGTGATCGGCCTGCCCGGCATGTGGCTGGCCTCCCGGATGCCGGTCAAGGCGATCCGCTCGCTGGCCTACCCGCTGGTGCTGCTGTCGGTCGTGGCGCTGATCCTGGTGCTGGTGCCCGGCCTCGGCCGTACGGCGGGCGGGGCGACGCGCTGGATCAGCCTCGGACCGCTCCAGGTCCAGCCGTCCGAACCGGCCAAGCTCGGCCTGGTGCTGTGGGGCGCCGACCTGCTGGCGCGCAAGGACAAGCTCGGCCAGCTGAACGAGTGGAAACCGCTGCTGGTCCCGCTGCTGCCCGGCGCCGGCCTCCTGGTGCTGCTGGTGATGCTCGGCAACGACCTGGGCACCACGCTGGTGCTCCTCACGATCTTCCTGGCGCTGCTGTGGGTCATCGGGGCGCCCGGACGCCTGTTCGTCGGCATCGCCGGGCTCGTGTGCGTCCTGGTCTCGATCCTGATCGTCGTCGAGCCGTACCGCATGCAGCGCCTCACCGGTTTCCTGGACCCCAGTGGTGACCCCCTCAAGACGAATTACCAAGGCCTGCAAGGGCTTTACGCGGTCGCCTCCGGCGGCTGGTTCGGCACCGGGCTGGGCGAGGGCCGGGCGAAATGGGACTTCCTGCCCCATGCCGAGACCGACTTCATCTTCGCGATCGTGGGTGAAGAATTCGGGCTCGTCGGTACGCTCGTCGTGCTGGGCCTGTTCGGGCTGCTCGCCTATGCCGGGCTGCGGATCGCCCGGCGGGTGAAGGACCCGTTCACCCGCCTGGCCGCGGCCGGCTCCACCGCGTGGCTGGTGGTGCAGGCGATCGTCAACATCGGGGCGGTGATCGGTGTGCTTCCCATCACAGGGATCCCGTTGCCGCTGGTCTCCTACGGAGGCTCGGCGCTGATCCCGACCCTGATCGCGCTCGGCATGCTGCTGGCGTTCGCCAAACGGGAGCCGGGGGCCCGCCAGGCGCTGGCCGCACGGGGTCCCGGACCGGTTCTGCGGGCCCTAAGCTGGCTGGGCCTGGCACGGCGTTGAATCCCCTGACCGACTCGCCCGAGGAGTTGTCTACGAGCATGAGGGTTGTCCTGGCCGGCGGCGGCACCGCCGGACACATCGAGCCCGCCCTGGCCCTGGCCGATGCGCTGCGGCGCAACGACCCGAACGTGGGGATCACGTGCCTGGGGACCGAGCGGGGCCTGGAGACCCGGCTCGTTCCGCAGCGCGGTTACGAGCTCGCCCTGATCCCGCCGGTGCCGCTCCCGCGCCGGCTCACCCCGCAGCTGCTGTCGGTGCCCGGACGGCTGAACGGCGCGATCAAGGCCGCGGCCAACATCCTCGACCAGGCGCAGGCCGACGTCCTGGTGGGCTTCGGCGGCTACGTCGCCACCCCCGGCTACCTGGCGGCCAAGCGCCGCAAGGTGCCGATCATCGTGCACGAGGCCAACCCGAAGCCGGGCCTGGCCAACAAGCTCGGGGCCCGCTTCACCGACCACGTCGCGGTCTCGCACTCGGACTCGCCGCTGCCGAACGCCACGTTCGTCGGCATCCCGCTGCGCCGCGAGATCGCCACGCTGGACCGGCTGGCGATGGGCGACAAGGCGCGGTCCTACTTCGGGCTGCTGCCCGACCTCCCGACGCTGCTGATCTTCGGCGGCTCGCAGGGCGCCCGGTCGCTCAACCGGGCCGCCGTGGCCGCCGCCCCCGCGTTCCGGCAGGCCGGGATCCAGGTGCTGCACATCGTCGGCCCGAAGAACACCGAGGAGCCCGAGCCGGCCCCGCCCGGCGGCCCGCAGTACGTGACCATCCCGTACTGCGACCGGATGGACCTGGCCTACGCGGCGGCCGACATGGCCATGTGCCGTGCGGGCGCGATGACCTGCGCCGAGCTGACCGCTGTCGGGCTGCCGGCGGTCTACGTGCCGCTGCCGATCGGCAACGGCGAGCAGCGCCTGAACGCCGAGCCGATCGTGGCCGCGGGCGGCGGGCTGCTGGTCGACGACGCCGAGCTCACGCCGGAGTGGATCGCCCAGCAGTTGCTGCCGGCGCTGGCCGACCCGAGCCGGGTCGCGCAGATGTCGGAGGCCGCGGGCAGGATGGGCCGCCGCGACGCCGACGTCGCGCTGGCGAAGATGGTGTACGACGTCGTACGGGCCTCCCACCAGCAGCAGTAGGAAGGCCGCGGGGGAAGCACGTGGGACGGCCGCGCCGCCGGGGGCGGCGCGGATGGACAAGGGAACGAGCGATGCGAATGAGCGAGCGGAGCGAGCGTTCCGGGGGGCGTGGGGGGTCGTCCCCCCTCGAGGAGGCCGCATGAGTCTGATCACTCCGGGTGAGATCCTGCCTGCCGATGAGCTGGGCAAGGTCCACTTCATCGCGATCGGCGGGGCCGGCATGTCCGGCATCGCCCGCGTCATGCTCAAGCGCGGCATCGCCGTCTCCGGTAGCGATGCCAAGGACTCCGACCTGCTCGCGCAGCTGAGCGGGCTCGGCGCGAAGGTCTTCGTCGGGCACGACGCCGCGCACGTGGGCGACGCCGACACCGTGGTGGTCTCCACCGCGATCCGCGAGACCAATCCCGAGCTCGTCGCCGCGCGCGAGCGCGGGCTGCGGGTGCTGCACCGGTCCGCCGCGCTCGCCGCGCTGATGGTCGGGCGGCGCGCGGTCGCCGTGGCGGGCACGCACGGCAAGACGACCACGACGTCGATGCTGACCGTCGCGCTGCAGCACGCGGGCGCCGACCCGTCGTACTGCATCGGCGGCCAGCTGGTCACGACCGGGCTCGGCGCCGACGAGGGCACCGGCGACGTCTTCGTCGCCGAGGCCGACGAGAGCGACGGCTCGTTCCTGATGTACACGCCGCACATCGCGGTGATCACCAACGTCGAGGCCGACCATCTGGACAACTACGGCGGCTTCGAGAAGGTGAAGGAGAACTTCGCCCGCTTCGTGGAACGCATCGAGCCGGGCGGCACGCTGGTCGTCGGCGCGGACGATCCCGTGGCGATGGAGCTGGGGGAGCAGGGGCGTGCGCGCGGGCTGACCGTGCGGACCTACGGCGAGGCCGAGGGCGCCGACCTGCGGGTCTCCGGCTTCACGCCGCGCGGCCTGGGCTCGGCGTTCGAGATCGAGGGCGTCGGCGCGGTCGCGCTGAACGTGCCGGGCCGCCACAACGCGCTGAACGCCGCCGCGGTGGTAGCGGTCGCGCAGGCGCTCGGCCGCGACCTGGCCGCCGTACGGGAGGGCCTGACCGCGTTCGGCGGCGCGATGCGCAGGCTGGAGCCCAAGGGCACCGCGAACGGCATCGAGGTCTTCGACAGCTACGCCCACCACCCGACCGAGCTGACCGCCGACCTGTCGGCGACCCGCGACTACGTGGAGCAGAAAGGCGGCGGGCGGATCGTGGCGGTGTTCCAGCCGCATCTCTACAGCCGCACGCGCTTCTTCGCCGCCGAGTTCGGGGCGGCCCTGGGCCTCGCCGAGGTCGCGGTCGTGCTGGACGTCTACGGCGCCCGCGAGGACCCCGAACCCGGCGTGACCGGCAAGCTGGTGTCGGACGCGGTCCCGTCCGGAACCCAGGCGGTCTACGCGCCGGTCTGGGACGACGTGCCGGCGACGGTGGTGGGCCTCGCCCGACCCGGGGACGTGGTCATCACGCTCGGCGCGGGCGATGTGACCAGGCTCGGCCCGATGATCCTCGAACGGATCGCCGCCTCCTAGGCGTGGGCTCCCGGCCCGTGCGGGAGATGACTGCCAAGCTTGGGTCATGACCGAGGCGGGCACGAGCCAAACGGACGGCGCGACCGGCGGCGTGACCGGCGAAGCGACCGGCGGTGCGGGCGAGTCCACCGGCGCCGGCGCGCCCGGAGACGGCACCACGACCCCGCCGCCCCGGCGCCCGTCCGGGCTCGCCAAGGGCGGCAGCCGGTGGAAGACGGCGTTCGTCGCGCTGCTGGTGCTGGGCGTCCTCGGCACCGCGTCGTGGGTGTTGCTCGGGTCCAAGCTGCTGGTCGTACGGCATGTCGAGGTGACCGGCACCAAGCTCGCGCCACGCGACCGCATCGTGGCGGCGGCCGGGATCCGGCTCGGCGTGCCGATGGCGCGGCTGGGCACCGGCTCGGTGCGCGGCCGCGTGGAACGGCTGCGTGAGGTCAAGTCCGCCAAGGTCGAGCGGCGCTGGCCCGCCACGGTGCGGATCGTCGTGCACGAGCGCGTCCCGCTGGTGATGGTCGAACGTGGCGGACGCTACTACCAGCTGGACGAGGACGGCGTCACCGTCGCCGACGGTCCCGTACGTCCGCCGAAGCTGCCCGCGCTGAGCGCGACCGCGCCCGGCCCCACCGATCCGGCCACGCTCGCCGCGCTGCACGTCGTCGCCGCGCTGCCGGACCGGCTGAGCCGCCGGGTGGTCGGCGTGGAGGCGCCGTCGACGGAGTCGGTGACGCTGCGGCTTTCGGGCGGCCCGTCGGTCGTGTGGGGCTCCGACGACCGGCCCGAGGAGAAGCTGCGGCTGTTCGAGGCGCTGCTGAAGACGCCGGCCGGACGGGCGGCGCACACCATCGACGTGAGCTCTCCCGAGGTCGTCACTACACGGTGACTGGGATCCCCTGCGCGCGTCGCGGGGATTCCGGGCGCCCGATGGGGCACGCTGGACCGCAGGACGAAAAACGCGGTCCGCGGTGCGGGGAGGGGAGGAGTCATGTCCGGCGTGAGCCCTGACATGGGGAGGCCTTTCCCTTCGTTCGCCAACCAGGGCAACTCTCGCGCACTGCGACACGCCGGTTCAGTTGGCCGGAGGTTAGTTGACCCTGGCGGTAAGCCCGCCCTACTGTCCGTATCAGCCTTCAGGTTGACATAACTGTAAGTCTCAAGTTGAGGGTGAGGGTTGAGGGGGTGTCCGCACCGCCCGATCCGCACCGAGCAAGTCCCAGGTCAGGAACTCCGCGACGGCACCGGCGACCCGCCGGGCCCGGCGGGTTGGATAGAGCGAGCGGAAAGGCCCCTCGTCGTGGCAGCACCGCAGAATTACCTCGCGGTCATCAAGGTCGTCGGCATCGGCGGCGGCGGCGTCAACGCCGTCAACCGGATGATCGAGGAGGGACTCAAGGGCGTCGAGTTCATCGCGATCAACACTGACGCCCAGGCGCTGCTGATGAGTGACGCCGACGTGAAGCTGGACGTGGGGCGTGAGCTCACCCGCGGACTGGGCGCCGGGGCCAACCCGGACGTGGGCCGCAAGGCCGCCGAGGATCACCGCGAGGAGATCGAGGAGGTCCTCAAGGGGGCCGACATGGTCTTCGTCACCGCGGGCGAGGGCGGCGGCACCGGCACCGGCGGCGCGCCCGTCGTGGCCAACATCGCCCGTTCGCTCGGCGCGCTCACGATCGGCGTCGTCACCCGTCCGTTCAGCTTCGAGGGCAAGCGCCGGGCCATGCAGGCCGAGGCCGGCATCGAGACGCTGCGCGACGAGGTCGACACCCTCATCGTGATCCCGAACGACCGGCTGCTGTCGATCTCCGACCGGCAGGTCAGCGTGCTGGACGCCTTCAAGGCCGCCGACCAGGTGCTCCTGTCCGGTGTTCAGGGCATCACCGACCTGATCACCACGCCGGGCCTGATCAACCTGGACTTCGCCGACGTGAAGTCGGTCATGTCCGGCGCCGGCTCGGCGCTCATGGGCATCGGCTCGGCCCGCGGCGACGACCGCAGCGTGGCCGCCGCCGAGATGGCGATCAGCAGCCCGCTGCTGGAGGCGAGCATCGACGGCGCCCACGGCGTCCTGCTGTCCATCTCCGGCGGCTCCGACCTCGGCCTCTTCGAGATCAACGAGGCGGCCCAGCTGGTCTCCAACGCGGCCGCACCCGACGCCAACATCATCTTCGGCGCGGTCATCGATGACGCCCTCGGCGACGAGGTCAGGGTCACGGTGATCGCGGCGGGTTTTGACGAGGGCCGACCTGCCAAACCGGTCCCTGAACCCGAGGCCAAACGCGTACCGCCGCCGCCGCGACCGGCACCGCCGCCTCCGGCGCCGCCCGTGACACAGGCGCCGCCCGTGGCGCAGGCCCCGCCGCCTCCGGCCCAGCCCGCCAACCCGATCCCGAGCCGGGTCGGCCGCAGCGACCAGCCGGCCCAGTCGATCGCGCAGGCCGCGGCGGCTCCGGCGTCCGCGCAGTCGGCCCCGGCGCCCCCGCCGCCGCCCAAGCCCGCCGAGGCCGAGCGGCCGCAGGAGCGTCCGGCCGAGCCGGCGCGGCCGCAGCCCTCCGCCCAGGAGAGCGAGCCCGCCTCGGCTCCGGCACCGCCGCCCGCGCCGCGACCGGCCTCCGAGCCGGCCCCGACGCGCGTGCACGCCGGTGACGGTGAGAGCGGTTCGGCCGGGACGGGCCCGCGCCGCCGCCCGGTCGTGTTCGACGAGGACGACGACCTCGACGTCCCCGACTTCCTGAAGTGATCCGGTTCCCGAAGTGATCCGGGCCGTCGATCTGGGCGAGGGGATCGGCGCCGCGTTCACCGCCCGGGCGGGCGGGGTGAGCCGGGCACCGTTCGACTCGCTCAACCTCGGCGGCGCGGTCGGCGATGACGCCGAAGCGGTCGCCGGCAACCGCGCCCGTGCCGCCGCCGCCCTGGGCGCCGATCCGGACCGCACGGTCTGGATGCGCCAGGTCCACGGCGCGGACGTCGCGCACGTGACCACCCCCCATCTGGACTCACCGGTGGACGCGACCGTCACCACCGAGCCGGGCCTGGTCCTGGCGGTGCTGGTCGCCGACTGCGCGCCGGTGCTGATCGCAGACCCCGTCGCCGGAGTCGTCGGCGCGGCCCACTCGGGCCGCCCGGGGACCGCGGCGGGCGTCGTCCCCGCCCTCGTGACCGAGATGGTCAAGCACGGTGCGGATCCCGAACGTATGAGGGCCGCGATGGGCCCGGCCGCCTGCGGCGGCTGCTACGAGGTCCCGGCCGAGATGCGCGACGAGGTCGAGGCCGCCGCGCCCGGCTCGTACGCCACCACCGGCAAGGGCACTCCCGGAGT
>Ga0070667_100004655_pt1 | contig 11513 bp, 6 predicted proteins | sample KBSS33metaG_FD_64659 | JGI IMG/M metagenome (GOLD analysis project Ga0070667, IMG submission 64659) | Switchgrass rhizosphere microbial communities from Kellogg Biological Station, Michigan, USA - KBS S3-3 metaG | ecosystem: Host-associated > Plants > Roots > Rhizosphere > Soil ...
CCACTACAACTGCAATGATGATGTTTCTCTTCTTATGGCTCGTTGTTGGGGACTGTTTCTCCGTACTGGTATCCGGCTGGCTTGGCGAGGGAAGCAAGTCTGACTGCCGCACTTGCGGTTCCGACGTATTCGCCGCCGGCTGGGTGTCGGCTGTTTGCTGGGCGCGATTCGCATCCCGCGCGAACGCAGGAGTGACTGCCAGTAAAGTGACGATGAGGACCAAACTTGATGACTTAATCACAAAAAAACTCCTTACTAAATGGTCGTTGCTAGTCGGCAAAATAAAGTTACCCATCGGCGCGAGATGCGAGCGCCGTGACACTGGGCGGTATGGGGCCTTTCCACGGGATTCGCCGCCTCTTGCCTTACGCCGTTTGTCTCTAACAGAAAGTTCTCAAACCGGCTCATTTCCATCCTGTCTTTCAAGCGAATTCCCTGACCCTGACAGAGACGCCGTTTGATCAACAGGAGGAGGATAGGTCTGACAGCTCACGGAAGTCATAAACGTGAAGTAAAAGTGGGGTAACGTTTCGGTAAAACAATCGAAGGCAGAAGAAGAATAATGACCTGCGCCTCCCGTCTTGTACGGCTTTCGTCTCGCGGCTACATCAAATTCGTTCTGTCAGCCCTCGTTGTCAGCCAGTTTGGTTGCCTTGATTCCAGGGTTGCTCGCTGTCGCGGACTTCCGTTAGCACGCTTGCGATGAAACCAAGCAACTCGTCGAGCGAGTGGAAGCGTATTGCCCTGTTCGTTGCAACGTGCTCCACTCTGCCCTCGAACCGCCCAGCATCAATATTCGTTTCCGGTCGAAACTGGACAACGAACGCCGCCCTGTGTTGCCATCCACTCATCAAGAGCAGACAATAATGGCCCGGGCGCTGTAAGTCATAAACCCGCCGTAAAGTTTCGGTAACCTTTGGTGAGACTAGAGTGGCGAACGGAAAACGTATCGTCTTTGATCCCTTTTGCCTGGATTTGGCCAACGAGTGTCTGTGGAAAGGCTCGCAGGAAATAAAACTCCGCCCTAAGGCCTTCGCCGTGCTCGACCATCTCGTCGGGCGTCCGGGCCAGCTCGTCACAAAAGAAGAACTTCTCAACGCCGTCTGGCCGGGAACCTTTATTGGTGAAGCCGTCCTAAAAGTCGCTATTCGTCAGCTCCGCGAGGCTCTCCACGATGACCCAGCGTCTCCACGCTTTATTGAAACCGCACATCGTCGCGGGTATCGCTTCATCGGTCAGATTGCAGAAAACGCGCCAGAGCAGGCAGGCGATCGAAAACTCAGGAGCCATGGAGCTGTTCATGGCTCATCGCTGCCCGCCACAGATTCCCCTCAAAGAGTCGTCGGACGCGAGCAAGCACTGTCGCGGATGCGAGGCTGGCTGGACAGGACGCTTCGAGGAGAACGTCAGACGGTCTTTATTACGGGAGAAGCAGGCATCGGCAAGACCGCCATGGTCGACACGTTCACGCGCAACATCGCTTCCGATCGAAACATTCGAATTGTTCGAGGGCAATGCCTGGAACAGTACGGGACGAGTGAGGCCTACCTGCCGGTGCTCGAAGCCATCGGTCGGCTGTGTCGGGAGCAGCCGCAGGTGGTCGATGTACTCCGCACCCACGCGCCGATGTGGCTGCTGCAAATGCCGTCACTCGTGAGCGCCTCAGATCGCGAGTCGCTGAGTCGAGAAGTATCCGGGGCCACGCGCGAGCGAATGCTTCGAGAGATGGGCGAGGCGCTGGAAGCGTTGACGGCAGATCTGCCGCTGGTGCTCATACTGGAAGACCTTCATTGGAGCGATTACTCGACACTGGACCTGATCTCTTACCTGGCAAGGCAACGCCAGACCTCGCAGTTGATGGTGATTGGGACATATCGGCCAGTGGAGTTGATTGTCAGCGGGCATCCTCTCAAGGCCGTCAAGCGGGACTTGCTCGCCAAGCGGCAATGCGAGGAGTTGCCGCTCGAATACCTTAACAAAAAGGCAGTGGCCCAGTATTTGTCTGTTCGATTTCCCAACCATCAGTTTCCAGTGGAGCTGGCCGGGTTAATCCACGAGCGAACGGAGGGGAACCCGCTGTTCATGGTCAACGCCGTCGACTACCTCGTATTACGGAGGTTGATCGGTGAGGCCGAAGAGAGCTGGAAGCTGGTCGCAGAGATCGCGAACGTTGAAGTGCGTGTACCCGAAAGCATCAAGCAGATGATCGAGAAGCAGATCGATCATCTCGATGCAGATAAGCAGAGAACGCTTGAAGTCGCAAGCGTTGCCGGAGCGGAATTTTCCACGTTCGTCGTTGCAGCTGGACTGGCGGACGATCGAAGCCTTGTTGAGGACCAGTGCGATGAACTGGCTCGTCAACGTCAGTTTGTTCAGCATTGCGGTGTCCAGGTGCTACCGAACGGGGAAGCCATAAGCCGGTACGGCTTCATACACGCTCTGTACCAGAATGTGCTGTACGGGAGAGTCTCCGCTTCGAGGCGCGTTCAACTCCACCGGCGAATAGGGGAGCAGGCAGAATTGCTCTATGGCGAGCGAGCCAGGGAGATTGCGTCGGAGCTCGCTATGCACTTCGAGCGCGGATCGAGTTACACGCACGCCGCTAAGTATCTCCAGTACGCAGCAGACAACAGCATCCGCCGGTTTGCATATCAGGATGCGATCGCGTTGGCACGCCGGGGTCTCGAGTTACTCGAAAGACTCCCGGATACGCCCGAACACGTCGCGCAGGAGATCTCGCTGCAACTTACGTTAGGCGTGCCATTGATTGCGACCGCGGGCTACGCGGCTCCGGATGTAGGAAGCGTATATCTGAAAGCCCGCGAGTTATGTCAGCGGTTAGGCGAGCCGCCGGAGATCTCTCAGGTGCTCTGGGGAGTCTGGACTTTCTATACGTTAAGCGCAGAGTTAGGAACAGCCCACGAAATCGCAGAAGAATTCCTGCGCCTGTCTGATCGTCTCCCGCAGCCTGGACTCTCGATGCGAGGCCACCTGGCGATGGAAATCACGTTAACGCATCTGGGGCATTACGCTCCGGCCGTAGAGCACTTTGAGAAAGCCCTCGTACTTTATGATCCGGAGGTACATCGCGATGATGCTTTCCTTTACGCGCTGAACCCAGGCGTCGCTATGCGATGTTTTGGCGCCTGGGCCCTGTGGTTTCTTGGCCTGCCTGATCAGGCATTGAATCGGATTCAGGAAGCTCTGAGCCTGGCACGCGAGTTATCCGAACCTCACGGTCTCGCACATGCCCTCTTCTTTGCGGCGATCCTTCATCAGTTGCGGCGGGAAGAGCGGCTGGCACAGGAACACGCCGAGGCTGCCATCGCAGTGGCCAGAGAGCATGGGATGGTGATGTATCAGGCGCTGGCGACAATGACGCGAGGCTGGGCGATGATCGAACAGGGGTTGGGGGAAGAGGCGATTGAACAGATGCGGCAGGGGCTTGCTGCCCATCAGGCAACAGGGGCGAACCTGATGTGTCCGCACTTCCTGGCCTTGCTGGCCGAAGCGCTGGCAAAGACACGCCAGTCCGGAGAAGGGCTCCACGTTCTGGAAGAGGCGCTGGAAATCGCCCTTCGCACCGGCGAAGGATCCTACCAGGCGGAACTCTATCGTCTCAAAGGGGAACGTCTGCTGACTCAATCTAAAGGTCGATCCGATGCCCAGTCGGCCAGGAGCCTTGCCGACGTCGAGGACTGTTTCAATCAGTCCATCAGGATTGCCCGGCTGCAGAAGGCAAAGTCTCTGGAACTGCGCGCGGTCAGGAGCGCCGCGCGGCTCTATCAACACCAGCGCAAACGAAAAAGGGCACGGGATATCCTCGCGCCCGTCTACGAAAGCTTCACTGAGGGATTTGATACCCTGGACCTGCGTGAAGCAAAAACGCTGCTCGCGGAGTTAGCGTGATCGAACGCTCGGACAAGGCACTTTCGTTTCCAGACCTCTCGACGACTCGCACGCAACCGAGCTTTTGATTAATAAACGCGCTGTGCATCCATCATAAGCGGCGCTGCGACTCGCTCTCATTCTGGGGAGCATCTCCTGCCTACATTACCGAAACGTTACCTCAGATTTACGATGGATTTATGACTTGAACAAGTTGGCAGCCCTATTCTCCATCCTGTAATTCGATCTCTGCCGCGAAAGGGCAGGGAATTTACTTCAGGAAAGAGGTGGAATCATGATTCTCAATAATTCTGCGACGGGTCTTCCCAATGTCGCATAGAACCCGTATCAGATCTGGATGGAAGTTATGGGGCGCCTTCGTGATCGTTTTCAGTGCGTCCGCACTGTCTGCGCTGGCGTCCCCTGGGGAGAAGGCACTGGCAGGGCGGGCCTTGCTCGATGAGGGTGTCCGGCTTTTTCAAGCGCACCGCTATGCGGAAGCCCTGAGCTGGTTCGAAAAAGCTCTTCAACTGGATTCTCAGGATCCGGATGCCGAATTGTTATCAGGTCGGGCTTTATTGGAACTGAAGGAGCCTTTGGAAGCTATTGATCACTTCCAGCGTTCCATTGAACTCCGTCCATCCGAGCGGCTGGCTCAAATGTTTCTCTGCAGGGCGTACCTGGAACTGAAACGTTTCCTGGACACAGCAACGGCCTGCCGTAAGGCCTCCGAAACGGTTACCACGTCAGCTTTCGCGTTCAGCGCCGCGGGGGGCGCATTCTTTGAGCTTGGCCGTTTCGAAGAAGCTCGGGAGATGTTTCAGCGGGCAATCGAAATCAGTCCCGAGAATGCGGCGGCGTATTCCAACCTGAGCAGCACGCAGGCCGCCATGGGGCAGCTACCCGAAGCTGTCGAATCCGTGCGAACCGCCATCCGCCTGCGCCCGGATTTCGCCGACGCCAGGATCAAACTTGGCTTTTATTTCATCGGGCTTCGCTCGTATCGCGAGGGTATCGCGACCTGCAGCAGGTTATTGGCGACAACCTTGGCGACGAGCGCGCCTACATGGGAATCGCGATCGCCGAGAAGGACCTCGGGCAGTTCAACAAGGCCATTCAAGCGGCCAGGAAGGCCACAACGCTCAATCCGTCCTTCGCTCTCGCGCACTACATCCTCGGATTTGCCGAGTTTGAGATCGGCGATACGCGTTCGGCGCTGGCGGTACAGGAAACGCTGAATTCGATTGATCCTGCCCTGGCGGAGGATTACGGACGATATCTGCGAAGTCGCTATGTCGTCTCGGCCGATGGTCTCGCTGTTGGAGGCTCGAACCGATGAGATACCGCGTTGCCAGTCTGAGCGCACTGCTCCTCTTTGCCGGCTTCGCCGCGATGGCCCAGGAGGGTCCTTTGAGGCCGTCAGCCGACTCCTACTCCCAGCATCCCACTACTCTGAAGGTCGATGTGAATCTCGTCCTCGTACCCGTTACCGTGACTGACGGTGAAAGCCGCTACGTTTCGGGTCTTGAACCGGGCAATTTTCAACTATGGGAAGACAACGTAGAACAGGAAATCCTGCACGCTTCCACTGAGGACGTTCCCATCAGCGTCGGGATTATCCTCGATGTGAGCGGAAGCATGAAGGACAAGCTTGGTGTTGCTCGCGATGCCGCAACAACATTTCTTCGGGCCGTGATGAACAGGGATGACGAATTCTTCTTTTTGGATTTCGCCGATCGGCCGCGGGTGGCGGTGGACTTCACGACGGAGATTCCCCGGATTTCAGAAGATCTGCTCGGAGTGTACCCTAAGGGAAGGACGGCTTTGTATGACGCGGTGTACGTAGGGCTCGATAAACTGCGTGACGCCGCACATGCGAAAAAGGTGCTGCTTCTTATTACCGACGGTGAAGACAATCGCAGCCGCTACACGTTTTCCAACATCCGGGAGTACGTCAAGGAGCAGGACGTCCAGATCTACGCCATAGGCATTGTCGACCGGTGGGGTTCGCCACTTGCGGCCCACGGTCTGGGCCGTGACCTGATTGAGAAACTGACTGAGCTCACCGGAGGGCAATCTTTCTTTCCTGACTCCGTTCAAGAACTTGAAGATATCTGTTTCAAAATCGGCGTCGCAATCAAGAGCCAGTACGTTATCGCGTACCGTTCCAGCAACTCCGGGGCGGACGGGAAGTGGCGTAAGCTGCGCGTCAGGGCCCACGCAAAGGCAACCGGGAACCTTCATGTGCGTGCCCGCTCCGCTTTCTATGCCTCTTCGGCCGCGAAGGCTTCGAGAGATTGAACCGCGAAAGGTTAGCGACGCAGCAGTACCACGAGCGAAGAAGCCAGGAAGTGGTGAGTATCGTGTCGCGATATTACGACAACTCAGCTATTAGCGCCCTCGCTTCACGCAAGTCCGTCGTATCAAATCCCTCAGTGAAGCTTTCGTAGACTGGTGCGAGTGCATCGTGAGCCTCTTGCTGTCTATCCTGGTTCTGATAGAGCTGCGCCAGGCTCATCGCAGCGCGTAGTTCCAGGGACTTCGTCTCCTGCTGTTGAGCAATTTCGATGGCTTGATTAAAGCAGTTCTCGGCCGCACTAACCGTGGACCGCCTGGAGGAGACGGCCCGCGTTGACGTTTGCTGGAGCAACAGCTCGCCCTTGAGGCGATAGAGCTCGGCCAGGTAATATCGCTCGCTGTTGCGATGAACCATCGCGATCGCCTCCTCCAATACGCGCAGTCCCTCCTCGGTTCGGCGCGCCTTCCCCAGCGCTTCGGCGAGCAAACCCAAAAAGTGGGCACGTAGTAATTCCGTCCCTGTCGCCTGATAGGCATCAAGACCCTGGCTTATTTGTTCAATCGCCTCTTCAGCCTGCCCCTGTTTGATCAGCGCCCAGCCCCGCGTAACCATAGCCGTCGCCTGATAGAGCGCCAGCCCATACTCGATGGAAACGGCGATCCCGGCGTCAGCGCGTTCCAGGGCCATCCGCTCCTCCCGACGTAGTTGATGAAGAAGAGCCGCAAAGAACGTCGCGTGCGCCAAACCGTGAGGTTCGGATAACTCGCGAGCGAGCGCCAGGGCTCTCTCGACCTGGTCCAAAGCCTGATTGGGTTTACCCAGAAACCACAGTGTCAATGAGGCATGGGAATGTGTTCCAACTCCAGCGTCCTGGGAGTAGCGGGAGGCATCGTCGCGATGCCTCTCAGGATCATAGAGTAAGAGGGCCTTCTCAAAGTGTTCCAGGGCCGGAGCAAACTCCCCGAGGTGCATAAGGGTGACGCCCATCGCGAACGCAGAGTACGGGTTGTCCTGCGCCAGACGCAGAAATTCCTCAGCGATCTCGCGTGCTGTGGCCAGCTCTGCCTTCACTAAATAAAACGTCCAGAGCCCCCAGAGTACTTGAGAGATTTCCGGCGTCTCGCCGACCTGCCGACTGAGTTCTCGGGCCCTTGTATAAGTGATTCCTACATCGGGAGCCGCATAACCCTCGGTCGCAATCAATGGCACGCCTAGCGTGATGCGCAACCCGAGTTCCTGCCGAGCGCGCTCCGGAGTGTCCGGCAGCCTCCCGATCAACTCCAACCCCCGGCGTGAGAGCGCGACGGCCTCCCGATAGGCATACCGGCGGAGAACGTTTTCTGCCGCCATGTGAAGATGCTTGACGGCTCGCCTGTAGTTCGATCCGCGCTCAAAATGCATCGCAAGCTCTGCTGCGATTTCCCCGGCGCGCTCGCCATAAAGCACTTCCCCCTGTTCACCTATTCGCCGGTGGAGCTGAACGCGCCTCGACGGGGATACCCTTTCATACAGGACGTTCTGATACAAGGCGTGTATGAAGCCGTATCGAGTCACCGCTTCTCCGCCTGGCAGTTCCTGAACGCCGCAATCCTGGATGAACTGACGGTGGCGAGCCAGTGCATCACACCGCGCTTCAATGGTCGTTCGATCCCCTCCCAGTCCAGCCGCCACGGCGAGCGCCGAAAACTCCGCGCCCGCCACGCTTGCCGCCTCCAGTGTCCGCTGCTCCTCTGCGTCGAGATGATCGACCTGCTTCTCAATCATCTGTTTGATGCTGTCGGGCACGCCGACCTCAACCTTCTCGACGTCGATAACCAACTCCCAGTGCCCTTTACGGTCGACAATTCCTCCCTCTGCCACAAGGTAGTCGACCGCGTTGACCATAAACAGCGGATTCCCTTCTGTCCGTTCGTGGATCAACACTACAAGCTCCGCTGGAAATCGATTGCCGGGAAATCGAACAGACAGATACTGTGCAACCGCTTCTTCGCTGAGGTACTCCAGCGGCAACTCCTCGCATTGCTGTTTGGCCAGCAACTCCTGCTTGACGGCCTTGAGAGGATGCCCGCTGACAATCAACTCCACTGGCCGATATGTTCCAATCACCACCAACTGCGAGGCCTGACGTTGCCTTGCCAGGTAAGAGATCAGGTCCAGGGTCGAGTAATCGCTCCAATGAAGGTCTTCCAGTATGAGCACCAGCGGCAGATCTACCGTCAGAGCTTCCAGCGCGTCGCCCATCTCTCGAAGCATTCGCTCCCGCGTGGCTCCGGACACTTCTCGACTCAGCGACTCGCGATCTGAGGCGCTCACGAGTGACGGCATTTGCAGCAGCCACATCGGCGCGTTAGCGCGCAATACATCGACCACCTGCGGTTGCTCCCGGCATAGCCGTCCGATGGCTTCGAGCACCGGCAGGTAGGCCTCACTCTTCCCGTACTGTTCCAGGCATTGCCCTCGAACGATTCGAATGTTTCGATCGGCAGCGATGCTGCGCGTGAACGTGTCGACCAGAGCGGTCTTGCCAATGCCCGCTTCTCCTGTGACAAACACGACCTGACGTTCTCCCCTGAGCATCCTGGCCATCCAGCCTCGCATCCGCGACAGTGCTTGCTCGCGTCCGACGACTCTTTGAGGGGAGTCTTCGAAACCCGGCGGTGAGCCCTGAGCGCCTTTATAGCTCCCGATCTTCCGATCATCCGACTGTGCCGGCATGTTCTCCGCAGTCTGACCGATGAAGCGATACCCGCGACGATGTGCGGTTTCAATAAAGCGTGGAGACGCTGGGTCATCGTGGAGAGCCTCGCGGACCTGACGAATGGCGGCTTTTAGGACGGCTTCACCGACAAAGGTTCCTGGCCAGACGGCATTGAGAAGTTCTTCTTTCTTGACCAGCTGGCCCGGACGCCCGACGAGATGGTCGAGCACGGCGAAGGCCTTAGGGCGGAGTTTTATTTCCTGCGAACCTTTCCAGAGGCACTCGTTGGCCAAATCCAGGCAAAAGGGATCAAAGACGATTCGTTTTCCATTCTCCACTCTAGTCACCGAAGGTTACCGAAACTTAGCGGATTCATGTCTTACAACACTCGACCGACTATTGTCTGCTCTTGATGAGTGGAACACAAGGTGGACAAGCCAACACGGATTAGTCGAGCTAAGCGTCCTTTTATTACAGCGCGTCGCAAAAATGCAATCGACTCTCTGAGGCTTCACGACTGTGCACTGGAATGACTGCAACATCTCCAATTTTATTCCCGGGGAATTTCGGTAACACCTCGCGGGTTCTAACCAGAGGAGCGCAAAGTTTGAATGAGAACAAAAGGAGCAGAACTTATGAAAACGGGACGCGACGGGCTTTGGCTCTTTTCTTTACCGATCCACGCCAATGAGCCGCAGAAAACGTTGGTCATCACCATGACGAACGACCCCCAGTCGAACGCAATCATCGTCTTTGACGCTGTCACGCGCCAGCGGCTTCAAATACTTTCTACCCATGGAAAAGGCGGCGTCGGCGGAAATGCGGGTGGGGTCGAGCAGTAAGATGGTCGTTTGCTCGCTGCCGTCAACAATGGATCCGGGACGGTTGCAGTATTCCGCCGCTCCGGTGATCGATTGGTCTTTGAACACCTGATCGTCACAACCAGTTCCCCGGTCCGTGTGAACTTTGCCAACGGGCACATGTATGTTGCCGGCACAACGACCGTGGACTCCTTCACGTTGAACGGAGGTCACATCGGATTCCTTGATGGCACGACAGCACTGAACCTGGCGGGCGGTGGCATCCCCGACATCGGCAGTACCGCTCAAGTCGCAGCAACCAATGATCACAGCCTTCTCATTACTTTGAAGACCGATCCGATTCCGGGAACCGTAGACGTCGTTGCGCTTAAGAATGGCGCAGTCTATGGAAATGCCCAGGCCGTTTCTGCCCCCGCGGGTACTCTTGCTCCATTCGGATTTTCGGTTTACCCCGATGGCACCGCCCTCATTACTCTGGCACACTCCGGCCATAACGGGTTGTTCCGGGACGGGGCGTTCACATCCATAGTCCCCAGCGCCGGCCAGGCTGGTAATTGCTGGACCACCCGAGTCGGGAAATACGTTTTCGTCGTGAATCCCGGCAGTAGAACAATCACCCGAGTACTGGGAACCGGCAGTAATGTATTCACGGACAGTGCCGTAGCTGCCAAAGTCACGACAGGCTCGCCAACCTATACGGATGCGAAGGGCGGTTACCTGGTTGTGATTGATCACAACGGCGGATCGGGAGCTACTTCTCATCTGACTGTATTTACGTACAACGAATTTGGAGAATTGGCAGCAAGCGGGAGTGCCCTTGATCTTGGCGCACCCGATGCGAATGGTGTGTCGATAATGGAGCCTGTATCCAGCCAGGCCGGCGAGTTCTGACCGTTACTTAAAGCTGCCCTCCGCGATCGAGGGCAGCACTATTTTTCCGACGGGTTTGCGGCTCTTGGAATATTTTTCCTCTAATTCGTCTTTAAGCAGGCAGGGGCCATCAGGGCGATGACGCGTATTCTTGCAATTTCCGGGAGTCTTCGCAGTCGTTCATCGAACACATCCCTGCTGGAGGCAGCCGCACTGCTCGCGCCGGAAGGTGTCGAGATCACTATTTACCGCGGTCTCGGCAACCTTCCTCATTTCAACCCTGATCTGGAAGGGTTGGAATCAGACGCGCCACTACAGTATCGGCGACAACTTCAGGACGCTGATGGTGTGCTGATAAGTTCCCCCGAATATGCCCATGGCGTTCCCGGCGTTATGAAAAACGCGTTGGACTGGGTCGTCGGCAGCGGAGAGTTGGTGAATAAACCCGTTGCACTGTTGAATGCCTCTTTGCGATCCACACACGCACACGCATCACTCCTGGAAACGCTGACTGTCATGTCCGCCCGAGTCATTCCGCAGGCATGCATCACGTTACCGCACTGGGACAAAACGCTGGACGCGGCCGGAATCGTGTCACACGTTCAGATCTCCCGGCTGCTGCGTGAGTCCATTGACGAACTGGTTCGCGCCATTCAATGCGAACAGCAATCGCCGGTATAACTGTCTCGAGATCAGCAAGACTCCGAAAGCACTCGAGCGCTCGATTCCAGCCTGAGACATTACAGTTCACCCACCTGAACAGATCTCGCATTACCAAACGTTACCCAAACTTTACGGCAAGTTTATGACATCCCTCTGCGTCGAGCCTAAGTTGCTACATGCAGGCTGCCCCGTTCTCATGGGCTGCCCCTCGCATGACTTTCTATATCGACGATCAGCAGATCGCAACTGAACTTCCGGCTTAACAAGGAGAATA
>Ga0070667_100004658_pt1 | contig 11508 bp, 11 predicted proteins | sample KBSS33metaG_FD_64659 | JGI IMG/M metagenome (GOLD analysis project Ga0070667, IMG submission 64659) | Switchgrass rhizosphere microbial communities from Kellogg Biological Station, Michigan, USA - KBS S3-3 metaG | ecosystem: Host-associated > Plants > Roots > Rhizosphere > Soil ...
GTGGGCGGTACAGGATTCGAACCTGTGACAGCCGGCGTGTAAAGCCGGTGCTCTACCACTGAGCTAACCGCCCTTCTACGGTCCGGCTGTCTGCCAAAACAATCCAGTATACCTTGCCTTCAAGAGCAGCAGCAACACCGCGACAACGAGGCCGACGACCGCGCGGTACTCGCGATTCGCCATCGCTTGCGCGAGACTGAACCGCCGTCGCGATCCGCTGGCGCGCTTGAGCGCCACGCCGTGACGATACAGGTCGTACTGCTCACCGAACATCCGTCGCAGATACGCTTCCTCGCTGGTGATCGCCGCCGTCACCGTGGTCGCCAGATAGACGCCGATGAGCAGCGCCACCACGACACTGGCGCACGCGATCGCAAGGCCGATCCCCATGATGGTCGAGCCGAGGTAGAGCGGGTGCGCGGTCCAACGATACGGGCCGGACACGGTCACTTCCCGCGACTTCTGGAGATGGCCGGCCGCCCAGAAGCGAATCGCCTCGCCGCACGCCGCCAGCGTCATGCCGGCGGCGACGGTGGCCTGACTCGGGCGCGCCAGCACGAACACCAGCGCGCCGATCACGAATCCCAGCGCGACCCGGAGGCGGGCCAGCCCCGCAACCAAGATGCCGCGGAATCGATCAGACACGCGAACGTCCGGCGGACAGCCGCCGCTCCACCGTGTCGACGACCTCCGCGACTTCGATGTCGAGCAGACACATCCGGCTCATTCGACATCGTCGCAGATGATGGCACTGACAGATCGCGTCGCGCGTGACGATGGCATCGTCCGGCGACAGCGGGCCGTTGCGCGACGGCCGCGTCGGTCCGTAGAGGCCGACGATCGGCGTGCCGACCGCCGAGGCCAGGTGGGTGGGGCCGGTGTCGCCCGACACCATCACCGCCGCGCCGCGCGCGAGCGCGATCACGTCGGCAATCGTCGTTTTCGGTGACGCGACCGCGGCGCCGTCCGCAGCCCCAGCCGTCGCTTTGGCGAGATCTTCCTCGCCGGGACCCCAGAGAATGACGGACATCAGCCCGCGGCGGTTTCGTAATTCCGCGGCCAACGCGGCGAACCGATCGGGCGGCCAGCGCTTGTTGGGCCAGGCGGCGCCGGGATTGAGCAAGACATACGCGCCGCCGGTCTGCGACAGCGCCCAGCGCGCCACGTGGGAGTCGACGTCTTCGATTGGGAATTCCGGCCTGCCAGGCATCACGCCGAGCGGTTCGAGGAGTCCGAGGTTCATCTCGACGACGTGCCGAGTCTCCGCGGGATTGTAGAGCCCGCCGCGGCCCGGATCGTGCGCGTCCGTGTAGAACAGCCGTGCCAGGCGCTCGCGCGCGTAGTTGGACGAAAACCCGATCACGCACGGCGCGCCGGAGGCGCGCGACAGCAGCGCGGATTTGATCAGCCCTTGCAGATCGATCGCGACGTCGTAGCGGTTGCGGCGAAGCTCGCGAATCGCGTGCAGCAGCGACGGGCCGCTCGACGAACCGCCTCGATCGTTGATCGCGAGCCGCCGGTCGATCACCGGGACGAAATCCAGAACCTCGCGATGCTTGGCGCTGACCAGCCAGTCGATCCGCGAATCGGGATGCGCGCGGCGCAGGGCGGCCGCGACCGGAATGGCGTGGACGACGTCGCCGAGCGCGCCAAGTCTGACAATCAGGAAACGTGTCACAGCAGTCGACAGTCGCCAGTCATCAGGCGTCAGTCTCAGTCATCAGGCGTCAGTCTCAGTCTTCAGTCCCGCGGATGCGAGCCAACAGCTCCCGCGTATTGTGCTGCTTGGGATCGCCGACGATGGCGGTGCGCCCACCGTAACCGAGGACGACGGCGCGCTCGGGCACCGAGTCGATCGTGTAATCGGTCCCCTTGCAGTGCACGTCGGGCTTCAGCAGGATCAGCAGCCGCTCCACGGTCAGGTCGCCGAAGACGACGACATAGTCCACGCCACGCAACGCGGCCACCAGCTCTGCTCGATCCGCCGCCGGCTGCACCGGCCGGCCCAGCCCCTTCAACGCGGCCACGGACTGATCGTCGTTCACGGCGACCACCAGTCGGTCCGCTTCAGCCGCCGCGCTCTGGAGATAGCGAACGTGGCCGACGTGCAGCAGGTCGAAGCAGCCGTTCGCCAGCGCGATGGTGCGGCCCGCGGCCTTGTCACGAGCAACGGCGTCGACGAGTTCGGATTCGGACAGCACCACGGTTAAAGTTAAAAGTTAAAAGTCAAAGTTTGAAAGTTTGAAAGTTGGAAGGCTCTTTGCTCGTTTGACGGCTAGTCTGGACTCTCACTTTCTGTCTTTGAACTTTAACTTTTGACTTTTAACTTTTAACTTTTAACTTTTCCGACGCCCCTGCGGCGGTCCCTCCTGAGACCAGTTTTCGGTGGTCGTATCGTGATCGCTCGAAACGGCGTCTGCCAGCTCGCGCGACGAGACGGTGGCGGTGCCTCGCTTCATGACCACGAGCCCGCCGGCATAGTTGGCGAGCCGGGCAGCCTCGTAGAACGATGCGCCCGCGGCGAGCGCGAGGCCGAACGTGGCGTTGACGGTGTCGCCCGCGCCCGTCACGTCCGTCACCTCGTCGGCCCCGAAGATCGGCAGATGAATCGCCGGCTGCCGCGGCTGAAACAGCGCCATCCCGCGGCTGCCCCTCGTGATCAGCACCGCCTGCATCCCGGTGCGGCGCAGCAGCAGCCGGCCCGCGCGCTCGAGCGCCGCGCCGTTGTCGTTGATGCGGATTCCCAGTACCTGTTCGACCTCGGATTCGTTGGGGGTGCAGGTCGTCAACCCGCGATAATCGAGGAGACGATAGCGGGAATCGAGCAACACCGGAATCGGGCGCCGACGTGCACGACGAACCACTGTCCGGCGAATGACCTGCGCCAGCGCCGGCGTCACGAGTCCCGATCCGTAGTCCGACAGCAGCACGGCATCGCAATCGTCCAGCGCCGGCGCGATCTTCTTCTCGAGCACGGCGCTCACCGACTCGTCCAGCGGCCACCCCGGCTCGCGATCGATCCGAACAACCTGTTGTCGTGCCGCGTGGATGCCGCCGGCGAGGATACGAGTCTTGACCGGCGTGCGGTACCCGCGCGACCGCACCACGTGCCGCCGATCGACGCCGCGATGAAAGCTGCCGAGCAGGCGGCGGCCTTCGGGATCGGCGCCGACGAGTCCGACCAGCCGGGCGCGGCCGCCGAGCGACGCGACGTTGTTCGCGGCGTTTCCGGCTCCGCCCGCCACCATGGCTGTCGCGTCGTATTTCAAAATCAGGACCGGCGCCTCACGCGAGACCCGGGCCACCTCGCCGTAGACGAACTCGTCCGCAATGAGATCGCCAACGACCAGCACACGCCGGCTCGAAAACCCGTCGACGAGACCGAGCAGACGTGCCTTGCGCTCGGCCTCGCCGGGCAGCGGATGAACAGAACGGGCTAATAGCATCGCGGATCTCGGACATCGGAGAGCGGCATGTCGGATTGGAGATTCATCAGGATCCAGCTCGCTGCGCCAGCCAGATTGTCCACGATCGCGTCGGCGCTGACGCCGGGCATGGGCCGCGCTTCTTCGGCCGCACCGGTTCCGGTGCGAACCAGGATGCCACGCGCCCCCGCCGCGCGGGCCAGTCCCACATCCAGCCACTTGTCTCCGACGACGAAGGAACGCGCCGGATCGAGGTCCAGATCGCGAACCGCCCGGTCCACCAGTCCGCTCGCCGGCTTGCGGCAATCGCACTGGCGGCGGTAGGCCGCGACGGTGCCGTCCGGATGGTGCGGACAATAGTAATACGCGTCGATGCGCGCCCCGCCGGCGGCGAGACGCGCGCTGAGGTGGCGGTGCGTCTCCTCGACGAACGCTTCCGTGAAGAACCCCCTCGCCACCCCCGACTGGTTGGTGATGACGACGACGGCGAATCCGCCGCGATTGAGGGCACGGACGGCGTCGACGGTCCAGGGAAACAGCGCGATTCGATCGAGGCGATCGAGATAGCCGACGTCTTCGATCAGCGTGCCGTCGCGATCCAGAAAGACTGCGGGTTTCACAAACTGCTTCGCGCCGCCGCGAGGACCGTCGCGACCTCGATGCCGCGCATGCACCGGTGATCGAGCGGACATTCCCGCAGCATGCACGGCCGGCACCAGACGGCGTGCGTGAGGATCGTGAGCCGCGGGGACGGAGGAGCCGGTTGGGGACGGAGGTCAGCGACGTGCGGCGACGTCGCCTGCTCGTTGGTCGGTCCGAACATGGCGGTCACCGAGATGCCGACGGCCGCCGCCAGATGCATGGCGCCCGAGTCGTTGGTGACGAGCGCCCGGCAGTTGGAGAGCACACCCGCCAGGGTCGGCAGGTCGGTGCGTCCGACGACATCAAGTAGCGCGGCCCTTTCATCCCTCGACACGCTCGGGATGCCCTGAGCCTGTCGAAGGGCAGGGCCGCGATCGCGAGCCTGCCCGCCTTTGCGCTCCTCGCGCTTCGGCGCGTCCGCCGTAGCTCGTCCGAATGGTTTGCGAGCAGAGGCGGAAAAGGCTCGCGCTACATCACGTGCGGTCGCGGCATCCGCTGTGGTCCCGACCACTACACACTGCACACCGTCGGCGCCGAGGCCATCGGCGAGCTCGCCAAAGGACTCTGGCGGCCAGCGTTTCGCCCCGCCGTACGCGGCGCCCGGCGCGATCGCCACGAGTGGCGTCCGTCCGTTCCATCCTGATTCCACCAGGAGCGTTCGTCCGGCATCACGCGCGCTAGGGGGCACCGTCACGCGCGGTTCGGACTGACCGCTCGGGAAGCCGAGGGCGCGCACGAGGTGCTGGTAGTACTCGATCTGGTGAACGCCGCGCGGCGCCGGAATCGCGCGTGTCAGCAGCGACCCGCGCCAGCCGGTGCGATAGCCCCAGCGTGCGGCCACGCCGGCGCGTCGCGCCACGATCGCCGCTCGCGTCGAGTTCGGCAGCAGCAGCGCGGTATCGAACCGCTGCGCCGCGAGCGTCTCCGCCTCGGAATCGCCGAGCGTCAGCGTCTCGTCGACCTCTGGCGCCATCGTGAAGAGCGGCGCAATCGACGCGCGGGCCGCCACCGTAATCGACGCCGCGGGCGCCGCGCGGCGTACGTCCGCGATCGCCGGCAACGCCATCACAGCGTCGCCCAGCCAGTTCGGCGCGAGGATGACCAGACGGTTCATGTATGGTACGGTGGAGCTTTCGATGATCAACACCGACCCGCTTCTGTCAGTGGTGATGCCCGTGTACAACGAGCGTACCACGATTGAAGCGATTGTCCGCCGGGTGCTGGCCCTCACGCTTCGCCTCGAGCTCATCGTCGTTGACGACGGATCGAGCGACGGCTCCTCGGAGATCCTCGACACGCTGCAGCGCGAGCTGAAGTTCACGCTGCTTCGCCAGGCGAACGCCGGCAAGGGCTCGGCGCTTCGGCGCGGCTTCGCCGCCGTGACCGGCGACATTGTCGTGATTCAGGATGCCGACCTGGAGTACTCGCCGGAAGAGTACCCGCAGCTCCTCGACCTGATCGTCAAGGACAAGGCCGACGTCGTCTACGGATCGCGGTTTCTCGGCCGCCATCGTGCGTTCATGTTCAGCCACTATCTCGGCAACCGGCTGCTCACGCTCGCGACCAACATCCTCTACAACACGATGCTCACCGATATGGAGACGTGCTACAAGGTGATGAAGGTCGCGGTGCTGCGCTCGATGACGCTTCGGTCGAACGGCTTCGGCATCGAGCCCGAGCTGACGGCGAAGATCTTCAAGCGCGGCTACCGCGTCTACGAAGTGCCGATCACCTATGAGGGCCGCGGCTACGAGCAGGGCAAGAAGATCACCTGGGCCGCCGGATTCGTGGCGTTGTGGGTGTTGCTGAAATACCGCTTCGTCGAATGAGAATCGCTCTCCTTCAAATCAATCCCACCGTCGGCGACCTCGCGGGCAACGCCCGCCTCATCCTCGAAGCCCTCGAAACCGCGCGCGCTTCTGGCGCCGCGCTGGCCGTGACGCCGGAGCTGTCGCTGGTCGGCTACCTGCCGCGCGACCTGTTGCTGAACGCCGGCTTCGTGCGACGGAGCTGGGACGTGCTCGCCGGCCTGGCGCGCGAGGCGAAGGCGCTGCCGCCGGTGCTGGTCGGCGTGCCGGAACCCAACGCGTCCGACGAAGGACGGCCGCTCTTCAACACCGCGGTTCTGCTGCGTGACGGCCGCGTCGATCTGCGATTCCGCAAAGCGCTGCTCCCCACCTACGACGTCTTCGACGAAGACCGCTACTTCGAGCCGTTTCACGGCGCCCAGGTGCTCGACATCGGCGGCCGGCGGCTCGGCATCAGCGTCTGCGAGGACATCTGGAACGATCGCGATTACTGGAAGCGACGCCGCTATCACCACGATCCGATCGAGGAGCTCGTCGCCGCCAACGCGACCGCCGTCGTCAACCTGTCGGCATCGCCTTTCACCGCCGGCAAGCACCAGCGGCGTGAAGAGATGCTCGGCAACATGGCGCGCAAGCATCGTGTGCCGGTGGTCTACGTGAATCAGTTCGGCGGCAATGACGATCTCGTGTTCGACGGGCGCAGCTGCGCGTTCAATACCGCTGGCGCCCCGATCGCGCGCGGACGATCGTTCGCCGCCGACGTCGTCATCTGCGATCTCGACGGCGGGCCGGCGATCGCGCCGGCCGCGGACGTGGAGGCGGAGTCTGAAATCTGGCGCGCGCTGGTGCTCGGAACCCGGGACTACGTGCGCAAGTGCGGCTTCACACGCGTCGTGCTGGGTCTTTCGGGCGGCATCGACTCGGCGCTCACTGCCGCCATTGCCGCGGCAGCCGTCGGCGCGCCGAACGTCCTCGGGGTGCTGATGCCGTCGCCCTATTCGAGCCCCGGAAGCGTCGACGATGCGCGGCAGCTGGCCGGGAACCTGGGCATCGACACCATGACGCTGCCGATCGAGATCCCGATGCGTGCGTTCGCGGACACGCTGGCCGGATCGGCAGCGGGCAGGCCGGGCGGCATCGTCGAGGAGAACCTGCAGGCGCGGATTCGCGGCAATCTCCTCATGGCGCTGTCCAACCAGCGCGGCGCGCTGCTGCTGACGACCGGCAACAAGTCCGAGCTCTCGGTCGGGTACTGCACGCTGTACGGCGACATGTCGGGCGGCCTCGCGGTCATCGCCGATGTGCCGAAGACGATGGTCTATCGCGTGGCGCGATGGCGGAATCAGACCGCGGGGCGCGCCGAAATTCCGGAGTCGAGCCTGACGAAGGCGCCTTCCGCGGAGTTGCGGCCGGGACAGACGGATCAGGATTCGCTGCCGCCGTACGACGTCCTCGACGACATCCTGAAGCGCCACATCGAGCGGCATCAGACGGCCGAAGAAATCGTCGAGGCGGGCTTCGACGAGGCGACGGTCACGCGGGTGCTGCACTTGGTGCGCGTCGCCGAGTTCAAGCGGAAACAGGCGGCGCCGGGGCTGAAGGTGACCGATCGGGCGTTCGGCACCGGCTGGCGCATGCCGATCGCCGCGAAACCTGACGTCTAAGCCTCACCGCGACATGGCCATCAGCCATCCTCACCGTCCGCCGACGGAAACATGCCCGGCACCCCGTCCGCCAGCGTCGAATCGTCCCGCCACCGGCGATGCATCCAGAGCCACAGCTCGGGATGCCGCCGCACGTACATCTCGAGGACGTCCGTGCACCGCTGCGTGAAATCGCGGATGGCATTGTCGGCATCGGCGTCCGGCGGCGCGATCGGATGCTCGTAGATCACCCGGATCCGTCCGCCGCCAATCGGCAACGCGAACACCGGCACCACCGGCGCCCCGGTCCGCAGCGCCAGCGCCGCCACCGCGGACGTGGTCGCCGCCGGACGGTCGAAGAAGTCGACGTAGATGGCATCGCGGCCCATGATGTGCTGATCGATCAGCACCGCGACGCCCTGCCCCTCCTGCAGCGCGCGCATGACGCGCCGGATGGTGCCGCGGCGATAGATCACCGTGTTGCCGGTGCTCTGGCGGATATCCTCGAGCAGTTGATTCAGCTGCGGGTTGTCGAGCGCGCGGGCCAACAGGCCGATCGGCGCGATTTGAATCGCGTGCACGATCGCGTGCAGCTCCCAGAAGCCGAAGTGGCCGGTGACGAACAGTACGCCCTTACCGTGCGCGTACGCCAGCCGCGCACGCTCCTCGCCGTCGAACTCCACGCGCGCGAGCATCGACTCGGGGCTGAGCGTGCTGAACTTGAGCAGCTCGAAGAGCAGCCGGCCGAAATGGACGAAGGCGGCTCGTGCGATCGCGCGCCGTTCCGCCGCCGGCCGCGCGGGAAACGCCGCCTCGAGGTTGCGCTCGGCGATCCGCCGGTGCGCGCCATCGATCGTGTAAAACGTCCACCCGAGCGCCGTCCCCCAGGCGCGCACGACCGCGTCCGGCATGACGCGGACGATCGTGACCAGCGCACGCACGATCGCGTACTCGAGCCGATGCTTGATCAAGGCTCGTCGGCCGCGGGTTCAAGCTCGGGGCGCGCGGCCCGGGCGGTGGACAGACGCGCGAGGAGCCAGGAACGGAACGGCTCCGCCGGCTCGACGCCGAGGACGAGCGGGACGGCGGCAATCGGCAGGTCGCCGAGGTCGCAAGCGGTCAATCGAACGGCATCCTTCTCCGTGGTGAGCACGATGGCAGCCGCGGCCGCCCGCGCGGCGTCAGTGATGCGGCGGATGTCGCGGGCGTCGAACGGGTGGTGATCGCGGAAGTCCAGAGCGCCCGCGATCTCCCAGCCGGCCGCGGAGACGTCGGCCACGAACCGATCCGGCCGCGCGATGCCGGTGACGACGAACACCCGCGAATTGGGCGGCACCACGACCGATTCGCGGCTGCCGGTCAACGCACGCGGCGGCGCGATGGCGCGCGTGACGCGAAACACGGTCGCGACGCCGAGCGCCCGCCCGATCCGTTCCGCGGCCGCCTCGTAGCCGGCAGTGACGAGGGCGGCATCCGCGGCCGCCGCCGCCGCGATCCCTTCGCGGAGCCGTCCAACCGGCAGCGGCCGGTCCGCGAGGTCGTCCTCCGACGCAAGCAGCAGATCGACGTCGCGCGCCAGCTCGAAGTGCTGAAACCCATCGTCCAGGAGATGGACGGTGACGCCGAGCTGGCGTTCGGCGAGGACGCCGGAGAGGTGACGGTCGGCACCAACCAGGACGGCAACACCCGGAAGGGCGCGCGCCAGCATCAGCGGCTCGTCGCCTGCGGTGTCGAGATCGGCGTGCACCGTCGCGCCGTCCGACACGATCGTGACGCCATCGAGCGCGCGGCGCCGTGCGTACCCTCGCGTCAGGATCGCGGGCCGCTCGCCGCTGCCGAGGAGGAGACGCGCGATATACGCCACCATCGGCGTCTTGCCGGTGCCGCCCACGCGCAGGTTGCCGACGCTGACGACGGGACGCGCCAGCGACCGGCGGCGTGAGGGATCGCGCGCGTACCACTGGCGGCGCCAGGCGGCCGCCGCGCTGTAGGCCGCGCTCAACGTCTCGATCAATGGACCAGTCGGAAAGGCCGCACCACCGCCCGGCCGCGGCCGCCGACGGCCTCCGGCATCAGCTCGGTGATGACCTCGAGCGTTTTCGTCTTCGCGCCACGGTTGGCTTCGACCAGGGCGCGCGCCGCGGCGCCGAGGCCGGCGCGGCGCACGGGGTCGGTGACGAGTTCCAGCAGCGCGGTTTCGAGCTCGCGATCTGACGCCACCGGCACGGCCGCGCCGTTGCTGACGAAGGCGTCGGCGATCTCCCGGAAGTTGTGCATGTACGGCCCGAACACGATCGGCTTGCCGAACACCGCCGGCTCGAGGATGTTGTGGCCGCCGTGATCGACCAGGCTGCCGCCGACGAACACCGCCGTGGCGACCTGATAGATCTGCGCCAGCTCGCCGATCGAATCGAGCACCACCACGTCGGCGCGCGGCTCGGCGTCGATCGGCAGCTCCGACCGGCGGTTGGTGATGAAGCCGGCGTCGCGCGCGAGCCGCTCGACTTCGACGAACCGTTCGGGGTGACGCGGCGCCAGAATCGCCAGCGCCCCCGGCATCGCGGTCTTGATGCGAGCAAACGCGCGCAGCACCGCGGCTTCCTCGCCGCGCATCGTGCTGCCGGCGACGATCACCGTGCGGTTGGGCGACAGACGGAAGAAGCGCATCACGCGTTCGCGCGGCTTGCCGTGCGCCACGCCCGCCGGCAATTCGAGCGAATCGAATTTCAGGCTGCCGGTCACCGTGACCCGGGCCGGGTCGGCGCCCAGATCCACCAGGCGGCGGGCCGATTCGTCGCTCTGCATGCAGAAGCGATCGACATCAGCGAGGACGCGGCGGAAAAACGGCCGGATCAGGCGATAACGCGGATACGATCGCGACGAGATCCGGCCGTTGATCATCACCGTCTTCACCCCGCGGCGGCGGCACTCGCGCAGGAGGTTCGGCCAGATCTCGGTCTCCATCATGATGAACAGCCGCGGCCGCACCAGCGTCAGGATGCGGCGGACGATGAAGGTCCAGTCGAACGGGAAATAGAACACCGCCTCGGCGTTCGACAGGCTGCGCCGCGCGACCTGCTGCCCGGCGATGGTGGTCGTAGAGACGAACAGGCGCAGCCGCGGATACCGCGCCTTGAGATCGGCCGCGAGCGCGCGTGCGGTCAGCGCCTCGCCAACCGACACGGCGTGGATCCAGATCGAATCCTCGCCGTCGATGTTGAACGAGATCGGCAGGAAGCCGAGACGCTGTCGCAGGCTGCCGATGTACTTCTGGTAGCGGATCGCCTGATACACGAAGTACGGCGACACCACGACGAAGACGGCGAGCGTCAGCAGGCTGTAAACGGCATACATCGCGGTCCGGCTATTGTAGAATGAAACGTTTGTCTGGAGGCTCTCGATGCCCGTGAAGGTTGGTATCAACGGTTTCGGCCGCATCGGCCGGAACATCATGCGTGCGGCGCTCGGCGACCGAAACATCGACTTCGTCGCCGTCAACGATTTGACCAGCGCGCACACGCTCGCACACCTGCTGAAATACGATTCGGTGCTCGGCAACCTGCACGCGAAGGTCGACGCGAAATCGGACAGCATCGCCGTCGACGGCGACGAGTTCAAGGTGCTGTCGCTGCGCGACCCGGCACAGCTGCCGTGGAAGGAGCTCGGCGTCGATGTGGTGTTCGAGTCGACCGGGCTGTTCACCGATCGCGACGCCGCCGCGAAGCACCTGGCCGCCGGCGCGAAGAAGGTCGTCATCACGGCGCCGGCGAAGAAGCCCGACGTGTCACTGGTGCTCGGCGTGAACGACGAGCAGTACGATCCCGCGAAGCATCACATCATCTCGAACGCCTCGTGCACGACCAACTGTCTCGCGCCGCTCGCCAAAGTGCTGCACCAGACCTTCGGCATCAAGAAGGGCTGGATGACGACGATCCATTCGTACACCAACGACCAGCAGTTGCTCGATCTCCCGCACAAGGACCTGCGGCG
>Ga0070667_100004681_pt1 | contig 11486 bp, 8 predicted proteins | sample KBSS33metaG_FD_64659 | JGI IMG/M metagenome (GOLD analysis project Ga0070667, IMG submission 64659) | Switchgrass rhizosphere microbial communities from Kellogg Biological Station, Michigan, USA - KBS S3-3 metaG | ecosystem: Host-associated > Plants > Roots > Rhizosphere > Soil ...
TAAAAGCGCACGGTGGCTTCTTAAAGGTAGAAACGAAAGAAGGTGAAGGCAGCGAATTTATCATTGAATTGCCCTTTGTCTGAATCACGGATTAATTGGATTAAAAGATTGCACGGAAGTTGTTTATGCCAGAGCCAAAATATAAAGACATAACGGAAAAAATTATTGGAGCTTCTTTTGAAGTACACAAATTTCTTGGGAATGGATTCCAGTTTGGTGATCAATCTTGGAAGTAAAAGCTTAGCCTTTAAAAGCCTCGCCCTTTAAAGAAATCTGTGAAATCAATAAATCAGTTTAATCCGTGATTCAGACAATCTACAATATTATAAAAGCAGATGGGGTTATCGCGCCTGCCCAACGAAGTCAGCCATAAAGTTGTACCTTAAGAACTTTCTTATAAGTACTGCAAAATCGTTTTTAATATGGTATCGTTGTTGGTCCCGCCCACGAAAAGGATCCACTCAATAGACTTTCTCCGCGGCATTATCATGGTCATTATGGCACTGGATCATAGCAGGGATTTTTTTCACAGCGCTGCCTTAATTAGCAAGCCATTAGACCCCGCTACTACCTACCCTGCGCTTTTTTTCACGCGTTGGATTACGCATTTCTGTGCACCCGGTTTTGTTTTTCTGTCCGGGTTATCGGCCTGGTTACAAAAGCAGCGAAAAACAAAGAGGGAATTGCAGTTGTTTTTAATTACGAGAGGGTTGTGGCTGATAGTATTTGATTTGACTGTAATGACTTTTATTCTTGCGGCAGATATTCATTTCGGTATTTTCATGTTGGAAACGCTTTGGTCGATTGGCGCGGGTATGATCATACTTGGGTTGCTGATCAATTTGCCTTTCCGGGTTATCTTATGCATCGGGTTGCTTATTTTTTTCGGGCACAATTTTCTTGATTTTATGGAGCGCGGCAGGTTATCTGGCCTGCCGGTATGGTGGAAGCTATTACACCAACCCGGTTTTGTTCCCTTGTGGAAGGGGCATAGTCTTTTGATTTTATATCCTTTTCTTTCCTGGGCAGGTTTAACATTGCTGGGGTACTGTTGCGGGCAGTTGTTTACCGAATATGAATTTGCGCAACGTAAAAAGATACTTGTTGGGATTGGTGGTTCTCTTATTTTACTGTTTTTGATACTTCGTACTGTGAATGTATACGGCGATCCCGGTCGTTGGAGTACACAAAAAACAGCAATGGGTGCTTTCTATTCTTTTATGAATGTGCAAAAATATCCGCCATCATTGCTTTTTTTGTGTGCCACCATGGGCCCCGTATTAACCCTGCTCGGTATTTTAAAAAATGCTGATAACCGTTTTCAAAGAATCATCAGCGTGTTTGGTCGCGTTCCTTTATTTTATTTTGCCGTTCATTTGCTCATACTGCACGCAGCGCAAATTATTATTTACCTTACCCGGCATTCGCTGTCAGCGGGAATGAATGGCGTGCCAGATGCCGTGTTAAAATTTAGTGCACCTGGTGAAGGGTACTCTTTGCCGGCAGTATACGGCATCTGGTTATTCGTTTTATTGATAATGTATCCGCTGTGCAAAAAATACGACACGTACAAACTCAATAACAGGAAAAAATGGTGGCTTAGCTATTTATAAAGATTTGTCCGCCCGCAGCGGCTCATTTATTTCCGCCAATTCAGGAAATAATCAAAGAAATGTATATTTAGAAAAATACTTGCCATGCCCAAAATACTCCTGATAGCCAGTTTACTAATCTTATATATTGGGGCTAATGCTCAGCAAAAAGTAATTCAGTTATACAACGGTGCGGCACCAGGTTCTGAAAGCTGGACATATAATGAACAGGAATACAAACCCGGAACCAAGGATGCGCTCATCTACAATGTTTCGCATCCAACGCTGACCGTGTATCCGGCCGATGCAGGCATAGCCGGCGGTACTGCAGTTATTGTTTGCCCTGGTGGAGGTTTCTACATCCTTGCGGCTCGTCATGAAGGGACAGATGTTGCGCATTGGTTAAATAAAAAGGGTGTTACTGTTTTCCTGCTCAAATACAGGCTGGCCCAAAGCGTAACGGCCAGTCCGGGGCAGGAGCTCAGCGAGAATATGAAAAAAACCGATTTTGTTCAAAAAGTATCTCCCATCATTCCCCTGTGTATTGCAGATGGGAGGGCAGCCATTCAGTACGTGCGTACACATGCAAGGGAATACAACATACAACCAACACAGATAGGCATCATGGGGTTCTCAGCCGGGGGCACGGTTGCTGCTGCATCAGCATTTAACTATACTGCTGAAAACCGCCCCGATTTTGTGGCGCCGGTATATGGATTTATCCCCCCAACCATACAAGGTTCGGTATTGGACGACGCACCGCCTTTGTTTCTCACTGTTGCCTCAGATGATAACCTGGGACTTGCTTTGCATAGCGTTAATATGTACACCAAGTGGCTCAATGCAAACAAGCCTGCCGAGTTGCATGTTTATCAAAAAGGCAGTCATGGTTTCGGTATGCGTCAACAGAACATTCCAACGGATACCTGGATTGAAAGATTTAGCGACTGGCTTGGCCTGCTGGGATACATAAAGACAAAATGAAAAGATAATTTGGTCTTGAAATTTTCCTGGAAAATTGTTACTCCTGGGACCCAGTACTGCGGAACTTCATATTATTTTATCTATCATTCCACCAGTTTTGTTACGCTGGGATGATTTTCTAAGGTATCAATAGTAGCTGTAGTCTGAACCAATTCCACTACAACCTGCTTACGTGCGGTTGTCCATCTTCCAAGCGTAATATTATATACACCACCCATCATGTTATACAAGCCGGCATCGGTAGCGGCAGTAGGATATTTGTCGTTTACCGGATACGGCATATTGGCGGTATTGCCATTTGAACGATAATACAGGTAAGGAGTTATCACAGGTTTATAGGTAACCGGGTGAATACTTACTGAATACATAGAATACCAGTCGTTGTTACAAATCCGGTAGCCAACTATCGGCGTTTTGGTCGGGTCATAAATAGTGGCGGCTCCGCCGGTTGCCACAAACAATACATCTTCTGGTGCTGATTGCTCAGTAACCGCAGTTCCTTTAAATATTGCTACACCGCAGGCGTTTCCGCTGTTGGCCCATGGCCCGGAAGTACTATATGCACTTGAATGAACAAGTCCGCCGTCACCAAGATTCGTACCGGTTGTAGCATATGTTTTTTGATACCAGTTTGCAGTAGCCGGAAAAGAATAAGTACCTGCAGCACCATTGATTTTTTTACCCTGAAAACCGAAATAGAAAAATTTTCCTTTTTGTACGCTGCCCGATGTAATATTCCATTTGATAGTGCGCTGCCCGCCTGTAGCCCACCCGGCATCAAGCGGAGTGGCGGAGCTGGCGGTGCCTGCGTTATTATTAAAAATAATGCTATAAGGTGTGGCGGTAAAGTCAATGTCTGTTGTAGCCAGCATTTGTACGTATTCATACCCTCCGTCGCCGCCTTTAGGGTCGCTCTGGAACCCGGTAATAAGCAGATCCTGCGCAGAAGAACCCATATTTACAATATCGTCTTCATTCCGGGTTCTGTACTGTACAGGTCCCTCGGGAGTGCCAAAAGGAATTCCTACATAAGCAGCCAGTCCATAAGGGACATTATCCGCATACTTTACGGTGGGATCAGTAAAAAGAGTAATATCTCCAAAACCATCATTGATCAATTTCGCACCGCCTATTGTCTCTCCTGCTTTAGGCGCCGGATTGAAACTGGATTTATTGATCAGACAAAGCGTGCTTTCATAGTTACCAGGATTGGCTTTTATTTGGGCGGTTGTTACAGAGTTTATGGCAACTACTCCTTTTCCCGCCACTTTAATGGCCGATTCTGCCAGGCCCGTAATGGTTAAGATGCCATTTTTACGGGTTAAGGTGCTGCCGGAAATGTTGATGATTAATGAATCGCCCGGATGGTAGTTGGCAGCACCGGCAAGTTCAATAGAAATACCTCTTAGTGTTTGCAACCGGCGGTTATCCTGCACCACCAGCATGCCTGAAGGAAGATTTTTAGAAGTATGGTCGGATACAACGATTGCACTCAGCCTGGATGCACCATACAAAACCTCGCTGCCAAGTTTTACATCCTTTCCTTTATAAACCGGGCGAACATCAAGAATAGAAATAATATCGTTTGGTACACCACCCGGGTAATTTTTGTATGTATCCTTATTGCAACTGTAGATAACAACTGCTACGATTATTAAAAAAAGAATTGCTGAATATTTCATCTTCATAATTTTTTAAAGTGATACACTATGGCCGCTGCCACCAAACCTGGGTAAAAATTTCATCGGGCCCTTGTGCAGCCACGGCGGCTTTATAATTTGCAGGGTTGGCAGCCTGCACATACACAGGGTATACCAGGCGGGCCGGCATTACGCCGCCATTTGACAAGCCCTGTCCTTTTGGCAAAACAGGATGACCGGTGCGCCTGTATTCAAACCATTGTTGCATATCGGTCATGAACAGTGCATAATATTTTTGCAAATGGATCATTTCCATTTTTGCGTCCAAAGAAAGACTATCATCCCACACTTCACTGCCCGTCGCAAGATTTTCAAGATGCGTAGTAAAGTTGGCAGATGTAATACTTTCAGGGAAGTTGGGCACCCAATAGCTGATGGCAGATGCTATGCCCTGGTAAAAAAAAGTTTTTGTATCTCCGGTAATCCATCCTTTTGCAGCCGCTTCAGCCAGTATAAATTGTACTTCGGCATATTGCATTATAATACCGGTATATTGATTTTGCTGAAGCGACCAAACACCACCGGTGCTGCTGTTATCATAGCTTTGAAAATAGCAGCCTTTTATATCACCTGTGCCAGGCTGATATCCGCTTCTTACGCCATACCATCCGCCACCGCTGGCCTGCGAAATGCCCAAACGGCCAATGCTACCGGATCCATACGGTGCAGACGATACATAACGGGGATCAGACCACGCAATCAGGTTGTCTAAAAAAAAACTGCAAATAGCCGGAGCACGAAAATCCTGTGCACGGACACCGTTTACATAAGGTGAAGTGTACGGATCTGTTGTACTTATACCACCACTCCAAAGCAACCTGGCACAGTCGGCATTGCTTTGAAAAATGGGATATTGCGAAGGGTTATCTGCTATCTGTTTTATTTTTGAAATACATTGTTGTTGCACGTCCGGTTTACCGGACACACGCAACAAAAGACGCAGGTATAATGAATTGGAAAATTTCCTCCATTTGGTTATATCACCTTTATACAAAGGATCACTGTTTGCCACGATAGAAGCACCCGCAGCAAGCAAGGTATTGGCCTCTTCCAACTGCTTAAACATATCAAGGTAGATATCTTTCTGCCTGTCAAAAACAGGTATTACATTTTGTTGATCTCCTTCCAATGCATGGAAGTATGGAATATCTCCATAAGTGTCTGTCAGCATTGAAAACAACCATACTTTGCATATCCTTCCAATTCCCTGGTAGGAAGTATTTTTGTTTTTTTCTACGCGTGCAAGGCTGTCTACCTGTTTAAAATTGGTCAATTGCATGAACCATGCAGTCCACAAATAGTCAGACATGCTATTCTTGAAAGCGTACCTGAACACAGTATTATCACCATCGCTTTGCGCTACCGTTACCTGCATCAATTCATTGGTAAAGCTCCTGTTCCTGCTCATGCCCGGCCAGATAGCGTTTACCAATGCAGGAGCGAGCAACTTGTTTGAAGTTGTTTCAAGAATGTTGATAGGATCTGTATTGAGTTTGTCAAAATCTTTTTTGCATGAATTGAGCGTTGACAGCGTCATCAAAGCCATAGATGCCATATATAATTGCCTTCTCATCTGTATAATTTTATTGTTGATCAGATTTTACAAAATCATTATAATCCGATTGATAAACTAAAGCCGAGGGTTCGCGTGGAAGGGAACTGCCCCGTTTCAAAACCTGTTACGATGTCCGACCCGGCCAATGTGCCAAATTCAGGATCGAATATTGGCCAGGGTGACCAGATGAATAGATCACGACCGTAAATACCTACGGTTGCCGAAGTCAAACCAATTTTTTTAAGCAATTTTGGAGTAAAGGCATAGATTAAGGAGGCTTCGCGGAATTTTAAAAAGTCGGTGCTAAACACGCTTCCTTCTGCATTGTAGCTACCCATGCTGTATTGATAATACTGGTCGATATCAGTAGCTATTACGTTGTTTTTGCGGTAAGATCCATCAGGGTTTTGAACTACACCATTTCCAATAATACCATTGTACCTGCCGGGTAATGTACTTTTAAGTTTACCCTGCTCAACCAGTTTATAATGGGTAAGAGAATAGGCTACGGCGCCCACCTGTGCGTCGAACAGTAAATTCAGCGTGAAGTTCTTGTATTGAAAACCATTGCCAAGGCTGAATTTATATTTAGGTGTGGTGTTGCCGAGGTAAATAATATTATCCGTGATCTTAGGGAACCCGGTAGCCGGATCAAAGATCACTTTTCCATTGGGGCTGCGCTGATAACCCAGTCCATACAAATCGCCCAGGCTACCACCAACCGATGCCACTATCTGACCGCTGGCAATATTGCCGGCTCTCAGCAATACCGAACTATCGGGCATAGACATGATCTTGTTTCTGTTCATGGAAAAAGTTCCAAATACATTCCAGCTAAAACCGCTTTTCGTTATAACAGGTTTGGCCGTAAGCTGTACTTCAACACCATTGTTTCTTACTTTTCCCGCATTGATCAGTGAAGCATTATACCCGGAGGAAGCGTCTACCGTTCTTGTGAGGATCTGGTTTCTGGTATTCCCGAAATACACTGCCAGATCAAGCCCTAACCTGCCATTAAAAAACTGCAGTTCTGTACCAAACTCGAATGTGGAAGTAAGAAGTGGTTGTAAGTTGACATTGGGCAAGGTGGTCGGACTTACAAGGGCGCTATCCGGATAAATACCACCATTTGCAAGCGCGTAAGTGTATGCAGTTCTGTAAGGAATGGTTCCGCCGCTACCTACCTGCGCAAAGGATGCCCTCAATTTAGCGTAGTAAATGTAACCTGGCAGTTTTACTGCGTCCGACAAAATGAAACTGCTGTTGATAGAAGGATAGAAAAATCCAACGTTGTCTGTTCTTTTAGGAGTAGCGAGTACGCTGTTCCAGTCCTGCCGGCCGGTAATTTCTGCAAACAGAAAGTTTTTATAGCTGAAATTTATAATTCCATAAACACTGTTCATCTGGTAACGGCTTGTATCGGGATAATAAGTCAATCCATATAAACTGCTGTCCAGTTTATATATCTGTGGATACGGCGAAGCGCCTGCCAATCCTTTTGGATATTTTAATCCATCCGCCCTTATATCTGTTTTGTAATACCTATTTTTCAACTGGCTGCCACCAAGGGTTACGCCAAGTTTTACGTTACGATTGACCTCTTTTAAATATTTGGCCATGAAGTCGTAACTCTTTTCCTGCGAATAGATGTTTTGTTTTCTTACAGAACCTGTGGGTAAACGCGTGCCGGCATCGTATGGCCGGTCCTGCTCACGCTTGTCATTCATCCAGTCGAGGTTGCCACGCAACAAAAGACTCAGTTCTTTAGTTGCCTGATAGTTGAATGTTACGTTTCCGGTGACATTGTTTCTTCTTGTTTTGTTCAAAAACTCATTTACAATCGCAAATGGGTTTTCAGGAAAAGAAGAGAAGGGATACCGGATGAATTTGTAAAGGCTGTCGTAAGTACTGCCTTTTCCACCTGCCCAGTAGTTTCGAAGCCAGTTATAGTCGGCATTTGGCTGCCAGAAAATGTACCAGTACATCAAAGATTGATTGCCATATCCTGCTGCAGGCAGGTTATCACTGTTTCTGTAACCGTAGTTTACTTTTGTAGAAATTTTTAAATTTTTCGCGATATCCGTATTGGTGCTCAATCCAATGTTGCTGCGCACGAAACCTGTATTGGGTACAACCCATTTGTCGTTTTCTGTACCAAGGTTTAATCGAACACCGGTAGAACCTAATCTGCCATCGATGCTGAGATTGTGTCTGAGGTCTTGCCCCTGATTCCAAAAATCGTTGATGTTATCGTAAGCCTTCCAGGGAGTACGTTGTAAGCCTGCCGATTGACGCACGGGGTCGTATTGGTAGAACGATTGCCCGTCAAATTTAGGTCCGTAAGCAGAACTCGTGCCGCTGGTGCTGGCACCGTCTTCGGATGCGCCGTAAGAATAATAAAGCGCTCCGCCCAAACCCTGGCCGTATTCATATTGCAGATCAGGATATCTGTTTATTTGCTCAATGTTCCCGTTCAGTGTATAACGAATATTAAAGTGACCTTTCTTTTTTTGCGCAGCAGATTTGGTGGTAATAATGATGGCACCGTTTGCTGCGCGCTGACCATACAATGCCGCCGCTGCAGGTCCTTTCAGTACAGACACCGTTTCTATATCCTGCGGGTTGATATCATTCAAAGAACTGCCATAATCCGCTGGCAGGTTGTCGGAGTTGGTCGCGTATACCTGGTCGCTTTTATTGGAAGAACGTTTGCCACTGCTATTGTTGATTACCACGCCATCCACAACAATGAGGGCTTCATTATCGCCGGTAAGATTGTTTTCACCCCGAAGAATGATTTTGCTGGATGCGGCCGGGCCGGAACCGGAACGGATAAGGTTAAGACCCGCTACTTTGCCGGAAAGTGCATCCGTCCAGTTTAAACTTGCAGCATTGCTGAGTTGGGCGCCATCTATTTTTGTAAGTGCATAGCCCAGTGATCTTTCAGATTTTTTTATACCCAATGCGGTTACCACCACTTCGCTCAGATCGGAGGATTTATTGATTAAACGAACCAGCACGGTATTAGATTTGCCGGCCTGTTTTACAGCAAACCCTTTGTAGTAAAGGGTTTGATACCCTACTGAAGAAAAAGCAAAGTCGTATACTTCACCCGCCTTCAGTTGCGAAAAGGTAAAGATGCCTTTTTCACTTGTAATGGCAGATAGCGTTTGTTCGGGGTTACCGGACCTGCCCGTAGCCAAAACAGTAACCGCCTGCAGCGCTTCGTCTTTGTCTGTAAGGACAGTCCCGGTTACCACCACGGTCTCCTGTCCAAACGTAGGTGTATTGAATAATAAAAGCAATAATATCCACAAAGCGTACATACCACTTTGCCTTCTTTTCATTGTTGATCTCATAAGTTATAGTTGTTTGACTTGTAGCAATAGTACGGTCCCGCTGCTACTGGCAGCACGATATTTGTTTATACGTTTCCTGTACATTTAATTTGATTGCGTGATCATATAGCGATCTTCCTTTTGTGTAACCTGCAAACCATTCATGTTTGCAATTACATTTAGCAACACTGATATTGAATCGCTTTTGCGCACTTCGCCCGAAAAGTATTTTCCTTTTAGCAGGTCTTCGTTATAGGATATTGGAGAATGGTATTTAGCAGCCAATGATTTCATTACATCAGCCAGGGCTGTGTTATTGAATATAAGAGAGATTTCATTTTTATTAGCATATTCGTTGTTCCGTGGCTGAGCGCGTAGTTTAGCCGCGGTGTTGAATAAAATGATAGCAACCGCGCCTTGTTCGAGGCTATATTTCATTTCATTGCCGGGCAGCAGGATGATATCCTTTTTCCAGCCTTTCAAGGTATTCACCAGACACTTTACCACTACCTTTCCTTTAAATAGTTTTATGTTGCATGTGGTCGCCGTTTCCGACACCCTGAAAGACGTGCCCAATGCCGTAGTCGAGAACAGTTTTGTATGTACGGTGAATGGTCTCGCTTTATCGTGGGCCACATCAAAATCAGCCTCACCGTTCATGTAAATATCCCGTTGACCCTGTTGCCCGAAAGGTTCCTGGTATTTTATTATCGCTTTAGGAGCCAATTTTATCACAGACCCATCCTCCAGTTTTATGATGGATGCTTTGGTGAAAGTATTTGCCTGCGTTTTCCAACTGGCAGGTGCTACTATTTGTTCTTCTGCTTTCGCAAGCGTTTGGAAGGGCGTTTTTGCCCTGGGGAATAACCATATTGTAGTTACCACAATCAGCAGCGAAGCAACTGCGGCCGCCCAACGAAACCGAATGACGCGTGTACGCGCTTCAATTTGCGCATTGATAGTTTTATGCATTTCGTCTGCGTAACCGGGCGGCAGATCGCTTTCTTTATCGGCAGCATCCCATGAAGACTTCAGGTATATGGTCAGTAGTTCCGGATACTTCTCCAGATAACGAACAACGATCTCCGCTTCCGCGGCAGAACACTTATTGTCTAAAAAATTCTGTATAAGCGTATGCGTGATCTTCATGTGTGTGCATTAAGAATACGAATGGCAAGGATGTTTACCCTTGCTGGTAACATTAAATTAATACTGGGAAAAAATGCTGCAAAGGATCAGTGAAGTTGTAATGAGCGAACGCACATGCTTTAATGCCTTTGAATAATGATCTTCAACCGTTTTAACGGAAACAGACAGTTGTTCTGCAATCTCCTTGTTTGTATACCCTTTCACCACCTTCAGCATGAATACGTTTTTACGGCCGGGCGGAAGGCTCTGGGAAACTGCATCAAGATAATCAGCAGATTCGTAATCAGTATAGCAATGATTGCTAACGGAAGCATGTTCACAGGAATTGTCTTCCCAATGGCGCCGGTATTTGCGCTCAAGAGCTTGCCTGCGTAAATAATCGATGAAAACGGAGTTGGCAATGGCAAATAACTGGGTATTTAAAGTATGTGATTCAGACAGCGTATGCCGCGACTGCCAAAGTTTTATAAAAGATTGTTGGGTAAGATCTTTGGCTGGCTCTTTTGCCTGGGTGTGTTTTACGAAATAATGAAACAATTTGGCGTGATACAGGTCGTACGCTGTCTGAAAGGCTATCTGGTCGCCGTTCTTTATTTCAGTAATGAGGGTCAATGCGTACGTTTTTTAGAAAGTGCAAACTCAACTGCAAAATTCAAGAAACCAGGAATAGCATGTATTAAGTGTATGTTAAGAAATCCACCATCGGAAGGAGGTAAACAGCTATCACACCCAATGCCTCCGGGGTCCGCAATATTCGGGCGATATACAGCTGTATTTATATGCATTAAAATTAAGAACCCATCCAATTATAGGATGGGTTCTTATTATTATCTAATTTCCTGATCTCTTTTTTCATTCGTTTTTCCTGAATTGTGCATATTCATTTCAACTTACTTTGATTAACCCTTGCATAAATCATCGTGGTAGTAATTCTCTCATGCCACAACATTTTACTTATAGATTCAATGGGCTGTCCATTCATCAAGGTTCCCGATGTTGGGAAAATATCATAACGTAATTTCATAAGGCAGATGAAACTGATTCATAGCACCATCCATTATTGGTAACTCAAATATTTTTTCCTGATCGAGTTTTGACATTTTCGAAGAATAGATGATTGGAAAATCTGTTAGATATTTACGATTGTTTTAATGGATTGTGTGGTCAA
>Ga0070667_100004682_pt1 | contig 11485 bp, 9 predicted proteins | sample KBSS33metaG_FD_64659 | JGI IMG/M metagenome (GOLD analysis project Ga0070667, IMG submission 64659) | Switchgrass rhizosphere microbial communities from Kellogg Biological Station, Michigan, USA - KBS S3-3 metaG | ecosystem: Host-associated > Plants > Roots > Rhizosphere > Soil ...
GCCAGTTCAATTTCGAGCTCCAGGCCGCCGCCACCGAGGACGCGATCGTGCTGTCGCTGTCGACCAGCCACAGCTTCGAGCTGGCCGAGGTCGCGCGCTACCTGCACTCGGCCACGGCGCTCGACGTGCTGGTGCAGGCACTGCTCGACGCGCCGCTGTTCGGCGTGCGCTGGCGCTGGAACGCCACCACGGCACTGGCGCTGCCGCGCTTCATGGGCGGGCGCAAGGTGGCGCCGCAGTTGCAGCGGATGAAGTCCGAAGACCTGCTGGCCGCGGTCTTCCCGGACCAGGTCGCCTGCGCCGAGAACCTGGCAGGCGCGCGCGAGATCCCCGACCATCCGCTGGTCGCGCAGACCCTGCAGGACTGCCTGTACGAGGCGATGGATGCCGCGGGCTGGCTGCGGCTGCTCGAGAAGCTGGAGTCCGGCGAGATCGAGGTGCTGGCGCGCGATGTGCCGGCGCCGTCGGCGCTCGCGGCCGAGGCGCTGAACGCCCGTCCCTATGCCTTTCTCGACGACGCGCCGCTCGAGGAGCGCCGCACCCAGGCGGTGCAGAACCGGCGCTATGTCGATCCGGAAAGCGCCGACGACCTGGGGCAGCTCGACGCCGAGGCGATCGATGCCGTGCGCCAGGAAGCCTGGCCGCGGGCGCGCAGCGGCGACGAGATGCACGAGGCGCTCCACGGGCTCGGCGTGGTCACCGACACCGAGGCCTCGGCCAACGCCGGCTGGCAGGACTGGCTGCAGGCGCTGGCGGGCGACCGGCGGGCGACGCGGCTGGCCGTCGCCACCGCGCCGGGCGGCGGGCTGTGGGTCGCGGCCGAGCGATGGGCGCAGGTCCGCAAGCTGTACCCCGAGGCCGCGATGGTGCCCGCGGTCGAGCCCCCGTCCGAAGCTGCACAGCCCGAGGATGGCGACGACGCCCTGCGCGAATTGCTGCGCGCGCGGCTCGGTGGCCTCGGCCCGGTGTCGGCGAGTGCGCTGGCGGCGTCGCTCGGGTTGCCGGGGGCCGACATCGAGGCCGCGCTGGGCGCCTTGCAGGCCGAAGGCTCGGTGCTGCAGGGCCGTTTCACGCCCGGCACGCCGGCGCTCGAATGGTGCGAGCGGCATCTGCTGGCCCGCATTCACCGCTACACGCTCAAGCGGCTGCGGCAGGAGATCGAGCCGGTCGAGCCGCGCGACTTCGCGCGCTTCCTGTTCGAGTGGCAGCGTGTCGGCGCCGCCAGCCGGGTCAGCGGCCCGGAGGCGCTGGCCGGCATCCTGGCGCAGCTCGAAGGCTACGAAGCACCGGCCGGACTCTGGGAGGCCGAGCTGCTGCCGGCGCGGGTCAAGGACTACGCCCCGGCCTGGCTGGACGAACTCTGCACGGCGGGCCGCACGCTGTGGACGCGGCTGCGACCGGTGGCCATCGAAGGCCGGCCGGGCGGTGGCAGCCCCTCGCTGCGCTCGGCGCCGATCCTCCTGCTGCCGCGTCGCAGCGCCGCCCTCTGGACCGGCCTCGCGCCTGCGCCCGGAAGCGACGAAGGCCTGGGCTCTCGCGCCCGGAAAGTGGCGGCCTTCCTGGCGTCGCACGGCGCCTCCTTCTTCGACGAAATGGTCCAGGGCACCCACCTCCTGGGCACCGAGCTCGAGGACGCGCTGAGCGAGCTGGTGATGCGCGGCCGGGTGCATTGCGACAGCTACGCGGGTCTGCGCGCCTTGCTGATCCCGCCCTCCAAACGCTCCTCGACGCACGGGCGGCGGCAGCGCCGCACGGCGCTTTTCGGCATCGAGGACGCGGGGCGCTGGTCGCTGGTCCGTGCGCCGGCGGCGGCCGATCCACCCGCGCGCGTCGGCAGCGAGGCCGTCGAGCAGGTCGCGCGGATCCTGCTGCGCCGCTACGGCGTGGTCTGCTGGCGCCTGCTCGAGCGCGAGGCCGCCTGGCTGCCGCCCTGGCGCGACCTGGTGCGCGCCTACCGCCGGCTCGAGGCGCGCGGCGAGATCCGTGGCGGGCGCTTCATCGCCGGCGTGGCGGGCGAACAGTTCGCCTTGCCCGAAGCCATCGGCCTGCTGCGCGAACTGCGGCGCCGGCCGCTCGACGGCGCCCTGGTCTGCCTGGCCGCCGCCGACCCGGCGAACCTGCTCGGCACCGTCATGCCGGGGCCGAAGGCCGCGCGCGTGGCGGGCTCACGTGTGCTCTATCGCGACGGCGTGCCGATCGCCAGCCTGGTGGCCGGTCAGGTCGAACTGCTGCAGGAACTGACGCCGTCGCTGGCGCAGGCCGCCCATCGGGCGCTGATGTTGGAGGCGCCTTCGCGGGTGGCGGAGCTGGTGTCGCAACAGGCCTCGGGCTAGGCCTTCGCTAGACTGGCGTGATGGACATCGACCCGCTCGACCACCGCCTGATCGCCTTGCTGCGGCAGGACGCCCGCCTGCCGGCGGCGGTGCTGGCGCAGAAGCTCGGCGTCTCGCGCGGCACGGTCGCCAATCGGCTGCGCCGGCTGGAAGACGGCGGCGTCATCGTCGGCTATGCGGTGCAGTTGCGGCCGGAGGCGCGCTCGGACGAGATCCGCGCCTGGATGGGCATCCTGGTCGAAGGCAACCAGACCCGCACGGTCATCGCCAGCCTGCTGGGCGAGCCCGGCGTCGCCGCGCTGCACGACACCAACGGCCGCTGGGACCTGCTGGCGGAACTGCGTGCCGCCTCGATGGCGGAGCTGTCGCAGGTGCTGGAGCGGATCCGGCTGCTGAAGGGGATTCGCAGCACGGAGACCAGCATCCATCTCGCCACTTACCGGTAGGCCGCCAGCGCGCCTGTCGCCGGATCACTATCATGACCGACCGCCCCCGAATCCGGAGTCTTTCGATGAGCATCCCCACCATCCGCCTCGGCCGCACCGGCCTCACCGTGTCGCGCCTCGCCCTCGGCACCATGACCTTCGGGCTGCAGACCGACGAGGCGGTGTCGCACCAGATCCTCGAGCGCGCCGCCGAGGGCGGCATCAACTTTCTCGACACCGCGGACGTCTATCCGCTCGGCGGCACCGTCGACACCGCGGGCCGCACCGAGGAGATCATCGGCCGCTGGCTGCGCGCCAAGGGCGCGAGCCGGCGCCATGACTTCATCCTCGCGACCAAGGCGGCGAACAAGGTCGGCCCCCACAGCTGGGACCAGGGCAATTCGCGCAAGCATCTGCTCGACGCCATCGATGCCTCGCTGAAGCGGCTGCAGACCGACCACGTCGACCTGTACCAGCTGCACCATGACGACCGCGAGACGCCGCTCGACGAAAGCCTGGAAGCACTCGACGTGATCGTCCGCTCGGGCCGTGCGCGCTACATCGGGGTCTCGAACTTCCTGGCTTACCGGCTGGCCCGCGCGATCGGCCGCGCCGAGCTGGGCCGGCTCACCCAGCTGGTGTGCGTGCAGCCGCGCTACAGCCTGCTGTTCCGCGAGATCGAGCGCGAGCTGCTGCCGCTGGCCGGCGAGGAAGGCCTGGGCGTGATCCCGTACAACCCGCTCGCGGGCGGCCTGCTGACCGGCAAGTACAAGGCCGAGGCCAAGCCGGAGGCGAACACCCGCTTCACGCTCGGCACCGCCGGCAACATGTACCAGGACCGCTACTGGAACGAGCGCAGCTTCGGCACCGTCGCACGGCTGCATCAGCTGGCCGATGACGCGGGCGTGCCGCTGTCGACGCTGGCGGTGGCCTGGGTGATGGCGAATCCGCTGGTCACGGCGCCGCTGCTGGGCGCCAGCCGGCCCGAGCAGCTCGATGCGACGCTGGCCGCGGCCGACTACAAGCTCGAGCCCGGGCTCAAGCAGCAGCTCGACGAGCTCACCGCCGACTACCGCAAGGGCGACGCCCCGCGCTGAGCGAAGCCGTCAGGCCGCGCCCTTGGCCTCGGCCACGGCGGCGTCGGCCCGGCGCCGCGCATAGCGCTGCGCCAGCACGGCGCAGACCATCAGCTGCATCTGGTGGAACAGCATCAGCGGCAGCACGATCGCGCCGACCGCGTGCGAGGCGAACAGCACCTTGGCCATCGGGATGCCGCTGGCCAGGCTCTTCTTGGAGCCGCAGAACACGATCGTGATCTCGTCGGCCTTGTCGAAGCCGAGCGCCCGGCTGGCCCAGGTCGTGACGCACAGCGCCAGCGCCAGCAGCACGGCGCAGACCAGCAGCAGCCCGGCCAGTGCCGACATCGGCACCTGCTTCCACAGCCCCTCGATCACGGCGGCGCTGAAGGCGGTGTAGACCACCAGCAGGATCGAGCCGCGGTCGACCAGCGTCAGCACCGAGGCGCGGCGCTTGATCCAGCCGCCGATCCAGGGCCGCAGCAGGTGGCCGGCCATGAAGGGCACCATCAGCTGCAGCAGGATGCGGCCGATGGCATCGAACGAGGCGCCGGCGGCGCCATGCGGCACCACGATCAGGTTGACCAGCAGCGGCGTGATGAAGACGCCGAGCATGGTCGAGGCGGAGGCGCTGCAGATCGCGGCCGGCATGTTGCCGCGCGCCATCGAGGTGAAGGCGATCGCCGACTGGACGGTGGCCGGCAGCACGCACAGGAACAGCACCCCGGTGTAGAGCTCGGGCGTGACCAGCGGCGTCAGCACCGGCTTGAGCGCCAGCCCGAGCAGCGGGAACATCACGAAGGTGGCGCCGAACACCAGCAGGTGCAGCCGCCAGTGCATGATGCCGCCCAGCACCGCCTCGCGCGACAGCTTGGCGCCGTGCAGGAAGAACAGCAGGCCGATCGCGACCGTCGTCACGCGCTCGAAGAAATGCGCCGTGGCGCCGCTGGCCGGCCACAGGCTGGCCAGCGTGACGGTGGCGACCAGGGCCAGGGTGAAGTTGTCGGGGAGGTAGCGTGAACGTGCCATGGTTCCGATTGGACCGCGCCTGCATTCAAAAGAGAAATGGATTTATCGGATAGATATATGATTCGACTGCATGAATGTGAGCCTGCGTCAGCTGCGTGTCTTCCGGGCCATCGCCGACGGCCGCAACTTCAGCCGCGCCGGCGACCAGGTCGGGCTGTCGCAGCCCGCAGTGAGTCGCTCGATCCATGAACTCGAATCGCAGCTCGGCCTGAAGCTGCTCGACCGCACGACCCGCGAGGTGGTGCTGACGGAGGCTGGCCAGTCGCTGGCGCTGCGGCTGGCGCGCGTGCTCGACGAGCTCGACCAGGCGCTGGCCGAAGTGCACGGCATGGCCGGCGCGCGGCGCGGCAAGGTCCGCGTCGCCAGCAGCCCGACCCTGTCGGCCAACCTGATGCCGGCCTGCATCGCCGAATGCGCGCGGCGCGAGCCCGAGATCGAGTTCGTGCTGCTCGACCGCATCCAGCAGGACGTGCTGGACAGCGTGCGGGCCGGCGAGGTGGATTTCGGCGTGGTGGTCGAGCCGCCCGACACCGACGACCTGCATGGCGAGCCGATCCTCGACGATCCTTTCTGCCTGGTGCTGCCGCCGGGCCACCGGCTGGCGGCCCAGCGGGCGCTGCGCTGGTCGGCGCTCGACGGCGAGGCGCTGGTGCTGCTCGACCATGCCTCCGGCAGCCGGCGCCTGATCGACGAGGCGCTGGCCCGGCACGGCGTGCGCTGCGAAATCCGCCAGCAGGTCGGGCATCCGACCACCGCCTTCCGCATGGTCGAGCAGGGCATCGGCATCAGCGTGATGCCGGCGCTGGCGGCCCCGCCGACCGGGCTCGCGGTGCTGGTCATGCGGCCGCTGCTGCCGCGGGTGCAGCGCTCGATCATGCTGGTGCATCGCCGCAACCGGGCGCCGTCGCCGCTGGCGCAACGGGTGTGGGGGCTGATCCGGGACGTGGCCGGCGCCATGCGCAGCCGGGCGGCCTGAACCCCCGCCTCAGCTTTTCCTGGCCCGACCCAGCTTGCGCCGGCTGGCTTGGTTGATCGCCCTCACCAGGTGCTGCGCGAAGGCCTGCACCGGCGGTGTCAAGGTACGGCCCTCGAGCGAGAGCAATTGCAGCCGGCGCTGCTGCAGCGGCGCATCGGCGAAGGGACGCGCCACGACCCGGCCCTCGTCGATCAGGTGCATCACGGTGAGGTAGCCCGACAGCAGCACGTCGGGCGTGCGCAGCAGCGGCAACTGGGCCGACGAGAAGTTGCTGACGAACACCGGCCGGTATTGGACGCCGAGCACGCTGCAGGCCTGGTCGAAGAGCTGGCGCGTGGTCACGCCCCTGCTGCCCACGATCAGCGGATAGCGCACCACTTCGGCCACCTGCAGCACGCGTTGCCGCGCCAGCGGATGGTCGGGCCGCAGCACCGCATGCACCGGCGCCGGCGCGGCATGCTCGATCTTGAGGCCCGGCTCGGGTGCAACGACGTACTTGAGCACGATGTCGGTCTCGCCGCGCGCCAGCAGCAGGCTGACCTCGTCGGGTGCGCCGACGTGGAGTTCGATCTGGCTGCCGGGGTTGGCATCGCGGAATTCGCCCACCACGGCCGGCATGAAGTGCGAGGCGAAGCCTTCGGTGCAGGCCATTCGGATGCGGCCGGCCTGCTGGCCGCCGAGATCGCGCACCTGCTCGATCACCTGCTCGGCATCGAGCACGGCATTGCGCAGATGCGCCGCGAGCCGCTGGCCGGCGGCGGTGAGCGTCATGCCGCGGGCGCTGCGCTCGAACAGCGCGGTGCCCAAACCGTCCTCGAGCTTGGCGATCTGGCGGCTGACCGCCGACGCTGCGACGAACAGCCGCGCCGCGGCCTGGTTGACCGAGCCGCTGCGCGCCACTTCGAGGAAATGGCGCATCGGGATGCTGAGGAGGGTGGGTGTCATGGGAAAAGCCCGCGGGTCGCATATTGCCTCGAAGGCAACGGGAGTGTGCCAAAACGATGATGGAAGCAAAACGCTTCAGGCCTTGTACTTGCAGCATTCCCACGCAACGCAAGCACCATGACACGCACCGACGCCCTCGCCACCGCGGCCGCCTACTTCGACGACGGCGGATTCTTCGCCGATCTGCAGCGGCGCATCGCCTTTCGCACCGAGAGCGACACCGGCGCCGCCACGCCGGCGCTCGAGGCCTACCTGCGCGACGAACTGGTGCCTCCGCTCGAAGCGCTCGGCTTCGTTTGCGACCTGATCGCCAATCCGGTCGCGGGCGGCGGCCCGTTCCTGATCGCCCGCCGGATCGAAGGCGCAGAACTGCCCACGGTGCTGAGCTACGGCCACGGCGACGTCGTGAGCGGGCAGGACGGGCACTGGGCCGAAGGGCTGGCACCCTGGTCGCTGACCGTTCGCGGCGACCGCTGGTACGGCCGCGGCACGGCCGACAACAAGGGCCAGCACACGGTCAATCTCGGCGGGCTCGCCGCCGTGCTGCGCGCCCGCGGCGGGCGGCTGGGCTACAACGTGACCTGGCTGGTCGAGATGGGCGAGGAAGCCGCCTCGCCCGGCCTGCAGGCGGTGTGCGAGCAGCAGCGCGAGCAGCTGCGCGCCGACCTGCTGATCGCCTGCGACGGGCCGCGCGTGAGCGCCGCCCGGCCGACGCTGTTCCTCGGCTCGCGTGGCGCCGTCAACTTCAGCTTGCGCGTGCGCGCCCGGTCGCGCGGCTACCACTCGGGCAACTGGGGCGGCGTGCTCGCCAATCCGGCGACCGTGCTGAGCCATGCGGTGGCCTCGCTGGCGGACGCGCGCGGCCGCATCCTGGTCGAGGCGCTGCGTCCGCCGCCGATCCCGGCCGCGGTGCGCGCGGCGCTGGCGACCATCGCCATCGGCGGCGGCGCCGAGGATCCGGCCCTCGATGCCGGCTGGGGCGAGCCGGGGCTGACTCCCGCCGAGCGCCTGATGGCCTGGAACACGATCGAGGTGCTGGCGCTGGGTGCCGGCTCGGCCGCGCGGCCGGTCAACGCGATCCCGGGCGAGGCGGTGGCGCACTGCCAGCTGCGCTTCGTGGTCGGCACGCCCTGGCAGGAACTCGCGCAGATCGTGCGCGCGCACCTGGATGCGCGCGGCTTCGAGCAGGTCGAGGTCGAGGTCACGCTGGCCGGCGCCGCGACCCGGCTCGATGTCGAGAACCCGTGGGTCGAATGGGCCCAGCGCTCGATCGCCGCGAGCTGCGGCCAGCGCGCCGACCTGCTGCCGAACCTCGCCGGCTCGCTGCCGAACGACGTATTCGCCGGCTTGCTGGGACTGCCGACCTTGTGGGTGCCGCATTCCTACCCGGCCTGCGCGCAGCACGCGCCCAACGAACACCTGCTGGCGCCGCTGGCCCGAGAGGGCCTGCGGCTCATGGCCGGCCTGTACTGGGACCTCGGCGCCGACGGCCAGGCGCCCTGGCAGGCCGGTGCGCTGTCTTCGACTTCCCATCCTTCACATCGACCCTTCGACCGCTCATGACCACAACCCTCTTGCGCCGCGGCCTGTCCGCGCTCGCCCTTGCCGCCATCGCCGCCCTCGCCCTGCCCGGCTGGGCGCAGGACGCCTGGCCGGCCAAGCCCGTGAAGCTGGTGGTTCCCTTCCCGCCCGGCGGCGGCACCGACCTGGTGGCGCGAGCCATGGGCCAGCAGCTTTCGCAGCGGCTGAAGCAGCCGGTGGTGATCGACAACAAGCCCGGCGCCTCGACCATCATCGGCACCGACGCGGTGGCCAAGGCGGCGCCCGACGGCTACACGCTGCTGCTGTCGGGCTCGACCAGCTACAGCGTCAATCCGGCCCTGCGCGCGAAGCTGCCCTACGACCCGGTGCGCGACCTGGCACCGATCGCGATCGTGGCGCGCACGCCGCTGGTGCTGGTGGTCAACGGCGGCGCGCCGTGGCACTCGGTGGCCGAACTGGTCGCCGCGGCCAAGGCCAGGCCCAAGGGCATCCGCTATGCGACTTTCGGCAGCGGATCCGGCCCGCACCTGGCCGGCGAGCTGCTCGCGCTGGCGGCCGGCGTGCAGTTGCAGGACGTGCCGTACAAGGGCAGCAGCCAGAGCGCCATCGCCCTCATCGGCGGCGAGATCGAGATGGGCATCGACACCGTGGCTTCGGTCGCGCCGCATGTGCGCTCCGGCAAGCTGCGGGCGCTCGGCATCGTCGGCGCCACGCGCTCGAGCCTGCTGCCCGAGGTGCCGACCCTGGCCGAGCTGAAGCTGCCCGACGCCACCTTCGATGCCTGGTACGGCTTCGCCGCGCCGGCCCGCACGCCGCAGCCCGTGATCGACAGGCTGGTGCGCGATGTCGGCGCGACCATGGCCGATCCCGCCGTGCAGGCCCAGCTGCGCGCGCAGGGCATGGAGCCGGTGGTGATCGGCGCGGCGGCCTTCCGCAGCCAGATGGAAAACGAGATCTCGCGCTACCGGGCGCTGGCGCACCGCGCCGGGATCGCGCCGGAATGAGGCGACCCCGGGGAGAAACGCAACCAGGTTCTAACGGCCCGCGGCGTGGACCTGCGGCTTCTCCTCGCGCCCACCCGGGTGGCGGGCGAAGCGGGCCGGATCGCGGCCATGGACCGGCGCCTGATCGGGCCATGGCCAGCCGCCGAACTGGGTGCGGCGGTAGTCGGCCATGGTCTGCGCGATCTCGGCCTGCGTGTTCATCACGAAGGGGCCGTACTGCGCCACCGGCTCGCCGATAGGCCGGCCCTGCAGCAGCAGGAATTCGCCGACCTCCTCGCCGTTGACCAGTTCGACCGCAGCGTCGGCGCGCAGCTCGATGGCCGCGCGGCCGTCGACCGCCTGGCCGGCGACCGCGACCGAGCGGCCCTTGAAGAAGTAGAGGCTGCGACGGGTGTCCTCGCCGCTGGCCGCCGGCAGCGTCCAGCGCGCATGGGGCTCCATGCGGATCGTCCAGATCGCGACGTCCGCATCCGCTTGGGCGGCCCAGGAATCCGGCGGCGGCGCCAGCGGGCCGCCGGCACCCGGCTCGCCGTCGATCGGCGCGATCCGGCCCGCGATGCTCGCGACCTCGGTCTGGCGGCCCTCGGCATCGGTGGCGGTGAAGCTCGGAATGTCCTCGGCCCAGAACATCGTGAAGTGCGGCTCGGCCATCTTGCTGCGCGCCGGCAGGTTCAACCAGATCTGGAACAGCTCGAGCGGGTTGGCGGCGTCGGCCTTGAGCAGCGGGAACATCTCCGAATGCACGATGCCCTTGCCGGCCGTCAGCCACTGGACGTCGCCGCCGCCGAAGCGGGCGGTCGCGCCCAGCGAATCCGAGTGATCGACCAGGCCCTTGCGCACGATGGTCACGGTCTCGAAGCCGCGGTGCGGATGCCCCGGGAAGCCGGGCACGGGATCGCCGTGGTACATGCTCCAGCCGTCCTTGCGGCTGAAGTCCTGGCCCAGGTCGCGGCCGGCCAGCGGCGCGTCAGGGCCCATCTGCGGGTTGGCCTGCGGGTAGGCGTCGTCGTGGTAGGCGCAGAACAGGAACGGATCGATCGTCGCCCATGGGAAGCCGAGGGCTTGGATCTGGACGATGGGGCTGGCGGCGTTGGTCATGGTGGCGCTTTCGTGGGGCTGGCGATGGGGCGTGTCCATGGCAGATGGGGCCGTCGCCGGGGCGTGAAAGAGCCCGCCATGCAACACAGTGGCGCGACCGATGGAACGCCGGATGCCGCGGAACCTCCGGGGCTGCTCAGTGGTGATGTCCGTGGTCGCCGTGGACGTGCCGGTGGGCGATCTCTTCCTCGGTCGCGGCGCGCACCCCGGTCACGGTCACGCTGAACTTCAGCGCCTTGCCCGCGAGCGGGTGGTTGCCGTCGAGGATCACCTGGGGGCCCTTGATCTTCATCACGGTGAAGTGCTGCGGCTCGCCCCGGTCGTTGCGCCCTTCCAGCTGGCCGCCGACCTTGACGCCGGGCGGGAACTCGCTCTTGGGAATGGTGCGAACCAGCGACTCGTCGCGGGCGCCGAAGGCGTCCTCGGGCTGAAGGTCCAGCGTGGTCTGGAAGCCGACTTCCTGGCCGTCGAGCGCAGCCTCGATCTTGGGGAAGGTGTTGTCGTAGCCGCCGTGCAAATAGACCATCGGGTCGCGGCCCTCGTCGATGAGCTTGAGGGTGACGGCATCGCTCACCTTGTAGCGGAGGGTGACGGCGGTGTTGGCGGTGACTTTCATGGTGTCTTGCATCTGGGTGGAGTCCCGGCAAGGCCGGTCCGGGGTCGCAAGTCTACGGGCGCGCGGCGCCGCGACGCGTCCCGTGCCGTGGATACCCCTGTCTGTCGGACCGACCGATCGACGACCGTCTGCCGCTCGCCACGGCCTCCGCTGGATGGGCGGATTGCAAACTTATTTCTCACTAATCGGGTTTTGATGTAGCCGAAAGTAGTTACAACGCAGCATCAAATCTTCAACAATATGTATCTTTAGTAAACATTCTTCGAGCTTTCCAATGAATTGTGTCCACCGCGTCGTCTTCAACCGCAGCAAGGGCGTTTGCCAGGTCGTGTCCGAGCTTGCCACCGGATCGCACGGAGGGCGCGATGTGGTGTCGACCGTCGGGTCGCCGATGCCGCGCATGTCAGCGCTCGCTTCGATTTGCGCGCTGGCAATCGCCTC
>Ga0070667_100004686_pt1 | contig 11474 bp, 7 predicted proteins | sample KBSS33metaG_FD_64659 | JGI IMG/M metagenome (GOLD analysis project Ga0070667, IMG submission 64659) | Switchgrass rhizosphere microbial communities from Kellogg Biological Station, Michigan, USA - KBS S3-3 metaG | ecosystem: Host-associated > Plants > Roots > Rhizosphere > Soil ...
GTGATCGCCAAGGTCGAGGCCGACTCGCAGCCAGTGATCTACATTTCCGTGCAGTCGGGCTCGCGCTCGGTGCTGGAAGCGACCGATTTCGTGAAGCGCTACGTGCAGCCGCGGCTTTCGGTGCTGCCCGGCGCTGCCGACGTGCGGATCTTCGGCGAGCGCCAGGTGTCGATGCGCGTCAACCTCGACCGGACGAGGCTCGCCGCATACAAGCTCACGGTGCAGGACGTCGAAGACGCCATTCGCCGCCAGAACGCCGAGATCCCGGCGGGACGCATCGAGTCGTCGTCGCGCGAGTTCACCGTCGTGGCCGAGACCGACCTCCAGTCGGCGGAGCAGTTCGCCAACATCATCATCGCGCAGGCCGGCAGTTATCCGGTGCGCATCCGCGACGTCGGCAATGCGGCCGTCGGACCGGTCGACGAGCGGACGATCTCGCGCTTCAACGGGAAGCCGTCGCTCAACATCGGCGTGATCAAGCAGGCGGTCGCGAATCCGCTGGAGCTTTCGAACGCGGTGCGTATCGAGGTCGATCGCATCAACGAGGGACTGCCCGAAGGCATGCGACTGGTTGTCGCGTACGACACGTCGGTGTTCATCGACCGCTCGATCAAGTCGGTGTTCAGCACGATCGCCGAGGCGGTGGGGCTGGTGGTGCTCGTCATCTTCTTTTTCCTGCGCAGCCTGCGCGCCACGATCATCCCGATCGTCACGATTCCGGTATCGCTGATCGGCGCGTTCGGGCTCATGTACGCGTTCGGCTTCACGATCAACACGCTTACGCTCCTGGCCCTGGTGCTCGCCATTGGACTCGTCGTCGACGACGCCATCGTGATGCTTGAGAACATATTCCGGCACATCGAGGAGGGCATGCCTCGCCGCAAGGCCGCGATCCAGGGCGCGCGGGAGATCGGCTTCGCCATCGTCGCGATGACGCTCACGCTCGCGTCGGTGTTCGCGCCGCTCGCGTTCGCGACCGGACGCACGGGCCGGCTGTTCATCGAATTCGCGCTCACCCTTGCAGGGGCGGTTGTGGTGTCGGGATTCATCGCGCTCACGCTGTCGCCGATGATGTGCTCGCTCCTGCTCAAGCACGAGAAGAAGCACTCGTGGATCTACAACCTGGTCGAAGGCTGGATCCAGGGCATGACCAACGGCTACCGGCGGGCGCTGACGTGGACTTTGCATCATCGCTACGTCGTCGTGGGCGCGTGGGTGCTGGTGCTGGGCGCCGGCGTCTTCATCTTCACGCAGCTCAAGTCCGAGCTCGCGCCGGTGGAAGACCGCGGCGTCGTCTTCGGCATCGTCACGGCGGCCCAAGGCTCGACGCCGCAGTACACGGCCGACATGCTGCGGCCGCTCGAAGACATGTATGCGCAGATTCCCGAAGCCGCAGCCTATACCGCCATTTCGGGCTTCCCGACCGTCGTCGACGGCAACGCCGTGCTGCGGCTGAAGCCCTGGGAAGAGCGCACGCGCAAGCAGCAGCAGATCGCAGAGGAACTGCGGCCGCAGATGATGGCGATTCCCGGCGCCATCGCGTTCCCGATCAACCCGCCGTCGCTCGGCCAGCAGTTCCGCTCGACCCCGGTCGAATTCGTCATCATGTCGCAGGTGCCGTACGCGGAGCTGCAGCGGATCGTCGATCGCTTCCTGGACGAAGTGCGGAAGTATCCCGGCGTGCAGAACGTCCAGATCGATCTGCGCCTCAACACGCCGGAAGTGCGCGTTGCGATCAATCGCGACAAGCTGGCCGACATCGGCGTCGCCGTCGACACCATCGGGCGCACGCTGGAGACGATGCTGGGCGGCCGGCAGGTCACGCGCTTCAAGAAGGATGGCGAGCAATACGACGTGATCGTGCAGGTCGCCCCGCTCGATCGCACTACGCCCGCCGACATCAGCGATACGTACGTCCGCGCGCGCGACGGCGGCATGGTCCAGCTCTCCAACCTCGTGGACATCCGGGAGGGCGTGGCACCGCAATCCCTCAATCACTTCAATCGGCTTCGTGCGGTCAAGGTCACCGGTACGCTGGCGCCGGGCTACACCATCGGCGATGCGCTGACCGCACTGGACGAGATCGCAAAGCGAACGCTGCCGCCCACCGCGCAGACCGCGCTCGACAACCAGTCGCGCGAGTTCAAGCTCTCCGGCGGCGAGATTTATTTCACGTTCGTACTGGCGCTCGCGTTCATTTACCTGGTGCTCTCGGCGCAGTTCGAGAGCTTCACCAATCCCTTCGTCATCATGCTGTCGGTGCCGCTGTCGATGACGGGTGCGCTCCTCACGTTGTGGCTCTTTGGCGGCACGCTCAACATCTACAGCCAGGTCGGGCTGGTCACGCTGGTCGGTCTCATCACCAAGCACGGCATCCTGATCGTCGAGTTCGCGAACCAGCTGCGCGACAAAGGCGAGCCGATGATGCAGGCGATCGTCGACGCTGCTTCGCAGCGGCTGCGACCGATCATGATGACCACCGGCGCGATGGTGCTGGGTGCGTTGCCGCTTGCACGCGCGGTCGGCGCGGGCGCCGAGTCGCGCACGCCGATCGGGCTCGTCATTGTCGGGGGGCTGGTGTTCGGCACGCTCCTGACGCTCTTCGTGGTTCCCACCGCGTACACGCTGCTCGCCCGCCGCCGGCATGTCGAGGATGTCTCTGGCGTCGTCGACGGGACCCCGCATCCGGCGGGCGCCGACTGATCGCCGGGCATTCGCCCGGTCCGTCTCGCACGCTCCGGAGACTGCAAGGCATCATCCCGGGCGTTCGTCTCGGCACGCTCTCCGCGCGTCCGTCGCGCAGTTGGGAAATGCATCTCGATTTGCAATAGAATCGTCACGCCCAAGAGGCATACTGCCCTGTTTGTCATTCGAGGAGGAATCAATGTCCCAACCCACGTGGCGCCTTGCGCGCCTCGCTGCAACCCTGGCGATTGCCGGCGCAGCCACTACTGCGCAGGCGGTAACCGAGATCCAGTGGTGGCACGCCATGACCGGTGCCAACAACGATCGCGTCAACAGCCTGGCCAAGCGCTTCAACGACAGCCAGACCGAGTACAAGGTCACCGCGGTCTTCAAGGGCTCGTACCCCGAAGCGATGGCGGCGGCGATCGCCGCGTATCGCGCCGGCAATGCGCCCGCACTGCTGCAGGTATTCGAAGTCGGCACTGCGACGATGATGTCGGCGAAGGGCGCCATCAAGCCGGTGCACCAGGTGATGTCCGATGCCGGCGAGAAGTTCGATACGAAGAGCTACGTTCCCGCGGTGGCCGGCTATTACACGAATCCGAAGGGGCAGATGCTTTCGTTCCCCTTCAACAGCTCGACGACCGTCTTCTACTACAACAAGGATGCGTTCGCCAAGGCCGGGCTCGACCCCGATCGCCCGCCCGAGACGTGGCAGGCGGTGCAGGCCGCGGCGGCGAAGCTCAAGGCGGCCGGCGCCCTTCCCTGTGCGTTCACCACGGGCTGGCAGTCGTGGGTGCAACTCGAGAGCTTCTCGGCCTGGCATAACGTCGCGTTCGCCACGAAAGAAAACGGCTTCGGCGGAGCGGATCCCAAGCTCGTCTTCAACGGCCCTTTGCAGATCCGGCACATCGAGATGCTGCAGGATTGGGTCAAGAAGGGCTACTTCACATACGCGGGCCGCAAGAACGAGCCCGAAGCGAAGTTCTACAGCGGCGAGTGCGCGATGCTGACGTCGTCGTCCGCGGCTTACGGCACGATCAAGCAGAACGCCAAGTTCAAGTTCGGCGTCGCGACGTTGCCGTACTACGCCGACGTGCAGGGCGCGCCTCAGAACACCATCATCGGCGGCGCGAGCCTGTGGGTGATGGGCGGCAAGTCGAAGGAAGAGTACAAGGACGTGGCCAAGTTCCTCACGTTCCTGTCGCGTCCGGAGATCCAGGCCGAGTTCCACCAGGCGACCGGGTATCTGCCGATCACGATGGCCGCCTACGATCTCACCAAGCAATCGGGCTTCTACGACAAGAATCCCGGCACCGACGTGTCGGTCAAGCAGATGATCGTCAAGACGACCGACAAGTCGCGCGGCGTGCGCCTCGGCAACTTCGTGCAGATCCGCGACATCATCGACGAGGAGCTCGAAAGCGTGTGGAGCGGTAAGAAGACGGCGAAGGAAGCGCTCGACACCGCGGTGAAGCGCGGCAACGAGCAGATCGACCGCTTCGCGCGCACGGCACAGGAGTGACGTTTGATCGAGCCTCCTGGGCGCTGATCAGAGATCGTTACGCTGGAAAATGGATTCCAGCGTGCGCGGGAATGACGGTCGGAGCAGGGCGGTGGTGATGTCGCATCGGCTGGCAACGGTCGTCTCCGCGCGGAAATGGCAAGCCGTCATCGTTGAGAATTGGCAAGGCGCCGTTCCCCGGGAAATGGCAGATCGTCGTCCCCGCGAAAGCGGGGATCCAGTGGCGTTGCGAAGGCCGCTGGGTTCCCGCACACGCGTGCATGACGACGTAGCGATGTGCAGGTCATATCGGCGTTGTCTTCGTGAAATCGTCACACCCAATGTAGTCCCCGCGAAAGCGGGGATCCATTGGCGCCCAGCCTGGATCCCCGCGTGCGCCGCAATGACAACAAAAAACCATGGCCGCTGAAAAGCGCGCGCTTTTCCGATCGTCCTGGCTTCCTTATGCCTTGCTGCTGCCGCAGCTCGTCGTCACCGTCGTCTTCTTTTTCTGGCCCGCGGCGCAGGCGCTCTATCAGTCGGTGCTGATCCAGGACCCCTTCGGCGGCAACCTGCAGTTCGTCTGGTTCGACAATTTCAAGGAGCTCTGGCACGACGAGCTCTATCTCGCGTCCTTCAAGGTCACGGCGATCTTTTCGGTGCTCGTCGCCGCGATCGGGCTTTCCGTGTCGCTGCTGCTCGCGGTGTTCGCGGACCAGGTGGTGCGCGGGGCGAACGCCTACAAGACGCTCCTGATCTGGCCGTACGCGGTGGCGCCCGCGATCGCCGCCGTTCTCTGGATGTTTCTCTTCAATCCGACGCTCGGCGTATTGGCGTACTGGTTGCGGCAGGCGGGCATCGACTGGAACTACCTGCTGTACGGCGACCAGGCGCTGCTGCTGGTGGTGATCGCCGCCGTGTGGAAGCAGGTCAGCTACAACTTCCTGTTTTTTCTTGCCGGGCTGCAGTCGATCCCGAAGTCGCTGATCGAGGCGGCGGCGATCGACGGCGCAGGTCCGGTGCGACGCTTCTTCACGATCGTGTTTCCGTTGCTGTCGCCCACGACGTTCTTCCTGCTCGTCGTGAACATCGTCTATGCGTTCTTCGAGACCTTCGGCATCATCGACGCCGCCACCAGCGGCGGTCCCGGCCAGGCCACGGAGATCCTCGTCTACAAGGTGTACAAGGACGGCTTCAAGGGCCTCGACCTCGGCGGATCGGCGGCGCAGTCCGTCGTACTGATGGCCATCGTGATCACGTTGACCGTCATCCAGTTCCGTTACGTCGAGCGCAAGGTGCAGTACTGATGAGCACGGCGTCGCCCGAGCGCAAGGCCCGCATGCGGTTTCCGGTGCTGATACTGATGAACCTGCTCCCGAGCACGTGGCGGACGGGCAGACGCGAAGGCATGATCGAGAACCGGCCGCTGCTTACGTTCTTCTCGCACGTAATCCTCGCGATCGGCGTCGTGATCGTCGCGTTGCCGGTCTACATCACCTTCATCGCGTCGACCCACACGGCGGAAGAGGTGCTGCAGGCGCCCATGTCGCTACTGCCGGGCTCGCATGTCATCGAGAACTACGTTGCCGCGCTGGCGCACGGCGCCGGCGAGTCCACCGCGGGCGTCGGGCGCATGATGGTCAACAGCCTCGTGTCGGCGCTGGTGATCGCGATCGGCAAGATCGTCATCTCGCTGCTATCGGCCTTCGCCATCGTCTACTTCCGCTTTCCGCTGCGCACGTTTTTTTTCTGGATGATCTTCGTGACGCTGATGCTGCCGGTCGAAGTGCGCATCCTGCCCACGTACAAGGTGGTGTCCGATCTCGGCATGCTCGACACGTACGCCGGCTTGACCGTGCCGCTGATCGCGTCCGCCACGGCTACGTTTCTGTTCCGCCAGTTCTTCCTCACGATCCCCGACGAGCTCGCGGAAGCGGCCCGCATCGATGGTGCAGGGCCGATGCGTTTTTTCTGGGATGTCGTCGTGCCGCTCTCCCGCACGAACATTGCCGCACTGTTCGTGATTCTTTTCATCTATGGCTGGAACCAGTACCTCTGGCCGCTACTGATCACGACGCAGGAAACCATGTACACGACGGTCATCGGCATCAAGCGGATGATCTCGGGTGGCGATGCGGCCACCGAATGGAATCTCGTGATGGCGACCGCGATGCTCGCGATGCTGCCGCCTGCGCTGGTCGTGCTGCTCATGCAGCGGTGGTTCGTGAAGGGCCTGGTGGATACCGAGAAATGACGCGGTCCCTGTACAGATGCGGCAGGTCGCCGTGGCGCGATTGGGCGGCGTCATCCCAGCGAAAGCAGGGATCCATCTTGAGTCGAGGGTGGGAAATGGATTCCCGCGCGCGCGGGAATGACGGTATGGATATCCGTCCTACACAGGGCCCAGGACGCAGCAAGATCGCCATCCCCGCTAGCCGGCACCCGTCGTCCCCGCGAAAGCGGGGATCCATATTTTGTCGGTTCCCTTCCCACGCGGTACCCCTCAGCGTCTAGATTCAATTAACCACACACTCATGGCCAAAGTCGAGTTTCGCGACGTCCGCAAGACCTACGTCAATGTCGAGGTGATCCACGGCATCGACATGCAGGTGGTGGACGGCGAATTCATCGTGATCGTCGGACCTTCCGGGTGTGGCAAATCGACGCTCCTGCGCATGGTTGCGGGCCTCGAGCCGATCACCTCGGGCGAGATCGTCATCGGCGACCGTGTCGTGAACGCCCTGGAGCCGAAGGACCGCGACATCGCCATGGTGTTCCAGAATTACGCGCTGTACCCGCACATGAGCGTGTTCGACAACATGGCGTACGGCCTCAAGATCCGCGGCTTCAGGCGCGAGGACATCGGCGAGCGCGTGCGGCGGGCCGCCGATATTCTCGAGCTCGCGCCGCTCCTCGAGCGCAAGCCGCGCCAACTCTCCGGCGGACAGCGGCAGCGTGTGGCGATGGGGCGCGCCATCGTGCGCGAGCCGGCGGTCTTCCTGTTCGACGAGCCGCTGTCGAATCTCGACGCCAAGCTCCGTGTGCAGATGCGCTTCGAGATCCAGAAGCTGCATCGCCGCCTGTCCACGACGAGCCTTTACGTCACGCACGACCAGGTCGAGGCCATGACGCTCGCCGATCGCATGATCGTGATGAACGGCGGCCGCGCCGAGCAGATCGGCACGCCGATGGACGTCTACCAGGACCCGCAGACGCTGTTCGTCGCAGGCTTCATCGGCTCGCCGGCAATGAACTTCCTGCCGGGCAAGGCGGGCGATGACGGCGCGATCGTGCTCGACGGCGGCGGTGAAATTCGTCTCGCACCCGCGCGGATCGAGGCCGGGCGCCGTGTCACCGTGGGGTTGCGCCCCGAGCATCTCGATCCCGGTTCGCCCGACGGCGCCATCGTGACGGGAACCGTGGAAATGGTGGAACAGCTCGGTGCGGATACGCTGGTGCACATGAGTCACGGAACGGGAACGGTGATTGCGCGACTGCCGCAAGGCGCGCATCCCCAGGTCGGCGAGCCATTTTCGGTCAAGGCCGAGCCGGGCCAGGTGTTTCTGTTCGACGCGACAAGCGGCGCGCGCATACGCTGAATCGAGGGAGCTCTACATGTGCGGACTACCCACCTGGCCCTATCCGCGCCTCGCAGCGCACCGTGGCGCAGGCAAGCGCGCGCCGGAAAATACGCTGGCTGCGCTAAGGTTGGGATACCAGCACGGCTACCGCATGGCGGAGTTCGACGTGAAGCTCTCGGCCGACGGCGTGCCGTTCCTCCTGCACGACGCGACGCTCGAGCGCACGACCAGCGGTCGCGGACGTGCCGACGCCCTGCCGTGGCGCGAGCTCGCGCAACTGGATGCCGGCGCCTGGCATTCGCCGGCGTACGCGGGCGAGCCGCTGGCGTCGCTCGCTTCGATCGCGGGTTTCTGCCGCGCGAACGACGTGATGATCAACATCGAGATCAAGCCGTCGCCGGGTCGCGAGCGCGAAACGGGCGCGGCCGTGGCGCTCGACGCGAAAACACTGTGGGCCGGCGCCGACGTGCAACCGCTGCTTTCGTCCTTCTCCGACGTGGCGCTCGACGCGGCGCGCGAGGCGGTTCCCGAGATGCCGCGCGCATGGTTGGTCGAGAATATGCCGGACGGCTGGCGCGAGCAGATCGTGCGGCTCGGATGTATCGCGCTCGACGCCAAGCACTCGATCCTGACGGAGGAGATCGTGCGCGAGGTGCGCGGCGCCGGTCTCCGCGTTGCGACGTGGACCGTGAACGACCCGGCGCGGGCCGCCGACCTGGCGCGCTGGGGCGTGGACACGATCATCACCGACGCCATCGATGTGATCGCCGCCGACTCGCTGCCGAAGACGTAGGTCGCGTATCGGGCTGCTACACCGTTCGTCGTCCCCGCGAACGCGGGGACCCAGTGTCGTTAGGCTCCGACTCGCGGCCGCAACGACGACACTTCGTCGTCCCCGCGAACGCGGGGATCCAGTGTCGTTAGGTTCCCGCGCTGCAACGACGACACTGGATTCCCGCGTTCGCGGGAATGACGATGGGTAGCGGCTGTGGGAGTGATGATGCGTGGCGCTTGCGGGAATGACGAATCGGTGGCGCTTGCAAGATTGATAGAACAAACGCTGTTCAGAAATCGTGCCGTCGGCCAATCCGGGAATGTTCTCCATCATCGTCTGCAGCAACCGTCCCGCACTGGCCGAAGCGGTGCGCCGGCACTACGCAACGCTGTTCGAATCCTGCGAGAGCGAATTCATACTGGTCGACGACGCGACATCGCTGAGTGAAGGCTACACGCGCGGTGTGCAACGGTCCCGCGGCGAGCACCTCGTGTTCAGCCACGATGACGTCGAATTCGTGTCGCCCGATGTTGCGCTCCGTCTGCGTCAGCATCTTCGCGATCATGACGTCGTAGGAATCGCCGGTGCAACGAGGATGGTCGACGGCGCGTGGTTCGACGCCGGCGATCCTTATACCTTCGGCCTGGTGATCTATCCCGACCAAGGCGGCCAGTACACGATCCGCTACGTCGGGGCGGGGCCGCGCTGCGTCTCGCAGATCCACGCGCTCGACGGATGCTTCATCGCGTGTCGCCGCGAAGTGGCCGAGACCGTGGGATTCGACGCCGAGACTTTCGACGGCTTCCACTTCTACGACGTCGATTTCACCTTCCGCGCGCATTTGCGCGGGTATCGACTCGCCGTTTGCCGCGACCTGGCATTGATCCACGCGTCGCAAGGCAACTTCGACGACACGTGGCAGCGCTACCGCGAGCGCTTCGAGGCGAAGCACGCAGGTCGGCTTGCGCCCGGCGCGCCGGCGCCGATGCGCGTCGTCGGCGCCAGGCTGCGCAAGGATCAGCTCGCGGCATTCTGCGAATCGACCACCCTGCCGCGCGCGATCGGAAGCGGGTGAATTACCCTGCGCTCGCCACCGGGCGCCGGATCTCGCGCTCGTCGATCGGAAGGTTGATGAGCCCCGCGATGATGCCGAGCGCGATCGACAGGTACCACACGAGATCGTAGCTGCCGAGCGTGTCGTAGAGCTTGCCGCCGAGCCAGGCGCCGAGGAAGCTTCCGACCTGGTGCGAGAAGAACGTGAAGCCCGACAGCATCGCCATGTAGCGGACGCCGAAGATTTGCGCGACCATGCCGTTCGTGGGCGGCACGGTCGAGAGCCAAAGCAAGCCCAGCGACACCGCGAACGCGTAGATCGTGGTGACCGACAGCGGCAGGAACACGAAGAGCGCGATCACGACCGCGCGGCCGAAATAGATGAATGAAAGTATGTAGCGCTTGGGTACACGGCTGCCGAGCCAGCCCGTGGTGTAGGTGCCCACGATGTTGAAAAGCCCGATCAGCGCGAGCGCCGTCACGGCCACTTGCGCCGAGAAGCCGTGATCGGCCAGGTACGCGGGCAGATGCACGCCGACGAACACCACCTGAAACCCGCAGACGAAAAAACCGACGGTCAGCAGCATGTAACCGCGATGTCCGAGCGCTTCGGTCATCGCCTCGCCGGCGGATTGCTGGAACGTGTGAACCGCGCGCTCGCGCCGCTCCACCATCGCGGCGGTGAGCGGCACCATCAGCAGTCCGACCATCGACAGGCCGATCAGCGCGTTCTGCCAGCCGATGTGCGAAAGGAGATATTGAGTCAGCGGCAGCAGCGCGAACTGACCGAACGACCCCGCCGCGGCGGAGATGCCGAGCGCCATGCTGCGCTTTTCCGGCGGATACGCGCGCCCCAGCACGCCGGCGATGACGCTGAACGTGACGCCGGAAAGGCCGACGCCGATCAGCACACCTGCCGACAGCACGAACTGCCACGGCGCGCCGGGATGCGCCATCATGAGCAGCCCCGCGATGTAGAGGAGTGCCCCGCCGAGGATCACGCGACCCGAGCCATACTTGTCCGCGAGCATGCCGGCGAACGGTTGCGACACGCCCCACACGAGGTTCTGCACGGCGAGCGCGAGCGCGAATGTCTCGCGTCCCCAATGCAGGTCGGCGCTCATCGGCTGGAGGAAGAGTCCGAAGCCGTGCCGGATGCCCATGCCGAGCGTCAGGATCAATCCGCCGCACACAAGCACGACGGTGGGCGTGCGCCAATCGGCCTTGGAATGAGTAGCGCTCACGATGCTTCCTTCCAGCTGTTGGGAGTCAGGAGACTCAGGCATTTGCGCGACACGTCTTCGTCATTCGCGCGAAAGCGAGTCCATGCTGTTCGCGGCAGAAAATGGATCCCCGCGTTCGCGGGGATGACGATTGGGGGTAGGCGCTGGCGTCGAGAAACAATGCGCCATCACAAAACGCTCCGTCATTCCCGCGAAAGCGGGAATCCATGTTGTCCGTCGCGCAAACGGATGCGCGCGGGGAAGAAATTTGAGTTCGCGCCACTTGATTGGAGCCTGGACAGGTAACGTCAGTCCGCGGCCGCCGTCGCGTCCGGGTGCAAGGCCTCGAGCTCTCCCAGGATCGACATGAGATCGTCGAGGCGCGGCTGGCCGACCCGGCGCGCGACATCGTGCTGCGCGCGCTTCCAGTAGGGCTCGGCGCGGCGGAGCGCGGCGGCGCCGCGGGCCGTGAGGGCAACCTCGCGCGTTCGCGCGTCCCGCCCCGGCGTGATCTCGACCAGCCCGCGTTCGAGCAGGGGCTCCAGTGTGCGGGACAGCGCGGTGCGGTCGAGAAGGAGCAATGAAGCCAGCGCCGAGATGCGTTGCGGACTCTGGCGCTCGAGCGTGCGCAGCAGCGAAAACTGCGTGATGCG
>Ga0070667_100004688_pt1 | contig 11473 bp, 12 predicted proteins | sample KBSS33metaG_FD_64659 | JGI IMG/M metagenome (GOLD analysis project Ga0070667, IMG submission 64659) | Switchgrass rhizosphere microbial communities from Kellogg Biological Station, Michigan, USA - KBS S3-3 metaG | ecosystem: Host-associated > Plants > Roots > Rhizosphere > Soil ...
CCCGGATCAGTCCTGATCCCACGAATTTGCTTTCACCTCAACAAGTTAGGTAATTCCCATGTCCACCAGTCTCGTCACCGACGAGGTGACGAACCGGACCCCGCAACGCCATTGGTGGGCACTGGCAGTGTTGATGCTGCCGGTACTGCTCATCTCCATCGACAACACGGTGCTGGCCTTCGCCTTGCCCAGCATCGCCGAAGAGTTCCGCCCGTCGGCCGCCACCCAGTTGTGGCTCGTCGACATCTATTCACTGGTGCTGGCAACGCTTCTGGTGACCATGGGCAGCCTCGGCGACCGGTTCGGCCGGCGCCGGCTGCTGCTCATCGGTGCCGTCGGGTTCGCCGCCGTCTCGGCAGCTGCCGCGTTCGCGCCCAGCGCCGGCTACCTGGTGGCCGCGCGCGCCACGCTCGGTGTCTTCGGCGCCATGCTGATGCCGTCGACGTTGTCGCTGATCCGCAACATCTTCACCGACGCCACGTCGCGCCGCCTCGCCATCGCCATCTGGGCGTCGTGCTTCGCGGCCGGCTCGGCCCTGGGCCCGATCGTCGGCGGCCTGCTGCTGCAGCACTTCCACTGGGGCGCGGTCTTCATGATCGCCGTGCCGGTCCTGCTGCCACTGCTGGTGCTGGCGCCCAAGCTGGTGCCCGAGTCACGGGACCCGAACCCGGGCCCGGTCGACGCGCTGAGCGTGCTGTTGTCGTTGTTCGCGATCCTGCCGATCATGTGGGCCATCAAGACCGCGGCACACGACGGCCTCTCGGCGCTGACGCTGGCGGCCGTCGCCGTGGGCGTCGCCTCGGGCGTCTGGTTCGTGCGTCGACAGAACAGCAGTGCCACACCGATTCTCGACATGCGACTGTTCGGCCACGGTCCGTTCACGGCATCGATCCTGGCCAACTTCCTGTCGATGGTCGGCCTCATCGGGTTCCTGTTCTTCATCTCGCAGCACCTGCAGCTGGTGCTCGGGCTGGACCCGCTGACCGCCGCGCTGGTCATGCTGCCGGGTGCAGCGGCGTCGACGATCGCGGGCATCGCCGTGGTGCGGCTGACCAAGCGGTTCGCGCCGCAGACGCTGATCGTCGCCGGCCTGCTCCTGGTGTCCGCAGGCTTCCTGCTGATCCTGGCGTTCCGGCACGACCTGACCATGGTCGGGGTCATCGCGTCGTTCACCGTGCTCGAGCTGGGTGTCGGTGTGTCGCAGACGATCTCGAACGACACCATCGTGGCGTCGGTGCCGCCGGAGAAGGCCGGCGCGGCGTCCGCGGTGTCGGAGACCGCATATGAGCTGGGCGCGGTGATCGGTACCGCTGGGCTGGGCACGATGTTCACCGCGTTCTACCGCACGAATGTCGAACTGCCCGGCGCACTTTCGCCCGAGCAGTCGGCTGATGCCGGAGAGAGTATCGGTGGCGCCATCTCGGTGGCGCGGACGCTGCCCACCGAGCTCGGAAACCACTTGATGGAGTCAGCGCGCGTCGCCTTCGATTCGGGGATCGGCGCCACCTCAGCAACCGCAGCGGGACTGGCTCTGGTCGCCACGGCGATCGTGGCCGCCGCCTTTCGCGGCCGGCAATAGTCACTGATGCACTGTGGCCCCAACGCCTTTCGGCGATGGGGCCACAGTTCGCGCAGTGAGTTACTTGCTGCCGGATTCGCCCTTGGGCGCCTTCGGCGCCTTCGGAGCCTTGGTGGCACCCTTGATGGCGCCTGCGATCGACTTCGCGACCTTGGACACGGGGTTCTGTGCCTTCTTGGTCTTGGACGCGGTGTCCTTGGGCGTCGTCTCGGTCGCGGCCTTGGTATCGGTCGCAGCCTTGGTGTCCGCAGCCTTGGCGTCGGCGTCCTTGGTCCCGCCCTTGGCGTCGGCGTCCTTGGCGTCAGCAGCCTTGGTGTCCGCGGCCGTGGTCTCGGTCGCGGCCTTGGTATCGGTCGCGACCTTGGTATCGGTCGCAGCCTTGGTATCGGTCGCGGCCTTGGTATCGGTCGCAGCCTTGGTGGCGGTGTCCTTCGCCGCATCGGTGGACGGTGCCGTCTCGGCCGGCGTTGCCGCGGTGGCCGCCGTGGCCGCCTTCTTCGTCGTCACCGGCGCCGGGTCCGTCGATTCCGCCGTCTTCGAGGTCTCAGCCGCCGTGCCCGCCGCCAGTGCTGCAACCGTTGTCGCGGCCGCGGGGACGGTGACGCCGCCCGGTGCGTTCGGATTGACATTGAGCGCCGTGATGATCCGGTTCACGATGTACGGAACGGTGCCGGTCTCAAAATCGGTGACGTTCTTCTGGATGTTCTGCACCAGGCTCACGACGTTGTTGAGCACACCGTTGTAGATGGTGCCGGGATTCAGGGTGAGCACCGACTGCAGAATTCCCGTCACGCTCTTGACCACCTGCTGAACCACCGGCGTGGTCCCGAGGCACGAGCCGCACCCGATTCCGACGGTTGAGATCGCCAGGCCGGCCACCAGCGCGGTCACCGAATCCAGCACCGCGGGCACCATGGCCTCCGCCACCGCCAACGGCTGCTGCAGGATGTTCTGCACTGGCCCGTTGATGCCGGTGATCAGCTGCAGCCCACCCGGGAGCAGACCACCCACCAGCGAGTCGATGGCGCCGTTGACATTGAGCGTGCCGAGGTTCCCCAGCACGTTGACGAGCGTGCCCGGCAACGCGCCACCGAGGGTGAACGTCGCGCCGGTGATGTTGCCGATCAGCTGCATGCCCTGTTGCACGCCGTAGTTGGCATCGAGCACCACCTGACGCACCAACGGATTTACGCTGGTCTCCACCATGTAGCTGGTTTGCCCGACCGTCTCAGCGAGGGCGTTGTAGATGTTCCCCAGCGCCACGATCGGGTTGACCAATGCCGTCAAATGCACGTCGGAAACCTGCACGTGCGGAACGGCCGGCAGATGCGTTGCGGTCTGCGGCACCATCGGCGCCACAGCAATCACGCTCGCTCCCGCGAGGGCAACGCCCGCAGTGAGATACGGCTTCATTGTGAGCTGCATTTGAGTCCTCTCAGTTATCGCGACACCCGTGTGGCGAAGAAATTTACCCCTTGTAAATACGTATTTTTGACCAACTCACACATTTTCCAGCTAACCAAAAACGAACGACCAGGAAATTGTCTATCGCGTTAGATTGCTGTTCCGGCGGGCAAATTAGCTGCTCTACAAAACCAGCAAATTTGGCGAGGAGGACCGCCCAAATATGGAGCATCCAGGTCACAGGAACCTCACAGTGTGACGCGCCCCATGTCGCACCCCAGATCGGCAAGCAGGCCACAAACACGACACGTCGATAAATTGCAGTTTCAGCAAATTGCACGATGAATAACTTGCGTGCACGTCAGTTGTAGCCGCAGATGATCGGCAAGCAGCGCATCAGAACCACCCTGATTCCACATACTGAGACAGTGCGCCGGGGTGCACCAGTGCGCACCGCTAACTCGCGTCTTCAGGAGGCGGATGGCCGGCGTGCGCGGCGCCGCCCGGCATGAGCAGGCCCGCGGCGGCGGCGACCAACGCGTCGTCGGTCACCGGGTCGGCATTGCCGGCAATGCCGGAGCGGCACAGCGAGGCACCGTCGACGTGCATGGTGACGACGCGGGCATTCGCGCGAGCGGCTGACTGACCTATTTTTGCGGGGAAGCTGCCAGCCGGCGATTGGCGACCCTGCCGGCCACGGACGTCGCCAAGACGGTCAGTAGCGCTCCCAGAATCAGGGCCGACGGCTCCCCGGGGCTCAGCAGGTGCTGCTGGGTCCCCAACGTGGCGGCCGCCACCGGCACGCCCAATTGCGCTGCCGCCAGCACGCTGAACGGCAGCGGTTGCCCCAACAGTCGGCCACCCAGATGCGCGAGGACCGCTCCCGCGCCCAGCGCCACACCGAGTCCGATCAGATCCGGGTGCTCGCCGAGTTCCCGTACCTGCAATGACGCACCGAGCCAGACGAAGAACAGCGGCGCGAAGAACCCCTCGGTGATCCCGAAGAGCTGGCGCGCCAGCCGGCGCGGCTCGCCGATCGCGGAAAGGCAAAGGCCCAGCGCGAAACCCGCGAGCATGATCGACACGTGCGTCGACTTCGCCAGCGCTGCCAGACCGAACAGCACGATCAGGCTGATCCGCAGTTCGAGCGCCAGGTGCCGGCTGTGCGAGTACTTGTGCATCCGCTTGAGCCACCCGTGCCTGGCTTCGTACCGCAGAAAGAAGTACAACAGGACCGCGCACGCAGCGATCGCCAAGGCTCCCACCGCGGCGCGGGGGGCGCCTACCGGGTTGATCGCCAAGGGCAACAACACAATCGAGGCGGCGTCGGCTATCGCGATCTGGGCGGTGACCGACAGCACCGGCGGTCCCGTCAGACCCAGCGACTGGATGACCGGCAGCGCCAGCGCCGCGGAAGACGAGGCCATGAGTACCGCATACAGCGGCGCATGGCCCGTGCCGAACAGCTGCGCGATGACCGCGCCGAACGCCGCCGCGAACGCGCCCACCACAATCACCCGCAACAGAGCTTTGGGCAGGTCGCCCCGTAATGACTCGTCGCGCACCGGCACGTGCGTGCCGACGATGAACATCACGAGGGCAAAGCCGATGTCCGCCAGCAGCGCGAACGTCGGGTTGTCCGCGTCGACGATGCCGAACCCGGTGCGCCCCACAACGATTCCGGCAACGAGTTCGCCGACGATCACGGGCACCCGGAGTCTTGGCACTGCCGCCAGCAATGGCCCCACCAGCCCGATGACGGCCAGCAGCGCCAGGGCATGGAATCCGAAGTCGCCCATCGGTCAGACGACCGGCAGGGCAGTCAGGACTGCCACGACACGAGCCGGCAGGGAATGCCGGTGTTCTCGTCGGTCAGGTAGCTGGCGCACACCCGGTGATAGCCGTCGCCGATCTGCAGTGGCGCACCATTGTGAACATCGCCGCGTACCAACAGGATTGGCGAGAGCTTTTCGCCGTCACCGATCTTGCTGAGGTCGGCCCGCACGTGCGCGTTGGTATCCGGCAGCAATGGCAGTTGCGCCGCGCGCAGGATGTCTTTCGCCTTGCGCGTCGTCGTCTTCGCCGTCTTCAGCGCGGCCACCACCTTGGCCACCTCATCCTTGGCGGCCAGCATGGTCAGGTAGTCGGCCGCCGCGTCGTAGTCATGGTCTTCGGGATCGTCCAGCCACTTCACCGCCATCGCCATCGCCACACCCTAATCGCGAGGGCCCCTGGCGCGGGCTGCACGCAGCCAACTCTCAGCAGACTGTTGCGTTCCGATAGCTTCCGATATATCGTTAATGCATCGGAGGCGCAGTAGGCGCCTCCCTCCGAAAGAGAGAACACATCTATGGAAACCCCATTCACCCCACCCGGCCGCCCGTTCGACGGCGGCCCCTTCAATCACCCCTCCCACGGCGGCTTCGGTTTCACGCCCGGCGACCGGTCACCGTTCGTCGGCCCCGCAGACCGACGCGCCCGGCACGACGAACGCCGGACGGCCCGTAGGGACATGCGCGAACAGTTCCGCGACCACGTGCGGGAACACCGCGGCGAGGGCGGTTTCGGATTCGGTCCGGGCTTCGGCCCTGGTTTCGGATTCGGCTCCGGTTTCGGACCGGGCTTCGGCGCCGGCCCCTTCGGACCGGGCGGCCCCCGCGGGCGGCGTCACGGTGGCCGCGGACGTGCCAGTGGTCGCAGCCGGCGCGGCGACGTGCGCGCCGCCATCCTGAAGCTGCTCACCGAGCGGCCGATGCATGGCTACGAGATGACGCAAGAGATCGCCGCGCGCAGCGACGGCTTGTGGAAACCGAGCCCCGGTTCGATCTACCCGACCCTGCAGCTGCTCGAAGACGAAGGTCTGATCACGCCCGCCGAAAGTCGGGGCAGCAAGAAAACTTTCGAGCTCACCGAAGAGGGGCGTACTGTCGCCGACGCCGTCGAGACCGCCCCCTGGGAGGAGATCACCGAAGGCGCCGACCCAGCTGCCCTGAACCTGCGCAACGCGCTCGGCCAGTTGTTCGGCGCCGTCGCTCAGTCGGCACATTCCGCGAATGACGAACAGCAGCAACGCATCCTGGACATCGTGAACAACGCACGCCGGGAGATCTACCAGATTCTCGGCGAGTCCGACTAGCGTTAGCCTGGCTACATGACGACGCACGCGCTCGGTCAGTACCAGGTCCATCGGGTCGGATTCGGGGCCATGCAGCTGCCCGGCCCCGGCGTTTTCGGCCCCCCACGGGACCGCGACCAGGCCATCGCCGTGCTGCGACGCGCGGTGGAGCTCGGCGTCAACCACATCGACACCGCGCAGTTCTACGGGCCAGATGTGGCCAACGAACTGATCCGCGAGGCCCTGCACCCTTATCCGCAGGGCCTCGCGCTGGTCAGCAAGGTCGGTGCCCGCCGGGACCAGACCGGCGGCTGGCTGCCGGCACAGCAGCCCGACGAGCTGCGCGCGGCGATCGAGCAGAACCTGGAAACCCTCGGCACCGACCGCCTCGCGGCGGTGAACCTACGGGTGATGGGCCCCGATGGCGATGCCAGTGCGCCGGGCGAGGTCGACCGGGACCTGTTCGACCGTCAGCTCACCACCATGATCGCCGCGCGTGACGAGGGTCTGATCGACGGCATCGGCCTGAGCAACATCTCCCTCGAGCACCTGGAAATCGCGGTCCAGCGCACCGACATCGTGTGTGTCCAGAACGCCTACAACCTTCTCGACCGTTCTTCGCAGCCGGTGCTGGACGCCTGCGCCGCACGCGGCATCGCGTTCGTCCCGTTCTTCCCGCTGGGATCGGCGTTCGTGCCAGAGAATCCGGTGCTGGGCCACCCCGAAATCCGCAAGGCGGCAAGCGAACTCGACCGGACGCCCGCGCAGGTCGCGTTGGCCTGGACCCTCGCAGCGGCACCCAACATGCTGCTGATCCCCGGCACGTCGTCGGTCGCGCATCTCGAGGAGAACCTCGCGGTGGCCGACATCGAGGTACCCGCCACGCTGACGGCGGCACTCGGATGAGCGCCGACCTCGACCGCATGCCGCGCGGCGGTCCGCGCGCGTCATGCCTGGATCGGGCGCTACAGACCGATCTGCCCGAATACCTCGATCGCGACGACGCCGACCCGGCAATCAAGCACAGCGTGGTGCGCGCGCTGGAGCTCACCGGCAATTGGTTCGGCCTCCACGAGCGCTTCGCCTACCTCGTCATGGACGAGGTGGCCGACGTGCCCGATCCCCGAATCCTGGAGCTCGGGGCCGGCCACGGCGGGCTGTCGAAAAAGGTGCTGGAGATGCACCCGACAGCGACCGTGACGGTCACCGATCTGGAGCCGGACTCGGTCGCGGCCATCACCGCCGGCGACCTGGGTTCCGACCCACGGGTGACGGTGCGCAGCATGGACGCGACGGCCATCGACGCGGCCGACAATGCTTATGCCCTGGCCGTTTTCGCGTTGTCGTTTCACCATCTGCCCCCGTCCGCCGCGGCCCGGGTGCTCGCCGAAGGCACCCGGGTGGCGGACAAACTGCTCATCATCGACCTTCCTCGGCCGCCGTCGCCGCTGCACCTCATGCGGCTGGCCGCCATGCTGCCGCTGGCCCCGTTCGTACCGTTTGTGCACGACGGGGTCATCAGCTCACTGCGCGCCTACAGCCCGGCCGCACTGCGGGCTCTGGCCGACCACGCGGGCGTCGACATCGAATTGCGCGGCGGCGTCTGCATGCCGCAGATCGCCGTCGCCACCCGGCGGGTGTCCGCGTAGGTTGGACGCATGGCCGACTCTTCGAATGAAGTGATGGATTGGGACAGCGTCTATCGGCAGGAGGGCGGGTTCGACGGTCCGCCGCCGTGGAACATCGGTGAGCCGCAGCCTGAACTCGCCGCGCTGATCGACGCGGACCGGGTCACCGGCAAGGTGCTCGACGCCGGGTGCGGCCACGCGGAACTGGCCCTCGCGCTGGCCGCCGCGGGCCACACCGTGGTAGGTATCGAGCTCTCGCCCACCGCCGTCGCTGCCGCGAAACAGGCTGCTGCCGAACGGAACCTGACCACCGCGACATTCGTCGCCGACGACATCACGTCGTTCACCGGGTTCGACGGACAATTCGACACCATCATGGATTCGACGCTGTTCCACTCGATTCCGGTCGAGGACCGCGACGCCTACCAGCAGGCGGTGTTCCGTGCCGCGGCGCCGGGCGCCACGTACTTCATCCTGGTGTTCGCCAAGGGCGCGTTCCCGGCCGAGGCCGAGACGAAGCCGAACGAGGTCACCGAAGACGAGCTGCGCGAAGCCGTCGGCAAGTACTGGGCCATCGATGAGATTCGGCCGGCGTTCATCCACGCCGGGATGGTCGCGCCCCCGTCGGTGCCGGGGCAGCCTCCACTCGAGATGCCGCCGCACGCCCTCGACGAGAAGGGCAGGCTGAAGATGCCGGCGTTCCTGCTAACGGCACACAAGGCCTGACCGTCAGGCCGATGCCGCAGTCAGCGCACCGGCGAAGAGCTCGAGCTCTTCGTCGGTGACGTCGACGTGCGGTGATACCCGCAGCACCGGAATCTTCAGCTCGAACGGCGCCCGGTCGATCCCTGCCACCGTGGTGACGACACGATGTTCGGCAATCAGCTTGGTGCGCACGGTGTTCGGATCTGCCCCTCGCGTCGGCTCCAGCGTGGTCATGGCCGTGGGCTCGTCGACGTCCTCGACCACGCGCCAGCCGGGCAGCGTCGCCAGCGCAGTGCGGGTCAGCCGTCCCACCTCGGCCAGCCGCGCCCGGACCAGCTCCGGCCCGGCCACCAGATGTTCTTCGATTGCTGTCGAAAAGGCCACGCGCGCGGCGATATTGGCCTCACCGAGGTCAAGTCGTTTCAGCACCGGTAACGGCGTGCCCCATTCCGGCAGCGGTATGCGTGGCCGAAGCCGGTGCGACACGGAAGAACTGATCGCCAGCACTCCGACGCCTCGCGGCCCCGCCAGCCATTTACGTGACGACGCATAGATGACGTCGGGCGCCACGGCGCAGTCCAGGTGGCCCAGCGCCTGTGCGGCGTCCACCGCGACCGGCACTCCGATCGCACGGCAGGCCGCCACGAACTCCGACAACGGCTGGGCCACACCGCGATGGCTGCCGAGCGCAGTCAAATGGGCGAGCGCCGGCGGGTCGCCCTGCATCAGAGCGACGGCCACCTCGACGTCGAGTCGCCCCTGACCGTCGACCGGCAGCTCGCGCACGGTGAACCCGTTGGCTTCCATCACCACCAGATTGGGGCCGTACTCCCCCGGCAGGCAGGCAATGGTCTTCTCACCGTCCCAACTGCTGAGGAGGAGGTTGAGCGCGTTGGCGGAACCCGTGGTGAATACGACGTCACCGGCGGCCATCCCGGTCAGCGCGGCCACCGCCGCACGCCCACCCTCCAGCACCGGCTCGGCGGATTCGGCTGCCACATAACCGCCGACCTGCGCTTCCAGCCTCGCATGCTGGGCCGCGGCGTCGATGACGGCGAAACTCTGCCGCGAACAGGCGGCACTGTCGAAATGCAGTCCCAGCGGTTTGGGCCGGGCAGCGCGCCACAGGTGCGCGACGGCGGGATCAGCTCCAGTCACGTCCGCAGGTCCGGCTTGACCGCCAGCGACAGCCCGAAGTCCCCTGCGGGGTCGGTCCACCAATCGGTCTGCCGCAGCCCGGCGGCCGCCAACTCGGCCGCGACGCCCTGCGGGCGGAACTTACACGACACTTCGGTCAACATCTCCTCACCCGCTTCGAACTCCACCGACAGATCCAACTCGCGTATCTGAATCCGTTGCGCGACAACGGACCTCAGCCACATCTCGATACGCTCGTGCTCGGTGTTCCATCGTGCCACATGTTCGAAGCCGTCGAGATCGAAATCAGCGTCCAACTCCCGGTTCACCACCGCCAGCACATTGCGGTTGAATCGCGCGGTGACGCCGGCGTTGTCGTCGTATGCCGCGACCAGGCGGGTGGTGTCCTTGACCAGGTCGGTGCCCAGCAGCAGCGTGTCTCCCGGTCGCATCGCCGCCGCCAGGCTCGCGAGGAATTCGGCTCGCGGGCCTGCCGTCAGGTTGCCGATCGTCGACCCCAGGAACACGATCAGCCGCCGGCCCACGACGGGCAGCTCGCCCAGATGCTGCTCGAAATCGCCTCGTACCCCGCTGATCTCGACGCCGTCGTACTCGTCGGACAACTGGGTGAGCGCCGCGCTGAGCACGCTCTCATCGACGTCGAACGCCACGAACCGGCGCAGCGCCGCGGCGTCCCGGAAGGCGTCGAGCAGGATGCGCGTCTTCTCCGACGTGCCGCTGCCCAACTCGACCAGAGTGTCCGCACCGGACGCCGCCACGATCGCGCCCGCTGCCTCATGCAGGATCTGCGCCTCGGTGCGGGTCGGGTAGTACTCGGGCAGGCGAGTGATCTGATCGAACAGGTCGCTGCCGACGGCATCGTAGAACCACTTGGGCGGCAACGATTTCGGTGACTGCGACAAGCCATCCCGGACATCGCGCCGTAGCGCCCGGGGCGCCCAGTCGGCGGCGAGATGGTTGGTCAGCAGCGGTGCCGTCTTGCACCGATTCATTGCGGTCATCGCGGTCCTCTTCTCCTGTTCATGCCAGCGCGGTCACCTCGACGCCGGCGGCCGTCACCTCGACGAGGTGACGGTCCGGGATATCCTGCCAATCCGGGTGGTCGTCATAGGGCTCGCTCGCCAGCACCACGCCGTCAGGTCGGCGCAATACCGACAGTGTGTCGCCCCACACCGTGGCCACCATGCGGGAACCGTTGGCAGCCAGGATGTTCAGCCGCGCCGACGGGTCGGATTCCCCGACGTTGCGCACCGTGCCCGCCAGGTTGTCCATTCCCCCGGCGAAGATGTGGGCGGCCAGCACCGCGCTGTCGACTGTCGATTCAGCGGTCCGGGACACCGGCAGCACCGCCCGGTCGACGACGCCGTTGTGCGACAACAGCCACTGGCCGTCGCTGAACGGCGCCGACGCCGACGGCTCGATGGGCATCCCCACCGTGGCCGAGCGGACGGCGGCCACCACACATCCGCTGCGCAGCGCCGGCGCCACCGACGCCAGCGACGCGTCGCCCCACAACGGGGCGGCACTGCGCCAGCGTCGCGGTGTTGCGCCGTCGAAGAAGCCGATGCCCCAGCCATCGGCGTTGAGCAACCCGTGCTTCTGCCGCCGGGGCGAATACGACTGCACCAGAAGGCCGTTCGCGGGTTCCAGGATCAGCGACGACACCGAGACCGGATCGCCGAGCCAACCCAGATGGCGACACATCAGCCGCGCTCCTCGTCACCGGACCAGGCGAGGCGCACGCCGGAGAATATCTGCCGGCGGATCGGATGGTCCCAATTGCGGAAGCTGGGCCGCAGGATGTCGCCCGCCACTGCCCAGGAACCGCCGCGCAGCACCCGGTAGTCACCACTGCCGGTGCCTTCGAAGAACGGCTGCGAATAG
>Ga0070667_100004698_pt1 | contig 11458 bp, 7 predicted proteins | sample KBSS33metaG_FD_64659 | JGI IMG/M metagenome (GOLD analysis project Ga0070667, IMG submission 64659) | Switchgrass rhizosphere microbial communities from Kellogg Biological Station, Michigan, USA - KBS S3-3 metaG | ecosystem: Host-associated > Plants > Roots > Rhizosphere > Soil ...
CAGCCGCGAGCAGGTGAGCGGTGCTGTGACGATAGAGCGGGAGCGCGTCCGTCACGTTCTTCGACGTGATGATCTGCACCGGTGCGTCGGCCGTCAGCGGGAACGAGAGATCGACGAGCCGATCGCCGACCCTCCCTGCCAGAGCCGCGTTCGCCAGGCCGGGTGAGATCAACGCAGCCAGATCGCCGACCGTGGTGCCGGCAGGCACACTACGGCTCGATCCGTCTGGCAGCGTGACGTTGACCTGCGACATGCAAAAGTGAAAAGTTCAAAAGGTCAAAGTTCAAAAGCCCAACTTTGACCTTTGAACTTACTACTTACACGTTTCGGGTAAGTGGTAGGCGCGGGTGGACTCGAACCACTGACCTCCTCCGTGTCAGGGAGGCGCTCTAGCCAACTGAGCTACGCGCCTGTCCGTTGCAAAAACAGGCGAAAACCCGAACCTTCAGTATAACGCAGGACGCGCTGCCTATGCCGCCTTCTTTTCGACCAGACGCGTGATGGCCGTATCGAGCGTGTCGTCCTTTGCAGGCGGGGCGGCGCCGAATTCCACATCGGGCTGTCGCACCTGAACGTCCGGTGTCAGTCCGCGCTCGTGGATGCCGGCATTCGCGGGAGTCAGGTAACGCATTGACGAGAGAAGCAGTCCACTGCCATCGGGGAGCTTGACAAGCTGCTGACGCGCCGCGCGTCCAAGCGTCCGCTCGCCGACCAGTTCGGCGCGGCTGTTGCCGCTGAGCGCCGCGGCAAAGATTTCAGCAGCCCCGGCAGTGCCCTGATCCACGAGCAGGATGAGAGGGGCGGAAATCGAGCCGTCGTTGGCCGACGCCGTAATCGTCTCGCGCTGCGCTTTGGTCTGGCGGATGGACAAAGTTCCGCTTGGCACGAACAGGCGCGCGGCCGCAATCCCGTTATCGATGTCACCGGTGGCAGTGCCGCGAAGATCCAGGACGAAACGGTTGGCGCCGGTCTTTGTGAGAGCACCCACCGCTTGCGTCACCTTTACTGGTACATCCTTGGTGAATTCCGCAACGCGAACATATCCAGTCGACGCGTTCGCCATCTTTGTCGTGACCTCGGCGGCCATCGTCCGCTCGCGGACGAGCGACAACTCGTGCGGATCGGCAGCGTTGTTGCGGATGACGAGCAGCGCGACCTTCGAGCCTGGCGCGCCGCGAAGCAACCGCATCCCTTCGTAGGCTGACATGTCACGAGTGGCCCGCCCGTCGATCGCGCGAATGTAGTCACCCGTTCGCAGGCCCGCCCGCGCCGCCGGCGATCCGTCACGCGCTGACACTACGCGCAGGTAATACTGACGCGTCAGCTCGACGCCGATATCCGCAGCACCCGGGCTCGAGTTCTGTTCCACCGCCTTGACCAGATCCGGGGTGAGGTACGCGCTGTCGGGATCCAGCGCGTCCGACAGTCCGCGCATGGCGCCCCGCATTGCCTGCTGGATGTTCACTTCTTCCACGTAGTTGTTCACGACGTGCGACACCACATCGTCGAACACCCGCAGATGCTGGTAGGTGTCATCCTTGCCACGTGCCTGGCCGAGATAACCGCCGATGATGGCGAACGCAATGACGGGTATGGAAACGGCTAGTATCCAGAGGCGAGTGCGTGAGGTCATGACGGATAGACCGCCTTCTTTCGTAGTGTCCGGTTTTAGCCGAACCGCCTTGCTTTCGTAGTGTCCGGCTTTAGCCGGACCATCTTGAAATAGCCTAACGCGGCTTCAGCCATTGTACGGGATTGACGGAACGGCCGTCGATCCGCATTTCAAAATACAGCGTCGGGGGGCCGGCGGGGGCCAGGCCGACCCTGCCCACCTCGGCACCGGTCTCCACCGCCTCACCCTGCTTCAGGGCTGTGGAGGCGAGGTATCCGTAAAGAGAATAGCCATTACCCCCATGGTCCAGGATGACAAGGGTGCCAAATCCTGTGAAAGGACCGGCATAGCCGACCGATCCACCGTGGATGGCCCGAACAGGGGAGTCTTCTTCCGCGGCGATTTCAATGCCGTTCCTGACCGCAGTGCCGCCAAGTCGATTCGAGGGTTGGCCGAACGGGCCGACGAGACGCCCTTGAACCGGCCATTCGAGGGCACCCTGAAATGGCCGTAACGGCACCGCCACCGGGTCGCCGGCCGGTTTCTCCGTCGCCAGCGTCGTCACCTGCTGCTGCAGCCGGGTATATGCGACCTGCAATTCGCCCACATACTGCGCCGTGAGATCCCGCCGTGAGTCGATCTGCCGGATGAGCTCGGTCACAGAGGCGAGAGCGGCATCAGCCGCCGATTTGGATTTTCGCGCCTCGACCGTTTTTGCCTGAAGCTCCTTGGCCGTCTGCTGGAACGCCGTCCGCTCTTCACGCATCGCCGCGAGCGTCTTCTGGTGTTCTTGAATCCGGCGTTGGTTGAGTGCCGAGAGCGCGCCAATGGCGCGCGTGGCGCGCGCGAACTGTCGGAAGTCGCCGGCGCTGAACAGCATTCGCGCGTACCCGCTGCGCCCTCGCTTGTAGACGTCGACGAGTTGCGTCCTGAGATCGGGCAGCTGGTTGATGCGCTGGACTTCGAGATCGGACAGGCGCGTCGTCGTGCTCTGCAGGGCCTTCTCCGCCTCGTTCATCACCGCTTCGGCTTGCTTGAGTTGCTCGACTTTGATGTCCCGATCGATTTCGCGTTGCCGCAGGTCCCCCACCAGGCTTCGGGATTCTTTTGCGAGCCGTTCCGCCTCTCGTTGTAATGAGCGAATCCGATCTGTAATGCGTTGTGCGTCCCCTGCTTCCTGGCCGAACAGCGCGAGGGGGAGGATGAGGCAGCCGAAACAGATCAGAAACGGTGCGAAGGTTCGAAGGCCCGAGGGTGCGAGGGTCCGGGTCCGAAGGTGCGGCGGTCTGAAGGTGCGGGGGCCGAAGGTGCGTGGCATTCGAAATGCTACGAAGTGCCAGAATTATACAGAGTGGGTCGAGTAGCTGGGCTGGACGTCGGGGAGCGTCGAATCGGGCTTGCCGTCAGCGACGCGACGGGAACGCTTGCGCGTCCGGTCAGCGTCGTTCGAACCTCGGGCCTCGATGGGGACGCGCTCGATCGTACGGCGGCAGAGATTAGGCGCCTCGCAGAAGAAGACGACGGGCTGGTGGCGCTGGTGGTAGGTCTGCCGCGCCGGCTCGACGGATCGGCGAACGATATGACATTACGCGTCGAGGCATTTGCCCGTACGCTCGGGCGTCGTACGTCTTTGCCAATCGTGCTCCAGGACGAGAGGCTGACGAGTCTCGAGGCCGAAAGCCGCCTCGCAGTTCGCGAAAAAGACTGGCGCGTGCGAAAACAGCGGATCGATTCCGCGGCTGCGGCAATCATCCTGCAGGACTATCTGGATAGTCAGCCAAGGGGCTCCGCCATTTGAAGAAGCTCTTCATCGCGCTCTCGATCCTGATCCTGGTAGTTGCTGCCGCTGCGGCGGCCTTTGGCCTTTACTCGTGGAACCGCATACAGCAGCCCTACAAGGGCTTTTCGGAGTCTGAGAAGTTCGTCGATATCCCTCCCGGGACCGGCACAGCCGGGATTCGTCGTCGCCTGGTCGATGCCGGTGTCGTCTCCGACCAATGGGCGTTTCGAGCCGCGCTCCTGTGGACGGGACGATCGCGCGTACTGCAAGCGGGTGAATATCGGTTCGATCGGCCGATGAGCGTCATAGAGGTGATCGACAAGATTGCCCGAGGCGATGTCTATACGCACTCGATTACGTTCCCCGAAGGACTCACGATCCGTGAGATGGCGGCGATTTATCAGTCGCAGGGGTTCGGTAAAGCCGACGACTTCATCACGGCGGCGCGCGACGCCGCTCTCGTGAACGATCTCGATCCTGCAGCAAAGGATCTCGAGGGTTACCTCTTTCCAGAGACGTATACGTTGCCTCGAGGTGCGGCGGCGTCGAAGCTCATTTCGCTGATGGTCGCGAGATTTCGGACCACCTACACAGAGATCGAACAAAAGAAGAGCGGTGACCTGGATCTCTCGCTGCGGCAGCTCGTCACGCTGGCGTCGCTCGTCGAGAAAGAAACCGGCAAGGCAGAGGAGCGGCCGCTCGTGGCCGCAGTCTATCGCAATCGTCTCGATCGCAAGATGGCGATGCAGGCCGATCCAACGGTTGTCTACGCGCTGGTTCAGGCAGGCACCTACGACGGCAACATCCGGAAGCAGGACCTCTCGTTGGACTCGCCGTACAACACCTATAAGTACTCTGGTCTTCCGCCAGGACCGATCGCCTCACCGGGTCGTGCGTCACTGGAAGCCGCGCTCGCGCCCGCCACTGTGGACTATCTCTACTTCGTGAGCCGGAACGATGGGTCGCATGCGTTTGCCGAGACCCTGGCTCAGCACAACGCGAACGTGAACGAATACCAGGTGCAGTACTTCCGCAAGCAGCGCCTGGAAAAACAGCGCAACCAACAGCCCTCCGCACAGTAGAACGTCGCCTCTCTCGTTGGAGACGGCATGGCACACTGCGCGATTTGACTTGCGCGCTCGGCCGCGCTCAAAATCGCGCCCGCGCCAGCGCTGTTAAAAACAATTAAGGACAATTGTGACCGCCTCACGAGCCGCCGTCTTCGGTTTGATTCTGGCAGGCTTGACCTGTCTACCGTGCATTAGTGTGGCGGGATCAGTGGATGGCCCGCTCGCCGACTACACCGTCACGACCTGGAGCGAGAACGATGGCCTTCCTGCGGGTCGAGTCCGTACGATCGCGCAAGATCCTGACGGCTATCTCTGGCTCGGAACCGATGCCGGGCTCGTTCGCTTCGACGGCGTTCGGTTCGATGCCTGGAGCGCCCTTGGCGAACCCCGTCTTCCCGTTGGAGCGGTGACGGCGCTGCTCACCGCTCGCGATCGGTCGTTGTGGATCGGCGTGAACGGCCGAATGCCACTCGGGCAGGTCAAAGACGGCAAGTTGACTCTCTACGGCGAACGAGACGGTTTCACCGGCGGGTACACCCTCTCGCTGCTCGAGGATCGTGACGGCACGATCTGGGCGGGGACCGTCCAGGGCCTCTTTCGTCGTCTCGGCGACGGCTGGCACAAGTTCGGTCAGCAGGACGGCATGGGTGAAGGTTCAGTGACTGCGATATATGAGGACCGTCAGAGACGTGTCTGGGTGGCGACGCTGACTGGCGTCTACCGCAAGGACCCCGGACGTGAACGGTTCGAGCAGGTCGACGTCATCAAAGTGTCGAGCAACGTCTGGCAGGGTTTCAGCGAGGATGCCGCCGGCACCGTTTGGATCAGCGATTTCAACCAGGGGTTCAGAATCCCCGGCGCCGCTACCCACGCAACGGGCAGGGCACATCACGGGTGGGGAATCGAGCTCCTGCACGATAATCGCGGAAACTTCTGGGTCGGGACCCAGGGACAGGGGCTGTGGCGCGTTCGCGATCGCGTGGGCAACGCACACGAGAGCCTCGACATGATCACGGTCGACGATGGAATGGCCAGCAACGCGGTGTACTCGCTTCTCGAGGACCGTGAGGGCAACGTCTGGGTCGGTACGCTCGCCGGTTTGCAGCGATTGACGCCACATCGGGTTACACCAATCAAGGATCTTCCGATCCCGCGCGTGCTCGAAGTGACGCCTGATGGAAGTGTCTGGGCCGGGACTGCGGCCGGCCTCGTGCGCTTCACATCGACAGGGCGAAAGCTTTACACCGAAGCGGACGGCTTACCTGGCTCGGTAGTGCTGGGTCTATTTGCAGACCAGCGCGGAGATCTCTGGGTGTCTGCGGAGCGCGGTGTCGCACGCTTCTCCGAGGAACGTTTTTCGCCGTTGCTCGTGGCACCGAAAAGCCAAACGCAGCGCATCATCAGCATGACCGGGGTGGGCGACACGCTTTGGCTGCGCGACTTCTCTTTGCAGCTGTTTCGGTTGCGTAATGGACAGTTGTCACCCGCGGACGATATCCCCGAGGTGCACCGAAGGGGCGCGTCGTCCATTCATGCGGGGAAGAGCGGAAGTCTCTGGATCGGATCGTCCAACGGGATGCTGGTCGTTCGCTCGCCGATCGGCGAAGTTCGCACCTACGAACCTGGCATCGGCAACATTGGCAGCGTCATCGAGGACACGCGCGGGACTGTCTGGATCGGCGGAGACGACGGTTTGAGTCGTTTCGCAAACGGGCGGTTCACGAACGTTACGCGCCAGAATGGCTTCAGCGGCGGCATCAAATCCATCGTCGAGGATGGGCTCGGCTTCATGTGGGTCAGCAACGACAGCGGCATCGTCCGCCTGGACCCGAGCGAAGTCGACAACGTCGCAGAGAACGCCAACCACCAGGTTCGCTTCAGGCTGTTCAATACCGCAGATGGCGTGGCGGGGGTGTCGTTCGGCGAGGGAAGTCGAAGCGGCCTTCGATCGCGCGATGGACGACTGTGGTTCATCACCAGCAGCGGCGTGACCATTATCGATCCACGCAACATCGGCGAAGCGCCAATCCCGCCGACCGTCCGGATTGAATCAATTGCCGCTGACACGCGATCATTCGACCCCGTGCCACCGCTGCAACTGCCGGCAAGGACATCGCATCTGCAGATCGGTTTCGCGGCACTCAGGCTCTCGGATCCGATGCGCGTGCGGTATCGCTATCGTCTCGCTGGCTACGACCGGGATTGGGTGGACGCAGGTACTGCCCGTCAGGCGACCTACACGAACCTCCCGCCTCGCCAATATCAGTTTCAGGTCATCGCGAGCGGTGGCGACGGGAACTGGAGTGAGCTGAGCGCGGCGCTGGCTTTCGGGATCCAGCCGATGTTCTATCAGACCGGCTGGTTCTATCTCGTGTGCGGCCTGAGCGTGTTCTTGATTGTGTACATGTCCTGGCGACTGCATGTTCGGCAGGTGCGTCGTCAGTTCGCGCTCGTGCTCGCAGAGCGGATTCGCATGAGCCGCGCGATTCATGACACGCTGTTGCAGGGATTGGCCGCTCTCGCGTTGCAAGTGGATGATCTGTCTCACGACACGGACTTGTCGTCTCCACCCGGCCGTAACCGGATCCTGCGGATACGACGACAAGTGGAGGACTACATCCGGCAGGCGCGCCGGTCGATTCTAGACTTGCGCACACCGACGCTTGCGTCGGGCGATCTGCCTCAAGCAATTCGTGAGGCGGCAGAACGCGTGATCGGCGGACGGCAGGTCGCACTCGACGTGACGGTCAAAGGCAATCCTCACCCGTATGCCGCGTCAACCGAAGAGCAATTGCTCCTGATCGGGCAGGAGGCCGTCAGTAACGCCGTCCTTCACGGCCAGGCCCGTCGCGTTGCCGTCGAACTCGACTACGGTAACGAACAGATGTCTCTTCGCGTAGCTGACGACGGGTGCGGCTTCGACCCGGAGGCGGCACTGAAGGCGTCCGGTCACTACGGCCTGGTGAGTATGCGCGAGCGGGCCGAGCAGGTGCGCGGGCGAATCACGATTGCATCGGCACCTGGTCGCGGCACCGAGATCGAAACCGTCGTCCCCGCATGATTCGCGTGCTCTGCGTCGATGATCATCGCGTCATGCTCGATGGTCTCGCGCTGCTCATTGGCCGTCAGCCGGACATGGAGGTCGTTGCGTCAGCAACGAGTGGCGAACAGGCGGTCGAGCTCTATTCATGTCATCTGCCGGACATCACGTTAATGGATCTCCAGTTGCCGACGATGAGCGGTCTGGAAGCGATCGGCGAGATCCGCAGGACCCATCCCGACGCACGGATCGTCGTCCTGACGATGTACCAGGGAGATGAGGACATCTATCGCGCATTGGAGGCGGGCGCCGCCGCGTATTTGTTGAAGGACACTCTGGCGGAAGATCTGGTCAATGTCATCCGGCAGGTACACACCGGCAACCGTCCCATCCCGCCCGATGTCGCGGCCGCGCTGGCCGTCCGCAAAGTCCAGCCATCTCTGACACCCAGGGAAATCGAGGTCGTCCACCTGATCGCTCAGGGGATGCGCAACAAGGAAATCGCCGTCGCGCTCGGCATCAGCGAACAGACTGCCAAGGTTCACGTCAAAAACATTCTCGCGAAGTTGAACGTGAGCGATCGCTCTGCCGTCGTGGCCGTCGCAGTGCGCCGCGGCATCATTCATATTCGGTAAAAAGCACTCGTTAACTCCCAACTCCCAAATTTCCAACTCCCAATTCCTGGATTCCAGCTCGGTTTTGGGAGTTGGGAGTTGGGTGTTGGGAGTTGACACGTCGTAACTCTTGTTAGGTAGTGCGGTGCCCGGATCCGGTCGCTAGACTCGTGACGCTTTGACTCCAGCCAAATCAGGAGAGGACTAAGTGTCATGAGGCGACTGTGTTTCGTGGTGGTCGGAGCTCTTGCGACGTTTGTCGGGGCGCATGACAGCTGGGCGCAGGGAATCGGCGCGGCCAGCATCGTCGGCGTCGTCCGCGACGTGTCCGGGGCGGTGCTGCCGGGTGTCACGGTAGAGGCCGCCAGCCCGGTGCTGATCGAGAAAGTGCGGACCGCGACGACCGATGGCGAAGGTCGGTACCAGATCGCGGAGCTGCGCCCCGGTACCTATTCCGTCACCTTCACCCTTCCAGGGTTCAGTACCTTCAAGCGCGACGCCCTCGAGCTGTCGTCGAATTTCGTCGCCACTGTCAACGCGGAACTCCGCGTTGGAACGTTGGAGGAGACCGTCGTCGTCTCCGGAGAGACACCGCTCGTCGATGTCCGCAGCGTCTCAAAGGGAACGGTGGTCAGCCAGGAAACGCTCGCGGTACTGCCGACGAGCAAGAGCGTGGGCGGTTTGCTCGCGCTCGTGCCAGGCGCCGTGTCACCTGCCAATGGTGTCGACACGGGCGGGACCAAAGGCGAACAGTCCGTTCGGATCTCTGTTTTTGGCGCGAGGCCAGGCGACATGCGCCAGATGACGAACGGGATGCTTTACAGCAACTTGAACGGTGATGGCGCCGGCCGGCTGTATTTCGTCAATCCCGTCACTGTTCAGGAGAACGTCATCGATCTCGGTGCCGCCGGGTCAGCGCAATATCAACTCGCCGGCGCCGTGGTCAACACAATTCCCAGGGAAGGTGGCAACCAATGGTCCGGGACGACGTTCGGGGCCTGGACGAATCACTCGTTGCAGTCGAGCAATCTGAGCGACGACCTCAAATCACAAGGATTGACCACTGTGAACGGCTTGCGGTCGATCGCTGATTTGAGCGGCCTGGTTGGGGGACCTGTGGTCGCCGACAAGTGGTGGTTCGTGGCGTCGGGCCGGGTGAGCGGGAGCACCCTCCGAGCCGCCAGCCTCTTCCACGACGCCAACCTCGATGACTGGGTCTATTCGGCGGACACCAGCCGTCCCGTGGATCCCGAAGAGCGAAACCACAACTATCAGTTCCGGACGACCTTTCAGCTTGGGACCAAGGACAAGTTCGGCGCATCCACCGACATCCAGCGGCACTTCAGAGACCAGGCATTCGGGCAGCTCGATCAAGGGATCGCAAGAATCGAAGCCAATGCTGCCATGTGCCACAACGACTCCCTGACCCAGGCCACGTGGAGCCGGCCGCAGTCCAACGTGCTTCTGTTCGAGGGCGGCGTAACGGTTGGATTGAACACGTTCGGCACGGCGAACTTCGGCACTGCACTCGATGGGTCCGACTACGAGGAATGCGGCCAGAGTCAGCCGTTCCGGGTAAATATCGCCGATGCGGCTCGCGGCCCCACCTACCATGGCGTGGGCGCCATCAGCATCGGCGTGTCCAATCAGTTCAATTCACGATTCGCGGCGTCATATGTCACCGGCGCGCACAATCTGAAGACGGGGTTCACACTCATTCGCGGCAACGTCACCGGGAACACGCTCAACCGCGCAGACGATGTCAACGGCTTGCCAATCTCCTATACGTTCACGAACGGCGTGCCGACCTCGATGACGCTCTTCGCGAGCCGCAACAGCGACGCGCACCTCGACCAAGATCTTGCGCTCTTCGTTCAGGATCAGTGGGCGTTGCACCGCCTCACGTTGAACCTCGGTCTCCGCTTCGACTGGATGAGCCAGTCCCTGGGCGCCGTCGACAATCCCGCAAACGCGATCTTTCCGGCTTATAGTTCGCCGGCGCGCGAGGGGGTGCCGAACTGGAAGGACCTCAGCCCGCGCCTGGGGGCGGCCTACGATCTGTTCGGGAACGGCAAGACTGCGATCAAGGGTGGCGTCAACCGGTATGTGGCGGGAGGGTCGACCGGTGTGGCTACGCAGTTCGGCCCGACGGCCAATTTCAACACCACGCGCAACTGGACCGACTCCAATACGAACTTCTATCCCGACTGCGACCTCTCGAACCCGGCAGCGCAAGACCTGCGTTCGCGGGGCGGAGACGTGTGCGGCGCTTACAACAATCCCAGCGTGGCGACCTTCAGCGAAAACACGACGGTCGCCAATTCAGATTTCACTAACGGATGGTTCAAGCGCGGATACAACTGGCGGGCGAGCGCGGGTGTCGAGCAGCAACTGATGAACCGGCTCGCGGTGAGCGCCTCGTACGCGCGCACCATCTACGGCAACTTCTCCGTGACGGACAATCTCAATCTGACTCCGGCTGATTTCGACCCGTACTGCATCACTTTACCGGTCGATTCCAGGCTGCCGCGCAGCGGACAGCAGCTGTGCGGACTTTACGATCAGCGCATCAACGTTGCGACGAGCAATCTCGTTGGATTCGCTGATGACTACGTCGACAAGTATGCCTTCGGGGGGTTGCAGCAGAGTCCGCAGACGGAGCATTTCAACGGGTTCGATCTGTCGATGGCCGCACGGCTTCCGCGATCCGGAACCTTCAACGCCGGATGGAGTGTCGGCAACACGATTCAGAACACGGCGATCTCGGCCAATGGCGGTCTCATCAACAACTCGAGCTCGAACTGCTTCGTCGTCGACAACCCGGAGCAGTTGACGAGCGAAGTGTCGCCATGCAAGTTCGACACCCCCTACCAACATCGGTTTCGCATGAGCGGTTCGTTCGAGCTTCCATGGCAGGCCGTGATCGTGTCCGGCGTGTACCAGGACCTGCCCGGCCCGCTGATCGTGGCGAATCGCACTTACACGAGCGCCGAGATCAACTCGCAACCGAGCGGCGCCCTCGGACGGCCGCTGCGATTAGCCACACGCACCATCGACATCCTCGAACCGTTTTCGATGTATGGCAATCGGCTGCGTCAGCTCGATCTTCGTGCGAGCAAATTGTTCCGCCTTGGCGGCCAGCGTTTCCAGCTGAACGTCGACCTGTACAACGCCCTGAACGGGAGCACGGCCACCTTCATTCGTAACACGTACACGGCGCCCGGAGCGGTGACGACAACGCCGTGGTTGCAGCCGACACAGGTGCAGGACGGGCGCTTCTGGAAATTCAGCGCGCAGTATGACTTCTGAGGCACACGATCGCGTAGCCCGGGTCTTGTTCTA
>Ga0070667_100004707_pt1 | contig 11444 bp, 13 predicted proteins | sample KBSS33metaG_FD_64659 | JGI IMG/M metagenome (GOLD analysis project Ga0070667, IMG submission 64659) | Switchgrass rhizosphere microbial communities from Kellogg Biological Station, Michigan, USA - KBS S3-3 metaG | ecosystem: Host-associated > Plants > Roots > Rhizosphere > Soil ...
CCGCACCGACCGGTCGTCCTTCCAGCATGTACGGTGACACTGTCAGAGCGGTTGGCAGCGGTGTGCCATCCTTACGGCGGTAGTATGCCCGGGCTGATACCGGCCGCCCGCTTAGGAACGCCTGCGTGATGGGCCGCTCTGCGATGTCGAGCGGCTGGTTGTTCTCATCAACAGCGACGATCGACTTAGGGAACCAGGTGCCTTCCAGCTCGTCCCGATCGAAACCAAGTAAGTCGAGCGCCGTCCGGTTGATGCGGGTGATCATGCCGCGGCTGTCGGTCGAGATGGCACCATCACCGATGCTTTGGAACAACGCGTCGGCCCGCGCACGTTCTGCTTCGAGCGGCACCGATTCGGTGCTGGATGGTTTCCGGGCTGCCACTAAACCTGGAGATTTCGCGCTCATCTCGATGTAAGCGAGCCTTTCCGGTTGGCGAGCTTTTGGAGGCTGTCGACGTAATCGTCGACGACATCGACGTCGTCCGTCAATAGGGACATCGCCAACTTGATCCAATCGATCAGTTTACGCAGGTCGGACTTGGTTAACTTTTCCGGCGGTTTGCGAAGGTGGGTCTTGATTTGGCGTGTGATGAATCGTTCGGCAGCCGGTCCAAGATAATCGTCGGTGACGGCGATAACCTCATCGTATAGCCGGGGCGTCTTGGTAACGATGGCTAGACCTCCTCGATCTTGGTTAGCTGCTTGGCGCCGTAAGCGATAAGTATGTATCCGAACGAGAACACGATGACGATCAGATAAAGGAGCGCCAGTAACGGTGCGAGCTTGAGATTTACTAGGGCATCACTGACGGCGGTAAGGAATTGCAGCAGGATTGACGTCGCCAGCACGCTGAAGATACCGAGCGTCAGAAAATGGAGCGGTCGCCTATAGACGATGCCGCGCACCTTAGACTGGTACAAGTGCAACCGCAATATCGCGACGAAGCCGATGTACCAGGTGTATAGATACGGCGTGACAATGGTAAATAAAATAAGCCAATCCGGCATACCGTAGAGCGTCGCGTTGTGACCGGAAGAGTTGGTAAAAATCAGATAGGAATAAATCGCGGTCAGAACAATGAACAAAAGCATGAAGATATCATAATTCCGTCGGTTCCCGATGGTTCCAAAGCCTTGTATGGTACCAACCAACAAATTGACCCCATAGGAAATGACCAGATAGGCCGCCAGCGAGAATGCCAACGCCATGTAGCCGTTGATAATCTTAGAGGCCGTCAGGAAGCCAGGGTGGACGCGCGCCTGATAGGTGAGCAAGGTCGACGTTATCTGGCTAATTGGGAGGCTGATCGCCAGGATGCCCAGGCCATCGGCGATGACCGAGTATGCTTTGCCGTCGGCGCTTTTTTTGACGAGCCCGGAGTAACGCTTAAGACCGTAGTAACCATAAAACGCCGCCCACCAGATAGCGACGAAAGGAATAACGATGGTCAGGACCAGCAGACGGTCCTGGGTCGAAGATAGATGGTAGCGTGCCAAGGTGGCCGGATCCGGCGGCAACCCGACGCTTAAACCGGCGTAAATCAGTGCGAAAATGCCCAGAACGATATAGACCGTTTTGCGACTCATGCCTCACCTCCTGAGTTTCGTACTCTTATTCATCGCAGAAAACGTTATGCTTGTAAAACGTTTTCGGCCCTAAAAAGGAAGAATTTCACTAATTGCTGGCGACGTTGCTTGTTTGCGAGATTTGTTAGGTCAGAATATTAACGGCTCGGGCCGCGACCAACGCGATGGTCAATAGCGCGGTGAGCGACTGAATCGTCATCAATAACTTGGCGCGGTGGGTGAGCGGCATGGTGTCTGTCGGGCTGAAGGCGGTGGCGTTCGTCACAGAGGTATAAAGATAATCAAGGAATGTTGGCGACCAGTGTTTTTGCTTAGTGACGGATTCACCGGCAGTCATCTGCGGGAACAAGAAGTCGGTCGGCTTATCGTTGGCGACGTCGAGCTCCCAGTACCATAGCCCGAAGATGATGATGTTGGTCAGATAGATCGACAAACCCGAGATGATCAACTGCTTACCGGTGACACCATGGTTGCCGCCTAACAAGTTGGCGATGACCAGGACTAGCGAAGAAATGTTGGCAAAAGAAATCACCGCGATTAAAACGATGGACATCGTGTGTCGCACCCGGAACGTGATTGATTTTTCGTCGGGACGGACCAGCGCCAGCGCTACTACCAGCAAGACCTCAAAGCCGGCGATGACGTATTTGGGCCCGACCGTCAGCTGATTGCTCAGGAGAAGTTGCAAAACGATGGCCACCACCAATGCCAGTTGTACATGCCAGATCGGTTCGTTTTGTGTCTTGTAATGCAACGCGGCTAACTTCATAGTTCTTCTTCCGCTTTGGCAGGTTTCGACCCAAGCAGACGGCTACCGAACGACTTTAACTTGCCCATCACCCCGCCCCCGTCCTGCTTATGTTTTTCTGCCATGTCGTAATTATGAAACACATCCAGGAATACTTGTAGGGTTGTGACGATGACGATCATTATTACCGGCCCGATGACGATACCGAAGAAACCAAAGAAGCCTATACCTGCGAAGACCGATACGATCATCAACGCCGAATCGAGCCGCGCAGCTTTTGGAACCAGTTTGGGTCGTAGCACGTTATCGATATTAGTTGTCACCAGCAAGTGGCCCAGAATGACCAATAAACCTCCCCAGAAGTTGCCGAACAGCATCATGATGATACCTACCGGAATCGCCAGGATGCCACCGCCAAGCGGGATGATTGAAAGCGCGGTAAGCAAGAGGAAAAAGACAAAAAACGCCTCGTGGACGCCGCCCAAGTAGATGAACGCCGCATCCGCAAAGCCCTGACAGACGGCGATAATGAATTGTCCGCTGACGGTGCCTTTGACCATGGCACCGATCTTTACAAGGTACAAGTCACTGACATCTTCGCCGAGCGGGTTGAGTGTCCTGATGATCTCGATAATCTTTTTCTGGTGGCGCAATAGCGACATAAATACATAGATGTAAATGATGGAACTGCTGATTAATCCGAAGAGGCTGCTTATCGAATGCGTTAGGGCGTTGACGAAACTGGCGCCGAACTGCTGGATGATGTCCGTCAAGGTCGTTGAAAGCGACTGGGCCGTAACGCGGTAGCTTATGAACGGGATCGATTCCAGGACTCGGTTGATGGCGTCGATAGTGCGCTGGCCGAGTGTACCCAGGTCGGCGGTGCTGATTTTGCCGTTCAGGCTATCCAGCAGGTGATTTACTTCGTGCACCGATACAGCTACAACGAAAGCCAGCGGTATAATAACAGCCAAGATGGTCGCCAGAAGTGTTAGCGCAGCAGCAGCACCTTGACCCATATGGCGTTGTAGGCGCTTGTATAACGGGGTGAAAAGATATCCGAAGATAGCGGCCACAACGAACATGATGAAGAAACTACTGAGGAAATAGGCGCCAAACACAAGCGCTGCGACAGTTGCCCAGCCCAGATATCGCTTTTGCTTCGGTGTAACATTCGCGACATTCATTACGTGTCAGTATATAGCAATAACAGAGATAATGTGCTAAAATTACTCGGTCATTTCGCCCCTAAGCGAGCGCGGTGGCGCACGCTGGGGATTGGCCAAGTGGTAAGGCACTGGGTTCTGGTCCCAGGATCGGGGGTTCGAATCCCTCATCCCCAGCCAGGAGCTGATTTATCCAGATGATTGGGAATAAAGAGTTATACATAGTCATTGATATCGAGACCGATGGCCCCGTTCCAGGGCAATATTCCATGTTGAGTATCGGGGCTATCGCCACTAACGAGGCGGTTGAGGTGGGTGAGTTTTATGCCAAGTTGCTTCCGCTCGACTCAGCATCACGACAGCCTTCCACTATGGAATGGTGGGCGACCCAGCCGGAGGCTTGGGAAGAAGTGAATAAGGACCAAAGACCACCCGAGCTGGTTATTCCCGAGTTCCGGGACTGGCTGAAAGGCTTTGAGGCCAGCCTCGTCGTGACGGCCCACCCCATCGGTTTCGATTATGCTTTCGTCAGTTGGTATCTGTGGAAGTTTGCGGATGAGAATCCATTTACCAATTCGAACGGAGCTCTCGTGAGTCTGGATATAGCCTCGTATATAGCCGGCAAATATGACTTAAGACTGGAAGATTCAAAACGGCATACGATGCCAGATGAGCTCAAGATAGGCATGCCAATCCATAGTCATAACGCCCTGGACGACGCCAGAGGGTACGGAGTCATACTAAGAAACGTGTTGCAAGCGTAGCAACTACTGCTGAGATGCGCCGACGATGAGGTCAGTGACCTCAAGTGGGAAGAAGGAGTGCTGGCCCAAAGTATCCACTCGGTACCAGCCGGGTGAGTACGTGCCGGAAATATCCGGATCGCGCTCAGCCTCGGGTCCAGAGACGACTAATTCACCCAGCGGTTGAGGTGCGTACCCCACGAAGTAATATTCGTCTCCAAAGGAGAGTACTCTTTTATCCAGCTCAACATCTTGCGGAGTTACGCCTAATTCTTCGTCCAATTCACGCCAGATACAGGCAGCGGCAGTAGGATCACTTTCTTCCATGCCGCCACCAAGATAGACGGTGTAGGGTTCGCGACCGGGCTTGCTGCGAGCGATACCCAGGACTTCTTGACCATCAGAACTAAAAATAATCGCCCGACAACGTTGTGGCCTGTCGTGCTCACCGGGCTCGAAGCCGCCTGACAGCAATCTTTCAACTATCGATGGTGGTTGCAGCAAAGAGTTACCCCATGTTTCCGCGTTACCGTGTCCTATCATAAATTCAAACCTTCCGACAAATAGTCTGCAACTTGCTCGCGGGACCACTCACCCGGCACGGCTAAATCAGCCATATCAAGTGTAACAGGTACCACTTTCGCATCATTTCCATGCGTATCATCGTGTAGTCGGGATTCGTCATCGACAAAGATTAATCTCCACCGTGTATCCATCAATGTCCTTAACTCGGCAGAGAGCTGGATGCACGGTTCACTACCCAGGAGCACACGGCTGACATCAGGCCGCTCCACCAGCTGGCCTATGATGCGGATGGCGGCGGCATGATACCCGCCCCTCACATTACCCGGAATTTGGGGGTTATTTTCGCCGGGCGATGGAATTTGTTGCGGCACAAAGTTAAAGTCCTGTTCCAAGACTTCAGAAACGATGCTTCCAGAATCATGCTGACCGGTTATACCCACGACCAGGGGACGGTGTCCAAGGATGGGTGCGAAGGGCAGACCTTTGTTTGCAAGCAGTGCACGAATTTCATCTTGGACTTCGATAGTCGAGCGATTCACCGGTATTACTTCACCCGAATGGAAGTGTCTGATGGCCTGACGCAGGTTCTGCAAGTAACGTGCATAAAACTCGTTTTGCTCACCACTGTAGCGTGAATCCAGATCCCTGCCGTTTCTGATGTAAGGCATCGCATTGGCTTGGCAGGATTGCCATTGCTCGTCCGACTCCAGAACCACTTCAAGCCGGCGTCGGCCGGCATCCGGATCGGTCGAATGATTGCTGACGAAAGCATCGGCTTCTTCGACAAAGTGATCGACTCCCACCTCGTTGCGCGTAGCAAAATTAGCGGCCAACTGGGAGCGGACCATGACAGCGCCTTTCTCGACGACTGCAATATCATAATCAGAGGCGTAGGCGACTTCCTGGCGTCTGGTATACCCATCGAGTAGAACAGCTCCCAGCTCGGACAAAGATGTTTCTCTAAACCACCATTCCCAGTCTTCGGCCGGGGTCATGAGCGGCGGCCACATGTCGGAGTAGTGCTTTTTACCCCCAAAGTTGTGGACATCAACACCTGGCGTAAACGTAAGCAAGTCAGCATGCGTTGTTTTGCCAGTGTAATCCGCACCAGAAACTTCTACAATTGTATCTGCCATGGTAATTCCCAAAAAATACATTATAATATAATTATATCTTTAAGTAAATAGTATAATGCCAAACGACGTCTTCATAAAAAACTTTGGTTCCGAGGCCAACTATCAGCAGGAATTGGACGGCCACGCCTTCTTAGCCGAATATACCGACCGTATTCCGAAAATAATTTCCACGAAGTTTGAACCAGGCAATTTCGCGATCACGTACGAGCAAGTTATCGGACCAGGCGTGCAGATGGTAAGTGATGCGATAAACACGCACGAAGATGTAGATTTGAGCGCACTCCTGACGGATATGGCCACGGTTACTCGCGATCATGCAGGGACCAGGCAAGCAGGCGGCGGTACCAGATTATTCTATCTCGATCGATTACCAAGATTGGATACTCCGGACATCAGGGTCATTCATAAGGGTTTGATGCAGAACGGCATATTGCCACGAATCGACAATAGTCAGGAAAGCTTGAGGGGCAGTCTGCTGGATGACGTCGCGGCCCAAGTAAGCACGTTTAACATCGGGCTATGCGTGCCTTCTTTGGGTGACTTTCACGAGCGGAACGTCTTTACTAACGGAATATTGGTAGATTTTGAGGGTGCAGGGTGGAACCATGTGGCTACCGACGTCGCTACGTTCATATGGCACACATTGTTCGTAGGTAACTATCTTGGGCCGAAATATGCAAAGTGGTCCGTCGACAAGGATAAAGACTGGCTTCGTACGACCCCGCCCCAGCTTTACGTAACGGATGGCGTGGTGCATCTCGAGATATCCGCCGGTCGGCGAAAGCTGCTGAAGGACTACTTACGTCTGTACTTCAATCCTATAGCTGGTGGCATGGTGTCAGACAAGGACGTTCTGTTTGCCATGGCGTTCCGCTTACTTACCGTATTCCCGGTTAATGAAATGTCTAACGACGACCAGCGAATAGTCTTTGCGATTTCGAATTTTCTGACGCGCGGTGGGCTCTCATTGCGCGAAGCTCTGAGAAGTTTTGACGAAGATCTTGAGGCCGGGTTTCGCATATAGAATTGGCGATTCGAATAATCTCATCAATGTTATTCAGCTTTTCTCGTTGCTTCAGGCCAGTCAGTGTCTCCATATCTTGGCGAATCTGCTGCAGCCGCCTGCGCGAACTGGTGTTCAGCCACTTTCGCGGTCCTATCGGCATAGCAGATTTTGACGTGAGGGCCTGCGATTCCATCTTTAAGGCTATCAGGCAGAGCTTGGCGAGCTTGTTCACATACGCGTAGTCTTTGAAATCTGTCGGACAGTTTCGTACGATGTGTTTGATTATCAACGTTTTAAGAAGAAAAAAGTTTTGCTTGGAAAAGTCTGAAACGACACCGCTGTCGATGTTGGGCATGAGGAATTCGGTATTGCTGCGTATCCTGCTGGGGTTCTCGATGGATTCAATCAGAGACTGCAGGGCCTTACCGTCAAGTGCCAATATCGATTGGTCGCCCGCATAAAGCTGCTTGATATCTATTATCGTATTACTCATAGGATGGCCGAGGCTTTCTTCCAACTCGGACCGGATACCTGCAAGGTCGACCAGGTTTTCGTAACTGATATCGTCGACGACGACGATGTAATCGATATCGCTCGTCGGATTCAGGTCCCCCGTGGCAGCACTTCCGCAAAGGATGATGCTGAACATGGTAGATCCCAGGGTTTTTTCATGCGCGTTAAAAATCGCGTTCAAGACATCTTGATCGGAATTGGGGGTGATATTTATATGCTTCGTCATGATAATTGGGTAGTATAATGCTTATTTTTTAAGTCGCAAATCATTTATGGCATTGTTTAATTCAGTGATTTCCGTCAGCGACAATCCCGCCCTCGCCAGCATTTCATATTCCTGCGTCATCGTATTACCGAAAACCCCCGGATCGTCTGTTCCTAACAGGATAGGGATTCCTTGGTCCAGAAGGGACTTCAGCGGGTGGTCGGCCATGGTGGTGATGCCTCCAAGCTGAAGATTCGAAGTCGGAAGAAGCTCCACGACGACACCCTGGCTTGCTAATCTTTTCTGCAGATCCGGCCGATGAGCAGCGGCGATAACGTGCGCTATTCTTGTCGGCTCAGCGTCAAGTGCGGCCACAAGCGAATCCTCCATATCCGGAAATTCTCCGGCGTGAATGGAGGTGCGGATGCCGCGCCGGACCAGCTGCCTAAAAGGTGCGACGAACTGTTCTGTCGGGAAAAGTCGTTCATCACCGTTTAGGTCCACGGACGACCTGAGGTGCTCTGGACAGTCAAGATATACACTGGCGACATCTGCTACGCCATCCGGTCCTTCGCGCCTATTGACGCCGAACTTATACCTCAGATCTAGACCTCCAGCACTTGCGGCTTCGGCAGAGCCCGCCAATGTCTGTATGAGTCCCTCTCTGGACATACCGCGCCGCAGCATACCGGACGTGTTAAGCGTTACTTCCGCATATGTCACATTGTCGCGGGTCTTATCATTGGTGATCTGGTCGATTGCCACCGATAAACCTACGACGGTACTGGTTAGTTCTTTGCCCACCGCCCAAACCTCAGGGTCATCAAAGGCAAACCGATCGCCAGTATGGGTAAGTGTTATATCCGGCCGGTCGCAAGCAGCCGCCAGGGCAAGCATCTCCTCAGGGTTCAATGACCCTGTCAGATGCGAATGGAAATCACTCTTTTCTAGACCTAGCAACTCTGTCATCATTATATTATACAACAAAACTACTAGTATGACAATACATGGCACGAAAGCACTAGGTGTTTTCGCGTTTCATGTCCTCATAAGATTTCTTGATAAGTGCTTTCAAGGTAGGCATATCGACATCAGACAAGTGGTTTATGTACAAGCAACCCATGCCGGTCTTATGCTTGCCGAGTTTTTCAAGCAAGGCTTTGTTTTTATCAAAGCCATGCATCAGATACAGGGATAGGTTCTGCTTTCGTGGCGAGAAACCGGTCAGCGGCCAGTCGCCCTCCTGCCGGCTTTTCTCTGACTTATAGTGGTATTGGCCGAAACCGATGATGCTCGTACCCCACATCTTCGGCTGTTCGCCGGTGATGTCTTTGAAAATTTCCAGCAAGGTAAAGCCGTCTTTGCGTTTTGCCTCGTCGGGTACCGCGTTAATAAAGTCCTCTACGCTGGCGTCGTTGACGGTCGTCTTAATCGTTCCCATTGTTCAATTGTATCAGGCGACTATTTCTAAGCCTTGACGTTTTTGCGTTCGGCTTCGAACATTGCCGCGGACCGCTTGAAATAGTCAGATAAAACCTCCAGCTCGGCGCGGGAGTAGCTATCCAGCAGCTTGTTCTGGGCGACGCGGACGGTTGTGAACAATGGGCGCACGTTGAGGGCGGCCTCACGGTCGATCACCACTAGCGTGCCGCGACGATCAGTCGGGTTGTGTTCACGCTTGACCAGGCCGCTGTTGGCAAGCCGGTCGATCATGGCGGTGGTCGAGCCGGAACTGAGGCCGGTGTAACGGGATAGCTCGCCCGGAGTCGTTGCGCCGCGATAAAAAATCAAATCGAGGCCTTCGAAGTCGGTCGTGTTCAGTCCCAGCTTCTTGCCGATAGCGTTCCGAAACAGGGTGTAGCTGATGCCGCTTTCGCGGCTGTCTATCACCACTTGTCGCTTTAAGTCGCTTTTATTTTCGAGGGCCATAGCATTCTCTTGACAACAATCTCTAAATTAGAGTATCTTGATTATATAGGTTAATAATCAATAATTCAATAGGAGGCACCTATGGCCAACAGCGTTCTGCTTATCGTATATCCCGCGAAAGATTTAGCTAATACCAAGAAATTCTTCAGCACCTACCTGGACACCGAACCGTATGTGGATGGCGAGTGGTACGTAGGCTACAAATTGGGCGACATGGAAGTCGGTCTTGACCCGAACGGAGCGACTATCATCAGTTACATCGACACCGACGACGTCGAAGCCAGTCTGAAGACATTAAAAGAAGTCGGCGCCCAAGTGGTCAAGGAGCCAACCGACGTGGGAGGCGGTCTAAAAGTAGCGCAGGTTTCAATAGATGGTAATGTCCTGGGACTGCGTCAAAAAGCCAAATAGAGCCACGCAGTATCTTACCGGTAGTGTATAAATTAGGTTATTTGCACATAATGGCGCATACTATGCAAATGAGCCTTAGGTTTACCGTTAGCGTGATACTTGATTAGTTTCGTCTGGCCGCCGGGTACGAAGTTGCCTGCCGGAACCGGCGGATCCGAAAATTATACTGTCGGGCAGGTGCGCGAACTGATTCGGCGCGGCATACCGGCACAGGTCGTTACGGTCGGGCTGGGTGCGAAAGACGGCCGCAACGAATTCGTTGATATTCCGTTCCTATCATTAAAAACGACTGCTCAGATTAGCCACCTGGATGGAGTGGTAGTCTTTGTGAACGAAGCCACGGAAGTCGCGACCAAAGAGCCGGCGTTCGTCATCATGCACATACCTCCTCCCGGCGAGGACAAGCATAAAAGTATCGAGACGATGATCCGGGGGCGCACCCTCATTGCCACCAGTAGGTACGCCGCCAAGCTATGGTCGGACTATACCGGCAGGAACTTGGATGACGTTCACATCGCCTATCCGTTTGCCGAGTCGTGTTTCAGCACTCAGGTGCGTCTGCCGAATTCGACAAAGCAGATCCGGATACTTTTTGCCGGACGGTTGAGTGCGCAAAAGGGCATCTATACCTTTATGGAGATGCTGCATATGAGCAGTATCCGCAGCAATGTTAATCTGGTATTCTCCATCACCACCGCGGGGTCAGACAAGCCGGAAGGCAAGATTATCAAGGCGTTGGTTGACGCCCATCCGAACCTGACCGTTATCCCGGCGCGCAAGACGCCTGCGGCAATGGCCGAACTGATGGCGGTGCACGACATGGTCGTCATGCCCTCCAACAGCCAATACTGGCATGAAACGTTCGGCATCGTGTCGGTCGAAGCCCAGCATTCAGGGATGCGCGTCGTGGCCTCCGACGATGGAGGACTGCCGGAAACGAATTGCGGCGGTGTCTTGCTGGTGAACCCAAATGATCCGGATGCGCTGGCTGACGGTATCAACGCGACCATCGCCATGGGACCGCTAAGTAAGCGCGTCAGGAAACATGCTGCCAACCTGTTTACGGTCGAACAATCCGTCGATAATCTTCTGCTGGTCTTGTTCCCGGCAGAGGCATTGACTACCCGGCCTATCGAAAAAATCGTCCTAAAATCTTCAGTAAAGGCGTTATGACCCTGTTTTAGCTTGTCCGGCGATGTATAATAATTCCATCTATAAAGGGGAGTAGTACATGGCTGAAGAAACGTCGTCGACCAAATCGTCAAAAAAGAACAACAGTACCAAATGGATTATCTTTATCGTTGTGGCTTTGCTGGTGGGCGGCGGGCTTGGGTATGTCTATGGTTCCAATAAAAAAGAAGAAGACCTGAAAAAACAGTACGATGCACAGGTCACCAAACTTGAGAGTGACGTAGCGGCTGCTAAGAAGAGCGCCAGCGGCACGGTATCGGAAGGGCAGGCAGCCGTAGCGGAAGG
>Ga0070667_100004711_pt1 | contig 11440 bp, 8 predicted proteins | sample KBSS33metaG_FD_64659 | JGI IMG/M metagenome (GOLD analysis project Ga0070667, IMG submission 64659) | Switchgrass rhizosphere microbial communities from Kellogg Biological Station, Michigan, USA - KBS S3-3 metaG | ecosystem: Host-associated > Plants > Roots > Rhizosphere > Soil ...
GCGCGCGATCCGACCCTGGAAATGCTCAAGCTCGCGCAGCGCTGGACGCCGGCTAGGGCGCCGCAGATGCGCGACGGCGTCTGGGTCGCGCCTGACGGCGGCGCGCTGCTGCTCGTCGAAACGGCCGCGCCGGCGTTCGATCCGGCGGCACAGGGCATGGCAATTGATGCGCTGCGCGCGAAATTCGATGCACTGCCCGACAGCAAAGGCGCAACTCTGGAAATGAGCGGGCCCGGCTATTTCAGCGTCGTCGTCAACGCGAACACGCGCGCCGAAGCCGAATGGCTCAGCGGCATCGGCACGTTCGCGTTCGCGCTGCTTCTGCTGATCGCCTACCGCCATCCCGGCGTGCTGGTGAGCGCAGCATTGCCGATCGCGAGCGGCGCGCTCGCCGGCATCACCGCCACCGCTCTCGTGTTCGGACCGATCCACGGAATCACGCTCGCGTTCGGCTTCACCCTGCTCGGCGTCGCCCAGGAATATCCGCTGCGCCTGCTCAGCCATCGTCGTGCCGGCGTGAGCGCGCGAGACAGCCTGCTCGGCGTCTGGCCGCTGCTGCGCCTGGCCATCGCCTCGGCCTGCATCGCGTATCTCGCGTTTTTTGCTTCCGGTGTCGCCGGCTTGCAGCAGCTCGCCGTGTTCACGATCGTGGGTCTGATCGTCGCAGGTTTCGTCACGCGCTACCTGCTGCCGGCCGTGCTGCCCGCGCGTTTCCACGATGTCGCCGAGTCGGCGTGGCTCGAGCGCCTGCGTTTGCAACTCGATTCCGCCCCGCGCCTGAGCGCGCTGCCGTGGATTCTGCTCGTGCTCGCCTGCGCCGCGATCGGCTTCGCGCCGACGCCGCTGTGGCAGAACGACCTCTCCGCGCTGACGCCGGTGCCGCCGAAGCTGCTGCAGCGCCAGGGTGAACTGAGCGCCGCGCTCGGCTCGCCCGATGTGCGCTATCTGCTCGTGCTCGATGCTGCGGGTACCGACGGCGTGCTCGCGCTGTCAGAGCGAATTTCTCCACAAGTGGATAAGTGGATTTCTGAGAAGATCGTCGACGACGTCGAGCTGCCGAGCCGCTATTTACCAAGCCTCGCCACGCAACAGGCGCGCCAGGCCAGGCTGCCCGATCGCGCCGCCTTGCAGGCCGCGCTGGCCGATGCGGAAAAGGACACCGATTTCGAACCGGGCCTGTTCTTGCCATTTCTCGACGATGTCGAAAAAGCGCGTGGATTGCCGCTGCTGACGCCGAAAGCCTTCGCTACTTCGCTGCTCGGGGCGCGCCTCGACACGATGTTGAGTGAACGCGACGGCCATGTGCTCGGCCTCGCCACACTGAGCGGTGTCCACGACGCATCGGCACTGGCGAACGCGGCCGCGCAACTCGGCAATGGCGTGCGCCTGCTCGATCTGAAAGCCGCCTCCGAATCACTTGTCGCCGACTATCGCACGCGTATCGGCATTGCCCTGCTGGTCGCGCTCGTGTTGCTCGCCGCTGCGGTCGCGGTCGCGTTCCGCGATGTACGCCGCGCCTGGCACGTGATCGCACCGATGTCGCTCGCCACCCTGCTCGTGCTTGCGGTGCTGCGCGCCGGCGGCGTGTCGCTGTCGCTGTTCCACCTCGTCGCGCTGACCCTAGCCGCGGGCCTCGGCTTGCACTACGCGCTGTTCTTCGAGCGTCGCGTCGACGATCCTGCCGAGGCGCGTCGCACCCTGCACGCAACCCTGGTCTGCGTGATCTCGGCCGTATTCGTGTTCGGTCTGCTCGCCACGTCGAGCGTGCCCGTATTGCGCGCGATCGGGCTGACCGTGGCGCTCGGCGTCGCGTTTCACTTCTGCCTGTCGACGATCATGGCGAGGAATTCGCAGCATGATCGCTAAACCGCAATGGCAGCACCTGATCCCGCACCGCGGAGCTATGAGTTTGCTCGATACCGTGCTCGACTGGGATGACGAGCGCATCCATCTGACCGCGACCTCGCACGTGAGCGCAGACAATCCGCTGCGCAGTGACGGCATGCTGCGTGCGCTGTATCTGTGCGAATACGGCGCGCAGGCGATGGCGGTGCATGGCGGCCTGCTCGCGCATCGCGAAGGCAAAGTTGCAGCACCTGGCTTTCTCGTTTCGTTGCGCGATGTGCAACTCCACGTCGCACGCATCGACGACCTGCCCGGGGCGCTCGATGTCCACGCGGTGAAATTGCTCGAAGGTGGATCGAGCTGGCAGTACGAATTCCGCATTGAACAGCAAGGACGCTCGCTCGCCGAAGGCCGCGCAGCGGTGATCCACGCCGCGCCCTGACGGATTCAGGCGTTGTCGAGACTGGCAGTGCGCGCTCTGACAAGGCGCCCAAGGTAATGCCAGGCCAGGATCCCGGCGCCGATGCAGAACGGAATCAGCGCGAACTGTCGACCGGTGATGCCGTGCCACAGCGCGGTTTCATCGAACTCGAAGAACTCCGCGATCATCCACCACGCATTCGCCGTGATCCAGAACACCACGGCGAGGTTGTGCGCGAGATCTTCGCGCAGATGGCGCGCGCGCCAGGTGATGAAGATCGCCGCACCGAGCGTCGGCACGATCATGATCATGCCGAGCGTGCGCCACATCAGGCACCAGCTGATGTCCTTGACCAGCCAGAACACGATATGCAGGTTCTCCGTGCGCCGGTGTGCGAGCGGGACGGAATACATCGGTGTGGACATGGCGGTTCCTGTTGCGGGCGACCGGTGCGCAATCGGTCTTCGCGGCCAGCCTAATTCGCCGGCGCCGCGCTGTGCAAGAATGTCCGCATGACAGCGAAGACTACGAGTGCAAAGCCACGTCGCGCCCTCGTCAGCGGCGCCAGCGGCGACATCGGCGGGGCGATCTGCACGGCGCTCGCCGCCGCGGGCTGCTTCGTTTATGCGCATGCGCATGCGAATCCGGCGCGCGCGCAGGCGGCGATCGATGAAATCCGCGCGCGTGGCGGCGCAGGCGAAGTGGTCACGTTCGATATCGCCGACGCCGCGGCGACGCGCGCGGCGATCGAGCGGATGCTCGAGTCAGGGCCGATCGACATTCTCGTGCACAACGCGGGAATCCATGACGATGCACCGCTCGCGGGCATGAGCGAGGCGCAATGGCATCGCGTGATCGATGTGTCGTTGCACGGATTCTTCCACGCGACCCAGCCGCTGCTGCTGCCGATGGCACGGGCGAAGTTCGGGCGCATCATCGCGGTGTCGTCGGTGGCAGCCCAGCTCGGCAACCGCGGCCAGGTCAACTACGCGGCGGCGAAGTCGGCGTTGCACGGCGCGGCGAAGTCGCTGGCGCGCGAGATGGCTTCGCGCGAGGTCACGGTCAACGTGGTCGCGCCCGGTGTGATCGCGGGGCATCTCGCCGAGGCGGCGTTCGACGAGGCGCAGATCCGGCAGCTGGTACCGGCCGGGCGCGCGGGGTGGCCCGAGGAAGTCGCCGCGCTGATTGCGTTCCTGTGTTCGGATGCGGCCGGCTACGTCAACGGCCAAGTAATTGGAATCAACGGTGGCATGGCCTGAGGCGTGGTGCCTTCCGCGCGCACGGACTCGCCGCTATACTTTGCGGCCTTGCGCATGGCCCGTTGCCGTGCGGATCGTTTCCCTCGGCCGGACATGGCCGGTTTCTACAGGTGCTGACCCGTGACCAATCCCGTTACCGACGCCGACCGGACCTTCCTCAAGCACTTTTCGCAGCTGATCGGCTTTCTCGTCGTGGTCATGTTTGTGCTGATCGGGCTGGCGCTGTACCTGTATTCGAAGAATCCGCCGCCGACCAATCCCTCGCACGTCGACGAAGTGCAGCAGCGCATCGCCCCCGTCGGCGGCGTCTATGCCGGCGACACCGGCAAGGCCGCGCTCGCGGAAGCGCAAGCGGCAGCGGCCAAGGCCGCGGCGTCGCAGGTCGCCTATGGTGGCACGACCGACGGCAAGACGATCTTCGGCAATCTGTGTCAGACCTGTCACACCAACGCCGCAACCGGCGCCCCGGTGATCACCGACAAGGGCGAATGGGCGCCGCGCGTGGCCCAGGGTCTAGATACGCTGGTCAAGCATGCGACCGATGGTTTCACCGGCAAGAAAGGCGTGATGCCCGCGCGTGGCGGCAATCCGTCGCTGACCGATGCGCAGGTCAAGGCCACGGTCGAGTGGATGGTGTCGCAGGTCAAATAGCTGTTATTGCCGACAGGCTGCGCCTGCGACAATAACTCTCGCCGTTCGAGCGGCAGCTTCGCCGCCGCTCAACGCCGAGGGGCGGAGTGGCTCTCGATTTCGTTGTGGTCGTTGTGAAACGATTTGGCGAAAGCGATCAGATCGGGAAAAAACTCCTCGAATCCGGCATTCAGCAGCCGTGCGTTTTTCCATAGCGCCGGACCAGCCTCGGCCAACGGGTTAGCGTGCCGCAAGCGACTGCTTACGCCGAACAACACCTTCTCGATCATCTCGCGCTGCGCATAGGCGCCGAACAGCCTGTTCGCACGCATGTACGTGGCGAAGCGCATGAGTTCCGGCGGCAGCCAGTCGCGATTGTCATCGACGAGGCGCAATGTCCGTTCGGATACGACATCGAGCGTCTCATCGTGTGCATGGTCGTTCCAACGTCGCGCGAGCGCATGGTCGAAGTAGATGTCGATGAGGATGCCGGCGAAACGGCGGAACGGCGGCTCGAACGCGGCTCGCAGGCGCGCGACGACCGCATGGCCGTCGGTGTAGCCGTCGATCTTCCGGTGCAGTACGACGCCATTGCGCACGCCATCGCGCCACGCCGGGTCGGGCGCGCCGCGATGGAAATCCGCGAGCAGGCCGCCGAGCTGCAGGTCGGGATCGGGGCCGGCGAGGAAGACGTGGGCGAGGTGGTTCATGCAGGGACGATGCGGGCATCGGCTATCATTCGCAACCCCATGAATACACCGCCCGTGCCCGAGCATTTTCCCGAGACCGCGGCGACCTTCGTGCTTCCCGGTCCCGTCGGCGCGCTTGAAGTCGCAACCGACGTGCCGCCGGCCGACGCGACGCGCCACGGTGTGGCGGTGATCTGCCATCCGAATCCGGTCCAGGGCGGCACGATGACGAACAAGGTCGTGACTACGCTGGAGCGCGCGCTGCGTGAACTCGGCCTCGCCACGGTGCGCTTCAACTTCCGCGGTGTTGGCAAGTCGGAGGGCGAGTACGACCATGCACGCGGCGAAGTCGATGATGCGCTCGCCGTTGCCGACTGGGTGCGGCGCGTGCGTCCGCAGGCCGCGTTGTGGATGGCCGGGTTCTCGTTCGGCGGTTATGTCGCGATGCGCGTGGCGGCGCTACGCGAGACGGCCCAGCTGATCACGGTCGCGCCCGCAGTCAAGCGCTTCCACACGGGCGATCTGGCGCCGCCGGCCTGTCCATGGCTGATCGTGCAGGGCGAGGCCGACGACGTCGTGCCGCCGCAAGAGGTGTACGCATTCGCCGCGCAGATCGTGCCGCCGCCCGATTTGGTCAAAGTCGCGGACAGCGGGCATTTCTTTCACGGCAAGCTGATCGAACTGCGCGGCATCGTGCAGGAGCGCGTGCGCGTGAACCTGCCCTCATTGGACGGCGTCCGCGCATGAACAAACCCGCAGGGATGCAGTCTGATACGCCCAGCGCGCTTTACGCTCAGGGCGCGGCCGACAAGCGCTGGGAGGACGATCCCGCGCAGCGCGCGGTGCTCGCACACCTGGATCGCATCCAGACCGAACTGATCGCAGCGGAAAAAACCAAGTGGTGGCAGCGCCTGCGCGCGACGCCGCCGGTGCGAGGTCTCTACTTGTACGGCTCGGTCGGGCGCGGCAAGACTTTTCTCGTCGACCTGTTTTTCGAGTCGCTGCCGTTCGAGGCCAAGCTGCGCCGGCATTTCCACCGCTTCATGCAGGAAGTGCATGCCGAGTTGAATCGTCTGAAGGGCCACGAGGATCCGCTCGTCGCGGTCGCCGCGCACTTCGCCGCCGAGGCGCGCGTGTTCTGCCTCGACGAGTTCTTCGTCACCGACATCGGCGACGCGATGATCCTCGGCAATCTGCTCAAGCATCTGTTCGCGCGCGGCGTCACCCTGGTTACAACCTCCAACATCGTGCCGAAGCAGCTGTACAAGGATGGCCTGCAGCGCGAGCGCTTCCTGCCCGCGATCGACCTGCTCGAGAAGAACTGCGAGATCGTCAGTCTTGATGCGCAGCAGGATTACCGCCTGCGCGCATTGACCAAGGCCGGCGTCTACTTCTCGCCGCTCGGCGCTGCGGCCGAGCAGGCGATGACGGCCTGCTTCGAGCGCATCGCGCCGGAGCCGCCGCTCACCGTCGAATCGATCGAGATCAACGGCCGCGACATTCCGCTCAAGCGCGCCAGCGACGGTGCGATCTGGTTCGAATTCGCTGCGCTCTGCGAAGGCCCGCGCGCGGTCGCCGACTACATCGAGATCGGCAAGAGTTTCCATACCGTGCTGGTCTCGAACGTGCCGCAGTTCGTCGACTTCTCCGCGAGCGAGGATGCGGCGCGGCGCTTCGTCAACCTTGTCGACGAGTTCTACGATCGCGGCGTCAACCTCGTGCTCTCGGCCGCGGCGCCGATCACCGAGTTGTATCGCGGCAGACGCCTCAAATTCGAGTTCGCGCGTACCGAAAGTCGACTGATCGAAATGCAGAGCCGAGAATATCTCGCCAGTGGCCATCGGCATTGAGAACAGCTCCGAGTCTGCAGGAATTGCGCTCGCCGCGGCCGTGACTTCCGGCCGATGCCAGCGTGCCGACGATTCTTTACATACTCAGCGGTACAATAATCGCCCGTTGGTGGGGCTTGCCATCAGGCTGAATTTGCGCGAGCTTCTCTACCGGTCCCTTGCTGTTCAACTCGTTACGAGGCTCCCATGCCCCCGATCCCCGTGCGTCCCCTAGTCCTCGCGGCAGCCATCGCCCTCGCCGCGGGTTGCGGCAAGTCGCAACAGCAGCAACAGACGCCGCCGCCGCCCGAAGTCGGCGTGGTCACGGCCAAATCCGAAAGCGTGCCATTGACGCAGGATCTGGTCGGGCGTCTGTCTGCCACGCGCAGCGCCGACGTGCGCGCGCGCGTCGCTGGCGTGCTGCTCAAGCGCGTCTACACCGAGGGCAGCGACGTCAAGGAAGGCCAGGCGATGTTCGAAATCGACCCGGCGCCGCTGCGCGCCGCGCTCAACGTACAACTGGCCAATCTCGCCGCGGCGCAGGCGACCTATGCGAACAATCATGTCGCGGCCGAGCGTGCCCGTTCGGTCGGCGCCAAGGGCCTGTTGTCGAAGAGCGACGTCGACAACGCGATTGCCGCCGAGCGCACAGCTGCCGCCTCCGTGCAGCAGGCGCAGGCCAGCGTGGCCACGGCCAAGATCAATCTCGGCTACGCCAACGTGATCGCGCCGATTTCCGGCCGCTCGGGCCAGCAGCAGGTAACCGAGGGCGCGCTAGTCGGTCAGGGTGAGGCGACCCTGCTCACGACGGTCGAGCAAATCGATCCGATCTACGTGAATTTCAGCCAGGCGGTCGGCCAGATCGATGCGCTGCGTCAGGCCGCGATCAAGGGCAGCGTCCAGCTTGCCGGTCAGGACAAGGCCAAGGTCGAGCTGCTCGGTCAAGGCGGCAATCCCAGCGGTGTCGCCGGCGTACTCAGTTTTTCCGACACCGCGGTCGATCCGTCGACCGGCGCCGTCACCCTGCGCGCAACCTTGGCGAATGCCGAGCACCGCCTGTTGCCGGGCCAATACGTCAACGTGCGTCTGACTATGGGCGACCTCGCGCACGCATGGCACGTGTCGCAGGCGGCCGTGCAGCGCGACTCGCAAGGGCCTTACGTGATGGTCGTGGGCGGCGACGGCAAGGTCGTGCAGAAGCGCATCACGGCCGATACGCTCAAGGGCAGCGAGTGGATCGTCACCGACGGACTCGCCGACGGCGACCAGATCGTCGTCTCCGGCGTGTTGAAAGTGAAGCCCGGTGCGCCGGCCAAGGCGACTCCCTATCAGCCGGCCGCGGCGGGCGCGCCGGCGCAGGCAGCCGCGGCGCCGGCAGACAAGCACTGATTCGTCGCACGGCCCACGCTGCAACGATGCGCACAGCCCGAGGTACGTAGGAATTTCCCATGCCCAGATTCTTCATTGACCGCCCCATCTTCGCCTGGGTCATCGCCATCCTGATCACGATGGGCGGCCTCATCGCAATCCTCAATCTCAGCATCGCCTCGTATCCAGCGATCGCGCCGACCCAGGTCGCGATCAGTGCGTCCTACCAGGGCGCCGATGCGGACACGGTGCAGAAGACCGTCACCCAGGTCATCGAGCAGCAACTGACCAGCATCGACAACCTGATGTACTTCAGCTCGAGTTCGAGTGCGAACGGGTCGGCGTCGATCACGCTGACGTTCCAGCCCGGCACCGATCCCGACATCGCCCAGGTGCAAACGCAGAACCGCGTCTCGCTGGCGACGCCGCGCCTACCGTCCGAGGTGACCCAGCAGGGCATCACGGTGGTCAAGACCAATCCAGACTTCCTGATGTTCTTCTCGCTCGTCTCCGAGGACGGACGCTACGATTCGGCGGCGTTGAACAACTTCCTCTCGCAGAGTATCGCCGACCAGATTGCGCGCATCCCGGGCGTCGGCAGCACGCGCCAGATCGGTTCCGAATACGCGATGCGCGTATGGCTCGACGCGGACAAGCTGCACGGCTACAGCCTGTCGGCGGCACAGGCGCTCGCCGCGGTGCGCGCACAGAACGTGCAGATCGCGGCTGGCTCGGTCGGTTCGGAACCGGCGCCAGAAGGCAGCGCGTTCACCGCGCCGGTGATCGCCGAAGGCCGCTTCACGACGCCGGAAGAATTCCGCAACATCATCCTGCGCACCAATGCCGATGGCACCTCGGTGCGTCTCGGTGACGTCGCCCGCGTCGAACTCGGCCCATTCAGCTATGGCCTGCGCTCGACCTTCGATGGCAAGGGTGTGGCAGGTTTCGGTGTGCAGCTCGCGGGCGATGCGAACGCGCTGACCGTGCGCAAGGCGGTGATCGCTAAGCTTGAGGAACTGAAATCGATCTTCCCCCCCGGCGTGAACTATGTCGTGCCCTACGACACGACCGACTTCATCAAGATCTCGATCCAGGAAGTCGTGCAGACACTGATCGAAGCGATCGTGCTGGTGTTTCTCGTCATGCTGATGTTCCTGCAGAATTTCCGCGCGACGATCATCGCGACACTGGTGATTCCGGTCGCGCTGATGGGCGGCTTCCTGTCGATGTGGATGGTCGGCTTCTCGATCAACCAGCTAACCCTGTTCGGCATGGTGCTCGCGATCGGCATCGTCGTCGATGACGCGATCGTCGTCATCGAAAACGTTGAACGCATCATGACCGAAGAAGGCCTGTCGCCGAAGGAGGCGACAAAGAAGGCGATGGACCAGATCTCCGGTGCGGTCGTCGCGATCGCGCTCGTGCTGATGGCCGTGTTCATTCCGAGTGCGCTGCAGTCCGGATCGGTCGGCGTGATCTACAAACAGTTCGCGCTGACGATCGCGCTGTCGACTGCATTTTCGGCCTTCCTCGCGCTCGCGTTCACACCGGCGCTGTGCGCAACGATCATCAAACCGGTGCACGAGCACGGCAAGAAGAACATCGCGTTCCGCGCCTTCGACAAGGTGTTCAATTGGGTGCGCGGCACCTACGTCGGCCACGTCACCGGCGCGATCCGCCACATGCCGGCGTGGATGGGTGTGTTCCTCGTCGTCGGCGTCCTCTGCGGCTGGCTATTCAAGGTGCTACCGACGAGCTTTGTGCCCGAGGAGGACCAGGGCTACGCGCTCGTCATCGCGGGACTTCCCTCTGGCACCGGCATTCAGAGCACCAACAAGGTGATGGATCAGATTTCCGAGACGCTACGCAAAGATCCCGAGGTCGACCATGTTTTCGCGATCTCGGGCTTCAGCTTCGTCGGTGCCGGCGAAAACGTCGGCATGGCGTTCACCAAACTCAAGCCGTGGGACGAGCGTTCGCACACCGCGATGGACCTGATCCGCAAGTTCCAGGGCCAGTTGTTCGGCGGCGTCAAGGACGCGATGGTCTTCGTCGTCAATCTGCCGACGATCCGCGGTCTGTCGCAATTCGGCGGTTTCGACTTGTATTTGCAGGACCGCGGCGGCCAAGGCCACGAAGCGCTGATCGATGCGCAGAACACGCTGCTCGCCAAGGCGGCCGAGAAGAAGAGCCTGCTCGCCAACGTGCGACCGAACGTGCTGCCGAGCGCGCCGCAGCTGAAAATGTCGGTCGATCGCGTGCAGGCGCAATCAATGGGCCTCTCGCTTTCGGACGTCTATACGTCCATCCAGCTGATGCTCGCGCCGGTTTATGCCAACGATTTCTTCTACGGCGGCCGCGTGCTGCGCGTGAACATGCAGGCCGACGCACCGTTCCGTGCCACGACCGACGGGCTGACGCATTTCTACGTGCCAAGCGCGACTCAGAGCAGCACGACCACACTGAGCGGCGGCGGCACGGCGACGCTGCCGGCGATGATTCCGATATCCAATGTCGTCAAGACCCAATGGAGCTTCGGCTCGCCCGCGCTGAGCCGCTACAACGGCTTCGAGGCGATCGAGATCGTCGGTGCCGAAGCGCCCGGCGGCAGTTCGGGCGCGGCGATGAACGCGATCGCGGATATCGTCAAGAACGACCTGCCGGCCGGTTTCGGTTTCGACTGGACTGGCCAGTCGCTGCAGGAGATCATCTCGGGCAATCAGGCGCCGATGCTGTATGCGCTGTCGATCTTCGTCGTGTTCCTGTGTCTGGCCGCGCTGTACGAGAGCTGGTCGATCCCGTTCGCGGTGTTGCTCGTCGTGCCGCTCGGCATCACCGGCGCGCTGCTCGCGACCTGGGGCCGTGGGCTGACCAACGACGTCTACTTCAAGATCGGCATCCTCACGATCATCGGCCTCGCCGCAAAAAACGCGATCCTGATCGTCGAATTCTGCGTCGACGAACAGCGTCGCGGGCGCCCGCTCGGCGCCGCGGTCATCGATGCCGCTCGGCTGCGCCTGCGGCCGATCCTGATGACCTCGTTCGCGTTCATCCTCGGCGTGTTCCCGCTGGCGATCTCGACCGGCGCCGGCGCCAATTCGCGCCACGCGATCGGCACGGGCGTCATTGGCGGCATGCTGTTCGCGACTTTCCTCGGTCTCTTGTTCATTCCGATCTTCTACGTCTTCGTGCGCCGCTTGCTCGGCGACAAGATGGAATCGCGCGAGGAGACCCGGGCGGCGTTGGTGGAAGCGGAACACTCCAACGCGCACTGAACAAAGCACGTGCAAAGACGACAACGGCCCACTTTCCGGGCCGTTTTCGTTTGCGCGTGAAGAACGCCTCGGTCGGCGGCTTGCATAGCCTTCGCCGCGCACCCATCCTAGGCGCATGGCTGCG
>Ga0070667_100004716_pt1 | contig 11430 bp, 9 predicted proteins | sample KBSS33metaG_FD_64659 | JGI IMG/M metagenome (GOLD analysis project Ga0070667, IMG submission 64659) | Switchgrass rhizosphere microbial communities from Kellogg Biological Station, Michigan, USA - KBS S3-3 metaG | ecosystem: Host-associated > Plants > Roots > Rhizosphere > Soil ...
CCGCTAGCCGACGTACTTCACCAGCCAGAGCGAGATCGGCGGGAAGATCACCAGGACGATGGTGCGGACCGTGTCGCTGATCAGGAACGGCATGACGCCGCGGTAGCTCTCGGCGATCGGCACGTCCCGGGCCATGCCGTTGACGACGTAGACGTTGAGGCCGACCGGCGGCGCGAGCATGCCGAAGCCCACCGTCATCAACACCATGATGCCGAACCAGATCGCGACCGATTCCTTGGGCATGCCGAAGTCCAGGCCCATGATCATCGGGAAGAAGATCGGGATCGTCAGCAGGATCATCGACAGCTCGTCCATCACCGCGCCGAGGACGACGTAGAACAGCATGATCGCCACCACCACCATCACCGGCGAGAGGCCCCAGGCCTGGACCACGCCGGCGAGCTGCGCCGGCACCTGGGTGAGCGCCAGGGCCGAGTTCATCAGGTCGGCGCCGATGAAGATGAGGAAGATCATGGCCGAGGTCTCGGCGGTGGCGTAGAAGCAGTGGCGGAACTTCCTCCACGTGATCTCGCGCTTGATCAGGGCGGCGCAGAAGGTGGACGCGGCGCCGACGCCGGCACCTTCGGTCGGCGAGAAGATGCCGCCGTAGATGCCGCCGAAGACGACGAGAAAGATGACCGCGATCGGCACGATGCCCGAGAGCGACTGCATCGTCAGCTTGGCGCGAACCTCGTCGCCGGCCGGCGCCTGGCGCGGCACGACCCGCACGTAGATCGCGATCGCGACGATGTAGCCGACCATGGCGATGATGCCGGGGACCATCGCGGCGGCAAACAGCTTGGCGATGTTCTGCTCGGCGAGGATGGCGTAGATCACCAGCGGCACCGAGGGCGGGATCAGGATCCCGAGGGTGCCGCCGGCGGCGAGCGTGCCGGTGGCGAGGCGCCCGGAGTAGCCGTGGCGGCGCATCTCCGGCAGCGCCACCGCAGTGATGGTCGCCGCCGTCGCCACCGACGAGCCGCAGATCGCGCCGAACGCGCCCGAGGCGAGCACCGCGGCCATCGCCAGGCCGCCGCGGAAGCGCCCCATGACGACGCTGGCGAACTCGAACAGGGCCTTGGAGATGCCGCCCTGGGTGGCGAAGTTGCCCATCAGGATGAACAGCGGGATGACCGAGAGGTCGTAGCTCGCGAACCGGGCGAAGGCCTGGGTGTTGAGGAAGCTGGAGAACGGCACCCAGCCCGCCTGCAAGACGTAGCCGATGGAGCCGGCGACGAACATGGCGATCGAGATCGGCGTGCGCAGCGCCATCAGCAGGAGCATCAGGCCGAAGATCAGGCCCGCCATCGCCAGTGGCGTCATCTCAGTAGCGCCCGGCCGTTCCGAAGGAACTCTGCGCCCCCTCGGGGGGCAGCGAACGAAGTGAGCGGAGGGGTTTCATCTCACTCCTCGATCGGTGCGGCGAAGCCGCGCCAGGCCTGGACGAAGGCGATCGCCGCGGTCAGCGCCAGCGGCGGCACCATGACGACGTAGATCACCCACTCGGGAAAGCCGATCAGCATCGTGCCCGAGCCCGACTTCCAGGCATTGATGCCGCCGATCGTGGTGCGCCAGGTGAGCAGCGCCATCACCAGGGCGAGCAGCAGGGCGCCGAAGCGGTCGAGGCCGTCGATGGCGCGCGCCGACGCCTTGGCGGTGAAGAAGTCGACGATGATGTTGCCACGCTGCGCCTGGCACCACGGCATGAAGAGGGCGATCGCCGCACCCGCCGCGGCTCCCACCAGCTCGAAGTCGCCGACGATCGTCATGCCGATCAGGTTGCGGCCGATCAGGCTGACGCAGGTCATCAGCGTCACCACGGTGAGGAGCACGCCCGCCAGGATGGCGCAGAGCTTGGCGAGCGATTGGAGCGAGCGCAAGGCGGTGCTGTTGTTGTCGTGGCGGCGCGGTGCGGTGCGGATTGTCGCGGCTCGGCGTCAATACTGGGTGTCGGGTATGCCCGCCGTCAGGCCGGAGAGCCCCTCGTCAAGCACGATCTGGCAGCTGAGGCGACTCGTCGGGCGGCGCTCGGCGGCCGTCATGTCGAGCATGGCGTTCTCGTCGGCCGAGGGCAGAGGCAGGCGCTCCGCCCAGGCCGCGTCGACGTAGACGTGGCAGGTGGCGCAGGTCATGAGCCCGCCGCAATCGGCCTTGATGCCCTCGACGCCGGCGTCGACCGCGGCGCGCATCAGGCTCTGCCCGAGCTTGCCGCGCAGGTCGTGGACGCGGCCGTCGGCCTCGACCAGGTGGATCGGGATCGTCGACACGGCGCTGCCGGGGGCTGTCAGCAGACCTTAGAAGCGGCCGAAGTACTCGCGCGCCTGCCACGCATCCGTGTCGTCGGCCTGGTCGTGGCGCGCGAGCTCTGCGCGCTTGACCTGCGTCAGCCAGGCGACGACCGGCGCGCCGAACGCCGCGGACAAGCGCTCGTCGGCGGCGAGCGCATCGAGCGCCTCGCCGAGGCTGGCGGGCAGGCGACCGCTCGCGTCCGCGGCGCTCTGCGCATACGGCGCCGCCGTTGCCGGCGGCGCGGCCAGGCCGCGCGCCAGCCCGTCGAGGCCGGCGTGGATCTGCGCCGCGATGTAGAGATAGGGGTTGGCGCTCGGCTCGCCGATGCGGTTCTCGATCCGCGTCGCCGCGTCGCCGGCCCGGCCGAGGACGCGCAGCATCGCGCCGCGGTTGTCGCGGCCCCAGCACACGGCGCTCGGCGCCATCGCATTCGGCCGAAAGCGCCCGTAGGCGTTGATCGTCGGATTGCAGAACACCGCCATCGCCCGACCATGCTCGAGCAGTCCGGCGAGCCACGACTCGCCCGTTGCGGAAAGGACGTGCTGCGCGTCGCCGGCATCGCTGCCCGCCGCCGGCGCGTCGCGGACGAAGGCGTTGGCGCCGCTCTTCAGGTCGCGCAGCGACTGGTGCAGATGCCAGCCGCTCGCCATCACGTTCGGGAACGGCGGCCGGCAGACGAAGCTGGCGTGATAGCCGGCGCGGCGCAGCGCCTGGGTCACGCCGTTGCGGAACGCCACCATCTGGTCGGCCGCGGTGAGCGCATCGGTGGCGTCGAACACCGCCTCGACCTGGCTCGGCCCGAGCTCGATCTCGAGCGAGGCGAGCGGCAAGCCCAGGCCCTCGGCGGTGTGCTGGACGATGCGAAGGGGCTCGTCGGCGCGGTCGGCCCAGCCCTCGGCGAGCAGGTTGTAGCCAGGATGGATCATCGTCATCGCCGGCAGCTCGCCCGGCCAGGCGGCGCGCTCGGGATCCAGGGAAGCGGCGTCGCGCAGCGGATCGGCCAGGCGATAGATGTGGAACTCGACCTCGAGGCCGCAGGTGAGGCCGAAGCCCCTCTCGGCAAGGCGGCCGAGCGCGCCGCGGAGGATGCGACGCGTGTCGATGGGCACGGGCGTGGCGTCGTCGAACCAGGTTTCGGCCCGCATCCAGCCGGTGCCCGGCGCCCACGGCAGGACGCGAAAGCTCGCCGGGTCGGGCAGGAGGAGGAGATTGTTGGCGAAGCCGAAGCCGGGCAGGCCGGCGGTGGCGCCGGGCTCGAACACGCGATACGCGGTGCGGTCGGAGGTGTCCTTGAGGAGGATCGTGCTGGCCATGCCGATGCCGCTCGCGAGCGCGCGCGGCACGGCGGCCGCGGTCAGCGTCTTGCCGCGGAGGATGCCATGGGTGTCGCACCAGCCGATGCGAACGAGGGCGACGCCTTCGTCGCGCATCCGTCGTGCGACCGCCTCGCACGCGGCGGCACGCGCGGCGTCAGCGACGCCGCAGGCTGCTGCGAAGCTCATCGCGCTTGCGCGCTCAAGCCGAAGTGCCCTCGAGCACCGGTCCCGCCGCCACAGGCAGCCACGCCGCCCCGCTGCGCTTGGCCGCCGCCGCGCTCGCCCAATGCGCTTCCCAGCCGGCGGCGGGGGCGATGCAGTCGATCGTGTCGGGCCCCGTCAGCGCCGACGCTTCGCTCTCGCTCGCCGGTGCCAGCGGCGGCCGGCCGCCGCCGCGCACCGTCTCGATCGCCTTCAGCAAGGTGCGCCGGTTGGCCATGATCACCTTGTCGGTGGTGCCGAGGTGCTCCCGGGTGCGGTCCTGGATCGCGCCCATGCTCTCCACCGCCCACTGGTCGTGCAGGTTGATGTCTTCCTCGCCCATGCCGAGATAGGTGCGGGTGCGCTGCTCTTCGGGGTCGAAGCCCCAGTGGTTGTGCCGGCCCTTGAGCGGCGCGTAGTCGGGAAGGGAGACGCAGGCCAGGCGCTGGGCGCGCATCGTCTCCTTGTCGAGCGGGGCGTCGAAGCTGGTGAAGAAGCTGTACCAGTAGGTGCGGGTGTCGTCGACCGGCACGTGCATCTGCGTGATCGTGATCGCCTCGGAGAGCGGGATCACGAAAGTCGCGGGAAAGGCGGCGTGGGTGACCCGCACGTGGGTCAGCTCGTCGGTCATCGGCCGCAGCGTCGTCAGGCGCAGCAGCCCCTCGGCGACGCTCTCGAAGCGGATCTCGGGCTGGCAGAACTCGCGCATCACCCGCGTCATCGGCCAGCGCTCTCCGCCCACCTCGCCGGCGCTGGCGGCGCGAAACTGCCGGCCGTAGGCGGCTGCAAGCGAGGACTCGTCCTCGAGGTAGCGGTGCAGGAACGAGGGATGCGCCGGATCGATGCCGACCTCGAAAGCCTGCAGCCAGTTGCAGTGCCACAGGCCCTTGAACGCGAAGCTGTGGCTCGCCGGCGCGACGAAGGCGTCGAACGCGGGCAGCTCCGGCGGCACCGAGCCCTCCGGGCCCAGCCAGGCGAAGACGACGCCCGAGCGGACCCGGGTCGGATAGCTGCGCTGGCGGATGCGGGTGCACAGGGTCGAGCCGGGCGGCTCGGCCGGCGTCTCGAGGCAGCTGCCGTCGACCGCGAACTTCCAGCCGTGGAACGGACAGCGCAGGCCCTCGGCTTCGAGGCGGCCGAAGCTCAGGTCGGCGCCGCGGTGCGGGCAGGCCCGGTCGATCAGGCCCCAGCGCTCCTGGCCGTCGCGAAACAGCACCAGGTCCTGGCCGAGCAGGCGCACCGCCTTCACCGGGCGCGCGGCCATGCGCGGGTCGAGGCGCGGTTCGAACTCGTCGACCAGCGCCGCCGGCTGCCAGTAGCTGCGCATCAGGTCGCCGCAGGGCGTGCCCGGGCCGATGCGCGTGATCAGTTCGTTCTGCTCGGCGTGCATGGAGACATTCGGGAAGCGGGGCGATCAGTCTAGCCTCAGGCCAACCACTCCCGCAGCCGGGCGTAGACCTCGGGCCGGCTCAAGAGGTCGAGGTGGCCCATCTCGTAGCCGATCCACTGCCGGTCCTTGGCGAAGTGCAGCGCCCGCGCCGGATCGCGATTCCGGCCGAGCGCGCTGGCGAGCGGCACCAGGCCGTCGCCGAGCCGTCGTGCGGCGTTGCCTTCGGCCGCCAGGCTTGCCGCGATGGCATAACAGCGCACCCCGTCGGGCAGGCGAAGGTGCTGGCGATCGCCGCCGCGGCGCGCGAAGCGGTCGCGGCCGACCCAGTCTTCATCGACCAGGTTGCCGTGACGAAGGTCGGTGATGCCGGCGCTGCGCACCTTGCCCAGCCGGGCGAACGGCGCCGCGTAGGGCGTCGCCTCCAGCACCACGTCAGCCCAGTGGCCGGTGCGTTCCAGCGGCGAGCCGTGATGCGGCGTGCCGAGGAACACCAGATCGTCGAGCCGGTCCGGCCAGCGATGGCCTTCCAGCCGGGCGCAATGCAAGGCGCTGCGGGCCACGAGGCCGCCCATGCTGTGCCCGAGGATCACGAGCCGCTCGAGCGACTGCGGCCATTGCCCGATCAATTGCTCGAGCTCGCGGGCGAAGGCGCGGCCGTTGAGCGAAATGTGCCGGCCGCTGTTGTAGTGCAAGTAGACCGGCGTGTAGCCGAGGTCGCGGCCGAGCGCGGCGCCGTGGTCGTGGCCCTGTCGCCGCCATTGCAGATCGCCCATGCACAGGCCATGCGCAAGAACCAGCAGGCGCCCGCCGGCGTCCGGCAGGCGCCGCGCCAGTGCCGCGCTCTCGAGCCGCAGCGGGTGGCCTTCGCTGCGCAGCGCCAGGGGCGTCGCCAGCGGGTTGTCGGTGGCGGCGAGGTAGTCGCCGAGCACGCCGTTCAGCGCGGCGACGAGCGCCTCGCGCTTCGCGTTCGGGCGGGTCGGCGGGTCGCGCTCCGGGCTCAGCGCCGGACCCAGCAGGCCGAGCAGCGCGTCGATGCTGCCGCCGACCAGCCGCGCGACGCCACGGACGTTCTTGTAGACGAGACCGGTGATGCCGCGCGTCCGCCCTGCCGCTGCCACCAACTCGAGGCCGGGTGGGCGAGCGATGCGCTCGTGCATCGCTTCGACCAGGTCGGCCAGGCCGGTCGTGGCATCGGTGGCGAGGCGTGCCGCGCCGCGAAGATCGGATCCCCGAGACGCGGGCGCGGAGCTCATGCGGATTCCGGCAGCGCGACGGCGGTGCCGGTCTCCGTACAGCCCTCCTAGAGCCCGGCCTGGGTCACGAACTTCGGGTTCAGGTAGGGCTCGATCGCCTCGGAGCCGCCCTCGGAGCCGTAGCCCGAATCCTTGACGCCGCCGAACGGCACCTCGGGGATGCCGAGGCCGACGTGGTTGATCGACATCATCCCGGTCTCGACCTCCGCGGCGATCGCGTTCGCCGTCTTCGCCGACTTCGTCCAGGCGTAGGCCGCCAGGCCGAAGGGCAGGCGATTGGCCTCGGTCACCGCATCGTCGAACGACTTGAACGGATTGATGATCGCCATCGGCCCGAACGGCTCCTCGTTCATCGCCCGGGCATCGTTGGGCAGCTCGGTGACGACCGTCGGCTCGTAGAAGTTGCCCTTGTCGCCGATGCGGTGGCCGCCGGCCCTGACCTTGGCGCCGTGCTTGGTGGCGTCCTCGAGGTTGACGTCCATCGCGTGGCTGCGCCGCGGGTTGGCGAGCGCCCCCATGGTGACGCCGCTCTCCAGGCCGTCGCCGACCTTGAGACGCTGGGTGTTGGCGACGAAGGCATCGACGAAGGCGTCGTACACGCCCTCCTGCACCAGGAAGCGGGTCGGCGAGATGCACACCTGGCCGGCGTTCCTGAACTTGCTCGCCGCCATCACCTTGGCGGCGACCGCCACGTCGGCATCGTCGAACACGATCACCGGCGCGTGGCCGCCGAGCTCCATGGTGGCGCGCTTCATATGCTGGCCGGCGAGGGCCGCGAGCTGCTTGCCGACGACGGTCGAGCCGGTGAACGAGATCTTGCGGATCACCGGGTGCGGGATCAGGTAGCTCGAGATCTGCGCCGGGTCGCCGTAGACCAGGCCGACCGCGCCCGGCGGCACGCCGGCGTCGACGAAGGCGCGAATCAGCTCGGCCGGCGAGGCCGGCGTCTCCTCGGGCGCCTTGACGATGATCGAGCAGCCGGCGGCGAGCGCGGCCGAGAGCTTGCGCACGATCTGGTTGATCGGGAAGTTCCAGGGCGTGAACGCGGCCACCGGTCCGACCGGCTCCTTCACCACCAGCTGGTACACGCCCGGAGCCCGTGCCGGGATCACCCGGCCGTAGGCGCGCCGCCCTTCCTCGGCGAACCAGTCGATGGTGTCGGCGCCGTTGTTGATCTCGGCCTTGGCCTCGGCCAGGGTCTTGCCCTGCTCCATCGTCATCAGGGTGGCGACGAGCTCGATCCGCTCGCGCAGCAGGTTGGCCGCCTTCCTCATGATCTTCGAGCGCTCGTAGGCGCTGACCCGCTTCCAGGTGGCGAAGCCCTTGGCGGCGGCCTCGAGCGCCTCGTCGAGGTCGGCCTTCTCGGCATAGGCGAGCGTGCCGATGGTGCCGCCGCTGGCCGGGTTGACGATCGGCAGCGTGCGACCGGCGCGGGCGGCACGCCACTCGCCGTTGATGAGCAGCAGGGGATTCGGGTAGACGCGTGTATCCATGATGATGTTCCGGCGGGCGTTCGAGCCCGGTACGAGGTGCGCGGGACCGTCACGATACGTGAAACGCTCGGCCGCGGTCGACACACCCCCGGCGCAGGCGAGAATCGGCGCGACGCATCGGCACTGAAAGGGAGACGGACATGGCCACGATCGGATTCATCGGCGCCTCGGGCCTCATGGGCCACGGCATGGCGAAGAACCTTCTCGCCAAGGGCCACGAGCTCGCCCTCACGGTGCACCGGAACCGGGAGCGGCTCGCCGATCTGCTCGCAGCCGGCGCCAGCGAAGCGGCGTCGCCGGCGGTGCTCGCCGCATCGTCGGAGATCGTCTTCCTCTGCGTCACCGGCTCGCCGCAGGTCGAGGCCGCGGTCGAGGGGCCCGAGGGCCTGCTCGCGAGCGCGAAGCGCCGCCCCGGGCTCGTCGTCGTCGACTGCTCGACCAGCGAGCCCGATTCGACGGCGCGGCTGAGAAGCGTCTGCGCAACGGCCGGCGTGACCTTCGTCGACGCGCCGCTGGCACGCACGCCGGTCGAGGCCGAGCTCGGCAAGCTCAACGTCATGGTCGGCGCCGAGCCGGCGGTCTTCACCCGGCTCGAGCCGGTGCTGCGCGCTTTCGCCGAGAACGTGTTCCACGTCGGCGGCCCGGGCGCCGGGCACACCATCAAGCTGCTCAACAACTTCATCGCCCAGGCGATCTGCACCGCGACCGCGGAAGCCTTCGCGGTCGGCGCGCGCGCCGGCGTCGATCTCAAGCAGCTGGTCTCGCTGGTCTCGGTCGGCGCGGTGAACTCGGGCCTGTTCCAGATGATGTCGAAGACGCTCGACGGCGAGATGGGCGCGCTGCGCTTCGAGCTCGACAACGCCCGCAAGGATGTCCGCTACTACACCCACCTCGCGGAAAGCCTGGCCATACCGACGGTGATGGGCGAGGCGGTGCACCAGTCGCTGGCCCTGGCGAGCGCGCTCGGCCACGGCAAGAAGTTCGTGCCGTCGCTGGTCGAGGCGCAGGAGCAGCTCACCGGCGCCACGATCGTGCCGCGACGGTCCTGAGCCGAGCCGGACCGGACCGCAGACCTCAGCGCGCGCCGAGGCGCATCGCCGCGCCGTCGGCGCCGGTGCGGATCAGGAGCCGGCGGGCGCTGCCTTGCGGCGGATCGAGCGGCTCGGCGGCTTGCGTTGCCGTGATGCGGTCGAGGGTCAACGCGAACGGCTCCGTCGGCGAACGCTCGATCAGCTTGCGCAAGGCAGCGCGGTTGGCCTCGAACTCGCCCTTGCCGACGTAGGGATCGCCCCGCGCCGCCTTCTCGCAATCGATCAGTCGGGCGAAGAGCTCCCGGTCCTGCGCGATGCCGCCCTGCAAGGTCGCCGCGGCCGCGCCAAGGGGATCGGCCGGCGTGGTCGAGACGCTGTCGCCGACGGCGATGCGCAGAGTGTTCGCCGCCGCCAGGGTGCGCGCCGAGATTTCCTGGATCCGCTTCTGCTCGTGCAGCGCCCGCATCAGCGCCAGCGCCTTCTCGACCTGGACCTCGCCGAAGCGCGGCGCCCTGGACAGCGTCTCCAGCGGTTGGCGCGCCGCGTCGGTGCGCTCGACCGCATCGCGCCAGATGTTGAGCGCGCGCCCCGCCGCTTCTTCGATGCGCTCGCGAAACGCCGCCTTGCCGAGCGCCGAGGCGTAGTTCTCGCGCGCCTCGCGGGCAAAGCGCGACAGGTCCTGCACCAGCGCCTTGAGCCGGCCGTCGGCCAGGCCGTCGATCTTGGGCGCGAGCCCGGCCAGCAGCGACTTCAGCTCGCGCATCTCGTCGCCCAGCGACTCGAGAAAGCGCTCGTTCGCCAGGCCGGCCAGCGACACGGCGGCGATGACCGCGGCGGCGCTGCCGTCGAGCCACCGGCCGGTCGAGCCCGCGGCGGTGGCGAGGCTGCGCATGAAGGCGAGGTCGGCACGCGCCACCGACATGGTGGCGCCGGGCGCGAAGTCGATCGCGTAGACCGCGGTCAGCTCCTCGCCGGCCAGCGCCGTGGCGACCGAAGCCGACTGCACCGGCGACAGCGGCAGGGCGATGCCGGCCGCCCACTCGCCCGCGGCCGCCGGCTCGAGCGCCAAGACGCGCTCGATGACCGGCGCGGCCGGGCGCGGCGGCGGCACGACGATGACCGTCGGCGGCACCAGCGAGACGGCAGGCGGCGGCGCGGGCGGCGGTGGCGGCGGTGGTGCCTTCGGCGGCGGCGGTGGTGCCAGGGGCGGCGGCGGCGCCGGACGCGGCGCGACCGGCGGGGGCACGGGGGCCGGCGCAGGCGCTGCCGCCACCGGCGGCGCAACCGCCGGCGCGACCGGCGCGACCACCGGCGCCGGCGCGGCCACCGGCGGCGCCGGCGGCTCGACCGGGGCGGCGACCCGTTCGACCGGCGCTTCCTTCGCTGGCGCGGTGTCCTCGGGCCGACGGCGTGACTTGCCGACCCACCAGCCCAGCCCCAGGCCGAGCAGCACCAGGACGGCGGCGATGATCCATGCAGTGGTTGTCGTCATGACGCGTAGCGGATCCGGTAAATGGCGCCGGCCAGGTCGTCGCTGACCAGCAGCGAGCCATCCGGCAGGACGAGCACGTCGGCGGGCCGGCCCCATGCCGATTCTCCCTGCAGCCAGCCGTCGACGAAGGTTTCCGGCTTGCCGGCACGGCCTTGCGCGTCGACCGTCACCCGCACGACCTGGTAGCCGACCTTGCTGCTGCGGTTCCACGAGCCGTGCTCGGCGATGAACACGTTGCCGCGAAAGGCTTCGGGAAACTGGGTGCCGGTGTAGAAGCGCATGCCGATGGCGGCGACGTGGGCGCCGAGCATCGCCGCCGGCGCGACGAACTCGCTGCACGAGCGCTTGGCGCCATATTCCGGATCGGCGGTGTTGCCTTGATGACAGTACGGGAAGCCGAAATGCTGGCCGGGCTGCGTCACCCGGTTGAGCTCGTCGGCCGGCAGGTCGTCGCCGAGCATGTCGCGGCCGTTGTCGGTGAACCAGAGGGCCTTGTCGATCGGGCTCCAGTCAAAGCCGACGCTGTTGCGCACCCCGCGGGCCACGGTCTCGAGACCGCTGCCGTCGGCCCTCATCCGCTGGATGACGCCGTGGCGCTCGCTCGGCTCGCAGACGTTGCACGGCGCACCCACCGGCACGTAGAGCGCGCCGTCGGGGCCGAAGGCGATGAACTTCCAGCCGTGATGCCGATCGGCCGGCAGCCGGTCGGTCACGAGCACCGGCGCCGGCGGCTGCGCCAGGCGGTCGTCGATGGCGTCGAAACGCAGGATCCTCGAGACCGCGGCGACGTAGAGACTGCCGTCGCGCCAGGCCACGCCCGAAGGCATCTCCAGGCCGCTGGCGACGGTGCGCACCGGCCCGGCCCGATCGCCCTCGATCTGGAACGCGTAGACCTTGCCGGCGCTGCGGCTGCCGACGTAGACCACGCTCTTGCCGTCGGCGCTGCGGCCGAGCGCCATCTGTCG
>Ga0070667_100004720_pt1 | contig 11428 bp, 8 predicted proteins | sample KBSS33metaG_FD_64659 | JGI IMG/M metagenome (GOLD analysis project Ga0070667, IMG submission 64659) | Switchgrass rhizosphere microbial communities from Kellogg Biological Station, Michigan, USA - KBS S3-3 metaG | ecosystem: Host-associated > Plants > Roots > Rhizosphere > Soil ...
CCCCATACACGTGCCGCGCTGCAGCTGATCGCCCTGACCTTTGTTCGCACGTCGGAGCTGATCCACGCGACGTGGGATGAGTTCGATCTGGAGGCCGCCGAATGGCGCATCCCAGCCGCGCGCATGAAGATGCGGTCGCCTCACATCGTTCCCCTTTCGAGGCAGGCGGTCGACGCGCTGCGTTGCCTGCACGAGCTTCGAAACCTCTCGCCTTATGTCTTTCCTGGTGAGCGTGATCACGAGCGGCCGATGTCGAACAACACCATCCTCAAGGCGCTCGAGCGCCTTGGATACAAGCACCGGATGACGGGCCACGGGTTTCGCGGCGTGGCATCCACGCTCCTTCACGAGATGAGCTTCCCCCACCCGCACATCGAGCTGCAGCTTGCCCACCAGGAGCGAAATGCGGTCTCAGCCTCGTACAACCACGCGACCCATCTGCCGGAGCGTCGACTGATGATGCAGGCGTGGGCGGATCACCTTGATTCGCTGCGAACCGGGGTGCGCGTCAAGTCGGCCAAGTCAAGGAATGCGCGGATGCGCTCGGAAACCAGTCTGTACGGGGCGGCATAGAACGACCGGTTTCGACCTTGCGACTGACCTTCGTCGTTACGACCTTGGCGTCAGCAGTGCAGCGATTGCTGTCGACCACAGCAACACCCTGAACTCACGGTCGCGACCACATCGCGGTCATAGACGGGCCGGCAACCTCTCCCGTCCGATGGCCGGTTTCAGAGTGCAGCTGACCTTGCCGCCGAACTATTGGGCTGAAGGTGCCCGAACGTCCGCTGACTGATGGCGCCAACGGGAACTCCCGACCCAAAGCCGCCAATCCTTGCCGCTGAGAGCAGACGTTCAGGATGTGGCGATCTGGATCACTGAATGACCTCGTCCGCGCGCAGCAGCACGGATTGCGGGATCGTCAGCCCGAGCGCTCGTCCGGTCCGTCGGCGGTGTAGCGCCGTTTCGGGGCCCGCCGGCTGGCGAAGGTGCAGCTGATGCGGTCGAGCGCGAGCGCCGCGGGCGGCGGGGTCCGCAGGCACGTGGAATTCCTAAAGGGCCCTCTGCAGACAATGGATGGGCGAGTTTAGGCTGGCCGCCCGGCTGCTTTCGTCCCCTTGCCGGCAAGGCCTGCCGCCCACTTCCGGATTCGTCGCTCTGGGAGCGGATTCGTCGGCCCCACAGCGGATTCGTCGCGTTCGCCCGCAGCGCCGCTGCGACGACATAGATTCGGGGCACCGTGCCCGCCGCCGCAACCCCTCGAGACCCGCTGCAAATGCTGATGGCTCGGCCGCGACTACGGGTCTACGATGGCCGAAGTTCCCCCCAAGGCCGATGCCGGCGCCGGGCGCGGCATCGACGCGTCCCGGCAGGAGACCTTCGAATGCTGCAGCGGACGCGCCTTGCACTCGAATCGGAGCGGAAGTCGGCGCCGCCCGATCAGCCAGCGCTCGACTTCGCGGCAGGGACCGAACCGTCGCCCTGGAAGATTCTCGGCGGTGGCTTCCTCGTCGCCATCCTCATGTCGACCCAGTTTCTCTTCCAGGAGTTCGTCTGGAGGAACTGGCCTTGGGACGAGGTGATGCTGGGATGGCTCGATTTTGCCCGCGACCAGATCGTGGTCGCGGTGACGATCGCGCTGGCGCTGATTGCGGCGAGGCGCCTGCCGATCCAATCGCCGCGCGCCGGTTCGGTGCTGCTGGCCGCAGCGATCCTCCTCGGCGCGAGCATCGGCGAACTGCTGCTCCTTGCCGTCGATGCACCGGGTTCGAACGCCCAGGCCGCCACCGCGCTGGGCCGAATCCTGCGCTGGAGCGTCGTGGCCGGCAGCCTCGCCCTGATTTCGTACCTGTGGCGCAGCGCGGTCGAGCGAGAAAGCGCGGCGCAGGCCCTGGAACTGCGCCGGGTCGAGATCGAAGGACAGGCCCTGGCCGGGCGACTCAACGCCCTGCGCAGCCAGATCGAGCCGCATTTCCTGTTCAACACGCTGGCAACGGTGCGCCGACTGCAGCATGTCGAGGCGGCGCAGGGAGCGCAGCTGCTCGCCCACTTCGTCGACTATCTCCGCGCGGCCCCGCCGTCGATGGCCGGCGAGGCCACCACGCTCGGCCAGGAGATCGACCTGGTGCGCGCCTACCTCGGCGTGATCTCGGTTCGCATGATGGGCCTACTGCAGGTGCAATGGGACGTGGCGCCGGCGTTGCGCGATCAGCCTTTTCCGCCGCTGACCCTGGCGACCCTGGTTGAGAACGCGGTCAAGCACGGCATCGGGCCTTCGCTCGAGGGCGGAACGATCACGATCTCGGTCCAGCGGGTCGCGGACCGGGTTCAGGCGGTCGTCGCCGATACCGGCGTCGGCTTTTCCGGCAGCGGCGGCACTGGCATCGGCCTGACCAACATTCGAACGCGTCTGCAGACGCTCTATGGCGGCGCCGCCGCGCTTACCCTGTCGGCCAATCAGCCGACCGGCGTGCGCGCCTCGATCTTCCTGCCGTTGCGGCCGCTGGCACGATGAGCAGCGACAGCCTGCATGCGAACGGGAACCTGGGCGCGGCGCCTAGGCTCACGTGGTTGCGCGCGGCCGGCGTGGGAATCTGCTGGGGCGTCAGCGTGTCTGCCCTGGAGTCGCTGAAACTTCCCCTCGGACATCTCGATCCTGGGCAGTTCGCAGGCTTCATGGCCGGGATCGCGCCCTTCTGGATCATCGCCGGCGTGGCACTGGCGACCGGGACGGCGTGGCTGGAGCACAAACGGCGGCACACGATGGCAATCGCCCTGGTCGTCTGTCCGCTGATCGCGGTCGTCGGTCATGAGCTGACCCGGGGCGACCATCTATTGCTGGACCTCGGCATCGGCTTCCATGCGGGTTCGCTGCACGTCCTCTGGAGCGCATTCATCTATTGCGGTCTCTTCACTCTCGCCTATCGGCTGAGCGTCCGCTCCCAGCGCACCGAGCGAATGCTCAGGCTGGCGCAGATTGCCCGACAACGCACCGAAACGCTCCGAACCGAGGCCGAGCTCGACTCGCTGCAAGGCAAGATCGACCCGCATTTCCTGCTCCGGGTAATGGTCGAGACGAAGCGCCGCTACGACACCGACCCGGCCGGAGCGACGCGGCTCGTCGACACCCTGGTGCGCTTCCTACGCGCGGCGATGCCGGGCGTGCGCAGCGGCGCATCAACGGTTGCCGCCGAAGTGCAGCTGGCCGACGAGTACGCACGCGTCTGGGCAGAGCTCGAGCCGACGCGCACGACCTGGGTGATGCATGGCGAAGCAGCGCGCTCGAAGCAGCCGTTTCCCGCCCTGCTCCTCCTCCAGGCGCTCGACCAGCTCGCGGCGATGGCCGGCAGCACGCCCGTGGCCGGGATCGTCGACCGGGTCGGCTCACGCACGGTGCTGAGGCTCGAGCACACGGTCCCCGAGGACGCAATCGGGCTTGTCGATGAATTGCTGTACCGCTTCCGGGTCGGCTTGCGGAGGTTCTATGGCGAGTCCTGGACGCTCGATGTCGAGCGCGCCGCCAACCGCATAGCCCTGGTGATCACCATGCCCTCGGTCCTTGCCCGAGATCAGGCCCTCCCGACCGACACCTTTCCCCCTTCACAACCGGAGACGAGCCATGCTTGAACGACCGATTGCCTGTCTTGACTTGAGCGACGCCCAGCGTCGCTGCCTGCTCCTGGCCGCCGTCGCCGGCCTGACGGCACCCGAAGGCGCGAACGCCCAGGACGCAACCGCGGTGCAGCCGCGCGCATACCGGGTCGCGTTCGAGAACGAGCTGATGCGCGTGCTCGAATTCAACAGCCGGCCGGGACTGGGCGTCTGCGGAAGCGGCGTCCATTCGCACCCGGCCCATCTGACGATCGCTCTCAGCCCGGCCAAGGTACGGGTCAAGCTTCCCGACGGCAAGAGCTTCGTCGCCGAGCAGGTGCTGGGCGACATGTTCTGGAGCGAAGCCGAAACCCACGAGACCGAGAACGTCTCAGGCAGGAACATCCGGGCGCTGCTTGTCGAGCTCAAGCCGACTCGCGGCGCCAAGGGCTAGGGGGCCGCCGTGGCCCATCCGACCGCCGTCATCGCCGAAGACGAAGGGGTCCTTCGCGACGAGCTGCGCTCGCATCTTGCCGCGCTCTGGCCGGAGTTGCAGATCGTCGGCGAGGCCGTCAACGGCTTCCAGGCGCTGCAGCTGCTAGACCGGCTGACCCCGGACATCGTCTTTCTCGACATCCAGATGCCGGGCCTCACGGGGCTCGAGGTGGCCCGCCAGATCGCCCACCGCTGCCACGTCGTCTTCGTCACCGCCTACGACGCGCACGCCGTCGCCGCGTTCGAGCAAGGCGCGGTCGACTATGTGCTGAAGCCGTACGCGGTCGAGCGGCTGGCGCTGGCGACGCAGCGCCTGCGCCGGCGCATCGGCAGCAGCCCGCCGCCGCTCGACGGCCTGTTGCGCGAGTTGGCGGCGATCGCGCCGGAACGCAAGCACCTGCGCTGGATCAACGCCTCCAAGGGTAACGAGGTCGCGCTCATCACCGTGGACGAGGTCCTCTACTTCCAGGCCGACACCAAGTACACGCGCGTCGTCACCCGGGATCAGGAGGCGCTGATCCGCCGGCCGCTCAAGGAACTGCAGGAGGAGCTCGACCCGGCCTGCTTCTGGCCGATCCATCGCTCCACGATCGTCAATGCGAACGCGATCGCCGGAGTGGCGCGCGACCTGCGCGGCCGCATCTTGGTCAAGCTCAAGGCCCGCACCGAGAAGCTCGCGGTCAGCGAAGCGCACGAGCATCTGTTCAAGCAAATGTAGGCGCGCCCACGGGGGCGCGCCCTGCCTTCGGCTCAGCGCCGCTTGAACGCGTTCGCCGCCACCCACGCGCCGACGCTCTTGCCCAGGGCGGCGCCGTCCACCGTGGCGCTGCGGAAATGCATGCCGCCGGCGATGCGCGCGATCTGCACCTCGTCGACTAGCGCCGTCGTCGTCGTGAAGTGATGGCTGCTGCCGGTGACCATGCTGGTCATGTCGAAGGTGACGTCGGCCGTGCCGTAGTAGCTGCGCAGCACCTCCGCCATCGCGGCAGAAACGCAACTGTGCGCCGCCGGGTATTCCGGATGGTTGGGCGTGGGCACGACCGGGGCCCAGGCCGGGTCGGCAACGGTGGCGGCGTTGCCGTCGCCGTCGAGCACGATGGCGCTTGCGGGACGCCAGGACTGGTAGAAGTATTTCGATTCGAAGCAGGCGTTCCCTGCGTCGGCCTGGGCGACCCAGATCATCGCCATCAGCCTCGCCTGCTCGGGCAGGCTTCTGGCCGTCATCGCGAAGTTGCGCATGTTGCGCGGCCAGAAGTTGGGCGGCGGCTCGGTGTGGAAGCGGGCCGTCTCGGTCTGCTCGGCGGTGCGCGTGGTGCTCGTTGCCGAGCCCAGCGCCTTGGTCTCGTTGACGTCGGCGGCATAGGCCGTGGACGTGAGCGCCGGTGGCCCGGGCGCGCGGAACTGGGCATTGCTCGTCAGCACAAACGGCTTGATGAACGGGTTGGGCCGGCCGACCGGGTTGGTGCCTCGGAACTGGCCCGGCGCCGCTCCCGCAACGTACGGCGCAAGCGTGACCATGCGGCCGTCCGCGGCCCGCAAGGCAAGGATCCCGGCGGCGACCTCGGCGCCGACCGCCAGGCCGAGGGTCTTGGCCTTGCCGTCGGGCAAGGTCGCGAGGTAGGCGTCGTATGCGGATTGATAGGCGGCGCCGCGGCTCGGAAATAGACCCGACAGCACGCCGTACGCGGCCGCCGCGACCGCCGCCTCCGGCGAGGCTCCGGCGGCGGGCGCGGTCGGCGTGATCGCGAACGGCCTGTGCGTCCCGGCGATCGCCATGACCGCGTCGTAGACCGCGACCTGGACCGTGGCGAGGTCGACCGAGATGTTGGGGCGCTGTTCCTCGGCAGTGCCCGTCGTCGCCGGGGGCAGGTTAATCGTCGTCGCCGCGATCTCGTTCCACTGCGTTACGGCATTCGGCCCCGCGATCGTGATCGTGACCGGCGTGTCGTCGTCGCCGCCGCCGCATCCCAGGAGCGCGGCGGCGCCGACAAGTGCAGCGCAGACGAAAGACATCTTCCTTGATTGTTTCATGGCAAGAGCTCCGCGCGACGTCTGCGGAGGGAACATCCCCCGCCTGTGCGTCACGTGCAACAGTCTGCGAACGGGCCGCGGCCCGCGAAACAGCGAACCGACGAACCCGGTTTCGAAGGGTGCGAATCCGGCGGAGGGCCGACGAATCCCGGGGAGTGAAGTCAATGCAGCACTTGCCAACCCGCCTGCGACATCGCGCGCGACATCGGGACCGGCGCGCCGAAGGCGTCTCACTCAGCAACCTGGGCCGGCTCGACGCGGACCACGGGTCGCGCGAGGAGGCTGCGCAGTACCACGGCCGCGCCCTCGCGATCGCGCGCGAGGTCGGCAGCCAGCGCGACGAGGGCTACGTACTCGCGAACCTCGGCAGCCTGCGCGCCGACGAAGGCTGGCTCGACGAAGCGAGGGTGTGAGCGCGGCGCTCGCCGCACACGAGGCAATCGACGACCGCGGCAACCTCGGCGCGATAGCCGAGGTTGAGTTGCGGCGGCCCGGCGCGGCGCTCACGATGCTCGAAGCGGCCCGCGAGCGCCTGCTGCCGGTCGGTAACCGGCTCGAGATCGCGAACCTCGTCTGCCTCCGTGGGCGGGCCGAACTGGCGACCGACCGGATCGACGCCGCGCGCGACGCAGTGCGAAGCCGAGGCGGAAGCGGCGGCGATCGGCGCCGCCGCCGGCTCGGAGCTCGGGTTGCAGATCGCGAAGCTGTGCGCGGCGCTGGAGGCGTCCCGATGAACGCGGGGCCGCCTGATCCGAAGCGGCGAACGTATGCTGCGAGCGACCGTTGTGCGTGAGCACGCTGACTGACCGGTCTTGGCCGGGAGCGTAACTTCTACGAAGTCTCGGAAATCAGCCCGTGGCGGGTCGCGCCTCTGGACGCGAAGGACAGCTTACTGGCGCGGCAGCGAACTCACGCAGTCGGCCATGAGCTGCCGGTCGCCAAAGTCGGCTGTCCGGCAGGCCCACCGAAGCGGGATTACGGCCCCTCCAGCGGACCGCACACCCCTGCCCCCTTGAGACCATCGTTGTCCGCACATCCGCACATCTGCATGCCGCGGAGTTCCTGCACGTCCGCATGTCGGAGCCCCCCTTGCAGCAAACGCGTCGCGCGATGCAGACCGAATTGCCGAGCAAGCGCCGTACGCGCCTCGCCAAGGTAAGCTAGACCCAAAACTCCGGTTCGCCACCGCGTCGAGTGCACACAAACAAGGGAGCAAGCACATTGTCGTCCAAAGACATCGCTGCTGACGGGCTTCGAATGCGCGATCGCATCGCGAGCGAGGACTGGAGCCGCACGCCACTTGGGTCGCCGGCCCAATGGGCAACCAGTTTGCGCACCGTAGTCGGCATCATCCTGGGCAGCCGCTTTCCAATGCTGCTGTGGTGGGGAGCCGATCTCGTTCACGTCTACAACGACGGCTATGCGCCGATCCTGGGAGACAAACACCCTGGAGCGCTCGGCCGGCCGGCCTCGAAGGTGTGGGCTGAGATATGGCATGTAGTCGGCCCCATGGCCGAAGGGGTCCTGGCCGGCGAGCCGGCGACGTGGAGCGAGGATTTGCTGCTGCTCATGAACCGACATGGGCTGGTGGAAGAGGCGTACTTCACTTTTTCGTACAGCCCCGCCCCGAATGACGAGGGAGGAGTCGGCGGGGTGTTGGTGACTGTGCAGGAGACGACGAGTCGGGTCTTCGGAGAGCGTCAGCTACGCTTGTTGGGGCAGTTGACTGAGCGCTGCGGCCAAGCTCGCAGCGTCACTGCGGTCTGTCATGAGGCGGCGGGTGTCTTTCAGGATTTCACCCAAGACGTTCCGTTCGCGGTGGTTCTTCTGCCGGACGAACGGGCTGGGCAGCCGAGGCTTGTTGCATCACATGGGTTGCCAGACGAGGCGGCACATAAACTCGTCGCGTCCCTTGATTCCGAAGCCATTCATAGGGTGGAGGGAGCCGGCGCCGGCATTGAAATCTCGGTTGAGCAGGCATTGGCCGGGCTCCACGTCGGTCCATGGACCGATGCCGCTAAGCGGGCCAGTGTGATCGCGCTGCGACGTTCCGCGCGCGAAGCGCCGTACGGCTATCTCGTCGCCGGCCACAGCGCTAAGCGCCTCTTCGACGCGGGATACCAGTCATTGTTCCAGGCTGCCGCCGATCGCATTGCCGCGGCCCTGGCCAACGCCGCCGCTTACCAAGAAGAGCAGGCGCGGCACGCTGCCCTAGCAGCGCTGGACCGCGCAAAAACGGCCTTCTTCACCAACATCTCACACGAGTTCCGCACGCCGCTGACGCTGATGCTCGGGCCGATCGAGGAAGCGTTGAAGACCGAGTCGCTGAACGGCGAAGAGCTCGATCTCGTCTACCGCAATGGCCGCCGCCTTCTGCGCTTGGTCAACGGTCTGCTCGACTTCGCGAGGATCGAGGCAGGCCGGATGCAGGCGCAGTTTGTTGCAACCGACCTGCCCGAGCTCACACGGGACCTCGTCTCCATCTTTCGCTCTGCAGCAGAGCGCGCTGGCCTCACGCTTCAGGTCCAGATCCCGCCGCTCTCAGAGCCGGTCCAGGTGGACGTCGAAATGTACGAAAAGATCGTCTCAAACCTTTTATCGAACGCGATCAAGTTCACCCGCGAGGGCTCCATTTCTATCTCGCTGAGCGACCGGGGCGACAACGTCGAGTTGGAAGTCGCCGATACCGGGGTTGGCATCGCACAAACCGAGCTACCCCGATTGTTCGAACGATTTCACCGGATCGAGGACACCTGGTCAAGAACTCAGGAAGGCTCTGGTATCGGTCTGGCGCTGCTCAAAGATCTCGTCGCCCTGCACCGGGGGAGCGTCGCCGCCCGAAGCGCACAAGGCCATGGCACGACGATCACCGTCGCCTTACCCAAGAGCATTCGGCCGGTCATAGGGGTTGCGCAACCTTTGGTCGCACGCAGCACGTCCGGCCACAGCGCCGCGCTCGCCGACGAAGCCCTGGGCTGGTCCGGGACCGAGCAGCAATCCCCGCCACCTCTGCAAAGCACCCTTGGCGAGTTCGAGGTCGCCCCCGGATCGGCAGCGAAGATACTGATTGCAGACGACAACGCCGACATGCGGGAATACCTTAGCCGGATCCTGGGCAGCCGCTGGAAGGTGCAAGTCGTGAGCGATGGCGCGGAGGCGCTTCAGGCCATTGCTACCACCCTGCCCGATCTGGTCATCAGCGATGTGATGATGCCTCGGATCGATGGTTTTGCATTGCTGGCAGCGCTGCGCAAGCAGCCAGACACGCGGTTGCTCCCTTTCATGCTCGTGTCGGCTCGGGCAGGCGAAGAGGCGCGCATCGAAGCCGTGCGTGCCGGCGTCGACGACTATGTGGTCAAGCCATTCAGCGCCCGCGAATTGGTGGCGCGCGCCGAGGCGCAGCTCCTGCGCGGCAAGTTGAGGGCAGTCGAAATCGAGCAAAGCCGGCGACTTGCAGAAGTGTTCGAGCAAGCGCCAGTCGGCGTCGCCTTGTTGCGTGGACCGGAACATCGATTCGAGTTCGCCAACGCGGACTACGTGAAACTTGCTGGCGGGAGAGATTTGGTCGGGCTCCCCATCCGGACAGCGTTCGCAGATCTGGAAGATCAAGGGATCTATGAGTTGCTCGATCAAGTCTATGCGTCCGAGCAGCCCTTTGTCGGGCGATCGGTGCGGCTCATGGTGGATGACTCGGAGGGCGTGTCGCAGGAACGCTTCTTTGACTTCGTGTATCAGCCGATTTCCGGGGAGCAAGGTCAAGTCAACGGAATCGCAGTGGTCGTGTACGACGTCTCGGCGCTGACTGCCGCCCGCAGAGAAGCGGATGCCGCCAATCGAGCCAAGGATGACTTCTTGGCCATGCTCGGTCATGAGTTGCGCAATCCGCTCGCGCCGATCGTGACGACGTTGCATTTGATGCGCCTGAAGGGCGATCACGTCCTCCAACGCGAACGTAGCATCGTCGAGCGGCAGGTGGACCACCTAGTCCGCCTTGTCGACGACTTGCTCGACGTATCGCGGATCGCTTCAGGCAAGGTAGCGTTAAAAAGGGCGTCGATCGACCTGCGCGAGGTGCTCGGCATGGCGCTCGAGACAGCCGGTCCGGCGCTGGAGCAGCATCGGCATCGACTGACTTATGAGGTTTCCAAAGAGCCGTTGCCCGTGAGTGGGGATGCGGCGCGTTTGGCGCAGGTCATCTCGAATCTGCTCGTCAACGCGGCAAAGTACACGCCTCCCAGCGGCGAGATCAAGCTCTCGGCTGATCGAGGCGACGCCAGCGTCGTCATCAGCGTGGTTGACAATGGCATTGGCATCGCCCCTGAGACGCTCCCTAGGATCTTCGATCTTTTCGCTCAAGAACGCCAGGCGGTGGACCGAGCGAAAGGGGGCCTGGGGCTGGGGCTGACGATCGTGAAAACCTTCGTTGAGTTGCACGGTGGCAAAGTGACTGCCCATAGCGCAGGGCAAGGCAAGGGAAGCGAGTTCAGGGTCGTCTTGCCACTGCTCGACGAACCAGAAGCAGCGGAGGTGCCCGCACCGTCGACGAATCTGCCCTTCGCCGTGAATCGCCGCGTCCTGATCGTCGACGACAACATCGACGCCGGTGAAGCGCTCGCCGCGGCGCTCGAAATGCATGGCGTCGAGACCGTAGCAGTTACAGATGGCCCCCAAGCACTGCTCGCCGCCCGCAGCTTCGAGCCAGAAATTGCCGTTCTGGACATCGGGCTTCCGGTCATGGATGGCTATGCGCTCGCTGCGGCCCTTCGGGAGCAGCAGCCAGAGGTGCGGCTGATCGCCGTGACCGGCTACGGCGCTGATATCGATAGACAGCGCTCGAGTGACGCCGCGTTCGAGATGCATCTGGTCAAGCCCGTCGATATTGCGGTTCTTTTGAACCATCTTCGCGGTTGAGCAAAAGCGCCGTCTGCGCAGCTTCTGAAATTGCGGAGGACAGCTTCGTCGCCGACATGGCCGCGCAGTCGTGACGATCGACTGCTTTACCGCTGGCGATCAGGCGAGGCGAAAGTCAGTTCGGGGTCGAGAGTCCCCGTTCGCGGCAGCGGAAAGCTGCCGTCTGGCTGGTGCCCCGTCGGATCGCCGGCGAGTGCCCTGACATGAACGCGGAAGAATGGCCACTTCCGACGGCGGATTCAACCGGTCGATGCAACACACTGATCACTGCGCAAGCAGGAGGAGTGTTGCAGATGAAGTACCGCACGCGCACCTACTACACGGACAGCCAGAAGGCCTTGATGTGGGAGCGATGGAAGCAAGGCTGGACGCTGCACCAGATAGGCAAGCTGTTTGACCG
>Ga0070667_100004721_pt1 | contig 11427 bp, 10 predicted proteins | sample KBSS33metaG_FD_64659 | JGI IMG/M metagenome (GOLD analysis project Ga0070667, IMG submission 64659) | Switchgrass rhizosphere microbial communities from Kellogg Biological Station, Michigan, USA - KBS S3-3 metaG | ecosystem: Host-associated > Plants > Roots > Rhizosphere > Soil ...
GAAGGCCATGGCGCGCTGACCAACTATTTCCTCTGGCCGAACTTCTCGCCCGCATGGCCGACCAACGGCCCGGGCGACGTCGGCGGCGCGTTCCAGACGATGGCGCCGTGGGGCATCCCGCTCCTCAACACGCTGCTGCTGCTTTCGTCGGGCGTCACGATCACGATCGCGCACCATGCGCTTCGCGCCGGCAACCGCAAGCAATTGCTGATCTGGCTCGCGTTCACCGTGATCCTCGGCGCGGTCTTCTTGAGCTTCCAGGCGCACGAATACATCGAGGCGTACACGCATCTGAACCTGACGCTCGGCAGCGGCGTCTACGGCTCCACGTTCTTCATGCTGACCGGCTTCCACGGCCTCCACGTCACGCTCGGCGCGATCATGCTGACGGTGATCTGGTTCCGCTGCGCGAAAGGACACTTCACCAAGGATCACCACTTCGCGTTCGAAGCGGTGGCTTGGTATTGGCACTTCGTCGACGTGGTGTGGCTCGGACTTTTCATGTTCGTCTACGTGCTCTGAGAACACGTCGTCATCCCGGCGAAGGCCGGGATCCAGTTTTGCTTTCCAAGAGCTGGATCCCGGCCTTCGCCGGGATGACGAAAACGCTACTGCCCGATCCCGTGCGGCCGGATCAATCCGGCCCAGATGCCGATGATCACGAGAATGATCAGAAGCACGGAGAGCCCGATGCGGCGCGTCAGCGCCTTGACCGTGCGATCGGTCTGGCCCTTGTCGGTCATCATGAAATAAAGGCCGGCGCCGAGGTTGTAGATGATCGCCGCGAAGAGGACGAGGATGAGGATCGTGGTGAGCATTGCGCGTCGTTCCAGCGTAAGGCGGCCATCTGCGGCGTTGTGGATTATAGACCTTCGGGTCCGCGCCGGTGGCTAGACGCTGGCATCGGCCGAGTATCGTCGCGGTGCTGCTGACGCTCATCGGGCTCGCGGCGTTCGCCACGTTAGGCCGCTGGCAGCTCCATCGCGCGGTCGAGAAGGAAGCGCTGTTTGCCGCGTTCGCCGGCGCCGGTGCGCAGACGCCGGTGACGCTCGCCGAAGCGCGGCGCATCGAAGCGCCGGTGCGCTATCCGCTGGTCAGCGTGCGCGGCCGCTACGACCCCGAGCACAGCTATGTGCTCGACGATCAGGCGCGCGGCGGCAAGGTCGGCAGCGTCGCGTTTGCCGTGTTCGAGCCCGCCGACGGCAGCACGCCGCTCCTGGTCAACCGCGGCTTCATCGCGCGCGACGAGCGCGGTGCGCGGCCGGTGGTTCCGGCGCCGCCGTCGGGCGATCAGCAGGTGCTGGCGCTGTATGCGCCGCCGCCGGGATCGGGCCTGCACCTTGGCGGCAACGCGCTGCCGCGGCAGAAAACCTGGCCGAAGCAGTCGATTTATCTCGATCTTGGCGAAGTCAGCGAAGACTTAGGCCGCCGGCTCGATGCGAAAATACTGCTGCTCGCGCCCGAGCAAGGCAGCGGCTTCGTGCGCGAATGGCGGCCGGACGTGTTTCCACCCGAACGCCATCGCGGCTATGCGTTTACTTGGTTCACGCTCGCCGGCGTGGTGCTCGTGGTTTTCGTCGGCCTGCATTGGCGCAAAGACACATCGACATGACTCCCGACAATCGAAAACGCGTTGGCTTGATTCTCATCATCCTGCTGTTCGCAGCGCCGGTGATCACGGCGTACTTGCTCAATGCGGCAGGCTGGCGCCCGGCCGGCACGCGCAACTACGGAACGATGATGGAGCCGCCGCAGGATCTGACTGCCGCGCGCTTCGTGCTCGCCGACGGCACGCCGCTCAAATGGAAGGACGAGGATTGGTCGTGGACGTTGTTCGCGCTGACCGGCCCCGGCTGCGCGAAGAAATGCCTCGATCGCATCGATGAGCTTCGCCGCGCGCGCCTGACGCTGAACCAGAACGCATATCGGGTGCGTGTCGTCGTGCTCGACGATACGATTCCGGCCGATGCGCTCGCCGCGATGAAGCCCCTGCTCGCCGCGCGCGACGCGGACGAGCGCGTGGCAAGCCTGCGTCCGACTGCGTCCGACGATGTTTCCGCCGCGCTCGTCGATCCGCACGGCTTTCTGATCCTGCACTATCCGGCCGGTTACAACGGCAGTCTTCTGCGCAAGGATCTTGCGAAGCTGATCAAAGGATGAGCGTCGTGTCGGGCATTGCGCGTCTCGTCACGCCCGCGCGCATCGCCGCGTTCGCGACCGTGTTCGCGTTCTTCGTGATCGTGTTCGGCGCGTTCGTGCGCCTCTCGGACGCGGGTCTTTCGTGTCCGGACTGGCCGACCTGCTACGGCAAGGCGTCCTGGCCCGGCCACGAGCAGGACATCGCAAAAGCGAACGCCGCATTCCCGGATCGGCCGTTCGAAACGCACAAGGCGTGGCGCGAGCAAGTGCATCGCATGCTCGCCGGCACGCTCGGCGTGCTCGTGCTGGTGCTCGCACTCGCGGCAGCGTGGCAGCGGCGCGTGTGGCTCGCGACGATCATCGCAGCGTCGGTCGCGGCGGCCGTCGGCGTCGCTCTTTACATCAAGCAAGCGTACGTGCCGTCGGCAACGCTGTCCGCGGTTGCGATTGCGCTGCCGCTCTTTGCATCGTTCCGGCTCGATCGCCCGGCGCCGTGGCGCGTTGCGGTCGTCGCGCTTGCGGTCGTCGTGTTCCAGGCGATGCTCGGCATGTGGACGGTGACGCTGCTCTTGAAGCCGATCGTCGTGATGGGGCATCTGCTCGGCGGGCTTCTGTTGTTCTCGCTGCTCGCGTATGTCGCGCTCTCGCTCGCGACGCGCGAGACCGCAGCGCAACCGCAACTGAAGCCATTCGTCATCGTCGGCCTCGTGCTGCTCGCATGCCAGATCGCGCTCGGCGGCTGGACCAGCGCGAACTACGCGGCGCTCGCTTGCGGCTTCGATTTCCCGCAATGCCAAGGCCAGTGGTGGCCGCCGACCGATTTCAAGGAAGGCTTCGTGCTCTGGCGCGGCATCGGCGTGAATTACGAAGGCGGCGTGCTCGATGCGCCCGCGCGTGCGGCGATTCAGATTGCGCATCGGGTCGGGGCGCTGGTCGTGTTCTGCTATCTCGCATGGCTTGCGCATCGCGTTGCGCGCGCGGGTTTGCGTGGGCTTGGAATCGCACTCGGCGCGTTGCTGTTGCTGCAGGTCGCGCTCGGTATCGGTAACGTCAAGCTTGGATTGCCGTTGCCGGTGGCGACGGCGCATAACGGCGTTGCGGCGCTGTTGCTGCTGACGCTGATCGCGTTGCTCGTTCGCACGCGACGCGCTTAGTTTTCCCCTTTCCCGCGTGCGGGGGAGGGTGGGTGAGGGGCGCTTGTGAGAGGTTGTCGCTAGATTGCCCTCACCCCAACCCTCTCCCGCAAGCGGGAGAGGGGGTAATCTGTCGCTTCATCCGGCACCGAACCCATGTCATCGATCGCCAGCCAATACCTCGAGCTCACCAAGCCCCGCGTCGTCGCGCTGATCGTATTCACCGCTGTGATCGGCATGTTTCTCGCGGTGCCGGGCATGGTGCCGCTGCGGCCCTTGATCGCCGGCACGATCGGCATCTGGCTCGCGGCCGCGTCCGCCGCTGCGATCAATCATCTGATCGATCAGCGCATCGATCGCGTGATGGCGCGTACCTCGCAACGTCCGCTCGCGACCGGCACGCTGAAACCTTCGCAAGTGCTCGCGTTCGCGGTGATCCTCGGCGCGCTGTCGATGGCGATCCTGATCGCGTTCGTCAATCCGCTGACCGCCGCGTTGACGTTCGCGTCGCTGATCGGCTACGCGATCGTCTACACCGCGTACTTGAAGCGCGCGACTCCGCAGAACATCGTGATCGGCGGCGCGGCCGGCGCGGCGCCGCCGGTGCTCGGCTGGGTCGCCGTCACCGGCAGCGTGCATCCGTACGCGCTGCTCCTCTTCCTCATCATCTTCGTCTGGACACCGCCGCATTTCTGGGCGCTCGCGATTTTCCGACGCGATGACTATTCGCGTGCGCAGGTGCCGATGCTGCCGGTCACGCACGGCGTCACCTACACGCGCTGGCACGTGCTGTTCTACACGATCCTTCTGCTCGTGATCACGGTGCTGCCGTATCTCACCGGCATGAGCGGATTGTTCTATCTCGGCGGCGCGCTCGTGCTCGGCGCAGGATTTCTCTACTACGCGATTCGTCTTCTGAATCCGCCCGACGAGTTCTTCGCGATGCGCGTGTTCAATTATTCGATCGTGTATCTGATGGCGCTGTTCGCGTTCCTGCTGATCGATCACTATCTGAACCCGCCGGCGTTTCAGCCGGGCGGGTTGATCTTTCAGAAAGTCGGCTGACGCTCACTCGCCCAGCAAATACTTCTTCCAGAACATCATCACCGTCGCGCGGAAGTAATCGACGTTCGGCTTCTTCTTCCACCCATGCCCCTCGTCCTTGAATTCGAGGAACCACACGTCGCCGCCATTGCCGCGCACCGTATTCGCCATCTGCTGGCCTTCCGACGCCGGCACGCGCGGATCGTTCGCGCCCGCCGAGACATACAGCGGAATCGTGATGTTCTTCGCGTTCGTCGTCGGCGAGATCTTTTCGAGGAACGCGTGCATCTTCGGATTGCGCTCGTCGCCGTATTCAACGCGGCGCAGATCACGCCGATAGCTTTCCGTATTGTTGAGGAACGTAACGAAGTTCGACACACCGACGATATCGACACCGGCGCGCAGGCGATCGTTGTAATGCGTCATCGACGCCAGCACCATGTAGCCGCCGTACGAGCCTCCGTAGACAGCGACGCGTTTCGCATCGAGCTCGGGTTGCGTCCCGATCCAGTCGAGCAGCGCGCCGATATCCTTCACCGAATCCTCGCGCTTGAAGCCGTTGTCGAGCTTGAGATACGACTTGCCGTAACCCGATGATCCGCGCACATTCGGCACCAGCACGGCGATGCCGAGCTGATCGACGAGGAACTGCGTATCGCCGCTGAACACCGGCCGCGATTGCGACTCCGGTCCGCCGTGGATATTGATCACGACCGGATGCGGACCCGGCGTCTTCGGCTGGTAGTAGAACGCCGGAATCGACATCGGCTTGCCGCCGCTCGCCTTGCTCGGAAAGTGCACGAGCGTCGGTGCGACGAATTTGCTCGAATCGAGCCCGCCGACTTCACTCTCGGTCCAGCGCGCGATCGCGTTCGCGGCAAGATCGATCGCATACACGTCGCTCGGTGACACGGCCGAGTTCACCGCGAAGCCGAGCTGCTTGCCGTCGTGGCTGAATTCGAGACCGCCGATCACGCCGCGCGGTACCACCGGCACCGGGCGTTCGCTGCGCGTTGCGGTATCGATCAGATGCAGCGTGCCGAAACCGTCCTCGTTGGTCACAAACGCAAGTTGCGCGCCGTCGTCCGAGAGCGCGAACTCCTCGACGTCCCACGGGATCTTCTTGCTGAGATCGGTGACTTTGTTCGTCTTCAGATCATGGAAGCGCAGCGTCAGGAATTCGCTGCCTTCATCCGACGTGTAGTACGCGCCTTTGCCGTCCGGCGCGAAGCGGAAAGCGCCGAATGCGGCCTTGCCGCCGTCGACCGGAAACATCGTGAGCTTCTTTGTATCGAGCTTGACGACGCCGGGATACACCTCATTGATCGACACGCCTTTCTGCACCAGGAGCTCAGTTCCATCCGGCGAAAAATCGGTCGGCTCCCAGGCGCCGCCTTCGGTGACGACCGCGTGGCGCTCGCCGCTCGCAAGATCGAGCACCCACACGTCGGTGTCGGTGCCGTTGCGCTCGGTGCTGTTGTACGCGAGCTTCGTGCCGTCGTGCGACCACACGGGACTGTCGTTGCGCGATTTGCCATCGGTCAGGAGCTTGACCTCGCGCGTTGCGAGATCGAACCAGTAGAGCTGCCAGAATTCCGAGCCGCCGATGTCCTTGCCGAACACGAAACCGGCCTTCTTCGGATTCGCGGCGAGGCTCGCGATCGGCTCGTCGTAAAACGTCAGCTGCTCGCGCGCGCCGCCCGGCATCTTCACGCGATGCACTTGCGCGGTGTTGCCGAAGCGCGTCGTGATCAGCATGCCCGAGCCATCGGCAAGCCAGCCGCCCGGCGCCGCGCCGCGCGTGTTCGCGTAGCGCTGCAGCTGATCGGTGAGCGACGTCGGAACGTCGGGAACATTCTCTGTGATGCGATTGCCGGCTTCGATGCGCTTGACCGGCTCGGCGGCAAACGCGCAAGACGAACAGGCGATCAGAAGACTCACGGCGAGCGGTGCGGCTTTCATCGGCGACTCCGTCGATAGGCGTGCGCCGAGAGTAGCTATTGGCCGCGCGTGCACATAGGCCAGAAGTCATTCCCGCAGGGTCCGATCGCTTGTCACCACAGCTCGAAGGAGTCGTGGAACAGCACGTCGGCGTCGAGAAGACACATGAGCTTGCGCGGCCATTCTTCGATGGAAGGAGGTTGTGGCATGCACGTGACCTGCGCGTTGTCGAACCAGGCGTTGCCGAGCCCGCGCACTCCATTCACGAGCGAGCCTGTGACAATGCCGTTGCCGCCGCTCCACCCATTGCAATCGTGCCCTTCGCGCGGAGAGCCGTCCGCGCGTGCGCCCGTCAAGGCCACTGCGAACCCGACGTACTCGCCGAGCTGGGTGAGATTGAGCGGCAAGTTGACGTGGCCCGATGCCAGTTCGTTCTTGCCGCTTGCGAACAGCAAGCCGTCCCGACGATACCAGGGTCCATCGAACTCGAAACGGTTCAACGCATGTACGTTTGCCGAAGAAGACGCGATAAGCGCTTTGAATCGATTTGCCTGATAGAGACCCGCGTCGGTGGCAGCCTGACGGCAAATGGAATCTGCGCCCGCAATGCCGTCGAGGGCTCCCGTGACGTCCTGACTCGTGATAAACGCCTCGCGCCGGCCGGAAGTTCGCAACGGGATGGTCTCGTCCGAAGCCCCTCTTTGCAGGCAGACAAGATGCCGATGCCCCGAGCACGAGACAGCGGTACCTGTCTCAGTCCATCCGACCGACGAAAGGACGCTCCATCCGAGCGTCGCAAACTGCGAGGTCGGGTCGTCCGACGCGCTGGTCCAGTGCTCGCAATCGGGTTCGGGATCGAAGATCGTATCGAGCGTTCCGTCGGCGCGGGTGGCAGTGAATGATTCGACGGGATGCGAGAACACGACTCCGTTCTCGTTGGTTTCCAAGGGTGAGTAGACGTCTTGGGTCTCTCCTGCTGCGGAGAGTCGCTCGGCGAACGGCATAGCGTCTACGCGAAACCACGGACCGGAACCCCAGGGCAGCTCCGCATGACCGCATCGATCCGCCTTCTTTCCGGAGAGACCGAATAAATGGCAGTACGCGTCGCTGTCGCGATCCGACAGCCACGCAACGAACTCACTCGAGTTCGGCAAATGAGCGTCGGCGGCGCGAAATCGGCAAATCGCGTCCGCAGCTTCGAGGCCGTGAACGCCCATACCCGCAACCTCCGGCCAGTCTTCGAGACGGCCCGTGCCGATCGTCGACGTCGTGAAGGCGTAAAGCGGGGCCGCCTGCGTCGGCATCGAAGTGAAAGTGAGCGCAATGACTAGTGTCGGTTTGATCATGTTAGAGCTTGGTGGATGGGTTGAATTCATATACGTAAATTCACGGCGAGCACCGCCAAACGTCGCCGGCAGGCGTCGATATCGACCGTCAGCTTGTCCACGAAGAGAGACGTACGTTAGAGTGGATAAAACGAAGGGGAGCACCGATGCCGAACCGGCGCGATTTCCTGGCGATGTCCTCGCTCGCCGCCGCGAGCCTTGTGAGTGGTTTTGTGCGTGACGCCGCGGCGAAGACCGCTTCGCCGCACTGGCGTCCATACCGCGACACGATCGCGATCGATGGCGAAGGCGGCTTCAACCTGCTTTATGTCGAGGATGACGATCCGTCGGTCGCCAAAGACATCGAAGCGGCGCGCGCGTCGGGCCTCACGGGCGTTCTTTTCAGCGTCGCGCCGAACGGCCGTTTCTGGATGGACGAGGCGGCAATGCAGCGCGTCAAGGACAACATCGCCAAGACGCGCGGAAGGATCGAGAAGCATGCGGACACGTTCATGCTGATCCAGACCGCGGATGACTTGAAGCGCGCGAAGCGCGAGCGCCGCCTCGGTCTCATCTTCCGTTTTCAAGGCGCCGAGCCGCTCGGCGAGGACGCCGACCGCATCACGATGTACCGCGAGCTTGGCGTGCGCGTGATCCAGCTGACGCACAACCGGCGCAATCTCGTCGGCGACGGCTGCACCGAGCCGAGCCAGGCCGGGCTCAGCACGTTCGGCTATCAGGTGGTCGAGCGGCTCAACGCGGAGAAGATCGTCGTCGATCTCGCGCACGGCGCGCCGCAGACGATCGCCGATGGCATCAAAGCGACGAAGGCGCCGCCGCTGATCAGTCATACCGGCGCGCGTGCGCTCTCGGATCTGCCGCGTTGCACGAGCGATGCGAACCTGCGCGCGATGGCCGACAAGGGCGGTGTCGCCGGCGTCATTTTCTGGCCGTACCTTCGCACCGACACGCAGCCGATGGCGATCGATGTGATCCGCCATATCGAGCACATGATCAATGTCTGTGGCGAGGATCACGTCGGCATCGGCACCGACAGCCAGGTGCCGGCCGTCGAGATCACGCCCGATTTCGAGAAAGAAAACCGCGAGTGGGTCAAGGGCGCGAAGGAAGACGGCATCTTCGACAAGAGCCGCCCCGACGATCTCTATACGTTCATTCCCGATCTCAACATGGCAAACCGCTTCGAAGTGCTCGCGGCGATGCTGTCCAAACGCGGCCACTCCGACGCGCGCATCGCGAAGGTCCTCGGCGGCAATTTCGCACGCGTCTTCACCGAAGTCTGGGGTTGAATGCCATGATGTCGCGCCGCGCATTCCTGCAAGCCACGATGCTCGCCGCGCTCGCGCCGATGCTGCGCGTGCGCGCGGCGGAAACCGAATCGCACTGGCCGCGCTATCGCAGTGCGATCGCAATCGACGGCGAGGCCGGGCTCGATTTACTGCGCGAAGACGTCGATGCGAAAACGATTGAGCGCGATATCGCCGTCGCGCGCGCCTCCGGCCTCACCGCGATTCTGTTCCAAGTGACGAGCACGCGCGCCGGCTTTCAGGAAGCCGTCGACGATCTGATGCGCTGTCGCGCGCGCGCCGAAGCGCATCCCGATGCGTTTCTGATCGTCGATACGAGCGCGGATCTTGCGCGCGCAAAGCGCGAAGGCAAGCTCGGCCTCATCTTCCGGTTTCAGGGCGCCGAGCCGATCGGCTACGACCTCGATCATGTGGCGACATTCCGCAAGCTCGGTATCCGCGTCGTCGAGCTGACGCACAATCCGCGCAATCTCTACGGCGATGGATCGACCGAGCCCGGTAACGCAGGCTTGAGCGTGCTAGGCCGCGCGCTCGTCGAGCGGCTCAACGCCGAGCGCCTCGTCGTCGATGTCGCACACGGATCGCAGCGCACGATGAAGGAAGGCATCGAGGCTTCGAAGGCGCCGGTCGTGATCAGCCACAGCGGCTGTCGCGCGCTCTCGGATCTGCCGCGGCTCGTCGGCGACGCCGAGCTCAAGCTCATGGCCGATCGCGGCGGCGTCGTCGGCATCATGTTCTGGCCGTATCTGACACGCGAAGGCATGCCGATGGCGATCGACGTGATCCGGCACATCGAGCACGCGATCGATGTCTGCGGCGAGGATCACGTCGGCATCGGCACCGACGGCGCGATCGCCGCGACCGAGCGCACGCCGGCCTTCGAAAAGCAGAATCTCGAAGTGATGAAGGACACGGCCGCGCAGGGCTACTTCGGCGAAGGCCGCAAGCCGGAAGGGCTCTACTTCTTCGTTCCCGACCTCAACGCACCGGATCGTTTCGATCTCCTCGCCGCGAAGCTCTCCGCGCGAGGCCACTCCGATGCGCGCATCGAGAAGATCCTCGGCGGCAATTTCGCGCGTGTCTTCGCCGAGATCTGGGGCTGACGGACGCCACGCGCCGATCGCGCTAGACTTCCGCGCGTCAACCGGAGCGTCCCATGTCCTCGATCTACGATTTCAGCGCGAAAACGATCGACGGCGACGAGCAGAAGCTCGGCGCGTATCGTGGCAAGACGATGCTGATCGTCAACGTCGCCTCGAAATGCGGATTCACGCCGCAGTACACGGGTCTGGAAGAGCTGTATCGCAAGTTCAAAGGGCAGGGGCTCGTCGTGCTCGGTTTCCCTTGCGATCAATTTGGTCATCAGGAACCGGGTGACGAAAACGAGATCAAAAATTTCTGCTCGCTTAACTACGATGTCACGTTTCCGCTGTTCGCGAAGATCGACGTCAACGGCGCGAATACGCATCCGCTCTACAAATATCTCAAGCACGAAGCGAAGGGATTGCTCGGCAGCGAGGCGATCAAGTGGAATTTCACGAAATTCCTGGTCGACAAGAACGGCGAGGTCGTCAAGCGTTATGCGCCGAACGATGCGCCGGCGAGCATCGGCAAGGACCTCGCGGGCGCGCTCTAGCGCACAAATCTCTAACGCTCGAGGCGCGATGATCCGGCTTTGCCGTAAAGCTGGAGTCCATCGATGCTGTCTGCCGTTCCGCGCCTTGGCGCTGTTTTCCTTTTCGCTTTCGCCGCCTCGGCCACGCACGCTGCGACGTACTACGTCGCGACAAACGGCAACGACGGCAATGCCGGCACGTTGAGCCAACCGTGGAAGACGCTGCAGCACGCGGCCGATCGCGTGGCTCCAGGCGATACGATCCGCGTGCGCGGCGGAAACTATGCAGGCGCGAATTTCGAGACGCCGGGCACCGCCGCGCATCCGATCGTGCTCGAAGCGTATTCCGGCGAGACGCCGTCGATCACCGCCGACAATCCCGTGACGCCCGACGGCATCAATCTCGAAGGCGCCTCGTACATGACCGTGAAGGGCTTCACCGTGAACGGCCGCACGCGCGCGGGCATCCGCGCGGTCACCTGCCAGCACGTGACGATCCGAGACAACCGCATGGATCAGAACGGCTACTGGGGCATCATCACTGGCTTCTGCGACGATCTCCTGATCGATCACAACGTCACGTCGCGCAGCGTGCAGCAGCATGGCATCTATGTCAGCAACAGCGGTGATCGGCCCGTGATCCGCCGTAACTTCGTCTGGGGCAACAGCGGCAACGGCATCCACATGAACGGCGACATCTCCGAAGGCGGCGACGGCATCATCAGCAACGCGCTCGTCGAGGCGAACATCGTCCACGCCAACGGCGCGACCGGCGGCTCGGGCATCAACTGCGATGGCCTGCAGAATTCTCTGATCCGCAACAACCTCCTCTACGACAATCACGCAAGCGGCATCTCGCTGTATCAGATCGACGGCGGCGGACCGTCGACCGGCAATCGCGT
>Ga0070667_100004724_pt1 | contig 11425 bp, 6 predicted proteins | sample KBSS33metaG_FD_64659 | JGI IMG/M metagenome (GOLD analysis project Ga0070667, IMG submission 64659) | Switchgrass rhizosphere microbial communities from Kellogg Biological Station, Michigan, USA - KBS S3-3 metaG | ecosystem: Host-associated > Plants > Roots > Rhizosphere > Soil ...
GGATATATTCTGGACGATGTTTGATTCCATTCGCACACGGCTGACGCTATGGTATGTCGGTGTTCTTGCCGCGTTTGTCGTTGTTTTCTCGCTCATTGTCTACTTCGCGCTCATCGAGAGCCTGGACCGCGATCTTAACTTGCGTCTCCGGGAAATGGCCGCCAGTTTTAAAACAGCCGTCGAATCTGAGGCAAGGGACCAAGATGAAGAAAGCAGTGGTGATCACACCGAAGCTGCGATCAAGGAAGCGAGCGCAGAAATGCGCTTAAAAGACTTTCCGTTCCTCGTCTATGATCGAGCGGGTGAGCAGATCGCGGCCACCTCCGAATTCGACCGCACTTTTGATCATGGTGAAGAAGAGACTTTTGACGATACGGTCATTAACGGAAGCCAGTTTCGGGTTTATCGGACCAAACTAGACCTTGGTAACGGACAGTTTCAACTTCATGTCTTTCACACGCTCAAGGAAAAAGAGGCTACGCAGCGCCATTTAGGCAATGTGTTACTGATAATGCTCCCGCTAACACTTCTTTTGGCAGGTTTCATTGGTTCTTTGCTTGCGAGGAAAGCTTTATCTCCGGTAGCTCAAATGGGGCGGCAGGCGGAAAAGATAACGGCCAACAATCTTGGTGAACGGCTGGCTGTAAGAAATGAACACGACGAGCTGGGGCAACTGGCAGTGATCATGAATGATCTCCTGGAGAGATTGGATCAATCCTTCGAGCAGCAAAAGCGTTTCATGGCGGATGCATCCCACGAACTCCGGACTCCGCTAGCGATCGTTCGGGGTGAATCCGAAGTCGCCTTGTCCAAACAGGATCGATCAACCGATGATTACCGGACGTCGCTGGATATTATTCACGACGAAAGCGAGCGATTGACCAGGATCGTAGAAGATCTATTTACTCTCGCACGGGCCGACGCAGGGCAGTTTAGAACTGAATTCAGGCCAGTCTATCTCGACGAGATCGTCGCTGACTCCGTTCGGGCGATCAGCGTCCTGGCTCGTGCCAAAGACGTCCGTATCGATGTCACCACCAACGGCGAGATGCCGATGAATGCCGACGAGGGACTTCTTCGGCGTCTGTTCATAAATCTTTTGGACAATGCCGTTAAGTACAATCAGAAAGGCGGGGCAGTTTCCCTTATCACTGAAAACGCGAATGGACATTATGTCCTTCGTATAAAAGATACCGGTACGGGCATTCCGGCGAACGAACAAGGGCTCGTCTTCGACAGATTTTATCGCGTTGATAAGGCCAGAAGCCGGAGATCTGAAACTGAAACAAGCGGCGCGGGGTTAGGGCTCGCCATAGCCCAGTGCATAGCGGGGATCCATAAGGGACGTGTTGACCTTGTGTCTTCGAGCGAAAACGGCAGTGTCTTCTCGGTTACCTTGCCGCGTTAATCACCGGTTCATAATTGATTTGATAGATTTTCGCATAAAGTTTTCTAAAGAAAACACGGAGGAAATGCGTGAAAAAAACTTTTTTGCTCGCCGCTGCGGTCGGCCTTTCTATGTTTATTCCGTTTAGGGCCAGCGCTCGGCAAACAAAGATCGGATTGAAAAAAGCGACGGAAATTGCTTCGCAGCAGGTCGCGGGAAAGATCAAAAGCTCGGAGCTCGAAAAGGAGCATGGAAAACTGATCTATTCGTTTGATATCCGAAATTCCAAAGGCACGATAACCGAAGTAAACATTGACGCTTATACCGGTGCGGTAATTGCGGTTGAAGAAGAGAATGCCCAGACCGAAGCGGCTGAGAAGCAGTTGGAAAAGGCGGAAAAGAAAAAGGGAAAGAACAAATAGACCGCGTGATCAAGGGGCAGGCGATACTTCTCGGCATCGGATGCGCGTTCTTTGCGTCAATTACGGTTAGTGCGCAAACCAGTCCGGTTCGAATTACGCCCGCTCGTTTATCTTCAGCACCTACTGATCGGACAAATGTCGATCGCGCCCAGCCACTAACCTTGCAGCAGGCAATAGATCTCGCTCTTGGACAAGCCTCGGATTTCACAACTGCCCAGGTCAACGAGAGGATTGTCGCAGAAGATATACGTCAGGCTCAGGCTGCTCTCTTGCCAAAGTTCGACGCAAAACCGAACTACATCTACACTTCGCCGTCATTGGGGGATGTGCGGCCGCGGCCACCATCTTTTCTTGGTGCCAATGCCATAAACGAAATTCAGGGTTTGATCACCGCGAGCGGCGAAATAGACACGTCTGGAAAACTGAGTGCGACGGTAAAGCGAAATCAAGCTCTTCTCGCGTCCGCTCATGCGGGGACCGCGGTCGCCCGGCGCAATCTGATCCAGGCAGTCACTGAAGCGTATTTCGGCTTTGCGCTCGCCTCGGCGAAGAGGCGAAGCGCTCAAACCAATCTGAGTGCCGCTGAGGAGTTTGAGAATAATACAAAGTTGCAATTGGATGCGGGTGAGGTCGCTCCGGTGGACTATACGCGGGCGCGCTTGCAGACGGCATCGCGTCGCGATGAGCTTGAGCAAGCAACGACTGAAGAGTCTGTCAATGCAGATTCGCTTCGAGTTTTTATTGGTGTTCGGTTTGTCGAGCCGGTCGCAACCGAAGATCTGCTGGCCAACATGCCGGTCGACAACGAGATCGAACGGTTTTCAGAAGCGGCGATCGCGACCCGTCCTGAATTCGCCCAATTTGAAGCTGATCGCAGAGCGGCGGAGCAGGAGATACAGATCGCTAAAGCCGACCGCCGTCCGCAATTTACTTATTCAGTGGGAGGCGGATTTATCTCGGACTCGCTCGCGCCAACACACATTCGGGATAGCTTGGGCGTTGATGTAAATGTCGGAATGACTATCCCGATCTTTGATTGGGGTGCGGCCAAATCAAGAGAAACGCAGGCGAGACTGAAAGTTCAGCAAGCGATGAATGCACGAGCCCTGGCCGAACGGCAGTTCGCACAAGCCTTTTTTGCGGCACGGACGCAGGCGATCTCGGCGCGAACGCGCGTCAGACAAATCGCGGCAGCGATAACCGATGCGGAGGCGAACCTGTCCGCGTCGATCGCGCGCTATCGTTCCGGTGAAGCCACAATAATCGAGGTAACTGACGCGCAGAATACGCTGGTAACCCAGAGGAACGAGCTTTACCAGGCAATATTCGATTACCAGACGGCAAGATCGCGACTGATGAGAGCAGTCGGTCAATAGAAACAACGCGATGACAGATGAAAACGAAGATCTGAGCGAGCTTGACCCGGCAGAACCTCGATCCGAAGTCCCGCAAGAAGAATATCGTGGACTTGATCTTAAGCGGCCACTCATTATCAGCGCCATTGTTGTGGCCGCGATTGGTCTAATCGTTTTATTCCTCTTTTTGCGCGGCCGCACCTCAAACCAGGGGGAAGTCGAGACTAAGGAAGAGCCTGTCGTTAGTGTAAAGGTGGCGACTGCGGAGAAGGATTCGATATCGTCGGAAGTATCGGGTCAAGGAAGCGTAACCCCAGCCGAGCAGTCGACCGTTTCCTCCACCATATCTGCCCAGATCATCCAAATGCAGATCTTGAAGAATGCGCTCGTGCGTAAAGGCGATGTCCTGGCTGTGCTCGCTTCGCAGGACCTGCGTGCGCAGCGAGACGAAGCCCAACACGCCTTGGACGAAGCGAAGCTTAATCTCGAAACGGTTGACAGAGTGACAATTCCACAGGCGTCCGCTCAGGTCGAGCATGACCTATCTGATGCCAAAGCAGCGATGGACAATGCGCGGGCGACATATGAACGCCGGCAGGACCTTTATCGTAAAGGCGGCATCTCGTTAAAAGAAGTAGAAGCCTCGCAGCTTGCATATACCAACGCGCAAAATGCGTATCGCCTTGCCGAAAAAAACGCGAGTCTGAATCGCACGGCCGTAAATCCAAACTCTCGAGCCATTGCTCAAGCGAAGGTAAAGGAAGCTCAGGACCATCTGAATGCGATACAGGTTCAGGCGAATTTTGCGCAGATCAAAGCTCCGATCACCGGCATCGTAACCGATCAGTTTCAATTCCAGGGCGAGTTTGCTTCAGCCGGCGGAAAGCTGCTTACAATTGCGGATATCAGCGAGGTCATTGTAAAAGCGCAATTTGCCGACACTGTGATCGAGAGCCTTAAAGTGGGAGATGCCGTTTCTGTTTATCCGGAAAATGCGCCCGATGAACGAATGGCCGGAAAGGTTACGCTCATCAGCAGGTCAAGTGACCCGCAGAACCGGACGGTTGAAGTTTGGGCTCGGTTTGGTAATCCACGAGGGCTGCTTATTGCGGGCGGGGCTGCTAGGTTCGTGGTCACCAGTGAGACAGTTGACGAGGCCATTGTCATTCCCCTGTCCGCCGTGACTCTCGACGCAGCGAATGCCGACGAAGGTACTGTTATGGTGGTCGGCGAGGATTCTGTTGCACACGAGACAAAGATAAAGATAGGTATCAAGGAAGGTGACAAGGTACAGATAACGGAGGGCCTCGAAGGCGGCGAGACCGTGGTGATCGAGGGAAACTACGCGTTGCCAGACGGTACCAAGGTGGAGGTCTCGAAGGACGAAGAAGGCGGTAAAAAAGAAGAGGCCGATAAAGAAGAGAAATGAGATTTGCCCGTCTCATCTCTAACCAATCACGAGCCGTGCTGGTAACGGTTGGGCTTTTATGTCTTGCCGGTTTATATGCCGCGTGGCAGCTCCCGACGGCGATATTTCCGAACACCGATTTTCCACGCGTTATCATTACAGTCGAAAACGGTGAGGTTCCGCCGGAGCAGATGCTCGTAACTGTCACCCAGCCGATCGAAGAAAAAATGAACGGGGTGCCAGGCATCGCAAGGATCAAATCGACCACATCGCGAGGTTCTGCCGAGATCAATCTTTTCTTTGATTGGAGAACGGATCCAAAAGAGGCTCTCGGATTGGTGCAAGCTCGTCTTCCTGAGATATCGCTGCCACCTGCGGCGCAAATAACTCACGTCGAAAGACTGACTTTCGCCGTTTTCCCGGTACTGGGCTACAGCCTAACGTCGGATACCCGCGATCCCGCAACGCTTCGCGATATTGCTCAATATTCGATCCGGCCCAGGCTGGCCCGACTCGCGGGCGTGTCACAGGTGAACGTCGACGGAGGAAAGGTCCGTGAGTTTCATATCGAGATCGATCCGACGAAACTCAACAGCCGGAACGTGACCATTCAGCAGGTGCTCGATGCCGTAAAAAACTCGAACGTCATAGATTCGCCGGGCCTGCTCGAGGAAAACCATCACCTCGAACTGGCACTCGTCAGCGGCCAGGCAACATCACCCAAGGATCTCAACTCGATCGTGGTCGCGAATGTTAACGGAGCAAACGTGCTGGTCTCTGACATCGCCGTCGTACATGAGGGCAGCGAACCAATATTCACGATCGTCACCGCCAACGGGAAGCCGGCTGTGCTGGTGAATGTTCTTCGCCAGCCGGATGCAAACACGGTGACCGTTACGGACGAGGTCAGGACTGAGCTCGAGAACATACAAAAAACCCTGCCGAAGGATATCAAGATGGATTCGTTCTATGATCAGTCGCTGCTTGTACGCGACTCGGTCAAATCAGTACGCGATTCCATCATTCTCGGTTTGATCTTGTCGGTCATCATTCTTTACGCGTTCCTCAGAAACATTGGCACCACGTTCGTTGCGATACTCGTTATTCCGGTGACGATCCTCGTCACATTTGTAGCGATCTATTTGGTCGGATTGTCGTTTGATCTGATGACGCTCGGCGGTATCGCCGCGGCCATCGGCCTGGTGATCGATGATGCGATAGTTGTCGTCGAGAACATATATACACATCTTTTGCATGGCGAATCTCGCCGCTCTGCCGTTCAAAAGGCGGTTTCTGAGATCACTATACCCATTATCGGTTCGACGATAACACCCGTCGTTGTGTTTTTGCCGCTTACGATACTGACTGGTGTGACTGGGGTCTTTTTTCGCTCTCTGGCTTTGACGATGGCAGTAGCGCTGCTAACTTCGCTGGTGTTGGCATTGGCGTTTACACCCGTATTGGCGGAGCGATTTGTTAGAGTGACGAATCCGACGGACCACGAGGAACTGGGGCCGGTTCTCAAATTTTTCCTTCGGCCGTATGAGTGGCTCCTTGTTCGAGCGCTTCGAAATCGCGGCATCGTGCTCGCTATCTGCGGACTGGTGTTATTCGGTTCATACATTATCTATACCCAGCTTGCCACGGAATTTCTTCCGGCATTCGACGAAGGCGCGTTCGTGCTTGACTATGTGGCGCCGCCGGGAAGTTCTCTCGCCGAAACTGACCGCCTCTTGAACCATATCGAAGATATTCTTAAGGAAACGCCTGAGGTTGAAAGCTTTTCCAGGAGAACCGGATTGGAGCTGGGCCTCAAGGGTGTTACCGAACCAAATACAGGTGATTTTGCGGTCAAGATGAAGTCGAATCGATCGCGATCCACGGAAAAGGTAATTGACGATATCCGGGGCGAGATCGAATCGACAGAACCGGCGATGGAAGTAGAATTCGTCGGGATTTTGTCCGACATGATCAACGACCTTGCGAGTGCTCCTGAGCCCATCGAGATAAAGATATTCAGCGACGACAAGCTGGCTCTTGAAAAAAAAGCAACGGAAGTTGAGGATGCGATCCAAAAGATCGACGGCGTGGTTGATACGAAAAGCGGGATTATTGTCAGCGGCCCGGCTGTAACGTTTAAGATCGATCCTCAGCGTGCGGCCAAATTTGGCGTTAATGCGACGGATGTTTCCGCGGCGGTCGAAGCGGCGATGAACGGCACGAAAGTCTCGAATATCCTGGAACGCGGGCGCCAAGTCGGCGTCAGGGTCGTATTTCCTCCGGAAGCCAGATCATCCCTCGAGATGCTCAACGGACTACAGATCCGATCTTCGAGCGGGCAGCAATTCAGGTTGGATCAGATCGCCTCAGTGGAATATAACGAGGGCCAGACTGAACTGGATCGTGACGGTTTGCGTCAGACCGTAAGTGTGACCGCAGGCATTAAAAGTGGTGATCTTGGAGGAACGATAGAAAGGATCAAGGCAGCTTTGGGCAAAAACGTTAAGTTTCCCGCCGGGATGACGGTCGAATACGGCGGCTTGTATGCGGAGCAGCAGTCGTCGTTTAGGGAACTCGCGATCTCGCTGACATTGGCGGTATTACTGGTATTTCTGGTTTTGCTTATAGAATTTCGCTCGTTTGCTCACCCGATCGCGATCGTTTCGGGTGCGGTGCTCGCTCTAAGCGGTGTCCTGGCGGCCTTACTGATAACGCATACATCGTTGAACGTGGTCAGCCTGATGGGCATGATAATGGTCGTTGGCATCGTCGCCAAGAATGGCATCCTTATGCTTGACGCGGTCGAAGAAAATCTCAAGACCACAAATGACCTGACCGAAGCACTGATCTTGTCTGGCCGTCGCCGATTCCGGCCCGTTTTGATGACCTCTCTCGCTGCCATTCTTGGGATGCTGCCGCTGGCTTTGGCACTCGGTACCGGTTCGGAGCTACTCCAACCGCTCGCGATCGCTGTGATCGGCGGACTATTGTTTGCTCTTGTACTCTCGCTGGTTGTTACACCTACGATCTACGCGATGGTTTCAACCACTGGATCGCAAGAACCCGCTTCGTCTACGCGGGGAATGAAATTAAGTCGGATAAATGAAAATCAGCAAGGGTAGGAGCAAAAGCTCGAAAAGGTGCCTGGACCAGGTGCAAAGTGAACAGATTTGAACAAATTGAACATGCTGAACGCACTGAACAAGTTGAACATTTCGAACAATTGAACACTTGAACGGCGACTACGCTGGACGACGGAACGATCACATTTTGAAATGAGGCAGGGTAGATCGAGCCATTTTCAGCATTCGCTTGCTAAAAACAGAAAAGCCGGACTCGTAAGGATTCCGGCCGTCGTTATTTTAATTCACCGCCTCACTTTCTACACCGGCTCCAGTATCACCGCGCGCTCCGCTTTCAATTTTTCCTTCCCGCAGCGTGCATCTTTTCGATTACGTCGAGTAAGGCGGGTTTTGCATATGCCCAATTGTGGCACTTAAAGCTGCGCAGATTGTCGATGGCGGTTTTGCACTGAAAGCACTTGAGTCCCTTGATCGCATTTGGGGCCTCGGTGTTTACAAACTTCTGCTCACCCAGTATTACCTGGGCGATCATGTCAGCTGTGTGCACTTCGCCTAGAGCCGACGCGACAATATCCAACCACGTGGTTTCTCGACGGCATTTCGGACAACGCTTGCGATCCCCGCTCACCCAAAGCGGGGCTCCAATTGTTTTTGACGGCATGCCGAGTAAGCGTTCGATCTCGCGCACTTCATCTGTCGGGGTCAACCATTTGTGCCGGCCCGGTAGTGACGCTGGTGAATCGTAGACTTGCCGAAAAGTAGAATCACTGACGGGTACTGTACTTCGTTTCATGTATTTCCTCCTTTCACTTTCGGGGGCATTGTTGCACTCGCCTTCGGGTGCTGTCGGATGTAGCGTGACATCGGCACCCTGCCCACGACGCGGGTTCCTGAGAGTCACAGCCAATGATAGTAGTCTCTGTTTAGTAATGCGACAAAAGGTTTCTGAAGGGCTCATTAAGGTTTGAGTGGATTGCCTTGATTTCGAGATCGCCGTGCTGTTTTATTTTTCTAATCTCGGCTAGAAATAAAAAAGATCTACCTTTGCAGCAAACGTCGCATACATATACAAGGAAGACATTCGAGCCGGACCGTTTGAGCGTTTTCCATTTTTTCGTCGTTAAAAAAACGATCGGTAGTTCTGACCGTCGATCAGGTTGATTAACGTAGGTGGTTTAAGGCCTCACAGCCCCACAACCTTATCACTTATTTTTTCGGCTTGAAACTGCGTCTAATCCCGAGGCGAATACCCAAAGGTCTTCACAGTTCCAAACCTCGTCAATTATCTTTTACGCGTGAAATTATTCATAACACGCCGTGCCTATCCGTTCGAAGTCTAAGAATCGTTCGATCGGTCATCGATCGTTCTTGAGATCGCACGGGTGACGGTTCGAGACAGTATTAGGAGATTTACAGAATGGAAGAGACTGAAAAATATACAAATTTAAGCGCTAATGATCTAGCCGAAATGACAAAAAACAGACAGCTGTTCAAGTTGAGCAATTTGACCGCTGCCATCAACTTTCCGTCAGACATTACTTACTGGGAGCAAGTAACCTGTGCCGGATACAATCCGCAGTATCGACGCCTGGAGGCGGTTGTTAATATCAAGCAGACTTCGGGATACAACGGCGGTTTGTGTTCGAACGGCTCGCTGGAATATGTGAGATTCTTTATGGATTTTCACGACGGTGCGGGTTTTCAGGATATGGGCTTCACAAGTTTTAAGGTCGCAGATATTTCCAATGCTCCTCCGGGACCACAACACCCTCTCAGCTATCTGGCCTACTTGTTTATCGATGATGCCAGATATAAAAAGTTTCTCGATTGCGATCATGCCGTGATCCCGACGCTGCGTGCAGTATTATCCTGGAACTCCGTTCCTTCGCCCAATCCCAACATTCTTCCGCATTATGGCAATCGGATAGATGTTAGCGTTCAGCTCGCAAGAAAAATCAGGATCTTTCCTTGGGAACTTGCCGAGATAACAAAACTCCCGGCGCTCACAGACTATATCGATCCGAATTTTGAAATCGATCTGAAACCGCCGCATACCGAATCTGCCGAAGCGGTTCAGAAGGCAAACAAAGCAGCCGGTGTTCCCGATCATCGGACGTTCTATTCGGCCATCGGGTCGAAGATAAATTCAACCATCGATTTCAGCAAGGCTGTTTCACAATTCTCGATAACAGAGTTTGATAAGCTGGGAATTGATCTCAGTAAATTCTTAGAGTTTTTTAATGGAGAGGGAAAGGAAGCCGACGTCACATTCGAAGAGCTAACGTGCGTCGGGCTGAACACGGCAACGGACAGTTTGGGTGCCGTGATTCACATAAAAAGAGACTCGGGCTTCAATGGCAATTTGTGTTCAAACGGGTCAGCGGAGCATGTCGCGTTTTGGGCCGACTGGAACAACAACGGTGTTTTCGATCAGTATCTGGGAACGATCAGCCTAAATGTTCACGACATAAAAAACATCCCGAAAGGTGGTTTATTCTACAACGTGTTACTGCCCTTCGACGTCTCGAAACACCTAAAGACCTGTGATTCTCCGAACGTGATCCGGGTCAGGGCAGTCCTTTCGTGGGAATCATTGCCGTCTACGACGAATCCGAACCAGCTTAACACTTGGGGAAACTACAGAGATGCGTTGGTTCAGCTTAGGCCCGCGAGCAAGCCGGGCAGTGGGATTCACACTATAATTTCTTATGTCGGGAATGCCGATCGCCAGCTCATACATCCGACGGAACATCTGTATAACTATCAAGCGTTTGCGCCTGATATGAACAATAACAGGCCATGGGGCGGAGGCGTGAACTTCAAAGGTATAATTGACCGGAATACTTTTGCGGGCGTTATCAAATACAGACTGAGATTTAAGCCATTTGGTACAGCAGACACTAACTATCAATCGGTGGCAACATCCGTTACCAATAGTCTGTGGAATCCGTTCTTTTCTCCGTTCCCGTATTCAAATACACAGACCGCGGACGCTGACGGATGGTTTGTATATTTGCCTGACGCGGCAAACCATGTGTTCAGCAATGACGGTAATAGCCTAGCCGATTGGGCTGCAGGCGGATTAGCAGACGGGACGTATACGATCCTTTTTGAGTATACCGATGAATTCGGAAATCCCGCTACCGGCGATCTGTTCTCAATTGTTGTCAACAACAAAGGATTTATTGTTAGTCCGACGGCTAATGTTTCGGTAGATCTCGGGTCTGATGTTGACCTGGTGATTGACGGAGGCGACTGCCATAGTTATACGAATGGTGCGCCGATGATCAACGGGCATTTAAGAGCAGTCCATCCTTATTTTGCCGCATGGTCACTGGAACTTCAGCCCACCTCTCATACGCACGGCGCTGTCCCGTCCCCGGTTTCAAGAAGCTACTCGGCGTTGGGTGACTCTGGCGATCCAAATGGAACGTGGAGTCTGGATACTACACCATTGGATCCTTGCGGCTACACGGTGAGCTTAACCGCGAGCCACAGAGTAATTGTCGATAATTGGCTCGGTTTTCGACAGTCAGGTCCCAAAGCGGTAGGTTTTGCTAAATTACCGTAAAGGTAAAGAAGCGATTGCCCGTCTTCATAAGGACGGGCAATTGCCTTCCGTCCGTTAAAACCTAAACCCGTCGGTACGCCAAGGCCCAGTGCTCTTTGGGATTATTGGCGGGTCACGCGAACTCTGTCGATCGGTATCGGAATCCGGGGTTTGAGATCAGTGAGGTTTACTATAACTTATTGAAAACAATGGCGCCGGT
>Ga0070667_100004725_pt1 | contig 11424 bp, 8 predicted proteins | sample KBSS33metaG_FD_64659 | JGI IMG/M metagenome (GOLD analysis project Ga0070667, IMG submission 64659) | Switchgrass rhizosphere microbial communities from Kellogg Biological Station, Michigan, USA - KBS S3-3 metaG | ecosystem: Host-associated > Plants > Roots > Rhizosphere > Soil ...
GTGCGCGTCAACCTGATCGGCACCTTCAACGTGATCCGCCTGGCCACGGCCGAGATCGTCAAGCTCGAGCCGCTCGAAGACGGCGAGCGCGGCGTGATCGTCAACACCGCGTCGGTCGCGGCCTTCGACGGCCAGGTCGGGCAGGAGGCCTATGCCGCGTCGAAGGGTGGGCTGGTCTCGCTGACCTTGCCGCTGGCGCGCGACCTCGCGCAGTTCGGCGTGCGCGTCGTGACGATCGCGCCGGGCCTGTTCCTGACGCCGCTGATGGCCGAGCTGCCGCTGCCGGTGCAGGAGTCGCTCGCGGCCAGCATCCCGTTCCCGAAGCGGCTGGGCAAACCCGAGGAGTTCGCGCAGCTGTGCGCCGCTATCGTCGAGAACCTCGCGCTCAACGGCGAGGTGATCCGCCTGGACGGCGCGCTGCGCATGGCACCGCGCTGAGCGCCTACCACCGAACCCCACATGACGCGCACGACCACCACCACCGTCGACGTGACCTTCGGCGACTGCGACCCGGCGGGCATCGTGTTCTTCCCGAACTTCTCGCGCTGGATGGACACCGCCTCGCTGTCGTTCTTCATGCAGTGCGGCGTGCCGCCGTGGCGCGAGCTCGAGAAGACGCGCGGCATCGTCGGCACGCCGCTGCTCGAGATCAACACCAAGTTCATGAAGTCGGCCACCTACGGCGAGACGCTGACGGTGACGACGCAGGTCGAGGAGTGGCGCCCCAAGGTCGTCGTGCAGCTGCACCGCATCACCCGCGCGCGCGCCGACGGCGGCGTCGACCTGATCTGCGAGGGCCGCGAGGTGCGCGCCTTCGTCAAGCGCGACGAGCACGACCGCGACCGCCTGCGCGCGATCGCCGTGCCCGAGGACATCCGCCTGCTCTGTTCCTGATCCGCTCATTCCCGACAACGATCTTCCAAGGAGACACTGCATGAGAAAGATCCGCACCCTGGTCGCCGCGCTGGCGACGCTGCTCGCCGCCTCGCAGGCCTGGGCCGACCTGACGATCGGCGTCAGCATCTCGCTGACCGGTCCGACCTCGGCGCTGGGCATCCCGACCAAGAACGGCATCGAGCTGTGGCCGAAGACGATCGCGGGCGAGAAGGTCAACGTCATCCTGCTCGACGACGCGACCGACCCGACCCAGGGTGTCAAGAACACGCGCCGCTTCGTCACCGAGGACAAGGTCGACGTGATCGTGGGCTCGGTGGCCACGCCGGTCGCGGTGGCGATGTCCGATGTCGCGGCCGAGGGCCAGACCGTGCAGCTGATGCTGTCGCCGGCGAACCTGCCCGAGGGCAAGGGCGCGTGGTCGTTCCGGCTGCCGCAGTCGACCGCGGTGATGGCGATCCCGATCGTCGAGCACTGGAAGAAGGTCGGCGTCAAGACCTACGGCTTCCTGGGCTACGCCGACGCCTACGGCGAGGCCTGGCTCAAGGACATCCAGCCGATCGCCGAGAAGGCCGGCATCAAGCTGATCGCGACCGAGCGCTTCGCACGCTCCGACACCAGCGTGACGGGTCAGGCGCTCAAGCTCGTCTCGGCCAATCCCGACGCAATCCTGGTCGTGGCCTCGGGCAGCGGCGCGGCGATGCCGCACAAGGGCCTGGTCGAACGCGGCTACGCGAAGGCCAAGATCTACCAGACCCACGGCGCGGCCAGCCGCGACCTGATCCGCGTCGGCGGCGCCGACGTCGAGGGCTCGTTCGTCGCGTCCGGCCCGGCCGTGGTGGCGCCGCTGCTGCCCGACAGCAACCCGAGCAAGGTGCTCGGCGTCAGGTACGTCACCGAGTACGAGAAGGCCTTCGGCAAGGGCACCGCGAACCAGTTCGGCGCGCATGCGTTCGACGTCGCGCTCGTGCTCGAGAAGGCGGTGCCGCTGGCGCTGAAGAAGGGCAAGCCCGGCAGCAAGGAGTTCCGCGTCGCGCTGAAGGATGCGCTCGAGACCATGGGCCGCACGCCGGTCTCGCAGGGCGTGCTGAACTACACCGCCGCGGACCACTTCGGCTTCACGCCCGAGACCGGCGTGTTGCTGACGATCGCCGCGGGCGAGTGGCAGGTCGTCCCGACCAAATAGGCCTAGGGTTTGTCCCGGGCGCGTCGCGCGAGGCGGCGCGCCCCGGCGCTTGTATCATCCCGTGCCGAATTGACCGACCGGTCGGTCGAGTAAGTTTCGCTTCAACCCGGCGTGCCGCCCATGGACTTTTCGATCGCCAGCATCCTGATGCTCGATGGCGCCACCAACGGCGCGATCTATGCGCTGCTCGCGCTGGCCACGGTGCTGGTGTTCGCGATCACGCGCGTGATCTTCATCCCGCAGGGCGAGTTCGTGACCTTCGGCGCGCTCACGCTGGCGCTGCTGCAGATGGGCAAGGTGCCGGGCACGGTCTGGCTGCTGCTTGCGCTGGCGCTGCTCGCCGCGGCGCAGGACGTCGCCGGCGCGCTCAAGCGCGGGCTGCCGCTGGATCGCACGCTGCGCTCGGCGGCCGCGACGCTGGCGGTCCCGATCATCGTGGCCGCGCTCGCCTGGTGGGCTGCGCCGCTGAAGCTGCCGCTGGTGTTCCAGAGTTTGCTGACGCTGGCGATCGTCACGCCGCTGGGCCCGCTGGTGTACCGCCTGGCCTACGAGAAGCTTGCCGACGCGACCGTGCTGGTGCTGCTGATCGTCTCGGTCGGCACGCACTTCGCGCTCACCGGCCTCGGCCTGGTGTTCTTCGGCGCCGAGGGCTTTCGCAACCCGAGCTTCTGGGACGCGCGCTTCAATGCCGGCGCGCTGAGCCTGTCGGGGCAGGCCCTGATCATCTTCGGGGTCTCGATCGCGCTCATCCTCGCGCTGTTCCTGTTCTTCGAGCGGTCCCTGCGCGGCAAGGCGCTGCGCGCGACCGCGGTGAACCGCCTCGGCGCGCGCCTGATGGGCATCTCGACGACCGGCGCGGGGCGGCTGAGCTTCGGCCTCGCGGCCTTCATGGGCGCGCTGTCGGGACTGCTGATCGGGCCGACGACGACGCTTTTCTACGACTCGGGATTCCTGATCGGCCTGAAGGGCTTCGTCGCGGCGATCTTCGGCGGCCTCGCGAGCTACCCGGCGGCCGCGGTCGGCGCGCTCTTCGTCGGGCTGCTCGAAAGCTTCGGCTCGTTCTACGCGAGCGCGTTCAAGGAGGTGATCGTGTTCACGGTGATCATCCCGGTGCTGCTGTGGCGCTCGTTCCAGCACGGCCACGACGACGAAGAGGAATGAGCATGCGTCGCACATTCCTGATTGGCTTCGTGCTCGTGCTGGCGCTGCTGCCGCAGCTGCCCGTGCCCGAGTTCTGGATCACGCAGGCCAACTACATCGGCCTGTACACGCTGGTCGTGACCGGCCTGGTGCTGCTCACCGGCATCGCAGGGCTCACGTCGTTCGGCCAGGCCGCGTTCGTCGGCCTCGGCGCCTACACCGCGGCCTACCTGACCCTGACCCACGGCGTCTCGCCCTGGCTCACCGTCTGGGCCGGCCTCGCGTTCACCTTCGTGGCCGCGCTGGTGCTGGGCTGGATCACCCTGCGCATGTCGGGCCACTACCTGCCGCTGGCGACGATCGCCTGGGGGCTGAGCCTGTACTACCTGCTCGGCAACATCGACGCGCTCGGCAAGTACGACGGCCTGCTCGGCGTGCCGGCGTTGCGCTTCTTCGGCATCGAGCTGAACACCGGCCGCAGCTTCTTCTACCTGCTGTGGACGATCGTCGTGCTGGCCGCGCTCGCCGCGAACAACCTGCTCGACTCGCGCGCCGGCCGCGCGCTGCGCGCGGTCAAGGGCGGCTCGACGATGGCCGAGGCGATGGGCGTCAACAGCTTCCGGACCAAGGTCACCGCGTTCGTGCTGGCGGCGCTGCTGGCGAGCATCTCGGGCTGGTTGTTCGCGCACTTTCAGCGCACCGTGAACCCGACGCCGTTCGGCCTGAACATGGGCATCGAGTACCTGTTCATGGCGGTGCTTGGCGGCGTCGGCCACGTCTGGGGCGCGCTGATGGGCGCGAGCGTCGTCGTGATCCTGAAGGACCAGCTGCAGGTCTTGCTGCCGAAGCTGCTGGGCGGCAGCGGCAACTACGAGATCATCGTCTTCGGCATCCTGCTGGTGCTGGTGCTGCAGTACGCGCGCGACGGCCTGTGGGCCTTCATCGAGGCGCGCCTGCCGAGGGTGCAGCGCAAGGTCGACTGGGCTGACGCGCCCGCGCTGGCCGAGCGCGCGCGCCCGCCGCACGGCGAGGTCGTGCTCGACCTGAAGGATGCGCGCAAGGAGTTCGGCGGCCTGGTCGCGGTCAACGACGTGAGCTTCCAGGTGCGCGCCGGAGAGATCCTCGGGCTGATCGGCCCGAACGGCGCCGGCAAGTCGACGACCTTCAACCTCGTCACCGGCGTGCTGCCCGCGACGCGCGGTTCGATCACCCTGCTCGGCGAGCGCATCGACGCGCTGAGCTCGCGCGCGATCGCGAGCCGTGGCGTTTCGCGCACCTTCCAGCACGTCAAGATGATCCCCGGCATGACGGTGCTCGAGAACGTTGCGCTCGGCGCGCACCTGCGTGGTTCGCGCGGCGTGGCCGCGGCGATGCTGCGCCTGGACCGCGCCGAGGAGCGCCGCCTGCTGAAGGAAGCCGAGAAGCAGCTGCGCCGCATCGGCATGCAAGGCAGCATGCACGAACTCGCCGGCAACCTCGCGCTCGGGCCGCAGCGCCTGATGGAGATCGCCCGCGCGCTGTGCGCCGACCCGACCCTGCTGCTGCTCGACGAGCCCGCCGCGGGTCTGCGCCTGAAGGAGAAGCAGGCGCTGGCCGATGTGCTGCGCCAGTTGCGCGACGAGGGCATCGCGATCCTGCTGGTCGAGCACGACATGGACCTGGTGATGGGCCTGGTCGACCGCATCGTCGTGATGGAGTTCGGCACCAAGCTGATCGAGGGCACGCCCGAAGAGGTGCAGGCCAGCCCCGCAGTACGCGCGGCCTACCTGGGCACGGAGCACTGAAGTCATGAGCAACGAACTGCTGCTGGACGTCAAGGACCTGCACGCCGGCTACGGCCGCGCCGAGGTGCTGCGCGGGCTGAACCTGCAGGCCAAGAAAGGCAGCGTCGTCACCGTGATCGGCCCGAACGGCGCCGGCAAGTCGACGCTGCTGAACGCGCTGATGGGCTGCTTGCCGTCACGCGGCGGCATCGACTACCAGGGCCGCTCGGTCGCGCTCGACACACTCGAGGAGCGCGTGATGGCCGGCATCGCGCTGGTTCCCGAGACGCGCGCGCTGTTCGGCTCGATGCCGGTCGAGGACAACCTGCTGCTCGGCGCCTACCGCCAGGTGCGCCTGGGAAGGAAGGACAGCGCGAGCGCGATGGCCGAGGTGTTCAAGCTCTTCCCGCGCCTGGAGGAACGCCGTGCGCAGCTCGCCGGCACGCTGTCGGGCGGCGAACGCCAGATGCTCGCGATCGGCCGCGCGCTGATGGGCAAGCCGCAGCTGCTGATGCTCGACGAACCCAGCCTCGGCCTGGCGCCGCTGGTCGTCAAGGAGATCTTCCGCATCATCGACAGCCTGCGGGCCACTGGTGTGACGATCCTGCTGGTCGAGCAGAACGCGCGCGCCGCGCTCGAAGTGGCCGACCACGGCTACGTGCTCGAGATGGGCGAGATCGCGCTGTCCGGCCCGGCCGCCGAGCTCGCCCGCGACCCGCGCGTGATCGACACCTACCTCGGCGCGGCGCGCAAGAGCGCCGCCTGAACTCGATGCCCGGCGCCGGCGAGCATCGCAAGGACGCGGCCGACGTCCTCGACCAGTCCCGCCTGACGCACCTCGTCGGCTACGCCGCGAGCCGCGCGGCGATCGCGATGCGGCGCGTGTTCGCGCAACACTTCGCGCCGCTGGACCTGAAGGTCGTCGAGTTCTCGATCCTGATGCTGGTGGCCGCCAACCCGCAAGTCAACCAGAAGCAGCTCGGCCAGGCGCTGGACATCTCGCCGCCGAACATGGCCGTGATGCTCGACCGCCTGGTCGAGCGCGGTTGGGTCGAACGCATTCGCAGCACGCAGGACCGGCGCGCGATGCACATCCACCTGACGCCCCGGGGCACCGAGCTCGTCGCACGCGCCGAGAAGATCGCCGCGACGATGGAGAACGCGGCGCTGCGCTCGCTCTCGGCGGCCGAGCGCGCGCTGCTGATCGAGTTGCTGCTGAAGGTGGCCGGCGGCAAGGGCGGTGGCAAGCGCGGCTGAGGGCACGCGGCGGTGATCACCACCCGCTCGGTGATCTCGGCCGGCTGACGACGGCCGTCGGCTCAGGCCGTGACCAGCGCCTGGCGCGGCCGCAGCGTCGCCAGCACCAGGTAGACCGCGCCGCCGATCGCCACGCCGAAGAACCAGCCGTAGGTGCCCCACCACGCCGGCAGCACGTGGGTCAGGTTCGGCAGCAGGCTCGAGAAGATCGCGCCGACGATCGTCGCGGCCAGGGCGTTCAGGTTCCAGCCGCCGCTGTAGCGGTATTCGCCGTGCTCCTGGTAGAGCGCCTCGACGTTGACCTTGCCCTTCGCGATCAGGTAGTAGTCGACCAGCAGCACGCCCAGCAGCGGCCCCATCGTCGCGCCGATCGCGTTGACGAAGCTCGCGGCGTTGCCTTCCCAGGGCGCGAACGGGTACAACACGAGCGCGATGCCGGCGGCGATGTAGCCGCCGCGCTTGAAGCTGATGTGGCGCGGGAACACGTTCGCGAAGTCGAACGCCGGCGAGACGAAGTTCGCGACCACGTTGATGCCCAGCGTGGCCACCGCGAAGCTCAGCGCTGCCAGCGCGGCCAGCAGCCAGCTGTCGAACTTGGCCGAGATCAGCTCGGGGTGCAGCAGCACCTCGCCGTAGACGCGGAACGCCGCGATCGTGGTCACGCCGGCGACCAGCGAGAACAGCATCAGGTTCACCGGCAGGCCCCACAGGTTGCCCTTGGTGATCGCCTCGCGGTTCTTGGCGTAGCGCGAGAAGTCGCAGAAGTTCAGGTACAGCGCGGCGAAGTAGGTGACCCAGGTCGCGCCGACCGCCATCAATGCCCAGAACGAGCCGGGCTCGCCGGCCACGCCGGCGTCCTTGGTCTTCTCGAGCAGCACCGCCTGCGGGATGCCGTGGTCGAACGAGAAGCCGCCGGCCTTCACGCACAGGCCGATCGCCAGCACCAGCATCGCGACCCAGACCGCGGGGCCGGCCCAGTCCTGGAACTTGCGCACCGTCTCCATGCCGTTCTGGATGATCAGGAGCTGCAGTGCCCAGACCACCACGTAGCAGATCACCTCCAGCCCCGAATGGCCGAGGACGTGGGTCGTCTTGTGGAATTCCATCAGCGCGTCGGTGCGCGTCAGCAGCGCGACGATCGCGCCCGACGCGGCGGCCGTCTGCGCGCCATACCAGAAGCACGCGACGACCGCGCGCACCAGCGCCGGCAGGTTCGCGCCCCACACGCCGAACGACGCGCGCGCGAGCACCGGATAGGGCACGCCGGTCTTCTCGCCCGCGTAGCCCATCAGGCTCATCAGGAAGAAGATGATCAGCGAACCGGCGCCGATCGCGATGACGAAATTCAGGAAGCTGCCGCACAGCAGGAACAGGCTCGCCGCGAGATAGTAGCCCCACAGGCTGTGCACGTCCGAGGTCCAGACGTTGAAGATGCTGAAGGCGCCCCAGTGACGGTCCTTGGCCGGCGCGAGGTCTTCGTTGTAGAGGTCGGGAGAGGCATTGCGGATGTCCATGGGTGGGTCTCCGGTGGTTTGACGCAGTGGGTTGGGCACCACAAGCAAGCTCTGGCCCAGCCGCTGAAGTGCAAGCTGACGACGCGAGGATGCACGCGACATGGTGCGGGCCGCGAATCGGGGAAACCCGAACGCCTGCCGGCGCCGATATCCCCTCGAACCGTAACCAAAGGTTGGCCCGTCGCGCGCCTCACCGGGCGTGCGATCGCGTGGCGGCAAGCTAGGGGTATCGCGACGAGATCAGAAGCGTAAATTCGCGCCGCCTTGCAGCGGTCGGCGCGCTCGCCACGCCGATGCACCGCAAGGCACACGCGGAGGTGTTCATGGCGTCGGACAAGGTCTTCCTGCGAACGTTTCGGTGGTTGAAGGCCTCGGTCGCGTGGCTGGAATCGCATGTGCCCAGCCCCGGTCCGCTGCCGCTCGGCAGCAAGCTCGGCGACGCGCTGCGCACCAAGCTCGGGCTCCAGCTCGACCAGGCCGAGGCCAGCGTCGACCCCACCCAGTTCAAGGCCAGCTTCGCGGCCGCCGAGTCGCTCGCGGTCGCGACGATGATCACCGGCGAGACGCTCGCGGCACTGAAGACGCTCGGCGCGGTGCTCGATGACCTCGCGGCCGGCACCTTGTCGATCGACGACCTGGCCCAGGTGATCCGGCAGATCGAACGCATCGTCGATGCGACGCCGGGCAAGCCGCCAAGCGCCTACTCGATCGGCAAGCTGCTGCTGATCCTGTCCGGCGACATCGACGCGCCCGACGCGGCGCCGCCGGCGAAGCGCCTGGTCTACACGCTCAAGGGCGGCAACCCGGATGTTGGCGACGCGGCAATCGACGCCGCGCTGGACGAGTTGCAGGCGATCATCGGCCTGGCCATCATCGCGGTCGGCACGATCGTCGACCGCGCGTTCCCGACGCCAGGCACCGCAGCCGCGCGCGCGATGCCGCGCGGCCCCGGGCTGACGCTGCCGGCGATCAACAAGTCGCAGCAGCTGACGCTGGCGCATGCGAACGGCCGCTCGCTCAAGCTCACCCTCGGCTTCGACGACGCGACGCCACCGGCCGGGCCGGCCAAGCTGTATGCCGAGATCGACAGCAACCTGGACACTCAGGCCGCGGTGGGCAGCGAGTTCCAGCTCGCGCTCGTCGCCGCGGCGAAGTTCGTCGTCGCGTTCGAGCTGCCGTCGCTGGTGCCGTTGCCGGCGAGCATCCCGTCGCCCGAGTTCAGCGGTGCGATCGATGTCGGGCTGAAGTTCTCGCGCAGCAGCAGCGTCAAGCCGCTGGTGCTCGGCAACGCCGCCGGCACGCACTTCTCGATCGGCGAGCTCTCGGGCGCGATCACGTTGAAGAACACCGCGCCGCAGGTCGAGTTCGACCTGAAGAACGCGAACCTGGTGCTGAAGATCAGCGACGACGCGTTGCTCAGCGCGGTGATCGGCGACCAGATCGAGGTCGCGCTGACCTTCGGCCTGATCGCCGACACCGCCGGCGGCCTGCGCCTGAAGGACGGCACCGGGCTGAAGGCGACGATCCCGCTCGAGAAGATCCCGAACAGCCCGGTGCAGATTCCGTTCCTGACCTTCGAGCTGAAGAAGACCGACGGGCTGAACGCGATCGAGATGGAGCTGTCGGGTTCGTTCCAGGTCGCGATCGGACCGTTCGCCGGCTCGATCGACCGGCTCGGCACCAAGCTGAACCTGCAGAACATGCTCTCCGGCGTGCCGCAGAAGCTGTGGGACCTGAAGCCGCCGTCGGGCGCCGGCCTCGTGCTCGACGCCGGCATCGTCAAGGGCGGCGGCTTCCTGCTGTTCGACCCCGACCGCGGCGAATACGGCGGCATCCTCGACATCAAGATCGCGACGATCGGCGTCAAGGCAATCGGCCTGCTGAACACGAAGAACCCGGGCGGCTGGTCGCTGCTGCTGATCATCACGGCGCAGCTGCCGCCGATCCAGCTCGGCTTCGGCTTCACGCTGACCGGCATCGGCGGGCTGCTCGGCGTGCAGCACACGGTGGCGATCGACGTGCTCAGCCAGGGCCTGTCCACCGGCTCGCTCGACAGCTTCCTGTTCCCGCAGAACCCGGTCGCGAACGCGCCGCAGATCTTCAACCAGCTGCGCGTGATCTTCCCGTTCAAGGCCGGCGGCTTCGTGATCGGGCCGATGCTCGAGCTCGGCTGGGGCACGCCCAGCCTGGTGACCGCGCGCGTGGGCGTGCTGATCGAGGCGAGCCAGCTGGTCTTCGTCGGTCAGATCGTCGTGCAACTGCCACCGCTGGTGGACAAGTCGCTCGCGCTGCTGCGCCTGCAGGTCGACTTCGCCGGCGGCATCGTGTTCGATCCGCTGAAGATCTGGTTCGACGGCGTGCTGCGCGATTCGCGCGTGGTGTTCATCGCGCTGACCGGCCAGTTCGCGTTCCGCGCCGAGTTCGGCGATCACCCAACCTTCCTGATCAGCGCCGGCGGCTTCCACCCGAAGTTCACCGACCTGCCGCCGGGCCTGCCGGCGCCGTTCCAGCGCATCGGCGCGGAATTCTCGCTGGGCATCGTCGGCATGCAGTTCAAGGGCTACTTCGCGGTCACCTCGGCCACGGTGCAGGGCGGCTCGTCGCTGCGCGTCTGGGCCGACGTGGGCATCGCCAGCTTCGAGGGCGGCTTCGAGTTCAACGCGATCATCTACCTGCAGCCCGCGTTCCATTTCGAATGCGACATGCACATCTACGCCGGTGTGCAGGTGTTCGACATCGACTTCGCCAGCGTCGACATCTACGGCCAGTTCGAGGGGCCGGGGCGCTGGCACATCATCGGCCGCGCCGAGGTGCACACGCCGTGGCCGCTGCCCGACTTCCACTTCCACGTCGACGAGGCCTGGGGCGAAGACCAGCCGACGACGGTGCGCCGGCTGCAGCTGCTCGACGAGCTGCGCCCCGAGATCGAGAACGCCGGCAACTGGTCGGCGCAGCTGCCGCAGGGCGGCGATGCGTTCGCCACCTTCGCCAAGCTGCCGCCGCCGCCCGACGGCGACGCGACGAAGACATTGATCGCACACCCGAACGCGGTGCTGCAGTTCATGCAGAACCGCATGCCGCTGGCGAAGCAACTCGCCAAGCTCGGCACCGACGCGATCGACGGCGAGACCCAGATCGCGATCGAGAGCGTGCTGTTCGGCGCGGCCGCGCCGCAGCCGCCCGACACGCGGCTGCAGCACAGCTTCGCGGCCGCGCAGTTCCTCGACATGCCCGAGGACGACCTGCTGCACAAGCCGTCGTTCGATTCGTTCGAGGCCGGCTTCTCGGTCGGCCAGAGCGAGTACCTGTTCGGCGCGATGGCCAGCGACACCTTCGACTACGAAGAGGTCAACCTGTCGACACCGGTGCCGTCGACGATGGCGCGCGCCGGCCTCGCGCTCGAAGGGCACGCGCAGTGGGGCCTGTCGATCGGCGCGGCCGGGCGATCGACGCGGCGCCGGGCGCAGGCGCTGCGGCCGCAGGTCGACCGCAAGATCGCCGTGAACCCGCCGCAGCTGCAGGCGCTCGACACCGCCGCCGGCACGATGAAGGGCAGCGCGCTCGGCGGCGCCGCGGCCACGTCGTACTGGCACGCGCAGGACGCAGTCGCGGCCAACGGCAAGCGCGCGCAGATCGTCGAGGCCTTCGAGACGGTCGAGGCGTTCTGATC
>Ga0070667_100004727_pt1 | contig 11417 bp, 6 predicted proteins | sample KBSS33metaG_FD_64659 | JGI IMG/M metagenome (GOLD analysis project Ga0070667, IMG submission 64659) | Switchgrass rhizosphere microbial communities from Kellogg Biological Station, Michigan, USA - KBS S3-3 metaG | ecosystem: Host-associated > Plants > Roots > Rhizosphere > Soil ...
GCACGCTCGGCAATGTCGGCGGCTACGTTCTGCAGGCCATCGCCTTGGCCTATGGCTCGTTGCTGGTGGTGCAGCCCATCATCGTTACCGCAGTGCTATTCGCGTTGCCGCTGGATGCCCGGCTGAAAAAAGTGAAGATGCCGGCGGAGGTCTGGGTCTGGGGCGTCGTGCTTGTGGTGTCGCTAGCGCTCTTCGTTGTGACGGGAAACCCCAACCGCGGGCTCACCCATGCCAGCCCTCAGGCGTGGGTCATTCTCGCTGCGACGCTGGGTCCGGCGATGGTACTGCTGACGATCGCGGCGTTCCGCAAACAAGGTGCGCTGCGTTCCGGCTTGCTCGCCGTGGTGGTAGGTGTGCTTGCCGGCGTAACGGCGTTGTTGACGAAGGTCGTCGTCGAACGTTGGGAAGGTGGCGTCACCCACATCTTCGGCTCGGGTGAGCTCTATGCGCTGGTCGTCGTTGGGCTGACCGGTGTCTATCTGCAGCAGGTCGCTTTTCAATCCGGGTCGCTGCGTGCTTCGATGCCGACGATTCACGTCGTCGAGCCGCTCGCTGCGGCGGTCCTTGGCATTCTGCTGCTGCAGGAGCGTCTACGGGTTAACCAGCTTCAGGCGTTAGTGCTCGTGGTGGTGACCGTATTGATGGTTTTGGCGACCATAGTGCTGGCAAGGGATCAGGCCGACGTCGAACTTGGGCTTACCCCGCCGAAGCAGAAACGACAAGGCTAACTGCGACTTCGGCGGCTGTTCTCCGCGGCGCATAGAGCTCGCTGCCTGTTCTGACTCGTAGCACGCTCGGGCGTGTTGGGTCCTGGCTTATTGCAAAATAGTTGCAATAAGCTGTGGGGCATGATGAGCCAACGTCTCAGCCGCCCCGAGTGGAGTCGGCTCGCCGCGATGTTCGGCGTCATCGTTGGTCTGCACGTTGCAGGCTGGTTTACGCTGGCCGCCATCGTCGCGCCCGAGCACTACAGCCTCGGCGGTAAGACGCTGGGACTCGGTGTCGGGTTGACGGCCTATACCTTGGGGATGCGGCACGCCTTCGACGCCGACCACATCTCGGCGATCGACAACACCACGCGCAAGCTCATGTCCGAGGGCCAGCGGCCGTTGAGTGTCGGTTTCTTCTTCTCACTCGGCCATTCGACGATCGTCTTCGCATTAGCTTTACTGCTGTCCGTCGGAGTGAAGTCGCTGGTGGGACCGGTCGCCGATAATTCCTCGGCACTGCACCACTACACCGGCCTCATCGGGCCTAGCGTCTCCGGCACGTTCCTCTACGCCATCGCACTCATCAACGTCGGCATTCTGAGTGGAATCATCAAGGTTTTTCGGAAGATGCGTACCGGAGAGTTCGACGAAGCCGCGTTAGAGGATGAGCTCAACAAACGTGGCTTCATGAACCGCTTCTTCGGTCGCTTCACGAAGTCGATCACCAAACCGTGGCAGATCTATCCGGTGGGTGTGCTATTCGGCCTCGGCTTTGACACCGCAACAGAGGTCGCGCTTCTGGTCCTCGCTGGCACCAGCGCGGCGGCGGGGCTTCCCTGGTATGCCATCTTGTGCCTGCCAGTACTGTTCGCTGCCGGGATGACGTTGTTCGACACGATCGACGGATCGTTCATGAACTTCGCCTACGGTTGGGCGTTCTCCACCCCAGTACGCAAGGTGTACTACAACATCACGGTCACTGGCCTGTCAGTGGTGATGGCGTTCCTTATAGGCACTGTTGAACTGTTATCAGTGCTCTCTGGTCAGCTGGACTGGAACGGCGGCTTCTGGACCTGGATCAGCGAGCTGGATCTCAACACCCTGGGCTTCGCCGTCGTCGGCCTTTTCTTTGTGACCTGGCTGGTCTCAGCGGCGGTGTGGCGGTGGGGCAACTTGGAGCAGAAGTGGACGCTGGATCTCCGTGAGCCTGAGGTTGAGCTAGCCGCCGCGGAGTAACGCACCTGACTACTGGCCGAGGTTGCGCACTTCAAACTTATGCAGGCTTACCGAAGGTGTGCTTTTCGAGCTGTCGATCTGGACCACGGGGCTCCAGCCGGTCTTGAGATCGCTGTCTGCAGTCTCGACCCGGTCCATCACTGACGTGCCGTCAACGAATAGGGCTACCCGCGTGGACCTGCCGTCGGCAAGCGTCGCACAGACCGCGACGGCTGACACTGGTGTGGCGCCGATATTCGTCTGGCTTACGCCGCCCGAGCCGTTGATGTCGGTGTGGCTGCCGGTCTGGATGCTACGAGTAAAACTCCAGGTGCTGCCACTGCTCACTCCGAATCGATACTCGACCTGACCTGTTGCTGTCTGCTGGCGGCAGAGTGCCGTTACACCGTCGCCGCCGGAGGTCACGCCATCAACCGAGGCCGTCAGCGCAATCGCGATCTGATCGATCTGACCGTGGAACGGTGGAACCAGATCGGTCGTACCCCAGTCCTTGGGGGTAATAGTCAGTGCGTTGCTGCCGTAAGTGACTTTGGTGCCGAATAAGCCGACCTGATTGGTCCAGCCGGAGTTCTGATCGTGGAAGTCGTCGCTGTAGACGACCTTGCCGTCGCCAGCCTTCAACGGTGCTGTTGCCGTCATGGGATTGGCACCAGCGGTGAGATGTCCGACCGGGAGACGCTGCGGTGTGTCGCTGGAGGCAGGCGTCGCTGGTTGCCTATTGAGCACGGCCGCGCCGACCCAGACGATCGGAATCAGCACCAGGATGGCCACAACCAGACCGATCCACACCCAGGGCGACTGTCGCGGGGAGGGTTCATGCCATGCCGGGCGAGAACGGGCAGGCGGATGCGATACCGGGGGCGCAGCGAGGGTGGAGGTGAACTGCGGTAGCGGTTCTGAGTGGTACGGAGGGACGGGGTGCAGCATCGGCGACGAGGGCTGCCCCATTCCAGCGAAGGGGTGGGGTTCACCGACATAGGTCTCCTGCGCGGTGAACGTCGGGAAGTTGCCGAAGCCATGCGACGGTGCCCAGTTCTGGGGTTCCAGGGGAGGCACCGATGTCAGGCTATTCGGATGCCGGGCCGCGTGTGGCGCAGGCCAGGAGTCGGCAGGCGCCGGCGGTGATGACCCAAACGCTGAAGGGCTCTGCGGAGCTGGGCGGGGGTCACCGACGTGCACGGACTCATACGGGTAGGAGTGATGGGCGACGAAGTAAGGGGAGTGCTGCTCGCTCTCGTTTTCCGCGCGCGCGTCGGGATGGGCCGACGGCGGGTACCAACGTCCGTCGGACGCTTGCCACCAGCCTCGTTGTGTGCCGTCTGACATCGCCCTCACCTGCCCAGATCCGGGACACGTCACTGTTGGATGTGACGTCAGTAGTTGAGCTTAAGAAGGAGAGCTTAGTTCAGATAGGGGCAGAACTACCCTATGCGTCAGGCACATCACAGTGGGCAACCCAAGTGGCAAACAACGCCTCCAAGATCCGGTGAAATAACGTGGCACGGACATCAACACGGGTTGTTACTTGTGCGGTGATTGTCGCGTGTGTGTGCGGTGGTTTTCCGGTTACTGCGTGCTACGTTGCTCACATGTTTCGACTACGTCGGCGTGCCAAGCGGAGCTCCAGCGTCCCTGCGGAAACTCCCGTAGAAGCCGTAGCGAGTACCGCTGCGGAGGTTCCTGTTGACGCTCCGGTGGAAGCACCGGCTGCTCCTGTTGACGCTTCAGCGGAACAGGATCACGAGGTCGTTGAGCAGCAGCCAGTTGAGCAGCAACCAGCGGCCTCGAAGAGCACCGTGCCGTTCGAACAGATCGCTGCCGATGTGCAGTCGATTCTTGCTCAGATTCCCATCGATTTCGGCGGCGGCTGCAGTGTCGACAAGGCGCTCAGCATGGTGCGGCTGCTCCTGAGCACCGATGCTGAACTTGCGGTCGACGTTGGTGTGTATCGAGGTCGGTCATTCTTCCCGCTCGCGGTCGCGTTCCGCGCCCTCGGTCACGGACAAGCCATTGGCGTCGACCCCTACACCGTTGGCGACGCCATGCAGCTGGACAAGCACGAAGTCGGCGCCGTCCTGACGCAGTGGACCGCTGCGCAGGACTGGGGAGCGCTACACGACCAAGTCGTCGGAATGCTCGAGCGTGAAGGGTTGTCTGACTACGGCCGGATCCTCCGCAAGAGGTCCGAAGACGCCGTCCCGACGTTCGAACCGCATTCGATGGATCTCGTACACATCGACGGCAACCATGACCGCGCGGCCGTGGAGCTTGATCTCGCCATGTATCGCCCGCTGGTCAAAATTGGTGGCTACATCGTTTTGGACGACATCTCCTGGGCCTCCGTCGGCACGGTCTACGACGAGCTGAAGAACACCGCAGTCCTCATCGAGGAACGTCGTAGCAACGCTGACGATTACGCGATCTTCCACCTCGTCAACGGCTAGTCGAGCAGAGCGGGGCTGCGGCCGCCGCTAGAGCGAGCGACCGCAGCCACATCGTTCACGGTGACGAGGATGGCAATGGCGTCATAGTCGGCGGCAGAATCGACGGCACCGGAGTGCCCGGTGTCGGTGTTGGCGGCGTTGCCGAAGTGGCTACGAGAGTGATGTCGGCTTTGCCGTTGAAGAGGCTGTTCACAACGCTGCCGAAGGGGCCGCAGTTGTTGAAGGCCGAGATGCTTGCCGAGCCGGTTAACGTCGAAGGCGGGGTTGTCGTGCTTGGCGCGGCGAGGTCGATGATGGTGGACTGAACGGTCTGACAGGTTGCGCCGCCAGCGATGGGAAAGAACCCAAATAGCAGGACCGCTGGAACGCCGACGCCAAGATCGGAATGTAGGTGTGTGGGCGGCACATACCCATTGCTGATTCCGGAATAACCGACGCCGAAGTTCGAGATGACGAACCGCATCGAAGTGACGACGGGAATAAATCCGAAGAGCAGCGCCGATTTCGCAGTGGGATTCAGTGAGAACGATCGGTTGGTTGAACACCCGTTCGGGGAGCTGTCTTCCGCGACTGCACCTGTGAGTCCGACGACGGTATTGCTCGCCTCGAAACGCATGGTGCCCTGCAAGACGCTGTCGGAGTGAATGGGCGGCACAGGGCAGGGAGTCGGCGGCGGTCCGACCGTCGGCGTTGGCGTGAGGGTGGGCGTGAGGGTGGGCGATGGGATCGGTGTTGATGTGGGGTCAATCTTAGGTATGAAGGTGATTGAGACAGGCGAGTAGTCGAACGTGCCTGCCGATGGTGAGGGCAGCCCGTTACACCGCGCTGCGAATGTCAGCATCTGCCCCTGCAATGTGCCTGAAGAATTTGATCCGTGCAGGACGTAGGTCCAATTGCCGTCGGCCCCGGGTGTTAGGTCTACCGGCGGCAGTCCACCAGGTGGAACCGCGGACCCGGAAAGCTGCAGCACCACGTTGGGTGTTCCAGGTTGGCCAGGTATGGCGAAGCATCCTGTACCGGAGACAGTCGCGTCCTGGCCTGGCTGCACCTCATGCGGTGTGACCGTCATAGTCGGCGGCGAGGCAGCAGACGTGCCGACAGCCGATGCCTGACCGCTGCCGACTGCGACGATGGATGATGCGGCGGCAGTGATCGCCGCTGCCGCACCAACCCTGACCATTCGTTTACTGAAGATTGAACTCATACGAACCACCTAGTCTCTGGTAGAAGCCAATTGTCTGCTTTGTACCTATCCGACTAGTTAGACGACTTGCCTCCGCACACTAGTTCCATGGCCTATTAACTGGTGCCTTATTGGTCCGTGTTTCCGGGGTCCTCACGCTCCATCTCGCTGCGACGGCGAGCCTCGTAGTCCCGGCGCTGCTTCTCGGCACGCTCACGGATCTGGCGTAGGAAGGCCTCGTCATCTTCGGGGTTCGTCGCGATATGACGCCCTGGTCGGTCGTACTCGGGGAAGCGTTCAGCGAGCGGATCACGACGAACCGGTCGCGAGTCCCATGTCCGCCCGGCGACCAACCACGCTATGGAACCGAGATCGGCCAGCACGATGACCAGCAGCAGCCAGACAGTCTTGGGTAGGTTCCGGATCTGGGCTTCCGGCGTTGTGATCACGTCGATGATGCAGAACAACCACAGCCCGACCAACACAAGTCCTAGTGCGCCGTCTGCGAACAGCATGATTCGGCCTCCCTCTCCTTCGGCGTTTCCGATGATCGCATGAGCTCGGATACGGTTCGACTCCGCGTAGAGGCGCTGCGTCCGACCGCCTTACGGTCATAAGCTGCAGTTAATGCGGCATTCTCGCCGACTTGTTCGCTGCGTTCCGTGTCGGCGGAGCACCTCTGCTGGGCGGGACCTAATTTTTCGCCGCTATAACGCAGTTTGACCGTCTAAGGCAGTGTGAGCAGAGCAACTGGTGATCTAACCCACGTGGACACTATTTCTATTGTGCCTTAATCTCAGTTCACGTCACATTAATCTCAGTTTACGTGTGGGTCAGTTTTGATATGCGCTGATTGACGGAACGGATGTCCATTAGGACGTTTCGTCAAGAAACTTTGCGGTCGAGGTTGGTCTCGGGCGGCGACCAATATTCGCGAGGCCACACACCCGCATGCCGGGGGTACCTGCGTTCGTTACAACGCCAGCCAGCCATGCCATGCCGCTTCCCGACCCACACGTTTGCGACTCCGAGCCCCCCTCGGACAGGAAGGCACGTCATGACTGCACTCGACATACCGGTCATCACATCGGCCACGGTCGATGACTCCTATACTCCGCCGACGATCTTTCGGCTCTCACGGCCAGCCGACGTTGCCGCGCTAGCGCAGTTGGAGGCGAGTGGCGCTGTCACTGTCCGTCACGATCTCCTTGACCTGCAACTGCAGAACTTCGCGCGGGTGCGCACCCCTGAACGTGGTCGGGTCGCTGACCGCAGCGACGTGATCGATGACTTCATCGCAGGCCGGCCGATGAGCGAGGTGGGCGCTTGGGTCTTCTATCCCTGGTCGGGTCGGCTGGTGCACATCCTCGACGAACCAGAGTTCGTCGAGGTGCGTACCTCCGCCAACCGCAACAAGCTCACAAACCAAGAGCAGCAGGCGTTGTCGCAGAAGACGATTGGCATCCTCGGTTTGTCGGTCGGCAACGCTGTGGCGTTGACGGTGGCGTTGGAACGCTCAGCGGGCACGATCAAGGTTGCCGACTTCGACGAACTCGACATCTCTAACCTCAACCGTCTACGCGCATCTCTTTCGGATATCGGTGTCAACAAGGCCGTGCTTGCCGCGAGGCAAATCGCCGAACTCGACCCCTTCATTGACGTGCGGGTTTTCCCTAAGGGTGTCAACGACGACAACATCGAGGAGTTCTTCGACGGAGCGCCGGGTATCGATCTGCTGGTCGAGGAGTGCGACTCGCCCTGGATCAAGGTCCGCGCTCGTGAGTACGCCCGAAAGCGCCGTATCCCGGTACTCATGGAGGTCAGCGACCGGGGTCTGCTCGACATCGAGCGCTTCGACCTAGAACCAGATAGGCCGCTGCTGCACGGGCTGCTCGGCGAACTTACGCAAGAGGATCTAAAGAGCGCCGACCGCGACGTACAGCTGGCCGCGGTGGCTGTGATGATCGGCGTAGACGGCATCTCTGACCGAGCCGCTGCCTCGGTCGTCGAGATGGATCAGTCGCTGGCTACATGGCCGCAGCTCGGCGCGGAGGTGAACCATGGCGGAGCGGTGGTCGCCACTGCTGCTCGCTCGATCCTGCTCGGACACGACATCCAGTCCGACCGTGTCAACATCGATATCCCGAATGGTATTGGGCAGAGTCCGCAGGACCTGCCTGGGATTGTGCTCGGCGGTAACCACGGCACTGACGAGGCAATTCTCGACGAGATCGCCCCAGATATCAGGGAGATCCTGCAGCAGGCGATGCGTGCCCCGACCGGCGGTAACGCTCAGCAATGGCACTTCGTTGTCCGTGGCCGCATCGTGGACATCGTCTATGTTCCGGAGCGTTCGAAGACACACATCCTCTACGAGGCCGCACACACGGTCAGCCGTATCTCGCTCGGCAACGTCACCGAGTGCGTCGTCGTGGCAGCCCGCGCGCGAGGTCTGACGGTCGAGGTCGAGTACGACCCGAATGGGTTGGACGATCTGACCTTCACCCGCGTCACCATCGGCAAGACCGGCCCGTCCGCAACCGAGGAGGAACGCGCGCTGGGGGCGGCGATCGACGTGCGTTACAGCGAGCGGTCACGTGCGCAGGGACGTGCGTTGACCGAGGATGAGTGGGCTCTGCTGGAGAACGCTACGAAGGAATTCCCGGTCACGCTCAAACTCAGCGAGGACCCAGAAGTCAAGTACATCTACGGTGAGGGGACTGCGGAGTGCAACCGACTACGGGCCCTGGTCAAAGAGACGCACAGAGAGACCTTCTCTGAGTTCTACTTCCGTTCAGACCAGCCGGAGCGTCAGGACGGTGTTCCACTGGAAAATGTCGGCCTGACGTTACCTGAGCGCACTGCCCTACGAATCCTTCGGCGTCCTGAGGTGGCGAAGTTCCTACACGAACGTAATGAAGGCGCGCCGCTGCTCGAGTACACCCGTGAATGGGCCAGCGGTGCCTCGGCGGTCGGGACGATCACTGCCGCCAGCGACAGCCGACATCATGTCGTCGAGGCCGGGCGTGCCTTCATGCGGTTGTGGCTTGCCGCGACGGCCTCGGGAATCGGTCTGCACCCAACGACGTCATTGATGCTCGCAATGGAGATGATCCAGGGACCGGACGCCGACATCTTCAACGATGCGGAGAAGGAACAGGTTCGGACCCTCGATGCACAGTTCCGCTCGGCGATGGGGCTCGCCGAGGGTGATCGGTTGGCGATCACGTTCCGATTGGTTGCCGGAGTCGTACGCTCGGCACAGCCTTTGCCTCCACGCCGCAACCTCGCCGACCACGTCGACGTGGTGACCGCCGGGACGCAGAAGGCCCGGCCGACCAAGCCGGTGCGCGAGCCCGCAGAGTTGGAGCTTCGTCCGGCTCGCATTGAGGACGCCGATGGCATCGCGCAGCTGTTCCACGATGTGTACAAGGGTGGCTACCCGTACGAAAACTGCACCGAGGTCTCGCTGATCAAGCGCACGCTCGATGACGGGGAGTACATGTGGTTGATCGCCCTTGATGAAGAGGGATCGATCGTGGGATCGATGGTGTCACGACCAGAACCCGGCGGCATCTACGAACTCTGCCGAGCGGCCGTCCATCCGGACTTCGCGCGACGCGGCAGCTTCGCTCCGATGTTCGACATGGCGATGGAGATGACTGCGGCACGTCCGGACTGTGAGATGGTCTACGGCTACGCCCGTGGCGAGCTCGCCGTGCGCGCCTTCGCCCGCGGGCCTATCCCCATCGCCTATACCGGGACGAACGCCGCCACGCATGTCGTGAACGGTAGGCGTGAGGTGAACCTGATCGGCTCGGGCTTCAACTTCGGGCCGGGGCGTGACATGGTCACACGTGTCCTGCCCGCCGCGACGATTCTCGATCCAAACAGCTGGGTCGCCGGGGCAGCCGCCTCAATGCGGACGCGCAACATCACTGGCGAGTACCCCGCGCAGATCGCCTCGTGGGACGCTGGGGGTCGGGTGCACGAGTCTGATGCCGGGCGTGTGAGCTACTCCTTCTACGAGGCAAGCCAAGCAGTCATCGTCGGGACGGTCGAGGCAGATTCGCCTGAGGACGTACGGCGACTGCTATGGCAGGTCGTCGATACGTCTCCCACACCGGTCGCGCACATTAACGTAAATCTGCTCGCCGACAAGGTCGACGTCATGCGGACGCTGGCAACGCCGGAGGGTGCAGATCCGACGCGGCGCTTCGGGGCTTGTGCCTACTTGCCGGCGTGGCACAAGGAAGACAACGTTCGCTTCGACTGCGTCACCATGGCGGCCCTCATCAACCAGCCAGAACCTGACCCGCTGGACCTGAAGGAGCGGATAGCACGTATGTACGCGAGCTTCCCGCAGGAGCTGCGCTTTAGCTGACCTCTATTGGAACTCATTTCACGCAATGCGTGTCCGGACCTTGATTGGGCCGGACACGCATTGCGCACGTCTACCGAAGGGAACTACCGTGCGGCGCCTAGCCGAGTTCGTAGTACAGCGACGCAGATTCATCATTGGCACGTGGATCGTGCTGATGATCGTCGGCGGAGCGTTGTCACAGACCACCATTAACCGATTGACCGTCGACTTCTCCTTTCCTGGCCAGCCCAGCGACGCGGCGTCTCACAAGGTCGTCGAGACATTCGGAACGGCCGGGCAGAACAGTTCGCCACTCGTGGTCGCCATTCACTTGCCCAACGGTGAGCGCGTCAGCGACCACACCGCCGAGGTGCAACGAGCCTTCGCGGGCATCTCGTCGGTGCGCGTCTATGACCTGCCACTTCAGGTCTTTGACTCGTCCACTGCGCAGTCTTTAGGGAAGTCTGCGGACGCCTTCGTGACCGACGACGGACGCACAGCACTGGCTTACGTCTTCTACCCGTTGCAGCGGACACCGACGCCTGAGCCGCCCGTCGCTCAAGTGACGGCGGCGGTGACGCCATTGTTGCCGGCCGGAGCGTCGCTGGCCCTAACGAGTACCGAAATGCTCGCCACCAGTGACGGCGGCGGAATCGGTCTCGGAGTCCTCATCGAACTCCTCATTGCCGGCATCGGCGCGATGTTTGTTCTTGCCTATGTTTTCGGGTCATTCCTCGCAGTGCTGCCATTGATCATCGCTTCGGTGTCGATCCCCGGCACGCTCCTGGTGCTGCTCCCGTTGACCTACATCTCTGACTACTCGTTCATCGTCCAGTATTTGATATCGCTGGTCGGTCTGGGGTTGGGCATCGACTATTCGCTGCTGCTGGTCACAAGGTGGCGCGAGGAACGTCACCGCGGGTACGACAATCACGAAGCTGTGAGACGTGCCATGGCCTCGGCTGGACACGCAGTTGTGATGAGTGGTCTGACGGTGGCGATTGGGCTGTTGTCGCTGGTCGTCTTGCCCGTGCCGTTCTTGCGCAGCATCGGAATCGCGGGTGCGCTCATCCCATTGGTGACGGTGCTGGCCACGATCACATTGACTCCGGCAATTCTCGCGGCGGTAGGCCCACGCTTGGACTGGCCACGCCGTCGCAACGAGAGCAGCACCGGACGTGGCTGGACCAAGTGGGCCTCGTTCATGGTCCGACGCCGCTGGCTGGCTGTGCTCGCTTCGGTGGCCGTTCTTGCTGCTCTCATGCTGCCGTTCGTCTCCGCGAAGATCGGGTTCTCCTCGGCACGTGCGTTGGCCGCAGCCGGCCCAGCTCGCGACACGTTGGACACACTGACCGATCAGGGCGTTCCAATCGGCGTGCTATCACCGATCGAGGTCCTCACTGAGACTTCGTCGGCATCCCAGGTCGCGACCAAACTGACGTCGATCGAGGGGGTCGATCGTGTCGTGGTGGCGAAGCCGT
>Ga0070667_100004728_pt1 | contig 11414 bp, 10 predicted proteins | sample KBSS33metaG_FD_64659 | JGI IMG/M metagenome (GOLD analysis project Ga0070667, IMG submission 64659) | Switchgrass rhizosphere microbial communities from Kellogg Biological Station, Michigan, USA - KBS S3-3 metaG | ecosystem: Host-associated > Plants > Roots > Rhizosphere > Soil ...
GTCTTGCGGGACATCGGATCGGCAGGGTTGTTGTCGTCGCTCCACACCGACGACTCATGCGCCGACCAGATCAGCTCCAACGAGCCGATCAACAGGATCATCGGTTCGTTGCCGCAGCGCGAGACGATCGCTTCATGAAACCGCCGGGCGTTCGGCACATACCGGGACAGATCGTCGAATTGCTCGGTTTGCAAATCGATTTCGGCCTCCAGGTAAGGCACCACCTCGGTCAGCCGGTCTTCCCGGGCGGCGCACATGCCTGCACATATCGGCTCCAGGTGCAGCAGCGCGCCGCTGACATCCGCGGGCGTCGAGGCCCGCGACTGCAACACCATGCTGATCATGTGCGCGGTCCGCTCGGCCGACGGCTGATGAACCACTGCCCCACCCATGTTGCCGCGTCGAACCGAGATCAGTCCGTCGGTTTCCAGGATGTGGATCGCCTCACGCAGCGCCGGTGGACTCACGCCGAATTCGGAGAACAAGCTCTCCTGCGACGGCAGCACATCGCCTTCCTTGAGCCGCCCGGACAAGATGTCCTCCCGCAGCTGCGAGGCCACGATCTCTGCCACTCGCGGCTGACGAATCCGTTGAACCACCACTAGAACTTGGCCCGTCGCTTACCGAACTGGAAACCGCTCAGTTTGTCCGGCGAATTCGCCACTGTCTTGAGCTCACCGATGCAGAGCACCTCGTCGCCAAGCGTCAGGCGCGCCGTCGAGGTCACCCGACCCTGTTCTTCGAGACGCTCGATCTCGAAGCGCAGTTCGGTGAGGACCGGCGTTGGGCGGCGGAACGTCACCGTGAGCGAGCGGGTCTTGCCGGTCCGGGCTGCTGCACAACTCTGATGCTGGGTGATGCAGTCGAAGAAGACGGCCAGGAAGCCTCCGTTCACCAGCCCCGGTGGCCCTTCGAAAACCACCGGGAATGTGACACGACCAGAAGCGGTTTCGTCGTCGAGATGATCGAAGGCGTACTCGGGGAAACACGGGTTGTACGCACCGACATCGAATGCATGGTCCAGATAGACGCGCTTCTCCCCGCCGCCATCGCCGATGCGGGGCGTGGGATCGGGGGGCACCGCGGGCGCCAACTCCCGCTCCCAGTCAGCGAACTGCGCAAGCATGGCATCCACGGTCGGATGCTCATGCTCCAGGGACAGCAGTAGCCCGGTCAGCCGCCGCAGCGCACCCGCGGCCGCGACCGTCTGCGCCAGCGGTTGCTCGCCGTACCTAGGAATGCCTTCCGTCATGCGCCCTTTCCTTGCTAACTTGTACAGGATAGCAATACTGTATGGCTAACCGTATAGCTAAGGACAGGCGGATTCAACGGTGAGCGACGACGGCTCGGTGACGACATCGCGGGACGGCGATGTCCTGCGGCTCACGCTCGATCGCCCGTCGCGGCGCAACGCGCTCAGCCACGCGATGATCGACGACTTCGTCGCCCTCCTGACCGACGCCGCGGCTGACGATTCGCTGCGCGCCATCCATATCCGCGGGGCCCGAACCGATTTCTGCGCAGGCGCGGACTGGGTGGCCACAAATGATTCCGGACAGCGCCCGCGCACAGGCGATCTCCTCCGGCGCATTCCGCACACCGCTAACCGCGTGATCGAACTCGTCCAAACAATCCAACTGCCGGTGGTCTGCAGTGTGCGGGGCTGGGCCGTCGGCCTTGGTTGCAATCTGGCCTTGGCCGCCGATTTCACCGTCGCCGCGGACGACGCGGTGTTCTGGGAGCCATTCGTCGCGCGCGGGTTCTCCCCCGATTCGGGTTCGACGTGGCTGCTGCCCCGGCTCATCGGCGTGGCCCGAGCCAAAGAGATGCTGCTGCTCGGTGAGAAGGTCAGCGCGAGCGACGCCGCGGACTGGGGGCTGGTGCACCGGTGCGTGAACGCCTCCGAGCTCGACGACGTTGCAGACCAACTGGTGAGCCGGCTGGCGTCGGGACCGACAGTCGCCATCGGCCTTGCCAAGCAGGCAATCAACTACGGTCAGCACGCCACGCTGCAGCAAGCCATGACCCAAGAGCTGTTCAACTTGGAACTATCCTGTCGGACAACCGATTTCAAAGAAGGTCTGGCGGCATTCCGCGACAAACGCACACCGAGGTTCGGCGGAAGGTGACCGGATGAAATTCATCAAGTACGAAGTCGACGGGCATACGGCGACGATCACGCTGAACCGGCCCGACGCGCTCAACGCGCTCAGTCCGGCCATGATCGCCGAATTGCGCGCCGCATACGACGAGGCCGAGAACGACGACGACATCTGGACGCTCATCGTCACGGGTACCGGCCGCGCGTTCTGCACCGGCGCCGATGTCGGCGAGATTCCCGAAGACGGGCGAGTGATCTACGAGCGGCCGTATCTGTCCACCTACGACCAGTGGGAAGCTCCCCAGGAGGGCACCCCACCGTTCCGTCGCATGGCCAAGCCCGTCCTGACGGCCGTCAACGGATTGTGTTGTGGCGCAGGCCTGGACTGGATCACCACCGGCGACATCGCAATCGCGTCCGACAAAGCGACGTTCTTCGACCCGCATGTCAGCATCGGCCTGGTCGCGGCTCGCGAAATGGTGCGACTGGCCCGAGTGCTGCCGCGCAACATCGCGTTGCGGATGGCGCTGATGGGCAAGCACGAACGCATGAGCGCCCAGCGCGCCTACGAGCTCGGCATGATCAGCGAGGTCGTCGTGCACGACAAGCTGCTCGAGCGCGCTCACGAGATTGCCGACGTCGTGAATTCGAACGCGCCGCTGGCCGTTCGCGGCACCCGGTTGGCCATCCACAAGACGCTCGACCTGCCGCTGCACGAGGCCGAGATCCTCGCCGAGACGTTTCGTGAGCGCGTGGTTCGCACCGAGGATGCACTCGAGGGACCGAAGGCGTTCATGGAGAAACGCGCGCCGAATTGGCAGTGCCGGTGACGGCGTTCGAAACGATCCTCCTCGACGTGGACGCCACCGCACACGTCGCGACCATCACGCTGAACCGGCCGGACTCCCTCAACGCGTTCGATCGCACCATGTGCGAGGAGATGGCTCAGGCGTGGCGCATCGTCAAGCTCGACGAAGCGGTACACGCTGTCGTACTTCGGGCGGCGGGCGACCGCGCGTTCAGCGCCGGCCTGGACATCAAATCCTCCTACGGCCAACCGGACAACGTTTGGAACCACGAGGATCCCGGCGAAGCGCTCAGCCCGAAATGGCAGAAGATGTGGAAGCCCGTCGTGTGCGCCGTGCACGGCATGTGCACGGCGGGTGCGTTCTATTTCGTCAACGAGTCCGATGTGGTGATCTGCTCGGAGGACGCGACGTTCTTCGACTCGCATGTCAGCGCCGGGCTGGTATGCGCGTTGGAACCGATCGGGTTGATGCGCCGCGTCGGCCTCGGCGAGGCCTTGCGAATCGCGTTGATGGGCAACGACGAACGCGTCGGCGCCGATACCGCACTACGCATTGGTTTGGTCTCCGAGGTTGTCACGCGCGATCGGCTCTGGGCGCGCGCCAACGAGATCGCGGCGGCGATCGCCGCCAAGCCGCCGTCGGCAACGCAGGGCACCGTGAAGGCGATCTGGGAGTCGCTGGACAAGCCGTATCGCGCGGCCTTGGAGCAGAATCTGATTTACACGCGGCTGGGAAATCCAATCGGGCAGGCCGAACTGGCGGCCCGCGGCAGTGGTGCGGCGGCGAAACCGAGGGTCCGCTGATGCATCCGCTTACCCGACGTATCGCGGACGTGCTGGCATTGCAGCCGGACGCCGCGGCCGTCGAGTACAACGGCGACTGGTCGACATGGCGCCAGATCTCCGAACTCGCGAACCGGATCGCCGTCGTCGGCGACACCGAGGTCGGGATCTTGCTGCGCAACAGTCCCGCCCACGTCGCGGCGCTCCTCGGTGTCCTGCTCGGTGGCGGCACTGTGGTGACGATCAATCCGTCGCGCGGCGACGACCGCACGCGCGACGACATTGCCGCGCTGAACCTGCCCATCGTGCTCGGGACACCGGACGACCTTGCGTCACTGGTTCCGGATGGCCCCGCGGTGATACCACTCACGGGCCTCGACGATGCGCCACGGGTCGCGTCCGTTGGAGCCAGAGCCGGCAGACCCGGTGTCGCAGTTCGCATGCTGACCAGCGGAACGACGGGCCCGCCCAAGCGAATCGACCTCACCTACGACATGCTGGCGCGCAGCGTGATCACGTCGCCGGCGCCGACCGGACTACGGAAGGGCGTCGCGATCGTCAATGCCCCGCTGGTGCACATCGGTGGAGTCTTCCGTGTACTGCAGTGTGTCTGCGAGGCAAGGTCGTTCGCGTTGCTCGAACGATTCGAGCTGAACCAGTGGGCCGACGCGGTGCGCAGACATCAACCGCGCGCGGTGTCGCTGGTGCCTGCCGCGCTGCGGATGGTGTTGCATTCGGATCTGACGCGCGAGGATCTGGCCGGCATCCGTGCGGTGACGTCAGGCACTGCGCCCCTGTCGGCCGACGACGCCGATGCGTTCACCGCGAAGTTCGGCATCCCGGTTCTGACGTCTTACGCCGCAACCGAGTTCGGCGGCGGCGTCGCCGGCTGGACGTTGGCCGATTACCAGAAGCACTGGCAGGACAAGCGCGGCAGCGTCGGCAGGGCAACCCTCGGCGCGCAGCTGAGGGTCGTCGACGACGACGGCGCCCCGCTCGGCGCCGATCAGCCCGGCCTCCTGGAGGTCAAGCCCGGACAGCTTGGCCCGTCGGCAGATTGGATGCGCACCACGGACCTGGCTCGCATCGACGCTGACGGGTTCCTTTGGATCCTCGGGCGTGCCGATCAGGCGATCATTCGGGGCGGCTTCAAGGTGATGCCCGACGACGTCCGCGGCGCCCTGGAGTGCCATCCCGCCGTGCGGGGGGCGGCCGTAGTCGCCAGGCCCGACGACCGCCTCGGCGAGACTCCGGTCGCAATGGTGGAGCTGCGCGACGGCGCATCCACCGACAGTGGGGCGTTGATCGATTTCCTGCGGGCGCGGTTGGCGCGCTACGAGGTCCCCGCCGACATCGCGATCGTCGACCAGATCCCCAGGACACCCTCCGGCAAGGCGGACCTCGGTGCGGTCCGGCACTTCTTCAGCCAGCCCGTCGAACATGCCAATTGACGCACTGACTGTTGGCGACGTGCTGCGGCGACAGTCGCGCGCCCGCGGCGCGCACCCGCTACTGGTCTGCGATGCCGAGCGGCTCAGCTACGCGGAAGCGGACCGCCGCTCCGCGCAGTTGGCGCGTGCCCTGATCGCCCTCGGTGCAGGCAAGGGCACCCACGTCGGGCTGCTCTACCCCAATGGCGCGGCCTGGATCGTGGGGATGCTGGCCGCCGCGCGCATCGGCGCCGTCGTCATCCCGTTCTCGACCTTCGCCACCACCCCGGAGCTCACGACGCAACTGGTCGACAGCGACACCGAAATCCTGCTTGCCGCTGCATCGTTCCGTGCTCACGACTACCGACAGCGACTCGCAGGCATCACGGCTCCGCTACTAAGACATGTCCTGATCGACGCCGAGCCCGGCGATGTGGCCGAGTCGTGGCGGCTGGAAGCGTTGGAGCACGACGTCGACGATTCGGATCCGCTGGCCATCGTCTACACGTCGGGCTCGACGAGCGCGCCGAAGGGTGTGGTCCACACGCACTTCTCGTTGCTTGCCCACCAGCGGGTGCTCAATGAAATCCGCGGCCTGACAGCAGAGGACAAGTTGTTCTGCAACTCGCCGTTCTTCTGGATCGGCGGGATCGCGTTCGCGGTGCTGGCCACCCTGCTCGCCGGTGCGACACTGGTGTGCTCCAACGCGGTCGACGCAGGCGAGACGCTGGATCTGCTCGAGGCCGAAAAGCCAACGATGACCAATGGTTTCGTCGCGGGCATCGCGCACCTGGCCCGTCACCCCAGTCTGCCCAACCGCGACTTGTCCTCCATGCGACGCGGAAACCTGTACCCGATCATGGCGTCCGACGTCCGCCCCGCAGATCCCGAATTGCGCCACACCATGCTGGGCATGACCGAAGCGGGCAGCGTCATCACCATCAGTGAGGACGAATCCGACCAACCCGAACACCGGCGCGGCTCGTTCGGCAAACCTGCCCCCGGCTTCGAGACCAAGATCATCGACGGCGAGTTGTGGATTCGAGGACCGTACCTGATGCAGCGGTACTACAAACGCAGCCGCGAAGAATGCTTCGATGACGACGGCTGGTTCCATACCGGCGATCTCGTCCGAACGGATGCCGACGGTTTCGTGTACTTCCTCGGTCGACGCGGGGCGATGATCAAGACCGCAGGCGCCAACGTCGCACCCGCCGAAGTCGAGCGGGCGATCACCAAGGTGACCGGCGGCGCCGTCGCACATGTGCTGGGCCTTCCCGATTCCGAGCGCGGGCAGTTGGTCGCCGCCGTCGTCGAGGTGGAAGACGGCGTCGAGTTCGATGAACCCGCAGTGCGCAACCGACTGAAGGCCGAGCTGTCGTCCTACAAGATCCCGAAACGTATTGCCGCCGTGCCGCGGTCCGACATTCCAGTGCTCTCGAGCGGCAAGGTCGACCTCGTTGCGCTACAGAAGGTGTTCGATGCTTGACACCATCGACCAGTTGGTCAGAGTCCGCGCGGAACAGCACGGCGGCAAGCCGATGGTCATCGACACCGAGTCGCGGCTCAGTTACGCCGAGCTCGACGAAACCACCCGTGCGTTGGCCGCCGGATTCGTCGACGCCGGCGTCGGCAAGGGCACCCGGGTCGGGTTGATCATGCCCAACCGCGTCCAATGGGTGCAGATCGCGTTGGCGCTGACGCGCATCGGCGCGGTACTCGTCCCGTTGAGCACCCTGCTAAAGCCTCCGGAGCTGGTGGCCCAGTTGCGCGTTGCCTCCGTCCAGGCCCTGATCGCGGTCGACGAGTTTCGCGGCCATCGTTATCTTGATGACCTGGCCGGTGTGGTGGATACCCCAGAACTGCCTGCATTGCAGAGGATTTGGACTCCCGACGAGTTGACGTCCAGCGAGCGGGATATCGACGCCGTGACAGCGACCGTGACACCGAGCGACACGCTGGTGATCATGTTCACTTCGGGAAGCAGTGGGCCGCCGAAGGGCGTCATCCACTCGCATGGCAACGCGTTGGCCGCCGTGCGGTCCGGACTGACGGCGCGGTGCATCGACGCGGACACGCGGCTGTATCTGCCGATGCCGTTCTTCTGGGTCGGCGGTTTCGGCAGCGGGGTGCTGTCGGCACTGCAGGCGGGCGCGACGCTCGTCACCGAGGAGATCCCCAGACCCGAGACGACGCTGCGGCTGTTGGAACGTGAGCGCGTCACGCTGTTCCGCGGCTGGCCGGATCAGGCCGAGGCGCTGGCACGCCAATCTGCCTCTGTGGGAGCGGATTTGTCGGACTTGAGACCAGGCAGCCTCGAGGCGCTACTGCCGCCCGAGAAACGCGCAGCGCCCGGTGCCCGCGCGAAATTGTTCGGCATGACCGAGTCCTTTGGGCCCTACTGCGGCTATCCCGCCGACACGGACATGCCGCGGTCGGCATGGGGCAGCTGCGGCAAACCGTTCGACGGCATGCAGGTGCGTATCGTCGACCCGGACAACGGCCAGCCCGTTCCCACGGGCACGATCGGCATGATTCAGTTACGGGGACCGCATATGTTGCGCGGAATATGCCGTCGCAGCCGCGAAGAGTTGTTCACACCGGACGGCTACTACCCCACCGGGGACCTCGCGCATCTCGACGACGACGATTTCCTGTTCTACCACGGCCGATCCGACGACATGTTCAAGGTCAGCGGGGCCACCGTCTACCCGAGTGAGGTCGAGCAGGCGCTCCGGACCATCGACGGCGTGGAGAACGCTTTCGTCACCGACGTCTCCGGCGCCGTCGGCGCCGTGGTGATAGCTCAGCGCACCGTCGATCAGCTACGGTCCGAAGCGCGAAAGCGCTTGAGCTCCTTCAAGGTTCCGACATTGTGGTTGCTCGTCGGCGCTGACGACGACATCCCGCGCGGCACGACGGGCAAGGTCGAAATGCGGAGGCTGCGCGAGATGCTGGTCAGGACGGCCGATAACTGACCTCGGCAAGCAATCCGTCCGGACCCGTGCAATAGACGTGGGTGCCGCGCCCGTTGTCGATGATCTCGGAGACCTCAAGGCCTAACTGATGCGCCGTCGCATGGAAACGATGCACAGCCTCGACGTCGTCCACGAGAAATCCGAAATGAAAGCCGTCAGGGTATGCGTCTGTCTGCGACTTCTTTCGTTGCAACACCAGCACGAAACCGTCACCGTCCGAAAGGATTGCGATCGACGAGGACCGCCGGTTGGACTGAAGTTGAAATCCGAATGCGTCCTCGAAGAAGGCGCCCGTCCGTTGGACGTCGTTGACCTGGAGATCGAGATGGTTGAGTTTCACGGTGAGCCCTTCTGGGCGCGCAGAGGCGCCCTAGGCCGTGGGACCTCTCCGCCCCGGAACTGAAGCGGATGATCAAGGGCTTCCTATGTGGAAGTGACCGGGGCTCACCGAAACCGGTCTGCCGTTTTTCGGCGTGCGGAGCCTAACAGATCCGCGAGCCTGTTCCGACGGCTAGCGTGGCTATCGATGGAGTCGACGACGGTGGTGATCGCCGGAGGCGGCCCGGCAGGGATGATGGCGGGGCTGCTGCTGGCCCGCGCAGGGGTCGCGGTCACGGTGTTGGAGAAGCACGCCGATTTCCTCCGGGATTTCCGCGGGGACACCGTGCATGCATCGACCATGCGACTGCTGGACGAGCTCGGCCTTGGCGCGGAGTTTCGGAAACTACCCCAAAGCAGATTGACCGGTGTGTCCCTGCCGGGAACGGATTCGCAGCGCGTGCCTGTCAACATCTTCGAGGCGTTGCCGCCGCCGTACAACTACATCGCGATGGTGCCGCAGTGGGATCTGTTGAACTTGCTCGCAGAGGCGGCAGGCCGGGAGCCGACGTTCACGCTGCGCATGCAAACCGAGGCGACCGGCCTGGTCGTCACTGATGGCCGAGTGACCGGGGTGCGCTACCGCGGTCCTGACAGTGCCGGTGAGATCCACGCCGACCTGACGCTGGCTTGTGACGGTCGGGCCTCGGCGCTGCGCCGCGCCAGCGGATTGCCGGCCCGGGAATACCGGGTGCCGTTCGACGTGTGGTGGTTCCGTCTGCCTCGACGTCCGGACGAGGCCGGTGAACTCGCGGGCATCGCACCGGCATTCGGTCGCGGCGAGGTGCTGCTGGCGTTGACCCGCGAGAACTATTACCAGCTCGCCTACGCGATCCCCAAGGGATCCGACGCACAGCGCCGCGCCCAAGGCGTCGAAGCGTTTCGCGCCAGGATCGCCGGGTTGCGCCCGGACCTTGCCGATCGTGTCGAGACGATCACTTCCATGGCCGATGTGTTCGTTCTCGACGTCCGATTGGACCGGCTGCGGCGCTGGTACACCGACGGGCTGCTCTGCATCGGCGACGCCGCACACGCCATGTCCCCGGCCGGCGGGGTCGGGATCAACCTTGCCATCCAAGACGCCGTCGCCGCCGCGGGATTGCTCGCGGCGCCGCTGGCCGAAAACCGGCTGACCACCGCTGATCTGGCCCGCGTCCAACAGCGCCGGCAGCGACCGGCGATCATTCTGCAGACATTGCAGCGAACGATTCATCTCGGCTTCGGCCCACTGCTGTCGGGCCGAGTCACCGTACGCCCGCCGCGGGGCTTGCTGCGTCTGGCGTCGCATGCGCCGCAATGGCTGGTGCGGATACCGGCGCGCTTAATCGCCCTCGGCCCCCGCCCCGAGCATGCGCCCGCCTTTGCCCGACGCTGATTCGACGGGCGACTAGTCGACGACGCCGCGTTGGGTGAGGTGTTCGATCAACGGCTCAGCGCCTGCAGCGAGGTGCTCAGACATCGCAAGGCGCGCACGCTTTTCGTCGTGGGTTTCCAGCGCCGACAACAAACTGCGGTGATGCTCGGTCGACTGCTCCGGCCAGCCGGCAATGGTGGGAAACACCGATTCGGGTGCGTACCGCGTGATCTGGGACATCAGCTGAGCGAGCTTCGGCGAGTCAGCGGCGACGTTGATCGCCTTGTGGAACTCATGATTGAGCCGCACCGCACGCTCATCGTCGTCGCTGGCGTATGCATCCTCCAGCTCGGTCTGAATCTTCTCGAGTTCACGCAACTGTTGGTCGGTGATGTTGGCCGCCGCCCGCGCCGCGAGCTCACCGCCGATGTGCGCCTGCACGTTGGAGACGTCGGTGAGGTCGCGCGCGGTCACCGGCACCACCGCAAAACCGCGCCGCGGCTGCTGAACCAATAGCCCCTCGGCGGTGAGCACGAACAGCGCCTCCCGCACTGGAGTAACGCTGACGCCCAGTTCCACGGCCAACTGATCCAGCCGGATGTATTGGCCAGCAGCGTAGGTGCCGTCGAAGATGCGCTTGCGCACATACCTCGCGACGTCGTCTGCCAGCTGGGGCCGAAACGCGAATTCCGCTGCGGTCATGGTCAGATCCGATAATCGGCGAGCAGTCGCTTGCTGATGATGTTCTTCTGGATCTCGCTGGTGCCCTCACCGATCAACAGGAACGGGGCGTCGCGCATCAACCGCTCGATCTCGTATTCCTTGGAATAGCCGTAGCCGCCGTGGATGCGGAAGCTCTGCTGGGTTACTTCGGCGCAGAACTCACTCGCCAGGTACTTGGCCATGCCCGCGGCGACATCGTTGCGTTCACCGGAGTCCTTCAGCCGGGCCGCGTTGACCATCATCAGGTGGGCGGCCTCGATTTTCGTTGCCATCTCGGCCAATTGGAAGGCGATCGCCTGGTGGTCGGCGATCGGCTTGCCGAACGTTTGACGCTGCTGCGCATACCGCACGGCGAGTTCGAACGCGCGGATGCCGACACCGCATGCCCTGGCGGCCACGTTCACCCGCCCGACCTCGATGCCGTCCATCATCTGGAAGAAGCCCTGCCCCGGCGCCTCACCCAGGATGTCGTCGGCGCTTGCGGCGTAGCCGTCGAAGATCAGCTCTGTGGTGTCGATGCCCTTGTAGCCAAGCTTGTCGATCTTGCCGGGAATGGTCAGTCCTGGCGCGACTTCGCCGAAGCCGGTGGGCTTTTCGATCAGGAACGCGGTCAGGTTGCGGTGCGGCTTGTCGGCTCCCTCGTCGGTGCGCACGAGCGCCGCGACCAGAGTCGAGCTGCCGCCGTTGGTGAGCCACATCTTCTGGCCGTCGATGGTGTACGTGCCATCGGGGTTGCGTTTGGCCCTGGTACGGATCGCTGCGACGTCGGAGCCGAGTTCGGGCTCGGACATCGAGAACGCGCCGCGCGTCTCCCCCGTCGCCATTCGCGGCAGGTAATGCTGCTTCTGGCGATCGGTGC
>Ga0070667_100004730_pt1 | contig 11408 bp, 11 predicted proteins | sample KBSS33metaG_FD_64659 | JGI IMG/M metagenome (GOLD analysis project Ga0070667, IMG submission 64659) | Switchgrass rhizosphere microbial communities from Kellogg Biological Station, Michigan, USA - KBS S3-3 metaG | ecosystem: Host-associated > Plants > Roots > Rhizosphere > Soil ...
GATTGGTAAGACGCCGCTGCCACCGTATATCAAACGCGGGACAGCCGCCATCGACACCGACCGCGAACGTTACCAGACGGTCTTCGCGAAAAATCGAGGAGCCATTGCGGCGCCGACGGCCGGACTTCATTTCACGCCTAAGGTCTTGGCGACAATTAGAAATTTTGGCGTTATCGTCGCCGAGATAACGCTGCATGTGGGTTACGGCACATTCGAACCGGTCCGCGTCGACGATCTGGCCGACCACATCGTTTCGCCGGAAAGCTATGAGATCACTGAGGAGACGTCCGCGTTTCTCACTCATGCGAAAACAGACGGTCGTCGCATTGTAGCTGTCGGCACCACGACGACGAGGGCTTTGGAAACCACGATGGCTAAATTTGATCGCTTTATAGCGGGGAATCACCTCGCCGATCTCACGATCACGCCGGGATTTAAGTTCAAGGCGATCAATGCGTTGCTGACCAATTTTCATCTCCCTCAGAGTTCGCTGCTTGTTTTGACTTCAACTTTTGGTGGCCACGAACTTATAATGAGTGCGTATCGCCATGCAGTCGCCGCGAGATACCGTTTTTACAGTTATGGCGATTGCATGCTGATAGTTTGATCCTATGGCGGTTCTGGAAACATTGCGAAACTTCTTTGTCCCGGCATATCCTGCCGAGCCGGATGTGATACTCCCCGCGGCTCCGACCGAATATGAGATACATACGCTGACCCTTGATAATCTGTCCGAGGTCCTGCGGCTCAATATTCGCTGCTTTCGCAACGGTGATAACTATACAAAACACACTTTCGAGTATCTGCTGACGGAACCGAGAACTTTGAGTTACCGCGTGGTTACGCCGCTGAACGAATTGGTCGGCTTTGCGTTTGTAATGGTCAATGGTAACAATGCCGCACACCTGACGACGATCGGAGTCGCCCCCGAGCATCGACGCCGCAGAATAGCGGCTAGGTTGCTGGAGCACATCGAAACGTCGCTTCGCAAGCGGGAGATCGGTACCATATTGCTCGAGGTCCGCGTAAGTAATGCAACCGCTCAGGATCTTTACCGTCGATTCGGCTACACGGTCGTGCAGCGTATTGGCAAATATTACAACAACGGCGAAGATTGTTTCTTGATGATGAAATCGCTGTACTGAGAGCTTTGAAATTTACCCTTCCTAAGATTTATCCGATCACCGATGCCAGCATTTCCGGTATTTCTCATTCCGAACAAGCAGAAAAGCTCGTGGCCGGCGGTGCACGGATCATTCAGCTAAGGGAAAAATGCGCGAGCCCTCGCGAGTTTTATGAATCTGCAAAACAAGCTGTTGAAACCGCGCGAAAAAGCGGTATCCGCATTATCATTAATGACCGCGTCGATATCGCTTTGGCATTAAAAGCCGACGGCGTGCATCTTGGCCAGGACGACATGCCGCCTGAAAAGGCCCGCGAGATCCTTGGCGTCGATGCGATCATCGGCTTTTCGACGCACACCCAGGCGCAGGCTCGTGAGGCTTTGGACCTCCAGATCGATTACGTCGCTTTTGGCCCGATCTTCCACACGCGGACAAAAGAAAATCCTGACAATGTCGTTGGCCTCGACGAACTCCGAGATGTGCGTAATATCGTCGGCGACATGCCCCTTGTTGCGATCGGCGGCATCAACGCGGACAACTTGTCATCGGTGTTCGACGCGGGTGCCAATTCAGCCGCGATGATCGGTGCCATTGTCTCCGACCCCTCCAGGATCGAAGAGAGAATGCTGCAGTTGGCACGATGACCATTCCCGTGCGTTCATATTTATTTAACGCGTTTAAAAATTTACTTGCATTCAGTAGCTGCAATGTTCGATAATGGTTGTAGCGGTTTTGGACCGTCTCAGCGTATCCAGACGCGCCCCCTGCCTTGTCACACAACCTTCAGGAGTAATCCTAATCATGAGCTTGCTTGATGTAGCGCCCATTATTGAGCAGATGCTTCTCGTTTCCGAGAAGGTCAGCGATCTTAATTTCTCATGCGGTCAAAAGCCGCAGGTCGAGATAAACGGCGTGCTTTATCCTGCGTCGCCTATCGGCCTCGGTAAACTGTCAGCATTTCAGACAGAAATGATCGCAATGTCGCTAATACGCGACAACCCGGACGCTGCGGCCCAACTCGTAAAATATCGCACGGCCGATCTGAGCTATGGTTTGCCGGGAAAATGCCGATTTCGCGTAAACATATTTCAACAGCGCAATGCATTTTCGATCGTAATGCGGGTTATCCCTCACTCGGTTCCAACATTTGAAGACCTGCGCCTGCCACAGCAACTTGCGGATATTGCAGATATTCGCAACGGTGTGGTCTTGCTAACGGGCCCAACGGGTTCCGGGAAAAGCTCTACCCTGGCTGCTATCATCGACCGTATTAACGAGACAAAGGCGTATCATATAGTCACGATCGAAGACCCGATCGAATTTCTGCACAATCACAAAAAATCTACTATAAATCAGCGTGAGGTGGGTGCCGATACGAAAGATTTTGCCTCGGCCCTGCGTGCCGCCCTGCGGCAGGCGCCAAAAGTCATCCTCGTCGGCGAGATGCGCGACCTCGAAACCGCCGAGATCGCTCTCGAAGCGGCTGAAACTGGTCACCTTGTGTTGTCGACACTTCATACGATAGACGCTTCCAAAACGATCGACCGTATCGTCGGCCTTTATCCAAAGAATGAGGAGCGGATCATCCGCACTCGTCTTGCTCAGACGTTTCGCTACATAGTCTCGCAGCGATTGATCCCGACAGCCGACGGTAATGGCCGTATCGCAGCCGTCGAAATACTCAAATCAAACCCTCGAACCCGCGAGTACATTGAGAAAGGTGAGACCGAGGGTAAATCACTACTCGACGCCATCCGCGATGGTGAGATAGACGGCATGCAGGATTTCGACTCGGTCATCCGGGATATGATCGAAAAGAAGCTGGTCACAATGGAAGACGGTCTTTCGTTTGCAACCAACCAGAACAACCTGTTGCTGCAACTCAAGGGCCTCTCCTCAACAGAGGATTATGCGAATCCCCAGAAATCGAAAGCTATGCCGGAACCGATGGCCCCACCACCCCCACCGAGCGAAAGCGGAGATTCTGTTCTTAATATGATCGAATAGTTCGGTGTAAAACTATGATAGTTCGATGCGATAATTGCTCTGTTTCCTTACAGCTTGACGAATCTAAGATTCCCAACGGGAATTTTTCGGTTCGCTGCCCGAGATGTCAAAACTTGCTTCGCGTTCAAAAAGACGAGTCCGGTAAAGGACTCTCGACCGTCGAGCAACTGGCCGCCAATCAACCTGCGGCCCCGGCGGCTGAGGGTGCGGAGGGTTTTGCTGCCAAAGAAACGGATTTTCAGGTCAATAATGCTCTGAGAGCTTTAATGACCGCCCTTCAATCGGGTAAGGCGTCAGTAGCCGATGACGAATCGGACGAAAAGCCACGCCGCGTTCTTTTGTGTTTGGGCCAAAAAGCCGACGAAACGGCCAAACTACTGGCGAAATCCGGTTATAAAGTGTATGTGGCCCAAACACCCGCGCAGGCTAACGAACGCCTGCGTGACGGAAAGACCGAAATTCTTATCTTCTCACCGGATTTTGCCGCTGACATGGGCGGAGCGGCCGTGATACAGCAAAAGGTTAATGGGATGTACTCATCGGAACGCCGACGCCTCTTCCTTATTTCGCTGGAAGATGCCGGAACCACGATGAACGCCCACGAGGCTTTCCTGAGAAATCTGAATTTGATCGTAAACACCAGCGATCTCGCGCAACTGCCATTGATCCTCAATCGCTCAATAGGCGATTACAACGATCTCTACAGGCATTTCAACGTGGCTGCTGGGTTAGCTCCGATCTAATTATTGTTTCTTAATTCTTCCACAAAAGAGCAAGCTCGCAAACGAGCATCTCTATCTGCATCCGCGCCCCGGCAGGGCCGCCACCACCGATCGAGGTCTTAATTGCAAGATCGGTCTTTGCAAGTTTTTGGATCGCTCGTGTCAGGCTGCTCAGATCAGCGCGTCGGGCCGCCGCAAGGAATGGTTCCTGATCGCTGTACCGGAGCTTGACCGCGCCGGCAACTACACCACGCTCGGCACCGCGCGACATCATCTCCTTTGCCATCAAGAGACGCCGATAATTGTATGAGATCAAGCCGAGCAGAGCGAGCGGCTCGGCGCCGTCATCAAGGATTTTTTTTAGCGTGACAAGAGCTTGTGATCTGCGACCCGCTACGAGCTGATCGGTAAGGTCAAAGTTGCTGATCTCGCGCGAATGCGGCACAAGCGCGTCGATCAGTTCTAGCGTGATAGTCCTGCCAGGCATCGCCGCCGCCCCAAGTTTGTTGATCTCGTTCGTCAGACGACGGACGTCTGAACCAACTCGGGCTAGCAAATATCGCAGTGTCGTTTCATCGATCTCAGCCGCAGTTTCGGCGATCTCCTTCCTCGCCCATTCCGCCAGTTGACGATCGTCAAGTCGGGCAAATTCGACCGCGGTGGTTTTTTCGCGGAGAAACTTGCCCATTTTGCGGACACCGTTCAATTCGTCCGCTACAAAGATAACGACAGAATGCGGCGAGGGATTTTCGAGATACACCGATAGGATCGCTTCGTGATCCTCCGTGATCGTGTCGCGAAACCCGGTTGTCGAAATTCGTATATCCGTTATACGGATCACGCGACGCGACGCCATCATCGGCAATTGTTCGGCGGCGGCGAGAGCACGCTCAAGATTGTCCTCGGTATTGAGGCTAAAGCTGGTTTCGTTAAAATCGCGCAGGTCGCCGTCGGCAAACGAGAGGTCGGCGATGGTTTTTGCGGCAATATCGCGAAGGTGCGTTTCAGGGCCAAAAAGCACATAGACCGGCGCTATCTCACGTTTTCTTAACCGATTGCGTAGATCCTCCCGCGAAAAAACCATAGCTATTTCTTTTCTTCTTTGACGCCGATACCGTTGACGAAGGCCGATACCGCGGCCTCGGCAAATGCGCGCGCCATACGCTCCACAGCAGGATCTTCCTCATTAAAGAACGAGCGCGGATCAGAGGTGAATTCGAATGAATCGCGGAAGATAAAATTCTGATTGTCGTAGAGGATCTTATTCTCCTTCAGGTCTCGAATCGTCACCGCAGTTACGATCGTTACTTCGTAAACACGCGCACGGCCTTGGCTGTCGAGCAAAACACCCGTAAAGCTAAAGTCGCGTATCGTGCCATCGAGCACGGCATCGGCACCATAGCGAGAGCCCTGAACCTTGAGCCCGTTGCCGCGCTTTATGATCTCGCGGCTGACCGCCTCGGTAAAGCGGGACTCGACGCGGTAGCGCAGGCCCTTTGCCTCAAACTGGAACGCCGGGACGGCCACAGTTTTGATGTGGCTCGGCAAACCGGAATTAGTCACCGGCTTGTAGCAATCCGTAAAGCCTGAGATCAGCAGGACGGTAGACAGCAAGACTGATAGACGCAAATACTTCATTTGGGTGATCTCTCTTTTATTGCAGCAACGACCCTGATCGCGGCGACCGTTTCTTTTACATCATGCACGCGGACGATATTGGCCCCTTTTCTTAAAGCTAAAATAGCTGCCGCGAGACTTCCACCGAGTCGCTCGGCCGACGGAGCACCGCCAAGAACCTTGCCAATAAACGATTTTCTCGATGCACCGACGAGCATAGGATACTCTCTGAATTCGGTCTTAATCTTATCAAGTTTCGCCAGCAATTCTAAGTTCTGCTCTTGTGTCTTGCCAAAGCCGAGCCCGATGTCGAGAACGATCTGCTCGTCCTTGACGCAATGGTCATTGGCGACCGCGATCGCACGATGAAAGTCAGCCAAAACATCAACAACAATATCCTCAACCGGCGGTTGGACGTGCAGCGTTTCAATTGTTCCTCGCGAGTGCATCAGAACAAGTCCCGCGCCTGAGGCAGCAACAACGTCTGCGATCCGTTCATCAAACCGAAGGCCTGAGATATCATTGATAACTTCCGCCCCGGCATCGACGGCTCGCTTGGCAACCCCGGCTTTTGTCGTGTCGATCGATATCGGCATGTCGAATCGTTTTTGGATAGCCTCGATAACCGGAATCGTTCGCCGGATCTCCTCATCAATCGAAACGGGTGAACTGCCCGGACGAGTCGATTCCCCGCCGATGTCGATGATGTCTGCTCCCTCGGCAATAATTTTTTCGGCCTGACGCAGTGCATCATCGATGGAGAAATGCGCTCCGCCATCGGAAAAGCTGTCAGGCGTAACGTTCAATATCGCCATCACGAGCGGACGTTCGAGCGATAATCTACGGCGTGACGTTTTCCAAAACATAAGGCAATTAAACCGCGAAAAGAGCAAAAGAAGAAGGGATGAAGACCTTTCATCTTCATCCCTCATGCTTTATCCTTAATCCTTTCGTTACGCTGTCGCCGGATTGTTTCCGGTGATCGGCGGCAGGATCGGTTTCTTAAACGGATTCTTTGAGGTCTCTTCGGTTTCGGGCGAGCCGTCGTCTGTGGAAGGCGAATTATCACCGTCAAGCGGTAACCCCGCAACTACACGACGAATTTGCACAGCATCGAGCGTCTCAAACTCTAACAAAGCTTCGGCCAGTCTGATCAACGCCTCCTTGTTCTCTTTTATGATCGTTTCGGCACGTTTGTACTGCTCCGAAATAATCTTCTGAACTTCCTGGTCGATCTTGATCGCCGTACCCTCGGAATAATCGCGATGCTGAGAGATCTCGCGGCCGAGGAATATCTGCTCCTCCTTCTTGCCAAACGTCAGCGGCCCGAGCTCACTCATACCATATTCACAAACCATTGAGCGGGCGATCTCGGTCGCCTTTTCAATGTCGTTCGCAGCACCGGTGGTGATGCTGCCGATAAATATGTCCTCGGCTATGCGTCCGCCCATGGACATCGCGATGTTGCCCAACAAATATTCTTTGGTCGCACTCAGGCGGTCTTTTTCTGGAAGATACATCGTCACGCCTAGTGCCATGCCGCGCGGGATGATCGTAACCTTATGCACGGGATCGACACCGACGACCTTCAGACCGACCATAGTGTGGCCAGCTTCGTGGTATGCCGTAATGCGTTTTTCGTCATCCGAGATGACCATACTCTTACGCTCGGCCCCCATCATCACCTTGTCCTTAGCGATCTCAAAATCGTTCATGGAAACGACTTTCTTGTTGTAACGGGCAGCATTCAGAGCAGCCTCATTAACAATGTTCGCCAGATCCGCACCGGTGAATCCGGGTGTCCCGCGTGCGATCACGTTGACGTCGACGGCTTCGTCGAGCGGTATTTTGCGCGTATGAACTTTGAGGATACCCTCGCGACCGCGAACGTCTGGCCGTCCGACAACCACACGGCGGTCGAATCGTCCCGGACGGAGAAGCGCGGGATCCAGAACGTCGGGCCTGTTTGTCGAAGCGACCAGAATAACGCCGTCGTTCGACTCAAAACCATCCATCTCCACGAGCAATTGGTTAAGCGTCTGCTCGCGTTCGTCGTGTCCGCCGCCGAGGCCTGCTCCGCGGTGACGGCCGACAGCATCGATCTCATCAATAAAGATGATACACGGGGCATTTTTCTTACCCTGTTCAAACAGGTCACGCACACGTGACGCTCCAACGCCGACAAACATCTCGACAAAATCAGAGCCTGATATCGAGAAAAAAGGTACATTTGCCTCACCGGCAACTGCTTTGGCGAGCAAAGTCTTACCAGTTCCTGGAGGGCCCACCATCAGAACACCCTTGGGGATCTTGCCGCCTAGTTTTTGGAATTTTTGGGGGTCCTTTAAGAACTCTATGATCTCCTGGAGTTCCTCTTTGGCTTCATCGACGCCGGCGACATCCTTGAAAGTCACACGCTTTTGCTGATTATTCAGCAGTTTTGCCTTCGATTTGCCAAAGCTCAGGGCCTTGTTTCCGCCTGCCTGCATCTGCCTCAATGTAAAGGCCAAAAAGCCCATCAGCAGGATGAACGGCAGTGCATTGATCAGAACCAGCCAGCCGAGTCCGCTTGAGGGAGCCTCGAGCTTGATGACCGTGTCTGTATCTTTGGCAGCCGCAAATATCTGGTCCCTGGTAGCATCGCTGGTATCAAGCTTTGCCGTCAGCTTCTCATTATTCTGACTGGTCAGCTCGAGCGTATCCTGCTTGACGTTTATTTCCTTTATGTCCTTGTTCCTGATCCGCGTCATCGCGTCGTTGAAGGACAACTCTTTTGGCGGCTGCGTTTGCTTTGTCTGCAAATACCAGACGAAAACCAGCGCGCTCGAAATTATCATCAACCACAACAGAACTTGTTTTGCCTTAGAACTCAATTTATAGCCTCCGGAGCAACTCTCCTACAAGAGTTTCTCAATGGTGTTTTGATGAGCTTTGCCGCCTTCGCGTTGTGCAAATTACTGGCTTGTGCCCATCTAACACGCCAACCTTCGATTTTAGATGGCTGTGCGTCAATTTTCAACCTTATTTTCGTCATAAATCAGTTTGCCGTTCGACTTTATTACCTTTGCCCCACCCGGCAACTCAGCGGTTTTCCCGCTTTTCTCGCTAAATATCAAACGTTCGATAGCCCGTACATGTTTCAGTTCCAATCGCCTTGTTGTTCCACGATGCTGCTTCAGCCATGAACGGATCGTATCAAAAAGCTCGCGCTCCGCCAGCGTTTTGATCTCGCTGAGGATCAATTCGCTCGCGGGCACGGAATGGTTTCGCGCTGCTGCATGGTTTTGCATCAACTTCGCCGTATTCGCAAGCGTCTCGATTATCTTTGGGTTCATGTCTTCCAGCAAGGGCAGCAGTACCTTCCTGATTCGCACTCGTTTGAACGCCGTGTCCTCGTTCATAGTGTCGTAACGGTATTCCACACTCAGATCGCGGCAAAATGCCTCGGTGTCTATGCGTTTTGCCCAATGAAGAAGTGGGCGGACAAGAAGTAGGTGGGACGAGGCGAACGGTAGTACGGGAGTCTCGCCGTCTTCATTTCTCTCTATCTCCACCTCTAATGGCCGCATGGACTTCATGCCGCCCAATCCGTCAGGTCCGCTGCCACGAATTAGATTTAATAGGAAAGTCTCGGCCTGATCGTTGATCGTATGGCCGGTTAGGACCGCAAAGCCGTCCAGTTTTATTGCCGTCTGACGCAAAAACTCGTAGCGGGCGTCGCGAGCATTTTGCTCCAGGTTACCAGCTTTTGAGAGATCGCCCCGGCCGATCGCGAGCTCAATGCCCAGGCGGGTCGTAAGTTCACGTACAAACTCCTCGTCCTTTTCGCTCTCGGCTCCCCGCAAATTGTGGTTAAAATGCGCGGCCACGGCGCGAAGACCTAGCTTTTTCCGCTTCACCATATCATCAACGGCCAACAGCAAACTAACGGAGTCCGCACCGCCTGAAACCGCGATAACGACAGTATCGCCCGCAAACGGCAACTCGAGCCGGCGCCATTCAGCGATTAGATCTCGTACAAACTTGTGCACAAAAAGAGTTTAGCCACGAATAACATGAATTGCACGAATACAACCCTCTTCAAAATTCGTGACATTCGCGTTATTCGTGGCTAATTTCCTGATCCGGCTGGTACGCGACGCGTTTTTGAATCAGCATCGTTAATCGTGAGGTACAGATGAGCTTGCCTTTGTCGTTGGTGATGTCGATCTTCCATACACTCACTGTCCGGCCCGTGTGTAGCGGTTTTGCTTCAACCGTAATGACGCCTTTGCTCACAGCCCGCAAATGATTCGCGTTTATTTCGATGCCAACCGGAGTCACCTTTGTAAGGTCAGCACCGGCAACAACGCCGATAGATGCTGCGGTTTCACAAAGATATAGTGATATACCTCCGTTCATAATGCCGACATATTGGTGCACCTTTGGCGTGACCTCCATCGTCAGGACGACGCGGTCCGCGGTCGCAACCTCAACCTTTACGCCGAGGAACTGCAGCATCTCACTTTCGGCAACCTGGGCGATGAGGCTCGATTTATCCATTATTTTTCGAGGTAATCTTTGGCGGATGCGAGGGCCTCGGCAACGCGCTCCGGCGAGGTACCACCGGTCGCACTTTTGGCCTCAAGAGTCGCGTCAAGACTCAATGCGCCGGCAACATCCTCGCCGATCTCCGGTGAAAACGCCTGCAGTTGATCAAGCCGCAGTTCGTGGAGTTCTTTCCCCTCGCTGATCGCGTAGAGTACGGCATTGCCGACCGTCTCATGAGCAGTGCGAAACGGAATGCCCTTTTTTACGAGATAATCGGCAAGCTCGGTAGCGTTTAGATAGCCCTTTGTCGCGGCCGCAAACGTCGTTTCTTCGTTAACGGTGAGATTGTTTAGAACGATCGCTGCAGTGCGAAGCGATATGTTGACGGTATCGACGCAATCGAAAACGGCCTCCTTGTCCTCCTGCATATCTTTGTTATACGCGAGCGGCAGCCCTTTGAGCGTCGAGAGAAGCGACATTTGATGGCCGAAAACGCGTCCCGCCTTGCCGCGCAAAAGCTCAAGGGCGTCTGGATTTTTCTTCTGGGGCATCAGGCTCGATCCCGACGAGACTGCATCGCCAAGCATCACAAAGCCAAACTCTGTCGAGCAGTAAAGAATCAGGTCCTCGGCCATTCGCGACAAATGGACCATTATAAGCGAGCACGAGCCGGCAAATTCGACGGCAAAATCACGATCCGAAACGGCGTCGAGGCTATTCGCTGAAACACCGTCAAAACCAAGTTCCTTGGCGATGGCCTCCCGATCGATCGGAAATCCAGACCCGGCCAAGGCACCCGCGCCGAGCGGCATGATGTTTACCCGCTTTTTTGCGTCTGCGAGCCGATCGTGGTCACGCCTTAGCATTTCGAAATAAGCCAAACACCAATGCGCCCACATAATAGGCTGCGCCCGCTGCAAATGCGTGTAGCCGGGCAAAACGGCGTCCCGATGTCGTTCAGCTAGGGTAACCAACGCGAATTGCAGATCGTGGATATGCTTCGAGATCGCCTCGGTCTCGTAACGCACCCATAGTCGAAATGCGGTGGCGACCTGATCGTTGCGGCTGCGTCCGGTGTGCAATTTGCGTCCGGCGTCGCCGATCGCGGTGATCAATTTACCTTCGATAAATGAATGGACGTCCTCCGCATCCGAATCTTCGAAATACGCCTCGTCTGCCGCCTCTTCTTCAAGCAATTTAGTCAATCCACCGACGATGGCCGCGGTCTCTTCGACTGTTATGACCCCGATCTTTGCCAGGCCATTTGCATGGGCAATGCTCGCGCTTACGTCGGCGACAAACAGACGCCGGTCAAACCGGAACGAGTCATTAAACTCGGCAAAGGTTTCGTCTGGCTTTTCGGTAAACCGTCCACCCCAAAGTTGGCCTGATTTGGTCATTTATACTC
>Ga0070667_100004731_pt1 | contig 11406 bp, 7 predicted proteins | sample KBSS33metaG_FD_64659 | JGI IMG/M metagenome (GOLD analysis project Ga0070667, IMG submission 64659) | Switchgrass rhizosphere microbial communities from Kellogg Biological Station, Michigan, USA - KBS S3-3 metaG | ecosystem: Host-associated > Plants > Roots > Rhizosphere > Soil ...
AACAACGGGCTCGGCGCGCAGCCGGTGTCGATGGCCAACCTCGAGGCGGTCGCGGCGCTGTGCCGGCGCTTCGGCGTGCCCTTCTTCCTCGACGGCGCGCGCTTCGCCGAGAACGCCTGGCTGGTCCATTCGCGGGAACCCGGCTACGCCGACTGGACCCCGCGGCGGATCGCGACCCGGGCCTTCGGGCTCGCCGACGGTTGCGTGATCAGCCTCAAGAAGGACGGCCTGTCCGCGATCGGCGGCCTGATCGGACTGCGCGACGACGACCTGTTCGCCCGCTGCGAGGCCAACCTGATCGCGACCGAGGGCTTCTCCACCTACGGCGGGCTGGCCGGCCACGACCTGGAGCGGCTCGCCCAGGGCCTGCGCGAGGTGGTGGAGCCGGCGTATCTGGAGTCCCGCGCCGCCTCGACCGCCCAGCTGGCCCGCATGATCAACGAAGCCGGCGTCGACACCGTCCAGCCGGCCGGCATCCACGCCCTCTACCTCAACGCCGGCCGCCTGCTGCCCCACCTGTCCCCCGCGGAATTCCCCGGCCACTCCCTGGGTTGCGCGCTCTACCTCGAGGGCGGCATCCGCTGCGCGGAGCTGGGCTCGCTCTACCTGGGCACGCTCGACGACCAGTACCAATTGGTCACCCCAGCACCGTTCGAACTGGTCCGCTTGGCGATCCCCCGCCGCGTCTACACCGAGGAACACTTCGCCTACGTAGCCGCGACGCTGGCCACCATCGCCAAGGAGCCCGAGCGAGTCCGCGGCTACCGAATCGTCTCGACGCCCCCGCTGCTGCGCCACTTCAAGGTCCGCCTAGCACCCCTTCAGACCTGAAACCATCATTTCGTACGCCAGACACAAGTCCCCGGTGCAGCGCCTCGCGCCGTCGTTGGTCACCCTCCGCGCGCGGCCGCCGGGCTGTCCCGCGTGGAGGGTCGCGCCGGGGCTGGTCGCCCCCGCCGGTTCGGTCGCCCTTGGTCTTGGGCCGGGCCCGCCCGGCCGGCCGGGCGCGGGGCCGGTGTTGCAGTCAGCGGCCCTGGTACGCACGGGACTCGTCTTCGCTCGTACGGTAAAAGCGGCGGAAGAGAATCGCTCAGCGGAACCGGCGGAAGAGTCGCTCAGCGGAACCACCGTCAGCTATTAGACGCGAGCGGGTGACAGGCGGCCGAGGGCGTGCTGGACGAGGGCGATCAGCGCCAGCTTGCTGGAGTTGCGGTCGCGGGCGTCGCACCAGACCAGCGGCACCTCGGGGGTGAGCTCGAGCGCCGAGCGGATTTCGTCCTCGGTGTAGGCGCACTCGCCGAAGAAGCGGTTGACCGCGGCGACGAAGGGGACGCCGCGGCGCTCGAAGTAGTCGACGGCGGGGAAGCTGCTCTCCAGGCGGCGGGTGTCGACCAGGACGATCGCGCCGACGGCGCCCTGGGCCAGCTCGTCCCAGATGAACCAGAAGCGGTCCTGGCCGGGGGTGCCGAAGAGGTAGAGGACCACGTCGGGGCTGATCGTGATGCGGCCGAAGTCGAGGGCGACCGTGGTGTGCGTCTTGCTCTCGATGCCGGTGGTGTCGTCGACCCCGACGCTCGCCTCGGTCAGCACCTCCTCGGTGGTCAGTGGCGGGATCTCGCTGACCGAGCCGACCAGGGTGGTCTTGCCGGTGCCGAATCCGCCGGCCACGACGATCTTGACGGAGGTGCGTTCCACGTCCTGCTCTCCTACAGCCGTTCCAGCCCGGCGAGCACCGAGTCGAGGATGTGGCGATCGACGATCTTCTGCTGGGCCGGCGTGCCGACGCCCAGATAACCCTGCTCCACCAGCACGTCGACCATCACCTTGGCGATGGTGAGCGGCAGCTGGAGGTACGCGCCGATCTCGGCCACCGAGATCCAGTTGCCGCACCGCTCCACGATCCGCAGGTACTCCGGGTCGAGCAGCCGGGTGTCCACCGACAACGCCACCACCTGGGTGGCCAGGTCGAGGCGGCTGTCGCGGGGGCTGGTACGGCCGTTCACCAGGACGTACAGCGGCACGAACCGTCCGGCGGCCGACTCGTCCTCGCCGTCCCAGACGTCAAACGGCATAACCGTCCCCGGCGGAGCGGGCCGCGGTGCCCAGGTACTCCCCGATCCGGGTCACCAGCCGGCTGACCTCGTACGCCACCATGCCCATGTCGACATCCTGGTCGCACAGCACGGCGAGCCGCGCGTTCTGCCCGGCCGCCGCGATGAACAGCGTGTGGTCCAGGAATTCGATGATCACCTGCTGGACCGCGCCGCTGCCGAACCGGCGCCCGGTCCCGGCCGCGACGCTGTACATCGAGGAGGCGCCGGCGGCGAGGATCTCCGCGAGGTCCTGCGACATGGCCGTGGACTTCTGCACGATCAGCCCGTCCGTGGAGAGCACCACCACGGACGCCACGTGCGGGACCTCGACGAGGTCGTCCAGCATCCACGGCAGATCGTTCTGCGATGTCGAGATGGTCACGGGTTTCCGCCTTGCTCGCCGTCGGTCTGTTGTCCTTCGCGGCCGGCCGTCCGCCCCTCGTTCCGGCCCTGCTGGTAGCGCGCGAACCGGTTCCGTGCCTCGTCCGGGGACCGGGCCGGCAGGGCGGGGCCGGTGTCGGCGCCGTCCTCGCGCAGCTCGGGCACGAGGTGCTGCTGCGGCCGCCGATGCGGCAGGGGCGGCCGTTCCGGGCGCGGGGGTGTGGTCACGGCGCCGCCTGGAGTCTCGGGTGCGCGGTGGGGTTCGGGTTCGAGCAGGCCCACCGCCGACCGGCTCGCCGTCGGGACGATGCCGGGGACCACCGGCCGTTCGCTCTCCCGCCGGGGGTCGGCCTGCGGCGCCGTCCGGGCCGGCAGCGAGCCGGTCTCCGGCGACTCGGGCGCGGTCACCAGCAGCCGCTCCGGCAGCAGCACGATGGCCAGCAGCCCGCCGTACGCCGAGCGCCGCAGGCTGACCTGGAGGCCTTCCCGCTTGGCCAGCTCGGCGACCACGTACAGGCCGACCTGGGCGCCGTCCTTGAGCTCGGTCACGTCCGGCGTGGGCGCGGTCGCCAGCAGGGCGTTGGCGCTCTCCACGGCGTCGGCGCTCATCCCCACGCCGGCGTCCTCGATCTCGATGGCCACGCCGTGGTTCACCTGGTTCGCCGTCACCCAGACCGTGGACGAGGGCGGGGAGAACGCGAGGGCGTTGTCGAGCAGCTCGGCGGTCAGGTGGATGACCTCGGCCACCGCGTGCCCGGCCAGCGCCACGTCGGCCGCGCCGCGCAAAGTGATCCGCTGGTAGTTGCGGGCCTCGCCGAACGAGGCGAGCAGCACCCGGCGCAGCGAGACCGGGTTTTGGAAGCGCCGGCCGATCTGGCCGCCGGCCAGGATGACCAGGTTCTCCAGGAAGCGCCGGGTCTGGTTGAGCTGGTGGTGGATGTCGAAGAGCTCGACCAGCAGTTTCTCGTCGCCGATCCGGTTCTGCAGGTCCTCGACGACCTTGAGGCCGCGCTGCAGCGGGCGCTGCGGACGCCGGGCCACGCCCATCAGCATCGCCGTGCCGGCCGCGCGGGCCTTCGCCTCGTCGACCGCGGCGCCGGCCGCGACCTGCAGCGAGCGGTTGATCACCTCGGCCACCCGGCCGATCTCGTCGCCGCCGTAGTCGGGGGTGGCGAACTCGGTGGCCAGGTCGACCGGCTCGCGGTGGCGCAGCCGGTCCATGACCGCGGGCAGCCGCCGGTCGACCAGCTCGCCGGCGTCCGTGCCGAGCCGGGCGAGCCGCACCGAGAGGGCGCGGTCGACCAGGACCCGCGACTGGCGCACCGCCCACACGATCGCGCCGATCGCCACGGCCAGCGCCACGAGACTGCCCAGCAGCGCCGTGAGCAGCTGGTTGTTGCCGGTGCTCAGGGCCTTGGCGGAGACCCGGTCGGCCTGGGTGACGGTGAGGTTGACGAGGTCGGCGGAGACCGCGTCGGTCAGCGCCGTCCACTTGTCGCGCCCGGCCTCGATGCTGACCGGAACCGCCGAATGCCACGGGCCGGCCGCGATGACGGCGTTCTCCACCGTGACCAGTTGCCGCCAGGAGGCGCCCGCCTGCATCGTCTCGAACTGCCGGCGGGCCTGCGGTTCGAGGTGGGCGGCGGCGTCGCCGAGGGCGTAGCGGTACGCGCCGACGAGCCGCACGAAGTCGAGGTAGTTGGCCTGGTTCAGGGCCTGGGCGGCGAACGCGCCGTCCATCGTCGAGGCGGCGCGGGACATCAGGTCACTGGCCCGGAAGACCTCGGTGGCGGTGAGGCCGCCCTGGGTCGCGGTCACGTCGGGCACCACCCGCGCCTGGTTGTCGAACAGGTCGGTGGCCGCGTCCAGCACGGTGTTGTAGAACGCGTACGCCCGGGCCGCGGTCATCGACCGCGCGTCGACGGCGCTGCGCGTGTTCGGCAGTTGGTCGAGCGCCGTGGTCAGGGTGTGCCACCGGGACTTGATCGAGTCCGGGGCGAGGCCGAGCGCGTCGTCGGCCGCCACGCGCAGGTCGGCGACCTGCTTGTCGGTCTTGCCGCGCTGGTCGAGCAGCGCGCTCAGATCGCGGGAGGGCCGGGCCAGGTAGGCCACGCTGAGCCGCCGCTCCTGCTGGATCGAGGAGAGCGCGGCGACCGCGGGGATCGACACCTGGCGCACCGACTGGGCGACGGCGCGGTTGTAGAAGCCCTGGAAGACCAGGTAGCCCGAGGCGGTGAACCAGAGCACCAGGGCGACGACGCTGGGCACGAGGACCAGCCGGACGACCCGCCGCTTGATCGACTGGCGGCGGACCGGGGCCTTGGCCTCGGACGGAGTAATGGCGGACTCGGCCGGTGTCGGCGACAACGTCGATCCCAATCTGGACAGCGCTCGTCCCTGAGCGCGCACGAACACGGCCCCCGCCATCGATGTGGCTTGCACACCTTAGCGGCGCGTAGGCACCGAAACCAGATCCGTCCTTTCACGACGATGTGACCTCGATCATTGCCGATGTCCCGTGGTCGCGAGCGGTCCGTGAGACCATCACATCTGTGATCTTGCGCCGGATGCGCGCCGCGGCGGGCCTGCTGATCGCCGCTGCCGTGGTCGCGTGGTGTGCGGTGGCCCTTCTCGCCGGGCTGAGCACCTTCGGGCGGGCCGTTACCGAGGCCGGGGTGCGCTCCGCCGTGGCCAACGCGGACCCGGCCGACCGGTCGATCCTGGTGCGGGGCGCTCCGGGCGCCGACCCCGGTACCGTGCCGCGCTGGATGCGGCCGTTCGCCAGGCGCACGCGGGGATGGCGGTCGACGCCGCGGGCTACAGCAGCGGCTGGGCGTTCCAGCATCCCCCGGCCACCCGGATCAGCGGGTCGCCGGCGTACGCGTCGATCACCTTTCTGGAGAACCTGCCGGCGCACGCCCGCCTCACCGCGGGCCACTGGCCGGCCCCCGGCGCAACGCCGGTGCAGACCGCGCTGGGCGAGGCCGTCGCCACCACCCTGGGAGTGCGGCCGGGCGACCGGATCCCGGTGGTCGATCGGCTCGACGGCTCGGTGACCTCGCTGGCGGTCACGGGCATCTGGCAACCGCTGGACCCGGCGGACGCGTACTGGCGGCTGGCCCCGGACGTGTTCGCCGGGGTGGCGGCGCAGTCCGCCACGTACGGGCCGCTGGTGGTCGACCGCTCGGATTTCGCCCGGCGGTTCCCGGGCAGCGCCTCGGTGGCCTGGCTCGTCGAGCCCAAGCTGACCGACCTGAGCAGCGGTGGTCTGCGGCGGCTGGCCGCGGAGACCGTCGCCGCCGGAACCGGGCTGCCGCCGCCGTCCGGGCTGAGTCAGTCGGCGAGCTTGGCGACCGGCCTGCCCGGGCTGGCCGAGCGGGTGGCCCGGGCCGAGCTGGTCGGACGGTCCGCGCTGGTGACACCGATCCTCCTGGTGACGGTCCTGGGTGTGTACGTCCTGTTGCTGGTGGCATCGCTGCTGGCGGAGAACCGCCGGGGTGAGGTGGCGCTCCTGCGGGCCCGGGGTGCGGCCCGTGGCCGGCTGGCCGTGCTGGCGGCGCAGGAATCCGCGGTCGTGGTCCTTCCGGCCGTGCTGGCGGCGCCCGCGTCGGTCGGCCTGCTAGGGCTGGCCGATCACATCCCTCCGCTGTCGCGTCATGTCAGCCTCGACTGGCGACTGAACGGGACCGCGTGGCTGGTGGCGCTCGCCGCCGCGGCCGGGTGTGCCCTCGCCATCACCACGCCGGCTCTGCGGCGTGGCCGCACGTACAGCGCCGAGCTGGCCGAGCGCTCCCGGCCGCCCACCCGCACGCCGATCCAGCGGATGGGCCTCGACCTGGTGCTGGTCGCGCTCGCCGGGTTCGGCTGGCTTCAGCTGCGGCAGTACGCCTCTCCGCTGGGCGGCGCGCTGGACATCGATCCGGTGCTGGCGGCCGGGCCGACGCTCGGCGTGCTCACCGCGGCCGTGCTCAGCCTGCGCCTGGCGAGGCCGGCCGCGTACCTCCTCGGTCGGCTTTTCCGGCGGAGCGTGGGCCTGGCCGCGACCTTCGGCACCTGGCAGGCCGGCCGCCGCCCGCACGCCGGGCCGGTGGTGCTGGTCGCGCTGGCGGTGGCGGCCGGGACGGTGTCGTGGTGCATGGCCGGCACGGCCGAGCGATCCGTCGCCGACCAGGTCGACCTGAAGGCCGGCGCGGACCTGCGGCTCACCGAGGTCAGCGGTTCCGCACCGGCCGGCCGGGCCGGGCAACTCGCCGCACTGCCCGGGGTCAGCAAGGTGCTCGCGGCCTGGCGCTATCAGATCGCGCTCAGCGCGGACGGCGGCAGCGGCGACCTCGTTGCGGTGGACATGGCCGCCGCCGACTTCGGACTGATCCGGAAGGACGTGGCCGGGGGCGACCCGAAGGGACTCGCCACGCGGCTGGCCGCCGGCCGGGACCGGGCGGCGCAGGTCGTGCCGGTGGTGCTGACTCCCGCCGCGCTGCAGCGGCTCAATGTGCGCGTCGGGCAGTCCACCACGCTGACCCTCGCGGGTCTGCCGGTCCAGGCCATGGTCGTCGGCACCATGGCGGCGGTGCCCGGTACCGACGGCGGCCCGGCCGTGCTGGCCGACCTGCCGACGTTGAGCGCCCACGTCCAGGCCCGGGACAACGCCGCGCCCGCCCCACAGGAGTGGTGGCTGGAAACGACCGCCGAGGGGCACCGGGCCGCGGCGTCGGCCGCCGCGGCGCTGGGCGGCCTGCGGGTCACCGATCGGCTGGCGCTGCGCGCCGAGGCGGCGCGGGATCCCTTCGGCGTCGGGGCGCGGGCCGCGCTCTTCGGCGCCGCGGGCGGATGCCTGCTGCTTGCCGCCGTGGGTCTGGCGGTGGACACCTGGGCCACCACCCGCCGGCGGGCGGCCGAGCTCGCCGTCCTGCAGACCCTCGGCGCCGGGCCGGGGGTGCTCGCCCGATCGCTGCTCGTCGAGCAGACGCTCCTGGCGGGTGTCGGTGCGGTCGCCGGCCTCCTCAGCGGCGTGCTGGTCGCCACCGCGATGACACCGCTGGTCCTGCTCACCCCGGCGGCGACCCGTCCGGTGCCGGTGCCGATCCCCCAGATCGACTGGTGGCGGTCGTCCGGGACGGCCGTGCTGCTGCTCGCGATCGCGCTCGGGTTGAGCGTGGTGGCGGCCGCCTCCGCGCGCCGGGGAACGACTGCCGCGCGGATGCGTTGGGGGTCGGATCGATGAGCACGCTGCTGCGCCGGGCCCGGTCGACCGGCGGCCCGCTCGGGCTGCTCGGCCTGCTCGCGCTGGTCGCCGCCCTCCTGATCACCGGGTTGCCGCGGCTCGCGAACGGCTACATCGACCGCGGCCTGCACTTCGACCTCGGCCGGCTGCCCTCCGCCGAGCGGGATCTGACGTTCGTCTCGTGGCCGCATGCCTACCGGCCGGCGCCGACCGACCGGAAGCGTTTGCCCGCGCCACTGCCCGGCCTGGTCGACCAGGATTGGCTCACGGTCCGCGTCGGGCCGACGTCGGTACAGACCGCCGGCGACTTCGGCCGGTTCCCCGCGCAGTGCCCGCCGGTCCTGTCCGTCCGCTGGACCACCGGCGCCGACCGGGAGATCACCATGGTCTCCGGGCGCGCGCCGGCCTCCGCGAACGGCGTCGAGGCGATCGCCTCCCGGACCACGGCCGAGGCCACCGGCCTGACCGTCGGCTCGACGTTCCGGCTGAGCGGGTCGACCGCGGGCCTTTCCCCGGTGACGGTCCGCGTGGTGGGCATCTACGCCGAACGGGACCCGGCCGCCTCGATCTGGGATGGTCTTCCTCCGGTCCCGGTGCCGTGCCCGAAGGACCCTGCGAACGCCACCACCGTGAGCGCCGGGCTGCTGACCGATGTGGCGGGTCTGGACCGCGCGGCGGCCGGGACCGGGGAAGTCACCGGCGAGTGGCATTACCGGCTGGCCGAAGGACGGCTCAGCGTCGCGGCGTTGCCGCAGATCACCGCCGCGGTGGCCGCCGCGCGCCGGACCCCTCCGCTACGCGGGACGACGCTCGCCAGTTCACCGGAGACCACGCTCACCGCATACCAGCGGGAGCAGGAGGCCGTCGCGGCGCTGCTCGTGATCGTGCGGGCCGGCCTGCTGGCCACCCTGCTCGGTCTGATCGGGCTCGCGGCCGGGCTGGTCCGCCGGCGGCGGGCGGACGAGTTCGCGCTGATCCGGGCCCGAGGTGGGAGTGCGGTGACGGTCGGCGCCCGGGTGCTGGCCGAGAACGCACTGGTCGCCCCGGTCGCGGTGGCCGCCGGTGGGGTGCTCGGGCTGCTGCTGCCGGGCCGCTCCGACCCGTACGTGTGGTGGGGGCTGGCCGCGGTAGCCGTCGTCACCACCCTGACGGCCCCGGTGCGCGTGGGCCTCGCCTACCGCCGGGCGACGTTCACCACCAGGCGCCAGGACCTGGGCCAAGCCCGTATTGCCGGGCGGGTGCTCGTCTTCCAGGGGTTTCTCATCGTGCTGGCCGCGGTTGGCGTGCTGCTGCTGCGCCGGCGCGGGTTTGCCTCGACGGGCGGCGTCGACACGTACCTGGCGCTCGTGCCGGTCCTGCTCGCCGTCGCCGCCGCGATCGTCGCCCGTCATGCGGTGTCGTGGCCGCTGCGGTTCGCCGCGCGGCTGGCCGCTCGGACGCGCGGGGCGGTGTCGTTCCTCGGGCTGGCCGGTGTCGTCCGCCGGGCGACCGGGTTCGGCGCGTTCGCCGTACTCGTCGTCGCCATCTCGATCGGCGTTTTCACCGGTCAGCTCGCCAACACGGTGGAAAAGGCCCGGGATCGGGCGGCCGACGTACAGGTCAGCGGCGATGCCAAGATCTCTGGCGTCGGGTTCACCGAGGACACGGCGCGGCGGCTGGCCGCGGTGCCGGGCGTCACCGCGGTCGCGCCGCTCTATGCGGACACCGCCCTGGTGCATACCGGCAAGCCATCCCCCGCGCAGGTGCGGCTGGTCGCGCTGGACGGCCCGGCGGTCGCCAAGGTCTTGCGAGACAGTGGATCGAGTCTCCGGCTGGCCGCGGAGCTGACCCGGCCCGGCCCGGTGGCGGGACCGGTTCCCGCCGTCATCTCGCCCGACCTGGAATCGGAGCTCGGCGGCGGCGGGACGGTCGACGTGCACGGCGTGACGTACCGGTTCCGAGTGGCCGCGGTTGCCGCCGAAGCGCCCGGGTTGGAGGTCGGGGCGCGCACCTTCGTCGTGCTGCCCGAACAGGCGCTACCCATTCCCGCGTACGCGCCGATCCCGCCGAACAGGTTCCTCGTCGCCGGTGGCTCGCTGGACATCGCGGCACTTCGCGCGGCCGGTGACGCCGGCCAGCGGGACTACCTCACCCCGCCCGACGGCAAGCCGCTGGACGCGTGGGCGGTTCCGCACGCGACCGTCACGACCTGGTCCGAGCAGCGGGCCGGCTATGACCGCAGCGGCGTCAACCTGGTGCTCCGGTTCGCGCTGGCGGCGGGCGCCGCCGGGGCGGTCGTCCTGGCGCTGCTGACGGTCGGGTTCGTGGCATCGGTCGGCGCACCCGCCCGGCGCGAGTCGGTGGCCCGGTTGTGGACGCTGGGGCTGTCCGCCGGTCAGGGCCGCTGGCTGCTCCTCGGCGAGCTGGTGCCGCTGCTCGGCGTGGCGGCGGTGGCCGGCGGCGCGGTCGGGTTGGCGCTGCCCCCGCTGGTCGGGCCGGCGCTCGGCCTGTCCCGATTCACCGCCGGGATGAGCGCCCCCGCGCACGTCGACCCCCTTATGGTCGCGGTGGCGGCCGGCGCCGTCGTCGCGGCGATCGTCGTAGCTTTGATCATCGATTCGGCCACTGTCTCGAGGAGGTACCGGCGGTGACCCACAATCTGGCCGAACTGGAGTCGCGGGCCGCCCGGCGGGCCGCGGAACGAGCCGGTGGCATGGACCGGCTCGCCGGCCACATAGTCTGCGACGGGCTCGTCCGGATTTATCGGGCTAATGGCATCGAGGTGGTGGCCCTGCAAGGCCTCGACCTGGTCGTCGACCGTGGCGAGCTGATGGCGATCGTCGGCGCCTCCGGCTCCGGCAAGTCGACCGTGCTCAACATCCTGTCCGGCCTCGATACGCCGACCGCCGGCGTCGCCAAGGTGGCCGGCTACGACCTGCTGTCGTTGTCGGCGAAGGACCGCCTGAGATACCGCCGCAGCGTGGTCGGCTTCCTGTGGCAGCAGACCGAGCGGAACCTGCTGCCCTACCTGACCGCACGGGAAAACATCGAATTGCCCGTACGCCTCGCGCGCGGCGGCCGCCGTCGGGCGCGGGCCCGGGCGACCGAGCTTCTCGACCTGGTCGGCATCGCGGACCGCGCGGACCGCCGCCCCGACCGGATGAGCGGCGGCGAACAGCAGCGCTGCGCGATCGCGGTGGCGCTCGCGAACGACCCGCAGGTGCTCTTCGCCGACGAGCCGACCGGGGAACTGGACGAGCCCACCGCCGCCGACATCTTCGGCGCGCTGCGGACGATCAACGCGGAACTGGGGGTCACCGTGGTGGTGGTGACCCACGACCCGAACGTCGTGGCCGAGGTCCGGCGGGCGGTCGCGATCCGGGACGGGAAGATCGCATCGGAGGTACGGCGGGCGGACGACGGTGCGGCCGCCGAGGAATTCGCCGTACTGGATCGGGCCGGTCGGATGCAGCTGCCGGCGGCCTTCGTGGAAGCCCTCACCCTGCGCGACCGGGTCCGCCTCACACTGGCGTCCGACCACGTCGCGGTACGCCCCGGCGACCGGACGGAGGCCGAATGATCGTCGTCGACGGGGTCAGCCGGGAGTTCCCGGGCGGCGACGGTGTCGTGCACGCCGTCCAGGACGTGTCGTTCACCGTGGCCCGCGGCGAGTTCGTCGCCGTGCGGGGCCGATCCGGCGCCGGCAAGACGACCCTGCTCAACCTGATC
>Ga0070667_100004732_pt1 | contig 11406 bp, 10 predicted proteins | sample KBSS33metaG_FD_64659 | JGI IMG/M metagenome (GOLD analysis project Ga0070667, IMG submission 64659) | Switchgrass rhizosphere microbial communities from Kellogg Biological Station, Michigan, USA - KBS S3-3 metaG | ecosystem: Host-associated > Plants > Roots > Rhizosphere > Soil ...
CACGACCTGCGGCCGCAGCTCGTCGAACAGCTCGACCGCCGCGCGGCCGTTGCGCGCCTGCGCCACCACCTGCAGCTCGGGCCACAGGCGCGTCAGGTTGGCGGCCAGCTGCTCGCGCAGCAGCGGCTCGTCGTCGGCGATCAGCGCGGTCGGGGGGGCGCTCATGCGGTCTCGGGCAGCGTCAGCCGCACATCGGCGCGCGCACCGCGCGGTTGCTGCGCCGACAGCGCGACCTGCGCGTCCGGCCCGAAGCCGGCGAGCAAGCGCTCCTGCAGGTTGCGCAACCCGGTGCCGGTGCCGCCGCCTTCCGCGAGGCCGACGCCGGTGTCGGCGACCCACAGGTGCAGGCCGCGGCTGCCCTCGCGGCGCGCGCCGACCTCGATGCGGCCGCCGTCGCAGCCCGGGTCGATGCCATGGCGGATCGCGTTCTCGACCAGCGTCAGCAGGCCCATCTGCGGAAACGGCAGCGCGCGCAGCGCCGGCTCGATGTCGATCGCGTAGCTCAGCCGGTCCGGCATGCGCATCAGCATCAGCTCGAGGTAGGCGCGCACGAGTCGTTCCTCGTCGCCCAGCGTCGCGGCGCGCTGCTGCAGCTGCGGCATGGCCGCGCGCAGGTAGGCGATCAGGCTGCGGAACACGGGCACCGCGCGCGGCGAACCGCTTTCGACCAGCTGCTGCACGTTGGCCAGCGTGTTAAGCAGGAAGTGCGGCTCGATCTGCGCCGTCATCAGGTGCAGCCGCGCATCCGCGGCCTGGCGCTGCAGCGTCTCGCGTTCGAGCGCGAACTGCAGCGCCTGTGCGCGCGCCTGCGCGTCGCGCTCGCGGTACAGCGCGCCCAGGCCGAACAGCGAGCCGACGATGGCCGCACTGAAGGTCACGAGCACGTAGCCACGCACGTTGTGGGGCGAGCGGATGAACGCGGAAAAGTCGCCGTGCACCGAGAGCATCTGCACGATCAGCGGCGACAGCGCGGCGCCGAGCGCGATGGCGAGCACCTGCGCGACCCAGCGCGGCAGGAGCGTCTGCCGCCACGCCCCGGCGACCGTGAAACCGAACAGCAGCACCATGCCGACGAACAGCGTCTCGCCGAGCACCTCGACGAAGGGGTTGATGGTGATCGGGTTCAGCGCCAGCGCGGCGAGCACGGACAGCACGATGACGATCGCGAGCTGGCGCCGCGTCGGCACGATGCGGCTGCGGTCCCAGTGCGTGAGCGGGACGGGAGCAGGCGGCGCGGTGATCGTCATCACCCAAAGGTAAGCGCGGCGCCGGGGCGCGGTCAAGACCGCGGCGGGCCGCGAAGGGACGAAGCGCGGGAAACGGGCCCTGACCCGCGGTCAGTTGAGCGTCAGGCGGTCGAAGACCGATGAATGGCGGGCCGGTGCGTCGTCGCCCGTCGATTCGTCGTCGGCTTCGTCGAAGAACACATAGCCTCGCTTCTCGCGCTTCGCCCGGTACATCGCCGCGTCGGCGTTCCTCATCAGCGCGACCGAGCTGGTGCCGTCCGCGGGCGACATCGCGATGCCGATGCTGGCCCGAACGCTCAGGCCGATCCGGCCGATCGTCATCGGGCTGGCCACCGAATCGAACATCTGGCAGACCAGCCGGCTCAGCTGCGCGCGGTTCTGGACGCCGACGAGCAGGCACGCGAACTCGTCGCCGCCGATCCGGCTCACCAGGTCTTCTGCGCGGATCCCGCCGACCAGGCGCGCCGCGACGATCCGCAGCACCGCGTCGCCGGTGGCGTGACCGTGGGTGTCGTTGATCGCCTTGAAGCCGTCGAGGTCGAGAAACAGCAGTGCGACCGGTTGCTCGTGCTGTCGCACCCGCGCCAGCGCGTTGTCGACACGGGTGCGGAAGTATTCGGCGTTCGGCAGCAGGGTCAGGCCGTCGTGCAAGGCCTGGTGACGCGCCACGCGCTCGGCCACCTTGGTGCCGGCCAGCTCGGCGCGGACGCCGGCGAGCGCGCACTGCAGGTCGTCGACGGTGCGCTCGAGCAGCCGGCGGTGGCCGATCTCGGTCGTGATCGTCAGGTGCAGGTGCTCGAGCTCGGCCGCGCACTCGAGCACGACCACGCGCATCCGCGCCGCCGGATCGTCACCCTGGGCGACGCAGCGTGCGATGAAGTCGTCACCGGCGGCCGACGCGATGCGCCCGTGGATGGCATGGAACAGGGTGTCGATGTCGCCAAACGCGAGGTCGGACGCGGCCATCGAGGCGGATGCCTGCGGCGTCGCCGCGCCAACCACCGGCTCGGTGTTGCGTTCGTTGTGGGATGTGGTCATGCGTGGCCCTCGCTGGCCTTTTGGGGTCGAATGCGCCACGCCTGCACGTGCCGGATGGCCCGCGCGCGTGGCTCACCCAACGCCCCAGGTGCCTCTTCTACCCGCGCGCCCGCATCGCGTCTGTGCGCCAGCAGACGGAGCTCATGCGGGGGCTCCCACGGGAAACAGCGCGGCATAGCCGTGCCGGTCGGCCGCATAGCAGCCGCAAGCCGAGGCCTCCAGCCCCGCACGGTCGAGCACGGTGAGTTCGCCGCGCCGGTACTCGATCAGGCCCTGGCGCTGCAGCGCGCTCGCGGCCGCGGTCACGCCGACCCGGCGCACGCCCAGCATGTAGGCGAGGAATTCGTGCGTCACGTGGAACGCGTCGGCATGCGCCCGGTCCTGGCTCATCAGCAGCCAGCGCGCCAGGCGCGGGCCGATCTGGTGGAAGCGCAGGCACGCCGCCGACCCGGCGAGCTGGCCCATCAGCACGTACAGGTACTTGCCGAGGATGCGTTGCAGCGGCGGGCTGTGCGCGAGCTCGCTGCGAAAGTCCCTGACCCCGATGCGCCGGGCCCGCCCCGGGCCTTGCACCAGCGCGCGCAGCGGCGTCGTCGCGACGCCGAGCGCCAGCTGGGCGCCGAGCATGCCTTCGCGACCGACCATGCCGACCTCGAGCGCGGGGCTGCCCTCGATCAGTGCGACCAGCGAGATGAAGCCGTCGATGGGGAAATAGACATGGCGCGTCGCGCTGCCCGGATCGCACAGCACCTCGGCCAGCACGAGCTCGACCGGCTCGCAGACGGCGAGCAGGCGCGCACGGTCCCGGCGCGGGAGCATTTCGATCAGGTGATTCTCGACGGTGGCCAAGCCATGTCCCCGGTGGTTGCTGGCTCGCCGAACGGCGAACCCCACCGAGTCTGGGCGGTGCGCCGCGATCTGGCTGTCTGCCAGCGCACACAGCGGACCGCGTCACTTGGCGATCACTGCCGGCAGCAGCCGGTCGTATTCCTTCTTGACCACCGCATAGCACTCGCAGGTGCGCTGTTCCAGGCCCGCGCGATCGAGCACCGTGATGCGGCCGCGCGCGTAGCGGATCAGTCCGGCCGCCTGCAACTTGCCGGCGCCCTCGGTCACGCCCTCGCGGCGCACGCCCAGCATGTTGGCGATCAGTTCCTGCGTCATCACGAGTTCCTGGCTTTGCAGCCGGTCCAGGCTCAGCAGCAGCCAGCGGCACAGCTGCTGATCGAGCGAATGATGGCGGTTGCACACCGCCGTCTGCGCCATCTGCGTGATCAACGCCTGCGTGTAGCGCAACAGCAGGTGCAGCACCGGCGCGCGCTTGAATTCGTCGCGGATCATGGCCGCCGGAATCCGGTAGCCGCGGCCGGCGCTCTGCACGACCGCGCGGCTGGGCGTGGACTCGCCGCCCATGAAGATCGAGATGCCGACGACGCCCTCGTAGCCCACCACGGCAATCTCGGCCGCGGCGCCGTTCTCCATCACGTACAGCAGCGAGACGATCGCGGTGGTCGGAAAGTAGACGTGGCTCAGCGTGTCGCCGGGCTCGTACAGCACCTGGCCGAGCGGCATGTCCACGGCCTCCAGCCGCGGCAGCCAGCGCCGCCATTCTTCGTCGGGCAGCGCGGCGAGCAGCTGGTTCTTCCTGGGGTCGTTCGACGCGGCGATGCTGGTGCTCCGGTGGGCTTGAGACAGGGAAACTGGCTCAAGTGTAGGCAGCACACGGCGGCTCGTATGTTCGGTAGCGAACAAACTTGGTCTGACCCCGTAGGACAGGTGCTACACCCTCGGGCGGCGCACCGCGCGCCACGCCGAATAGGTGGCCAGCGCCGACAGCACGGCGCAGCCCGCGATCACCGGTGCGTAGCTGCCCTGCGCGTCGAACACGCGGCCGGCGATCCACGGCCCGGCGACATTGCCGAGCGCGGCGCCGGTGTAGAGCGTGCCGATGATCGACGACACCGCACGCGCCCCGTACAGGTCCATGCACAACGCCGGCATCAGCGACACGATGCCGCCGTAGCTCAGCCCCATCCAGAGCGCGAACAGCGCCAGCGCCGGGTAGCCGCCGGCGGCCCACCACAGCAGCATGGCCGCACCGAGCGAGGCCTCGGCCAGCACCAGGGTCAGCGGCCGGCCGACGCGGTCGGCGACGGCGCCGATCGCGAAGCGCCCGGTCAGGCTGCCGATGCCGATCAGGCCGACCAGGCCGACGGCGCGCGCGTCGGAAATGCCGAGGTCGCGCGCCGCTGCCGACAGGTGCGCGAACGGAATGAACATCGCCGGCGCACCGAGCACGCACATCGCATACAGCCAGGCGAACGAGCGCGTACGCAGCGCCTCGATCAGCGGCGTGCCCGCCACGCTGCCGTCGGCACGACGTTCAGCGGCCGGCGCGCGGCGCAGCGACAAGGTCGCCGCCAGTCCGACGACGAGCACGCCGGCGGCCAACGCCCACATCGCGCCGCGCCACTGCCAGCGCGCGATCGCCGCGGCCGCGAGCAGCGGCACGACGAAGGTGCCGGCGCCGATGCCGGCGCTGGCGATGCCGGCGGCCAGGCCGCGCCGGCGCGTGAACCAGGGCTGCACGCAGCCGATCGCCGGCGTGTAGACCAGCGCGATGCCCACGCCCAGCAGCACGCCGTAGGCCAGGGTCAGCTGCGTCATCGAGCTCGCCACGCTGCCCAGGCCGAGCGCGGCCGCGATGCACAGCATGCCGGCGCTGGTGACGCGGCGCGGGCCGAAGCGGTCCGCCAGCATGCCGCCGAAGGCGCCGAGCACGAAGTACAGCAGGCCGGACAGGCCGAACACCAGCGACACGTCGGCGCGGCTGGCCGCGAACGCCGCGGCGAACGATTCGAAGAACGCGGCGAACGAATAGGCGATCCCGAAGATGACCGCGAGCGCGACGAAACAGGCCCAGACGACGACCCAGCCGTAGCGGGGCTCGTCGGTGGGGGGCGACACCACTGCGCTCATCGCCGGGCGCCGCGCGGTTCGATTTGCATCGGTGGATGCTAGCGTCGCGGCGCCCGTCGCGCATCGGCCCGGGCCGACGCCGGCGGCGCGGTCGAGCCACGCACGATCAGCTGCGGCAGCAGCAGGCGCGTCACCGGTGCCTGGCCGGGCGTTCCGAGCAGGTCGAGCAGCATCTGGGCGGCTTGCCGGCCCATCTGCTCCACCGCGACGCGAACCGTGGTCAGCGGCGGGTCGATCAGGTCCACCAGCGGCATGTCGTTGTGCCCAACCACCGACACGTCGTCGGGCACGCGCAGGCGGCGTGCACGCAGCGCGTCCAGCACGCCCAGCGCGATCAGGTCGTTCGCCGCGAAGACCGCGCTCGACGTGAGCCCCTTGTCGAGCAGCTTGGTCGCCGCCGCGTGGCCGGCTTCGCGCGTGAACGCGCTGGCCTGCACGATCTGCGCCGCCACCTTGTTCTGGCGGCACAGCGCCGTGAAGGCCTGGCGCCGCACCCGTCCGGTCGACGAACCCGCCGGGCCGGCGACGTGGGCGACCCGCCGATGGCCGAGCGCCATCAGATGCTCGAGCACGAGGCGCACGCTTTCGTGGTCGTCGTTCACGACGCTGGCAAAGCGATGCTCGCCGAAGCCGCGGTTCACCAGCACGGCGGGCAACCGGTAGCGCTGCACGGCGTCGAGCAGAGAGTCGCCGATCTCGGCCGCCAGGACGAGCAGACCACTGACCTGGCGGTGCGCAAGGGCTGCGACCAGTTCGCCGCGATCGCCGGGCGCGTCGGTGGTGTGCGCCACGAGGCACATGAAGCCCTGGCGGCGCAGCTCGACCTCGATGCCGGTCACCAAGGGGCCGAACAGCGGGTTGCCGAGGTCGGGCACGATCACCCCGACCAGCTTCGATTGCTTGGTGCGCAGCGAGGCGGCGACGGCGTTCGGCAGGTAGCCGAGTTCGTCGGCCACCTGCACGATGCGCTGTCGCGTCGCTTCGGACACCTTGCCGCCAATACCACGCAGCGCGCGCGACACCGAAGCCGGATGCACACCGACCTGACGGGCGATGTCCGCGATCGTCACGGCGGCGCCGCGCCGCGCATCTCCGTCGGGACCGGGGTCGCGCAAACGATCGCCTGGTTGCAATGCGCCCATGGAGCGGGGTAAACCCTGGATGACTTATCGACCGCGCGATTATCAAATACGTCCCGAGGGCAATCGATTGCCCTTGCCCGATCGGCCGACACGCGGAAGGAACCCGATGGCGAAGAAGAAGCTGCGCGAGCCCCGGATCATCCGGCCCGACGACATCGACCCGCACCACGACTGGACGCGGCCGCTGCAGGCGCCCGGGCACATGCAGGTCGACTTCGAGGAGCGGGTCAACTTCCGCCGGCTGCACGACTACCGGCTCGCGCGCACGCGCGCCGCACTCGCCGGCTCGGGCCTGGGGGCGCTGCTGTGCTTCGACCAGCACAACATCCGCTACACGACGAGCACGGTGATCGGCGAGTGGGCGCGCGACAAGCTGACGCGCTACTCGCTGCTCACCGGCAACGGCGACCCCTACCTCTGGGACTTCGGCTCGGCCGCGAAGCACCACCGCCTGTACACGCCGTGGCTGTGCAAGGACCATTGCCGCGCCGGGCTGCTCGGCATGCGCGGCGCGGTCGGCGGCGACGGCAAGCTGTTCAAGAGCGCGGCGCGCGAGATCCAGGCGCTGCTGATCGAGGAAGGCGTGGCCGACATGCCGCTCGGCGTCGACATCGTCGAGGTGCCGATGATGCTGGAGCTGCAGAAGCTCGGCATCGACGTGCGCGACGCGCAGCAGACGATGCTGCAGGCGCGCGAGATCAAGAACATCGACGAGCTGATGCTGCTGAACATGGCCGCGGCGATGGTCGACGGCGTCTACTTCGACATCGCGCAGGCGCTCAGGCCCGGCGTCAAGGAGAGCGACATCGTCGCGCTGGCGACGATGCGGCTGTACAGCATGGGTTCGGACTGCGTCGAGGCGATCAACGCGATCTCAGGCGAGCGCTGCAACCCGCACCCGCACAACTTCACCGACCGCATCATCCGGCCCGGCGACCAGGCCTTCTTCGACGTCATCCACTCGTACATGGGCTACCGCACCTGCTACTACCGGACCTTCAGCGTCGGCCGGGCGACCGCGCCGCAACTCGACGCCTACCGCCGCGCGCGCGAATGGATGGACCGCGCGATCGAGCTGCTCAAGCCCGGCATCTCGTCGGACGTCGTCGCCGCGTCGTTCCCGACCTCGCAGGAGATCGGCATCGACACCGAGATGGACGCGTTCGGCCTGAACTTCTGCCACGGTCTCGGACTCGGCCTGCACGAGCGCCCGCTGATCTCGCGACTGAGTTCGATGACCGAACCGATCGAGCTGAAGGCCGGCATGGTGTTCGCGGTCGAGACCTACTGCCCGGCCAGCGACGGCGTCTCGGCGGCACGCATCGAGGAAGAGGTGATCCTGACGCCGAGCGGCCCGAAGGTCATCTCGTTGTACCCGGCGCAGGAGCTGCCGATCGCCAACCCTTACTGATCGAGAAGTCATGACCAATATTCCCGCGTCTGCAAAGCTCGGCTGGATCGGCATCGGCCGCATGGGTTACGCGATGGCCGAGCGCCTCGCCAAGGCCGGCGCCGATTTGACGGTCTGGAACCGCACGCGCGCCAAGGCCGAGCCGCTCGCGGCGCTCGGCGCGAAGGTCGCGACCCGGCTCGACGAACTCGCCGGCTGCGACATCGTCTTCGTGATGGTCTCGACCTGGGACGACGTGAAGGAGGTTGTCGCCGGGCCGCAGGGCCTGCTCAGCGGCGAGCGCTCGCCGGGTCTCGTCGTCGAGTGCTCGTCGATCTCGCTCGAGGGCTCGGCCGAGCTGCGCGCGCTGCTCGCGGCGCGCGGCGTGCAACTACTCGCCGCGCCGGTGTCGGGCAACGCGAAGGTGATCAAGGCCGGGCGGCTGTCGTTCGTCTGCTCGGGGCCGCGCCCGGCCTTCGACGCCGCGCTGCCGTGGCTGAAGGCGATCGCGCCGGCCGCGAGCTACGTCGGCGAGGGCGAGCTCGCGCGCATCGTCAAGATCTGCCACAACGTGTTCCTCGGCGTCGTGACCCAGTCGCTCGCCGAGATCACCGTGCTGGCACAGAAGGCCGGCGTGCCGCGCCACGCCTTCCTCGAGTTCATGAACCAGAGCGTGATGGGTTCGACCTTCTCACGCTACAAGTCGCCGGCCTTCGTGAACCTCGACTTCAAGGTCACGTTCACGCCGAAGTTGCTGCGCAAGGACCTCGACCTCGGCCTCGATGCGGCGCGCGCCTTCGAGGCGCCGATGCCGCTCGCGGCCATCACCCGCGACCTGGTGCAGACGCTGATCGGCCACGGCATGGACGAAGAGGACTTCGCCAAGCTGATCGTGCTGCAGGCGCGGGCCGCGGGCATCGAATTGGTGCCCGAAGGCGTGCCCGTCGACGACGGGCTGAGCTGAGGAGCCGACGATGAACAACGCAGCGGCACTATCCGGCCAGGTGGCGTGGGTCACCGGCGGCGGCAGCGGCATCGGCCTGGCCGGCGCCGTCGAGCTGGCGAAGGCCGGCTGCCGCGTCGTCGTCTCGGGGCGCGACGCGGCCAAGCTCGACGCCGCGATCATCGACGCGCATTCGCGCGGCGCGCCGCCGGGTTCGATCGAGTCCGCGTCGCTGGACGTGGCCGACGCCGACGCGGTCACCCGCGTTGCCGCGGCGATCGAGCAGCAGCACGGCCGCATCGACATCCTGGTCAACAGCGCCGGCGTCAACTACGCGAAACGCTACTGGGCCGACACCGACAGCGCGACCTTCGCCAAGGTCGTTTCGATCAACCTGAACGGCGCCGCGGCCTGCACGCTGGCGGTACTGCCGGGCATGCGCCGGCACCGCTGCGGCACGGTCGTCAACGTCGCCTCGTTCGCCGGCTGGTACCTCGGCCTGCTCACCGGCCCGGCCTACACCGCGAGCAAGGCGGCGATGATCGCGCTCAGCCATTCGTTCAACATCGAGGAGTGCGTCCACGGTTTGCGTGCGACCGCGTTGTGTCCGGGCGAGGCGGCCACGCCGATCCTGAAGAACCGACCGGTCGAGCCGAGCACCGCCGAGAAGGCGCGCATGCTGCAGGAAGACGACCTCGGCCGCACGATCCGCTTCATCGCCGAGATGCCGGCCCACGTGTGCATCAACGAACTCGTGATCACGCCGGTGTGGAACCGGCTGTACGTCGGCGGCGACGAGCTCAAGCGCAAGCCCGCGCCGTGATGCCACTGGCCCCACGAAGGAAACCGCCATGCACAGAGGAACCCTCAATCGCCGCGACGCGCTTGTGCTCACTGCCACCGCGCTGCTGGCAACGGAGCGCGCCTTCGCGCAGTCCGCGTGGCCGCGCGGCCAGCCGATCAGGGTGATCGTGCCGTTCACGGCCGGCAGTGGCACCGATGTCGTCGCGCGGCTGCTCGCCGAGAAACTCGGGCCGGCGCTGGGCACGTCGATCGTCGTCGACAACCGCGCCGGCGCCGGCGGCACGCTCGGCGCCGCGCTGGTCGCCAAGGCGGCACCCGACGGCTACACGCTGCTCGTGCATTCGGCCGGCCACCTCGTCAACCCCGCGATCTATCCGAACCTCGGCTACGACACGCTGAAGGACTTTGCCGGCATCACGCCGCTGGCCAGCCTGCCCAACGTGCTGGTGACCGCGCCGGGCCGCTTCAAGGACGTGCACGACCTGGTCGAGCAGGCGAAGGCCAAGCCCGGCACGCTGAACTACGGCTCGGCCGGCAACGGCTCGGCGACGCACATGAATGCCGAGGTCTTCCGCTACGCGGCCGGCATTCAGGCGCTGCACATCCCGTTCAAGGGCACGCCGGAGGCGCTGAGCGAGACGATGGCGGGCCGCATCGACTGGTTCTTCGCGCCGATGGTCTCGGCGCTCACGCTCGTGCAGGGCGGCAAGCTCAAGGCGCTCGCCGTCGGCACCGCCAAGCGCTCCGCGGCGCTGCCGCAGGTGCCGACGACCGTGGAAGCCGGCGTGCCCGGTTCCGAGTACCAATTCTGGGTCGGCTTGTTCGCGCCGGCGCAGACGCCGGCCGCGATCGTCGACCGGCTCCACGACGAAGTGTCCAGGCTCATGACCTCGGCCGACATCAAGGAGCGGCTCGACAAGCTCGGCGCCGAGCCGTTCCTGATGGCGCCGCCGGCCTTCGACAAGTTCCTGGCCGACGAAACGGCGAAGTCGCAGCAGATCGTTCGCGCGGCCGGCATCAAGCTGAACTGACGGCGCGCTCTTCTGCGTGCCCCCGCGCGAGCACCGGTCCGAGCGCCGCGCCGGTGTGGCTCGCCGCGTTCGCGACGAGTGCCTCCGGCGTGCTCTCGCCGACCACCGCGCCGCCCTTCACGCCGCCCTCGGGCCCGAGGTCGATGACCCAGTCGGCTTCGGCGATCACGTCCAGGTCGTGCTCGATCACGACCACGCTGTGGCCGCCGTCGACGAGGCGGTGCAGCACGCGGATCAGCCGTTCGACATCGGCCATGTGCAGGCCCACGGTCGGCTCGTCGAGCACGTACAGCGTGTGCGGCGCCTTGTTGCCGCGGCGCGTGACGTCGTCGCGCACCTTGCTCAGTTCGGTGACGAGCTTGATGCGCTGCGCCTCGCCGCCACTCAGGGTCGGCGAGGGCTGGCCGAGCGTCAGGTAGCCCAGGCCGACATCCTTCAGCAGCTGCAGCGGGTGCGAGATGTTCGGCATCGACGCGAAGAAACCGACCGCCTCGTCGACCTCCATCGTCAGCACGTCGCCGATGCTCTTGCCGCGCCAGCTCACCGCCAACGTCTCGGCGTTGAAGCGCGCGCCGTGGCACACGTCGCACGGCACCTTGACGTCGGGCAGGAAGCTCATCGCGATCGTCTTCATGCCCTGCCCTTCGCAACCGGCGCAGCGCCCCTCGCCGGTGTTGAAGGAAAAGCGGTTCGGCGCGTAGCCGCGCGCGCGCGCCTCGAGCGTGTCGGCGAACAGCTTGCGGATCGTGTCCCAGAAGCCGATGTAGGTCGCCGGGCACGAGCGCGGCGTCTTGCCGATCGGCGTCTGGTCGACCTCGAGCACGCGGTCGAT
>Ga0070667_100004736_pt1 | contig 11401 bp, 10 predicted proteins | sample KBSS33metaG_FD_64659 | JGI IMG/M metagenome (GOLD analysis project Ga0070667, IMG submission 64659) | Switchgrass rhizosphere microbial communities from Kellogg Biological Station, Michigan, USA - KBS S3-3 metaG | ecosystem: Host-associated > Plants > Roots > Rhizosphere > Soil ...
CAACACGACGATCCCGACCAAGAAGAGCCAGGTCTACTCGACCGCCGAGGACAACCAGCAGGCGGTGACGATCCGCGTGTTCCAGGGCGAGCGCGAGATGGCGCAGGACAACAAGCTGCTCGGTCAGTTCGACCTCGTCGGTATTCCGCCGGCGCGGCGCGGGGTGCCGCAGATCGAAGTGACCTTCGACATCGACGCCAACGGCATCGTCAACGTGTCGGCCAAGGACAAGGGCACCGGCAAGGAGCAGCAGATCCGCATCCAGGCCTCGGGCGGTCTCTCCGATTCGGACATCGATGCCATGGTCCGTGACGCCGAGAAGTTCGCTGAGGAGGACAAGAAGCGGCGCGAGGCTGCCGAGGCGCGCAACCAGGCCGACAGCCTAGTCCACGCGACCGAGCAGCAGATCGCCGAACACGGCGACAAGATCGACGCCGGCCTCAAGTCCGAAGTCGAGGCCGCGATTGCCGCGACCAAGACGGCCCTGGAAGGCGGCGACGCTGCCGACATCAACGCCAAGGCGCAGGAACTGACGCAAGTGGCGATGAAGATGGGCCAGGCGATCTACGAGAAGGAGCAGGCCTCTGCCGCTTCTCCGGAAGCCGCGCCTGCCGGCGACGATGACGTCGTTGACGCCGAGTTTTCGGAAGTCGACGAGAACAAGGGCTGAGCCAGCCGAGGAAGACGAACCATGATCGTCATTCCCGCGAAAGCGGGAACCCATCTCCGGTCTTCGGGTCTGCCGCAGTGGCAGGAGATGGGCCCCCGCCTTTGCGGGGGTGACAATGGTTCGGTCCTGGACTTGGGCCTTACACGGCCCCTGCGGGTGTTGGGGACGCAGTTTTGACCACCGAAATCGATTTTTACGAACTGCTCGAAGTCGAGCGCACGGCGGACGACAAGACGATCAAGTCGTCTTACCGCAAGCTCGCCATGAAGTATCACCCGGACAAGAACCCGGGCTGTCACGAGTCCGAGGCAAGGTTCAAGGCGATCAGCGTCGCTTACGACTGCCTCAAGGACCCGCAGAAGCGCGCCGCCTACGATCGCTATGGCCACGCCGCCTTCCAGCAGGGTGGCGCCGGTGGCGGGGCAGGTGACTTCGGCGATATCGGCGACATCTTCGAATCGATCTTCGGCAGCGCTTTCGGCGGCGGGCGGCAGCAACAGCGCCGCGGCGCCGACTTGCGCTACGACATGGAAGTCAGCCTCGACGAGGCGTTCCACGGCAAGAAGACCGAGATCACCATCGACGTCTCGCAAACCTGCGAGCCGTGCCACGGCTCGGGCGCCGAGCCCGGCACCGGTAAGCGCGGCTGCGCCATGTGCGGCGGCCACGGCAAAGTTCGTGCGCAGCAGGGCTTCTTCGTGGTCGAACGGACCTGCCCGACGTGCCACGGCCGGGGCGAGGTGATCGAGAAGCCATGCCGTGCCTGCGGCGGCGAAGGCCGCGTCGATAAGCCGCAGACGCTCGAGGTGGAAATCCCGCCCGGCGTCGATTCAGGCACCCGCATCCGCCTCTCTGGCAAGGGCGAGGCCGGGCCGTTCGGCGCGCCTCCGGGCGACCTCTATATCTTCCTGCACGTCAAGCGGCACCGCGTGTTCGAGCGCGATGGCACCACGCTGCTGACGCGCGTACCGATCACTTTCACGACCGCGGCGCTCGGCGGCGAGATCCGCATCCCTGGCGTTGACGGCGAGGCGATCGCGGTCGATATTCCGGCCGGGATCCAGTCGGGCAAGCAACTGCGCAAGCGCGGTGCCGGCATGCCGGTGCTCCAAGGGCGCGGTCGTGGCGACCTCGTGGTCGAGATCGCCGTCGAGACCCCCACCAAGCTTTCCGCTCGGCAGAAGGAACTGCTGCGCGAGTTGCAGGCGACCGAAACCGGCGACGAATGCCCGCAGTCCAAGGGCTTCTTCGATCGGATCAAGGAAGCCTGGAGCGACCTGACAGAATAGCGTCATCGTCGCGATTGGTCAGATTCCCACTACCTCCCGACGCAGCCGCGCCACCAACCCTGGGTCTGTCGTCACCCGCGCTTCCTCTTCATCGAGGATCGCCAGGAACGCCGCGCGTTTGAACCGCAGCAGCGCGTCTGGCGTCAGCGCCTGATCGACTGGCAGGGTGGAGCCAATCAGGTCGATCACGCGCTCGGCGCCGTGGAGGCGGCCCCACAGGTAGTCGTTCTCGCGGTAAGCGCGGCTGAAGAAAGCGCCGAAGTTGAAGAACTCAGTGCCGCGCAAGGTGGCCTCGGTGCCGCCGCTGCGGATGGCGCCGCAATCCTCCGGGCTGATGCGGTCGACCAATATCGGATCAAACTCCGTCATGCCCTCGCCGCGCAGCAAGGGCAGGGTGACAGTGTCATAGAGCGGGAAGCCGAGGTAGGCGAACAGGACGCGGCGGCGCAGCGCCTGGGGCATGCCTTCCATCGCTTCGGCCAGCAGTTCGTCGACCATTGCGTCGGTCTCGACCAGCCGACGATGCTGCGCAGCATGGTCGAGCAACGCGCCCGGGTTCTCGAAAACCCTTGCGGCGATCTGCGCAAAATCGGGTCCGAGCGCTACCAGCGGCTCGCGGTCCTGGTAGAGCGACAGTGCCGCGTAGATCGCACTGCGCGCCTCGTCGCGGTCGGCCTCGGTAACGCCCTCGTCCTCCTCGCGCTCCTGCGTCACACGCCGCGCGAGCAGGCGCAGGCGGCGGATGCGAAAGGCGATGTCGTGAAGGCGGAAGAAGGCGACCATCGTCGGGGACCGCGCGTCGCGCAGCGCCTTGCGGCTATCCATGTCGCCGGTCGCAAGATGGGCGAGCAGGCGATCGCGGATCGGTCCGTCCGAATGAAGGCCCGACTCGGGCGCGGCCTCGAACGCCAATCGCGCCAGCGTCGCGACGATGCCGGCGAACTTGACCTGCGCGTATCCGTGATAGGCGAAGCCGGCCTGCTCGAACGCCGCCTGCTGCGCCCGCGCCCGCCAGTTGGCGAGGCGCTTGGGGGTCGGCCGGTCGATGAAGAAGGTGTTGCCGAACAGCTTCTCGACCGTCTCCTCGATCTCGGGGCGCAATGCCTCGATGATCGTGCGCAGGCCCGCCATCTCGCGCGACTGGCGCTCGATCGCCTCCAGGTTGTCGCGGATCGGCTGCTCGCGCGGAATCGCCGAGAGCGAGCCGAAGATGACCGGGAAGAAGCCCGGCACCTTGGTATCGCGCCGCATGGCCGGGCCGAGCCGGTCGGGAGTGGGATCGATGTAGACGATGCGCCGGTCCACCTCACGTGTCGCCGGCCGGTCGCGCAGCACCGCCATCGCATCGGCGAACGGCGCGTTGACCAGCACCGAACCGTCGATCAGCGCCACGCTGTCGATCTCCTTGCGGCGCACGTGCTCGGGCATCGTGCGCCGCAGGAAGTCCATGCGCGTCGGCCAATCGAGCCCGAGCTCCGCCACCAGCCGGTCGATCTCGTCGATCTGCAGCGGGGGAAAGGCGCCGGGGAAACTGGCCGAGGCGCGCGCCGCGAACACCAGCTCGGGGATCGCGGCAAAGAGCGCGTCACTGCCGGCGGCGGCGTGGAAGCCGAAGGTCAGGCGATGCTCGCTTTCCAGCACCAGTTCGGGCGAATGCAGCCGCAGCGTCTCAAGATGGCCCTTGAAGTCGGTGGCGGTGACGAACAGGTCGATGGGATGACCGTGAGGCAGCAGCGGTGCGCCAGCCGGAGCCTTCGCCATCGCCGTCAGTGCCCGCGCCAGCAGCCGCGAAAAGCCGATGCCACTGAACGGCGGCTCGAACCAGCGCGAGCGGATCAGCCGCGAGAGCTTCTCGCGGACCTCCGCGCGCGTTTCAGGAGCGACGCTGGCGCTCACCGCATTGCCCGGCCGGTGCAGAAGATAGCTGACCAGCGGCGTCGCCCAGAACTTGGCCGCCCCCGACCACGGCCGAGCCTCGGGATCGAGCAACACGTCGACGTCGGCGGTCTCAAGCCACAGGTCGGTGAGCGGTTCGAGCGACTGGCCTGAATGAATCGCCTGGGCCAGGAACACGCTGTTGATCCCGCCCGCGCTGGCGCCGGCGACAATGTCGGTCAGCACCCGCAGGCGCAGCCCCGCCTGGCGCTCGATTGTGCGCAGCAAATCCAGGTAGACCGCAGCGCTGCCCGACGGTGCCTCCTGGTCCGACCACGAGGCTCGGCTGGCCTGCAGCGCTTTCCACAGCTCCTTCGTGACGCCGTGCATGTAGACGGCCAGGCTGATGCCGCCGTAGCACACGAGCCCGATCCGCAGTTCCTTCTGCCGCATGCCACGATGCTTGGACCGGTGCCGCGCGAAAGGCAATTGCGTTCTCGATGTGTTCCGATTAGACCGGCCCCATGGCGAAGCTCAAACGACGATACGTGTGCCAGGCTTGCGGCGGGGTCTCCAGCCGCTGGCAGGGGCAGTGCGTCGATTGCAGCGAGTGGAACACGCTTGCTGAGGAAGCGCCGCAGACGGTGTTCTCCTCCAAGCACGATTTGTCCTCGGGCGGGCGGCCGATCCTGTTCACGCCGCTCGATGCGCCGGGCGAGACGCCCAGGAGACGGACCAGCGGCATCGCCGAGTTCGACCGCGCGCTCGGTGGCGGATTGGTGCCGGGGTCGGCGATCCTGATGGGCGGCGATCCGGGCATCGGCAAGTCGACGCTGTTGCTCCAGGTCTCCGCCCATATGGCGAAAGCCGGCGGGCTCGCTGTTTACGTCAGCGGCGAGGAGGCGGCCGGTCAAGTGCGGCTGCGGGCCGAGCGGCTTGGGCTCTCGCAAGCGCCGATCCAGCTCGCCGCGGCCACCTCGGTGCGTGATATCCTGACCACGCTGGGCATGATGGAGCCGCCCTCACTGCTGGTGATCGATTCGATCCAGACCATGCATTCCGATCAGATCGAAGGAGCGCCCGGCACTGTCAGTCAGGTGCGAGGCTGTGCGTTCGAGCTGATCCGCTACGCCAAGGAAAACGGCGTTACCCTGATCCTCGTGGGCCACGTCACCAAAGACGGCTCGATCGCGGGGCCGCGCGTGCTCGAGCACATGGTCGACGTGGTGATGAGCTTCGAAGGCGAGCGCAGCCACCAATACCGCATCCTGCGCAGCATCAAGAACCGCTTCGGCCCAGTCGACGAGATCGGTGTCTTCGCGATGGAGGGCGACGGGCTGAGCGAAGTCGGCAACCCTTCGATGCTGTTCCTTTCGGGGCGCGAGGAGCCGATGGCGGGCAGCGCGGTGTTCCCGGCGATGGAGGGCACACGTCCGGTGCTGGTCGAGATCCAGGCATTGATCGTGCGGTTGCAGAGCGGGGCTACTCCGCGGCGCGCGGTGGTCGGCTGGGATTCGGGCCGCATGGCGATGCTGCTCGCCGTGCTGGAAGCGCGTTGCGGCCTGAGCTTCTCGAGCGCCGAGGTCTATCTCAACGTCGCGGGTGGCTACCGCCTTTCCGATCCGGCTGCCGATCTAGCGGTGGCGGCCGCGCTGGTCTCGGCGCTGGGTGACAAGCCGCTGGCGATCGATGCGGTGTGGTTCGGCGAAGTCTCGCTGGCGGGCGAGATCCGACCGGTCGCGCATTCGCCGATCCGCCAGCGCGAATCGGCGAAGTTGGGGTTCGGTCGTGGCTTTGGCCCCGCGAATGGTCCGACCCCGGAAAAAGGCATGGCATTCACAGGCCTGGCGATGCTGCCCAACCTCGTTGACCGCATCCTGTCGGCGGCTTAGTTTCGTATGCCTATGACAGGCTTCGACATCGCCGTCCTTCTCATCGTCGGCCTGGGAGCCATCACCGGTTTCATTCGCGGCTTCGTGCAGGAAATTCTGGCCCTAGCCGCCTGGGCCTTCGCAATCTTCGCGATCCGGCTGCTGCACGCCCCGCTGACGACCATGATCGAGCCCACCCTCGGCGGCGGTTCGGCTGCGGCAGTGCTGGCATTCGCGCTGCTGCTGCTGGTGCCGTTCTTCGTCGTCAAGCTCGTGGCGAAGTGGGCCGGCAGCAAAAGCCGTGCCTCGGTCCTCGGCCCGATCGACCGCGTGCTCGGCCTGGGCTTCGGTGGAGTAAAGGGCATCGTCATCATTGTCTTCGGCTTTTCGGTGATGGTGCTGGGGTACGACACCATCTGGGGCGTCGAAGGCAGGCCGGAGTGGCTTACCACCTCGCGCACCTATCCATTCGTCAATGCCAGCAGCGAGGCGCTGGTGCAGATTCTAGCCGAGCGCCGGCGGGAGGCTGCCGTTGTCCGAGCGCGCGAGGAACGCGCCAAACACTCTGCCAGCGAGAGCGCGCAGTAGACCATGGCGACGGCCGTCCTCTACACCCCCGACGTCCTTGGTCTGGCTATCGAATTGGCGCGATACCCTTTGAGTGAAGCGCAGCCGTTGCGCGGCGAGGCGCGGTCGACCAGTTGCGGCAGCACAATTATGCTGGGGCTCGCGCTCGACGATAGTGGGCGCATCACCCAGGTCGGCGTGCGCAGCCAGGCCTGCGCCATCGGCCAGGCGGCGGCAGCGATTTTCGCGGGCGCTGCCGCGGGCGGCTTGCCGCGAGATGTGCGAGAGGCCCACCGCGATGTGGCAGCCTGGCTTGCGGGCGAGGGGGACTTGCCCGACTGGCCCAGGCTCGCAACGATCGCTGCGGCGCGCGACTATCCGGCGCGGCATGGTGCGGTCATGTTGCCGTGGAACGCTGCGGTGGACGCGCTTTCCTCGGCGGCGTCACAAGGCTAGGGCACGCGCAACAAGATCAGGGGAGAGAGCAGGGATGGCCGAGGATGCGCAGCGCGGGGCAGAACCCAGTGCATCGGACATCAAGCTGGTGATCGCCGCATCGTCTATGGGTACGGTCTTCGAGTGGTACGACTTCTTCATCTACGGTACGTTGGCCGCGATCATCGGCAAGACCTTCTTCCCCTCGGGTAACGCCACGCTCGAGACGCTGCTGGTCTGGGCTGGCTTTGCAGTCGGCTTCGGCTTCCGGCCGCTCGGCGCGATCCTGTTCGGTTTCCTGGGCGATCGATTGGGGCGCAAGTACACGTTCCTCGTTACCGTCACGCTGATGGGCATCGCCACCGCCGGTGTCGGCCTGATCCCTTCGGCCAAAACGATCGGATTGGCTGCACCCGCCATCATCATGCTGCTGCGCGTCTTGCAGGGCTTGGCGCTCGGCGGCGAATATGGCGGCGCGGCGATCTACGTCTCGGAACATGCTCCCGCCCATCGGCGCGGCTACTACACCGGCTATATCCAAGCGAGCGTGGTCGGCGGCTTCGTGCTCAGCCTGATCGTGGTGCTGAGTTGCAAGGGCCTAATGCCGGCCGAGACGTGGAACGCCTGGGGCTGGCGCGTGCCTTTCATCCTTTCGATCGCGTTGCTGGCCGTCTCGCTGTGGATGCGCCTCAAGCTCTCCGAGAGCCCGGTGTTCCGCGCCATGCAGGAAGCGGGAGAGGTCGCCGGCAATCCCTTCATCGAGAGCTTCACTTATCCCGGCAACAAGAAGCGCATCTTTATCGCCCTGTTCGGCATCGCCGCCGGGCTGACGGTGATCTGGTACACCGCGATGTTCTCGGCGCTCAGTTTCCTCAAGAGCGCGATGCGGCTGGAGGATACATGGGCCGAGGTGATCGTCGGCATCTCCGCCGCACTGGGCATGTGCTTCTTCGTCATCTTCGGCAGCCTGTCGGACCGGATCGGCCGCAAGAAACCGATCGTCGTCGGCTACTTCCTGACACTGGTGCTGCTGTTTCCGGTGTTCTGGACGGTCGGCGCCTATGCCAATCCGCAGCTCGCCCAAGCCAACGAGCGCATCCCGGTCTATGTCGTCGGGCCGGACTGTGCCTACGATCCTTTCGCCAATGACCAGGCGACGAACTGCGGCAAGCTGCTGAGCGATCTGTCCGCGGTAGGCGTGACATACCGATTGTCGCAGGCGCCCGAACTCGTGCTGCAGGTGGGCGGTCGGGCGTTGCCGCTCGATACTTATCCCTGGGCCGACAAGAAGGCGCGGGGAGCGCAGCTGCAGGCCTGGCTGACCGGCGCCGGCTATGACTTCGCCAAGGTCGTACCCCCGATCGGCAATGCGCTGATGATCGGGCTGATGCTGGTGTTGATGATGGCGCTTTCGGGTGCGACTTACGGTCCGGTGGCAGCGCTCCTTTCCGAGATGTTCCCGCCCAAGATTCGCTACAGCTCGATGTCGATCCCCTACCACATCGGCACCGGCTACTTCGGCGGCTTCCTGCCGCTGATCTCCAGCTACATGGTCGCGCGCAGCGGCAATCCCTATCAGGGGCTGTGGTACACCTGGGGCGTGGTTGCCGTGGCCTTGCTGGTCGCGCTATGGGGCCTGCGCGGCGGCCCGCCGCGCGACTATGGTGATGATGCGCCCTGAACTCCCTTCTTCGATTGCCCCGCCGCCCGTGCCCCCTGCGGCGCTGCGGCTCTCCATCGACCAGGATGCGCTGCGCGCCAACTGGCAGGCGCTCGATCGCATGTCGGGCAAGGCGCGGGCCGGTGCGGCAGTAAAGGCGGACGGCTATGGCCTAGGCGCGCGGCAGGTAGTGCCGGTGCTCCACGCGGCCGGGTGCAACGACTTCTTCGTCGCGCACTGGAGCGAGGTTCCCGACGTGCTCGCCGTTGCCGCGCCCGGTTCGATCTCGGTCCTCCACGGCCCGCTGACAGTGGCTGAGGTGGCCTACGCCCGCGCACTGGGCATCAAGCCGGTGATCAACTCGATCGAGCAGGCGCGGCGCTGGGCGGATGCCGGTGGCGGCCGCTGCGACCTGATGATCGACACCGGCATGAACCGCTTGGGCGTGCCGATGGCCGAGATCGGCGATGAGGCGTTCGCTCGCCTCGAGATCGACGTGCTTCTCTCACACTTGGTCTCGGCCGAGGAAGACACGGTGCTCAACGCCACCCAGTGTGCACGCTGGTGGGAGGCCTGCGGCAAGCTGCCGCATGTGCGCACGAGCCTTGCCAATAGCGCCGGCATCGCACTCGGCAGCGCCTTCCATGGAGATCTGACAAGGCCGGGACTGGCTCTATACGGCGGGGTTCCACGTGGCGAGATGGCGGGCGTCATCCGCCAAGTCGTGCGTCCGGAAGCGGCGATCATGCAGGTCCGCCAAGTGACTGCGGGCGAGACGATCGGTTACAACGCCACCTATACTGCGACAGCGCCGATGCGCGTCGGCACGATCGCGATCGGCTATGCCGACGGGTACTTGCGCTGCTGGTCCGGCAAGGGGCGCTTCGTGGCCGATGGGATGGAGCTGCCCGTGCTCGGTCGGGTCAGCATGGACATGAGCGTGATCGACCTTGGCGCTGCACCGCAGCTTGGGGAAGGCGATTGGGTGACTGCCGATTACGCACTTCCCGAAAGTTCAGTAAGCACCGGGCTGTCGCAGTACGAGCTGCTTACCCTGCTGGGCCGGCGTTTCGGCCGCTGAACGTAGTTAATCGCGTCTTTTGCTGCGCAGCAAATCTTGTTGCAATGCGACAATGGGAGATGATACCGTAACCGTCTGTCTAGACTGGGGATTGGACATGGCTGAAACGGCTTCGGACGACGATACGGTAATCATCAAGAAGTACGCGAACCGCAGGCTCTACAACACGCGCTCGTCGAGCTATATTACCCTCGACCACCTTGCGAAGATGACGCGCGAAGGCGTGAATTACAAGGTGCTCGATGCCAAGACCGGCACCGACATCACCCACACCATCCTGACCCAGATCATCATGGAAGAGGAATCCAACGGCGAGCAGATGCTCCCCGTCAATTTCCTGCGTGAACTGATCAGCATGTACGGCAATTCCATGCAATCGCTGATCCCGCATTACCTGGAAGCCTCGATGGAGAACTTCCGCGCGAACCAGGCCAAACTCCACAAGGCGTTCGAGGACAGCCTGGGCAACAATCCCCTCGCCAAGCTGGCCGAGCAGAACATGGCGATGTTCAAAGCCGCAGCGTCTGCATTCATGCCCGGCGCCGAACGGGCAGAGACCAAGACTCAGACGGCGGAGAACGGTGGCGACCTTGCCGCTCTGCGCGACCAGATGGCCGAGATCCAGAAGCGGCTCGACGCGCTCGGCAAATAAGCCGCTGCCTTGGCCCGCGCGCAGCGCCCGGCGGCGCGGATCATCCTGCTCGATGGGGAAGAGCGGATTCTCCTGTTCCGTTTCGATCCGCCTGATCGTCTTCCGTTCTGGGTGACCCCGGGCGGGGCTCTCAATCCGGGCGAAAGCTACGAGGCGGCCGCCCGGCGCGAGTTGCTGGAGGAGACCGGCATCGCGGCCGACCCAGGGCCGGAGGTCGCCCAGCGCACCGCCGAGTTCCTCACCATCGAAGGGGTTCCGGTCGTGGCCGACGAACGCTACTTCCGCGTGCAACTGCCCGATGGCGTGCATCCGGATTCGGTCCATGCCGCAGGGCATACCGAGCTGGAGCGCCGGGTGATGACAAGCTGGCGCTGGTTCGGCCGCGGCGAACTTGCCGCCCTGGACGAACCCTGGTTTCCTGCCGACCTGCTCGACATGTTTTGAGGCCTCGCGCAACGGCGCCCTTGGAAGCGGCGCCCAAGTGCGGCTAAAGCGCGGCCATGAATCAGAAGACCCAGCAGAACGCCGGCGCCATCCGCCACGCCCTTTCGACCAAGCGCGCGGACGACTTTGCGCAGTGGTACCAGGAAGTCATCGCCGAGGCCGAGATGGCCGAGGAGAGCGGCGTGCGCGGCTGCATGGTCATCCGGCCGTGGGGTTACGGCATCTGGGAGCGCATCCAGCGCTTGATGGACGATCGCATCAAGGCCGCGGGCGTCGCCAACTGCTACTTCCCGCTGTTCATCCCGCTCTCCTATTTCGCCAAGGAAGCCGACCACGTCGAGGGCTTCGCCAAGGAGATGGCGGTCGTCACCCACCACCGCCTGATTGCGGGCGAGAAGGGTGGTTTGATCCCCGATCCCGAGGCCAAGCTGGAAGAGCCGCTGATCGTGCGGCCGACCTCCGAAACGGTGATCGGCGCCGCCATGGCGCGCTGGGTGCAGTCGTGGCGCGACCTGCCTATGCTGACCAACCAGTGGGCCAACGTCGTGCGCTGGGAGATGCGCACGCGCATGTTCCTGCGCACCAGCGAATTCCTCTGGCAGGAGGGCCACACCGCCCACGCCGACCGTGAGGATGCGATGGCAGAGACGCTGCGCGCGCTCGAGATGTACCGCGACTTCGCCGAGACCGAGCTGGCGATGCCGGTCGTCGCCGGCGAGAAGCCTGAAAACGAGCGCTTTCCCGGTGCGGTCGGCACCTGGTCGATCGAGGCGATGATGCAGGACGGCAAGGCGCTACAGGCCGGCACCTCGCATTATCTCGGCACCGGCTTCGCGCAGGCCTCGGGCATCCAGTAC
>Ga0070667_100004741_pt1 | contig 11395 bp, 13 predicted proteins | sample KBSS33metaG_FD_64659 | JGI IMG/M metagenome (GOLD analysis project Ga0070667, IMG submission 64659) | Switchgrass rhizosphere microbial communities from Kellogg Biological Station, Michigan, USA - KBS S3-3 metaG | ecosystem: Host-associated > Plants > Roots > Rhizosphere > Soil ...
GGACGAATGCGTCGACTGCGGCGCATGCGAGCCGGTCTGCCCTGTCGAGGCCATCTACTACGAAGATGACGTGCCCGATCAGTGGAGCGGATACACCCAGATCAACGCCGACTTCTTCACCGAGCTCGGATCGCCTGGCGGCGCCTCCAAGGTCGGCCTGACGGAGAACGACCCGCAGTCGGTGAAGGATCTCCCGCCGCAAGGTGAGGACTCCTAACGGCTCGCCCTGAGCTTCGTAAGCGCGTCTCTTCGTCACTGCCGGAGTTTCCGTGGGACACGCTGGCTGACGTCACCGCGCTCGCGCGCGCGCACCCCGACGGCATCGTCGATCTGTCGGTGGGCACACCGGTCGATCCCGTCGCGCCGCTGATCCGCGACGCACTTGCCGCGGCCAGTTCCGCTCCTGGGTATCCGACGACCGCGGGCACGCCTGCGTTACGCGCGTCGGCGATCGCGGCGCTGAGTCGGCGATACGGCATCACGGGAGTGGCCGATGACGCGGTGCTTCCGGTAATCGGGACCAAGGAACTGATCGCGTGGCTTCCTACGCTGCTGGGTCTTGGCCCCGACGACGTGGTCGTGGTGCCCGAATTGGCCTATCCCACTTATGAAGTCGGCGCGCAGCTGGCAGGCGCTCAGTTGGTGCGGGCTGACTCGCTCACACAGCTCGGCCCGCAGTCGCCGGCTCTCGTCTACCTGAATTCGCCTAGCAATCCCACCGGCAAGGTGCTGGGCGTCGACCATTTGCGCAAGGTGGTCGGGTGGGCCCGGGAGCGTGGGGTGCTGGTCGCGTCCGACGAGTGCTACCTCGGCCTGGGCTGGGACGCGCAGCCGTACTCGGTACTGCATCCCGACGTCTGCGACGGCGACCACACCGGATTGCTGGCCGTGCATTCACTGTCGAAGACGTCGTCGTTGGCCGGCTACCGCGCGGGATTCGTCGCCGGTGACCTGGCGGTGGTCGCCGAGCTGCTCGCGGTGCGCAAGCACGCGGGCATGATGGTGCCGACGCCGATACAAGCCGCCATGGTCGCCGCGCTCGACGACGATCCCCACGAACTTCTGCAGCGCGAGCGGTATCAGCACCGGCGGGCCCTGCTGCTACCCGCCCTGCAACCGGCGGGACTGACGGTCGACGACTCCGAGGCCGGGCTGTATCTGTGGGCTACCCGCGGCGAGCCCTGCCGCGACACGCTCGCGTGGCTGGCGAAGCTTGGCATTCTGGTGGCGCCGGGTGAGTTCTACGGCCCGCGCGGGTCTGCGCATGTGCGGGTGGCGTTGACCGCGACGGACGAGCGGATCGAAGCCGCTGTGGCCAGGCTGCGCGGTTGATTCACCCTCCCGCGTAATCGATGTCGTTGAACGGCCAGGCCTCCATCAGCCAGTCACGGACTGCTTTGCGCAACGGAACGTCGAGGTCGGCCACATCGGCACGCACCCAGGATCGAACACTGGCGTTGCCTTCGCTAGCACCGGGGTCGATGTACACGCAGCCGATGACGTCGTCGGAGTCGGGATCGAGCACCGAGTAGGCGAAGGCGACGCGCCTTTCGAACTCGTCGGCGTGCTCCTGTAGATCGGCGAGGTTCCGCTCTGCCGAGTAACCCTCGTCGGGCGGCCAGCCCCGATCCTCGAAGCCGGGCGTGGTCTGAAGGTGAACGATGCTCGACATCCACGCCGAATGATCGCCGGCGTTGTGCTGGGGCCCGAGCGGTTCGAGCCGGAAGCGCGGGCATCGAAGGTCCGTGGGGACGTCGAAGTGCGCTGGCACCAGTGGGGTGGTTCTCGGCTCTTGCGGCATGCTCCACCTTCGCACGCTGTCGCTAGCTGAGCAGACCGAGCGACATCGCGGTCGTCACACCGCTGAGGCAATCGATGCATAATCGATGCAAAATGGGGTACAACTGACTACGACCATCGCGATTGGCTTTCCCCCTGCGGGGTACAGCAACGCCATCGATGCACGAGAGGGGTGCCGCTTGACGGCGATCGACGGACGCGCGCGCATGCCCGCATCGACCTTGGAGCGGACCGCCGCTGGCTCCCGGGCCCATCCCGAGCTGCATGGCGGCGAACGGTGGCGCAGGACTACGCGCGGCGCCGTGCAGGCGATCATCGACGACTTCGTCACCGTGCGGTGCGCACCCGAGCTGCACACTGCGGGCATCGGCATCGCCTCTGAGGTGCTTCGCGACTTCGTCGCAGGCGGCAAGTGCGTGCGGTCGACGTTCATGTACCTGGGCTGGTTGTGTGGGGCCGACGAAGACCACGCTGCGCTGCGGGCCGCCGCCGGCCTCGAGCTGTTGCACGCGTTCGCACTGCTGCAGGACGACGTGATGGACGGTTCGGTATTGCGCCGTGGTCGGCCGTCAGGCCACATCGCGTTCGCCCGATGGCACCGTCACCTGGGGCTATCGGGTTCGCCCGGCCGGTTCGGTGATTCCGCCGCCGTGCTTCTCGCGGACATGTGCTTGGTCTGGGCCGCGCAGATGATGCGCGAAAGCGGGGTCCCCGCGGCTTCACTGGACCGGGTCTGGCCCCGATACGACGCGATGCGTACGGAACTCGCGGTCGGGCAGTTCGCGGACCTGATCAACGATGCCCGCGTCTTTCCGACCTTGGACAAGGTGCTCGACGTGGCGCGGCGCAAGTCCGGCAACTACACCGTCAAGCGGCCGCTCGAAATGGGCGCAGCGATGGCAGGCTGCGGCGAACGCGTGATGACGATGCTCGCCGAATACGGCGACGCGATCGGCGAAGCGTTCCAGATGCGAGACGACGTGCTGGGCATCTTCGGATCGCCTGCCGTGACCGGAAAGCCCACCGGCAGCGATCTCGCCGAACGCAAGGCCACCACCGTGGTCGCGGCCGCCTACCATCTCGCCAACCCAAGCCTGCGCCGGCAGCTGCGCGAGATGATGAGCGCCGACGACCTCGACGACAACGACGTCCGCCGATGGGCGGAGTTGATTCAAGCCACCGGCGCGGTCGATTGGATTGAACGGCTGATCGATTCGCGGCTCACCCGGGCCTTGAGTTTGGTCAGTGACTGCGATGTCCGCCCGGCCGTCCAAACCGCCCTGGCGGATATGGCCGCTGCCTGCGCCGAGAGGACGGCGTGACGCATATGCGAACCATCGCGAAGAACGCCAACCGCGTTGTCGTCGTTGGCGCCGGGCTGTCCGGATTGTCAGCGGCACTGCACCTCGCCGGTCGCGGCAGGGACGTCACCGTCGTCGAACGGGCACCGCATCCGGGCGGCCGCGTCGGCCGGCTCGACATCGACGGCTACTTCATCGACACAGGTCCGACGGTGCTGACGATGCCCGACATCATCGACGACGCCTTGGCCGCCGTCGGCGAAACGCTTTCCGACCGGCTTGATTTAATGCGCGTCGATCCTGCTTATCGCGCCTCGTTCGCCGACGGCAGCGCGTTGAACGTGCACAGTGACCGTGACGCGATGGCCGCCGAGATCGAGCGATTCGCGGGCCGTAAGCAGGCGGATGGCTATCTGCAGCTGAGGGATTGGCTGACCCGGCTGTACGAGGTCGAGTTCGAGGGGTTCATCGCCGCGAACTTCGACTCGCCGCTGTCTCTGCTCACCCCGCAACTCGCACGACTCGCAGCCATGGGTGGTTTCCGGCGCTGGGATCGGGTCGTTCGCCAATTCATCAGCGATGAGCGACTGCAGCGGGTGTTCACGTTCCAGGCGCTCTACGCGGGGGTTCCACCCGAGCGGGCCTTGGCGGTCTACGCCGTCATCGCCTACATGGACACCATTTCCGGGGTGTACTTCCCTCGAGGCGGCATGCGCGCGCTTCCCGACGCGCTCGCTGCGGCGGCCGCCGACGCCGGCGTCGAATTCCGCTATGGCGCAAACATTTCCAGACTGGAGCGCAGCGCAGCGCAGATCACGGCTGTGCACACTGACGACGGGGACCGGATCCCCGCCGACGCGGTGGTATTGACAACCGAGCTTCCCGACACCTATCGACTGCTGGGCCGAACACCACGCAGGCTGCTTTCGCTGCGTCCGGCACCGTCTGCCGTTGTCGCACACGTGGGCTGCCGCGCGGTGGGTGACGACATCGGCCACCACAACATCGTGTTCGGTGAGGCGTGGCGGCAGACCTTTCGCGACATCATCGACGACGGGCAGTTGATGGCCGATCCCTCGCTGTTGGTCACCCGGCCAACGGCCGGCGACCCCCGGTTGGCTCCAGCGGGCCGTGACCTGCTCTACGTCCTGGCCCCGGCGCCGAATGTCGCTGTCGGCAAGGTCGATTGGGCCAGCAGGGGAGCGGACTACACCGAGCAGATGCTGCAGGCGGTCCAAGACCGTTTGCCTGCGCTCGGCGTCGACGCCGAGGTGCTGCACGTCGACGATCCTGCCGGGTGGGCGCGGCAGGGAATGGTGGCAGGAACACCATTCGCGTTGGCGCACACTTTCGGCCAGACCGGCCCGTTTCGGCCGGCCAACACGGTGCGCGGCATCGACAACGTGGTCCTCGCCGGATCGTCGACCGTGCCGGGAGTCGGGGTGCCTACGGCCCTGCTTTCGGGTCGCTTGGCCGCCGACCGAATTACCGGCGCGGTGTCCCGCCAGCGCCGTCAACGCCGTCCTGGGGTGGTGCAAACATGATCAGTTCAGAACTCCATGCGGCCGGTGTCCGAGATCCCGCGCTGCGCAACGCCTATCGTCGTTGCCGCACGCTCAACTCGCAGCACGGACGCACCTTCTTTCTGGCCACCCGGCTGCTCGCACCCGAGCAGCGCCCTGCTGTGCACGCCCTGTACGGCTTTGCCAGACGCGCGGACGACATCCTCGACGACTTCGATCCGGCGTTGCAGACCGCCGATAGGGAACACGAGCTGCAATGCCTGGCGACACAGCTTTTCAATCGGATGGTGGACGGCGCCGCCGACGGCGGCGACCCCGCTCTGGCCGCGGTGGTCGACACCGCACACAAGTACGGGATCCGCTGGGAGTTGTTCGACGATTTCCTCACTTCGATGCGAATGGACCTGACCACCACCGACTACGCCGACCGCGCGGCACTGAACCGCTACATGTACGGCTCGGCAGAAGTGATCGGCTTGCAGATGCTGCCCGTCCTCGGCACGGTGTGCGAGCGCGAGGAAGCCGCACCGTACGCCGCCGCGTTGGGAAAAGCCTTCCAGCTCACCAACTTTCTCCGTGATATAGGTGAAGACCTGGAGCGGGGACGGATTTACCTGCCCGCCGATGAGCTCGCTGTTCATCAGGTGAATCGTGACGTGTTGATGTGGTGTCACACCCATCAGCGCACCGATGCGCGGGTCCGCAGAGCTTTGATAGAACAGCATGCGGAGACCCGTCGTATCTACGACTACGCGCGCCGAGGCATTCCGCTGCTGCACCCGCGGTCGAGGCCGTGCATCGCCGCCGCGTTCACCTTGTATTCCGAGATACTGGATCGCATCGAAGCACTCGACTTCGCGGTGTTCAATCAGCGCGCCACCGTCGGCATGGGCAGGCGACTGCAGGTCGCCGGTGCCGGCCTGGCCAGAGCGTGGGTTGCCCGGGCGCGGGGCGCAAGAGGGGCGTGACGATGAGTCACTGGCAGTATCTGTTGGTTCTCGCAGCATGCTTGGTGATCACGCTGCCGCTGGAACTTCTCGGCCCCGGCGTCTACCGGCAGCCTTGGCGGACCGCCGTGGCGGTAATGCCGGTCGCCGTGGTTTTCGTGATCTGGGACGCGATCGCCATCGCAGCGGGTGTCTGGACCTACAACCCGCTTTACGTCACCGGTGTCCAGCTCTTGGGTCGGATCCCCATCGAGGAGTTGTTGTTCTTCGTCGTGATCCCGCTGTGCGGGCTGCTGACGTACAACGCCGTCGAGGCGATTCTGAAGCGATTGCGGCGTTTCCGATCCGAAGCGGCGCGGATGCCATGATCGGCCTCGGCTACACCGTGCCGGCCGTGGTTGCGGTCGCCGTGGTGTGCGTACTGGAGTTCGCGGTTTTGCACACCGGGCTGTTTCGCCGTGCGGCGTACTGGATCTCGATGGTGATCGTGCTGGGATTCCAGATTCCGGTCGACGGCTGGCTCACCAAACTCAACGCTCCGATCGTCATCTACAACGAGCGTCACACCGCAGGCGTGCGGTTTCCGTTCGACATCCCTGTCGAAGACTTCCTGTTTGGCTGGGCGATGGTGACCGCTGTGCTGCTGCTGTGGGAACGTCTGCGGCGACGCGACCGCGAAAGGGCGGTTTCATGACCCTGTCGTACGGCGATATCCCCGACGCGTTCGACGCCGGCGCGCCCGCGTACGACAAACTGGTCGGAGCCAACCCCGGATACCACAGCCATCTGAGGCTTTCGGCGCAGCGGATGCGATTGCCAGGGGACGGCGCGGGACTGCGTCTGCTCGACGCCGGTTGCGGCACAGGCGCATCCACGGCCGCACTGGTCGCTGCCGCACCGAAAGCCGAAATCGTCGCCGTCGACGCGTCGAGTGGCATGTTGGCGCAGGCGACCGCCAAACCCTGGCCGAACTCTGTGCGGTTCGTTGAAAGCCGCATAGAAGACCTCGCCGACGCAGGGGTGTGCGGGCCGTTCGACGGCATCCTGGCCGCCTATCTCATGCGTAACGTCGAGGACAAAGACGGCCAGCTGCGGAGGTTTCGCGCCGTGTTGCGGCCGGGGGGAACGCTCGCCGTTCACGAGTACTCGGTGCGCGATTCGCGGCTCGCCACGATCGTGTGGAACGCGGTGTGCGCGACGATCATCATTCCCAGCGGCCGCATGCGCAGCGGTGACGCCGCGTTGTACCGATACCTCAGGCGAAGCGTCAACCGGTTCGACGGCGCGGCCGCGTTCCGAGACAGGCTGCGCGCCAACGGCTTCACCTCGGTGCGCAGTGAAACGATGCCCGGCTGGCAGCGCAACGTCGTGCACACCTTCTTAGGGCAGGCGCCACGATGACTGACCCGCGTCGGGTGACGCTGGCCGCACCCCAAGGCGTTCCCGATGCGGGGGCGCTACCCAGCAGGCCACATGTCGTGGTCGTCGGCGGAGGCATCGCTGGGCTGGCAGCCGCGACCGGGCTGGCAGAACGCGGCGTCACGGTCGACGTTGTCGAGCAGCGTCCGTACCTCGGCGGCCGGGTCGGTGGCTGGACAGAGACCTTGCCTGATGCCACTGATGTGGCGATGAACCGCGGGTTTCACGCGTTCTTTCGCCAGTATTACAACCTGCGAAACCTGTTGGGCCGCGTGGACTCAGACCTGTCGATGTTGGCGCCGGTCGATGACTATCCACTGATCGACGGCGCCGGCCGGGTGGACACTTTTCGCGGGCTGCCGCTGACGCCACCGTTCAACGCGTTGGCCTTTGCGCTGCGGAGTCCGACATTTCGGGTGCGCGATCTGATGCGGCTCAACGTACGCGCGGCAGGCCCGCTGGCCTCGGTGTCGGTGCCCGACGTCTATCGCCGGCTCGACCATGTCGATGCCGATTCGTTTCTTCGTGACATCAACTTCCCAGAAGCGGCGCGGCATCTGGCGTTCGAGGTGTTCTCGCGCAGCTTTTTCGCCGAACCGGCCGATCTGTCGGCGGCAGAACTTGCGGCGATGTTCCACATCTACTTCCTGGGCTCCAGTGAGGGCCTGCTCTTCGATGTCGCCGACGCCAATTTCGATGTCGCGTTGTGGAATCCGTTGCGTCGCTATCTGGAATCGCTCGGCGTTCGGTTCCTGACGGGAACGTCCGTGCGGGAAGTACTCGTCGATCGACGGGCGGTGGTGCACTGCGAGCCCTCGACACAGCTCGATGCCGACGGCGTGGTGCTGGCGACCGACGTCGCAGGCCTACAGCGCATCGTGGAGAACTCACACACTCTCGGGGACGACGACTGGCGCAAGAGTGTGACGAAGCTCGGCACCGCGCCGCCCTTTGTCGTGCTGCGGTTGTGGCTTGATCGCAAAGTGAATCCCGACCGGGCACCGTTCGTCGGCACCGGCGGTCGCGCTCCACTGGACAACGTCAGCGTGCTGGAGCGCTACGAACGCGAAGCGAAAGCATGGGCAGAGCGCACCGGCGGCTCCGTCCTCGAACTGCACTCGTACGCGGTCACCACCCCCGCCGACGTGCGTGGGGAACTGTTGGATCGGCTACACGAGCTGTACCCGGAGACCAGAGATGCCAGAGTTGTCGGTGAAAAAGTGTTGTGCCACAACGATTGCCCGCGGTTCGCGCCGGGCGACTTCGAGGACCGTCCCGGTGTTGCCACCCCGAACCCCGCGGTGATGCTGGCCGGTGACGGCATCCGGATCGACTTACCTGTCGCGTTGATGGAACGCGCTGCGACGACTGGTTGGGCGGCCGCCAACGGGCAACTGCAGCGATTCGGGATCCGAGGTCACCCGTTGCACACTGTCCCGAACTCTGGCCGGATGGGACTTCTGAGCAGGCTTGCCAACCGGGAAAGGCAATCACAACGATGAGCAGGTTCGCCGATCTCACGTCACGCCTGTCGAAAACGGCGCCCTTTCAAGTGCTTCCGGCCCTGCGATGGTCGCAACAACGTCCGACCTATCGCGATGCCGCGCCGGCTGTCATCAATGCCGCGTTACGCCGCTCCCAGCGCCGCCCGAGCGGCAACTGGTATGCGTATGCCGCCAGCGATGCCATCCGAAAGCGACCCGTCGGTGTGTCCGTGGCGGGGGTCGAACTGGTGGCGTGGCGAGGTGAAGACAGCGCCGTGCATATCGGACCTGGGGCATGCCCACACCTTGGCGCCGACCTCACGACGGGGAGTGTCGACTGCGGCGCACTGGTATGCCCGTGGCACGGGCTACGCCTGCACGGTGGATCCGAATTCGGTTGGCGGCCTTATCCGTCGCACGACGACGGCGTGTTGACCTGGGTGCGTCTGGACGGCATCGGCGGTGAGCCGCCCACAGAGTGCCCGATGCTTTCCGAGCGGCCGCGCGGCGCTCAGATCGACGCAGTGACGCGGTTGGTCGGAACGTGCGAGCCGCGAGACATCATCGCCAACCGGATGGACCCCTGGCATGGATCATGGTTTCACCCGTACTCGTTTACGCGGCTCGAGGTCCTCACCGCGCCGCCTGTGGACGACGATGTTCCAGAGGAGCTGGATCGATTCCTTGTCGCGGTGACGTTTCGGATCGGCAGGGTGGGGGTGCCCGTCGTCGCCGAATTCACCAGTCCGGAACCGCGGACGATCGTGATGCGCATCGTCGACGGTGAGGGAACGGGCAGCGTGGTCGAAACGCACGCCACGCCAGTCGGACCCGGAGCCGACGGGTTGCCCCGCACCGCTGTTCTCGAGGCGGTCGTCGCTCACTCCGACAGGCCGGGCTTCGGCCACGCATTGCGTGCCGCACCCCTGATCAAGCCGGTCATGCGCCGAGCCGCGACCCGGTTATGGCGTGACGACCTCGCCTATGCCGAACGGATCTATCGCCTGCGCACTCGGTGAGTCGTTTGTGCATCGATTCGCCGGGTATCCGAACAGCATGAGCAATGAGTTTCGCAAGGGCGACAAGGTCACCTGGAGGAGTCACGGCAGCACCGTCACCGGGTCCGTCGAGGAGAAGATCACCTCCGACACGAAAACGGCTGGGCGCGCGGTGCGCGCATCCAAGGCCGAACCGCAGTACCGCGTGCGCAGTGACAAGAGCGGACGTGATGCTGTGCACAAGCCGGAATCACTCCATCGGGAGAACTGAACGATGGCCGGTGACAAGGAAACCTGGTAGGACTTCCGCGACACCGTCAACATGACGGCCGGCGAGCTCGAGAAATGGCTCGGCTCAGCGGAATCGAAAGGAGTCGGTCAGAAAGACGGCAATGGGGAATCGACGGGTCACGCGAGTGGTCGACGGATCGTCGATCTGTTGCGCGCCATGAAGTCCGAGCTGACCGACGGCGACTACGCGCACATGCGCAAGGTCATCGGTTACGCGCATCGTCACCTTGCGCAACGACCATCCGGCGACGTCACGGATTCGACTTGGCGCTACTCGCTGATGAATTGGGGCCACGATCCGTGTAAGTAGCGGCCTCGAGCAGGGGTATCTGCTCGGCCGCCCACGGGCTGATCGCCCAGCGCAGCGCGGCGGCCGTCCGCAGTTCGGCCCATGGCACCCAGGCGTGGTCCATGACCTCGTCGGGCACCGGGCGGACCGGCCCCGATGCAGTGGTACAGAACACCGGGCAGAGTTCGTTTTCGACAGTGCCGTCGGCGGCAACCGCGCGGTACCGGTAGTCGGGCAGCACACAGGTCAGGTCATCGATACTCAGCCCGAGTTCCTGGCGGGCCCGTCGGTGCACCGCATCCATGACGGCTTCACCAGGAGCGGGATGGCCGCAGAACGAATTGGTCCACACCCCGGGCCAGGTCCGCTTGCCCAGTGCGCGCCGGGTCATCAACACGCGACCCGCCGCGTCGAAGACGTAACAGGAGAAGCCGAGATGCAGAGGCGTCTTCTCGTGATGGACGGATGCCTTGGCGGCGGTTCCAAGCTCTCGTCCGTCGTCGTCGACCAGCACCACCAATTCGTCAGTGCCGGCTAGTGCGGTCTCAGGCATCTGCTACGGGTACCCAATCAATCGATGCGGAAACGATGCAACCCTGGCCAGTCTACTCGACTAAGGCCTGCAGAGCGGCCTGGAGGCTGTCTATCCGGACCGCCTTCCGTGGCAGCCGCACCGACTCCCATCCGGGGCCGCCAACGAACAGCCGGGCATGGGCGGCGGCGACCGCCTTGGTCATCGCGATGTTGGCGGTGTCGGTGGATTGCGCCCACAACACCACGTTCGTCGGCCCAGGGGTGCGTTCAATCGCGTCGACGAGTGCGGCGGGCGGCACGTCGGCGCCCAGCATCAACGAGCCGTGACCGTGGTCCCCGAGCGCCGCGCGAAGCGCCTCGATGGGCAGGGTGTGCGTCTCGCCTTCGCTGCACGCCAGAATGGTGGAAGCGGATTTGTTGGCCGCCGCGATGGGCACACGCTGCAACGACCGCGAGACCGCCCACGACAGCGCGTGTTCGACATCGATGCATCCTTCGCCGTCGGCCTGTCGGGCTTCGATGGCCGAAAACACCGGCCGTATCAACTGATCCCACGTGTCGACGACGCCGTAGTGGCGCAGGTGGCCTTCCAGCTGTCGGCCTGTGCGGACGATGTCCAGATCGAAGGCAGCGGCGAGGAGGTTGGCGGTATCGGCCCGGGGCGGCACAACGGCATCGAGAGCGGCGCGCGCAGCGCTACGGGGGCTGGCGCCTTCGCCGATCAGGTGGTGCATCCGCTCGACCATCAGGATGTCGTTCTGGCTGTAGAGCCGGTGGCTGCCGGGGCTGTGGTCGGGCGGTCCCACGCC
>Ga0070667_100004742_pt1 | contig 11393 bp, 10 predicted proteins | sample KBSS33metaG_FD_64659 | JGI IMG/M metagenome (GOLD analysis project Ga0070667, IMG submission 64659) | Switchgrass rhizosphere microbial communities from Kellogg Biological Station, Michigan, USA - KBS S3-3 metaG | ecosystem: Host-associated > Plants > Roots > Rhizosphere > Soil ...
CGGCCCGACGACTTCGGCATGAGCTTCTCGAGTTCGCCAGACCTCGCACACTACAACCACGGCCGGGTGCTGATTTCGCGAAGCACACATCCATCGATATGGAGTGAGCACAACGTGTGCCCATGAGTCCCACCGCCGAGTCACGACCAGCGATTCCGTTCTGAAGGCCTTCTCGGCGGCTCCGATCCGTTGAGAGCTCACAACTAGCCGTGAGCGGCTGCGTGTTGGCGTTGCCGAATCGACAGCATCGCCGCGGCACCGCTCTTGTAGCTTGAAAACAAAAGAGGGGCTTCTTCGAACAGTCGTGGAGAAGGACGATGAAACCAAAACATATTCTGGCGGGCCGTTACGGTCGGACTCTGCTGGTGATGCTGTGTGCTGTCTCGATCGGCGCAGGCGAACCGGTCGCTCTGGCGGCCGCTCAACAGCCAGCGGCGCCGGCGGCGGCGGCACCCGCTGAGCAATACCGTTATTCGCCTGACCAACTCGATTCGCTCGTCGCGCCGATTGCACTCTATCCGGACCCGTTGCTGGCCCAGACATTGGCCGCGTCGACGTATCCGCTCGAACTCGTGCAGCTCCAGCAATGGCTCGCGAAAAACTCGGGCATGAAGGAAAAGAAGCTCGCCGAGAAGGTCGCCAAGCAGCCATGGGATCCGAGCATCCAGGCGATGGCTATGCTCCCGAGCGTTGTCAAGTTTCTGGCAGACGACATTCAGTGGACGACTGAGCTCGGCAACGCGTTTCTGGCGCAAGAAGCGGATGTGATGCAAGCCGTCCAGCGCATGCGCGTCAAGGCACAGAGCACCGGCAACTTGAAATCCACGCCCGAGCAGATCGTGAAAACAGAGGTGATTGAAAGCCGGAACGTCGTCGTGATTGAACAGGCGAACCCGCAGGTGGTGTACGTCCCGTCGTACAACCCGGTGGTGGTGTACGGATCGCCCGTGTACCCATATCCTCCGATCTACTACCCGCCCGTGGGAGCGTATGCGGCCGGCGCGGCCATCTCGTTTGGCGTCGGGGTCGCGATGGGTGCGGCGTGGGGCGGTGGGTGGGGCTGGAATGCCGGTTGGGGACACAACGACATCAATGTGAACTACAACAACAACTTCAATCGGAACGCGAACATCAACCGCAACGTAGCCGGTAACCGCTGGCAGCACCAACCCCAACACCGCGGCGGCACGCCCTACCAGGATCGGGCGACTGCGAACAGGTTCGGCGGCACGGCGCGCGGCGAGTCCATGGCCAACCGACAGGCTGCTCGGCAGAGTGCGCGGCCCGTCGGAACTTCCGGCGTCGCTGGCCAGGCAGGCGCTGCCCGTGACCGCGCCAGCCAGGCAGGCGCAGCTCGTGACCGCGCCAGTCAGGCGGGCGCTGCGGCGCGTGACCGCGCCGGCGCCTACTCCAGCAGCCGCGCTGCTGGGGCGGGAGGGGATCGCATCGGACAGCGTGATGTCCCGCGCGCGAATGGTGGAAGGGAATCCGCGTTCGGCGGTTCCGACAGGTTCAGCGGTTCCAGTGCGCGCGAACGCAGCAGCCGCGGCTCGTCCAGCATGGGCTCTCGGGGCGGAGGCGGCTTCAGTCGCGGCGGCGGCGGCGGGTTCAGGGGCGGCGGCGGTAGCCGTGGCGGTGGCAGCCGTGGCGGCGGGCGTCGGTAACGCTAACCAGAAGAACTGCGAAGCAGAGGAGTAGACCGATGAGGCCAACGTTCATCTCGCGACACTTCTTCAACGGTTCGTGGGTAGCGCTCGGCGCGGTCGCATTCATGTGTCTGAGCGCTACCGGTCTCCGCGGTGCGACGCCAGCCGCCACCGGGGCGCTCCCGGGTGCACCGGCTGCAGCCATCAAGAGTTTCGGGACGCCGGAGCAGGCTGCCGATGCCCTTGTTGACGCCGCCGAACGATTCGACGTCGATGCCCTCAAGGAGCTGTTCGGGCCCGCGATCGACGACATCATTCTGACTGGTGAACCCGCGCAAGGGCGTCAGCGAGCCAGCGACTTCGTCGCGAAATTCCGCGAGAAGGAGAGCATCTCGCTGGACAAGAACAAGACCCGGGGGTTCCTGCTCGTCGGCAACCAGGACTGGCCGTTCCCCATTCCACTCGTCAAGCGGGCAGGTCGGTGGTCGTTCGACGCAGCCGCCGGCCGCCAGGAACTCCTCTACCGCCGGATTGGCGCCAATGAACTGGACGCGATCACGATTTGTCGCGGGTACGTCGACGCACAACAGGACTACGCGTTCCGAGGCCGCGAGCGCCACGGGGTGAATCAATACGCGCAGCAGATCATCAGTACGCCCGGCAAGCAGGATGGACTGGCCTGGCAGAATCCTGACGGCACGTGGGGCGGCCCGATCGGCGAGCCGATCGCTCGTGCGATCGCGCAGGGCTACAGCAAGGGCGAGCCGTACCACGGCTATGTCTTCAAGATTCTCACCGGCCAGGGGCCGGCTGCGCCGCTTGGACAGTTGGACTACGTGGTGAAAGGCGTGATGATCGGCGGGTTCGCGCTCGTCGCCGCTCCCGCCGAGTACGGTGTCACGGGCGTGCAGACGTTCATCGTCAGCAACGACGGCGTGGTGTATCAAAAGGACTTGGGTCCGACGACGCGTGAGCAGTTCGCAAAGATGGAGCGTTACAATCCAGACCGGACCTGGACGCCGGTCCAGGAAGAATAGCAGCCACCCGCCCGCAGTCACGTCGCGCCTCTCTCAGCGCGTCGTGACTGCGTCCCCACATCTGGTGAGGCGCACCAAGCATCGAGATCTCGCTCTCCTGACAGGTCCCGGCTGACCGCGCGATCGAAAAAACCGATATTTCCGCGAAAACCGGCCCGGCGGAGCACGCGACGCCTTCGCATGTTCGTCGGGTCAGTCATTCACGGCCGGTACGGGGTGTGCTCGAACGTGCCCCGTGCGTACCGCGGTTTGGAAATCCCGATGAGCGCCGCTCTGTCCGGCGCGCAACGGACGTGCGGCGTAGCTCTGTTCTCGCTCCTGATGATTGCCAGCGCGCAGTCGGTGCACGCTCAGGTCCAGATCCTACCGCCGGCCGCAGGCGCGGCGGACCCGCAGGCGCCCGCCGCGACGACTGACCCGCAGGCGCCCAGCGTAGCGAGCGCCGCGGCTCCAGCAGGTACTGGACAGAACCGCATCTCCTGCCAGTCACGACCGGGCGAGCGGCAACACTGTGGGGCGGACACATCCAGCGGCGTAGCGCTGCTGAAATCGACCGGCACCGCTCCATGCCTGCTCGGGAAGACATGGGGGTACGACGACACGGGGATCTGGGTATCGGACGGCTGCAGCGGCGAGTTTGTCGCGGGCCCCGAGCAAGAGCAATCGAAGGAGAAGGACAAGGAGAAGCCGCCCGAATACATTCCGAACCTGGGATTCCTCCTCTATTCGGGCGAGAAGGGCGAAATCTACTTCCGGCTCTTCAGCTACGCGCGCTACTTGAATCAGCTGGGGCTCGATGCGAACTATGTCGATGCCTTCGGCACCATCCGAAACGTGCAGCGCCGCCAGGACATTCAGCTGCAGAAATTCTTCGCGCCATTCAGCGGGTGGTTCCTCACGCCAAAGTTTCGCTACTACCTCTATGTCTGGTCGTCGAATCCCTCGCAAGGCGATCCCGCGCAAGTCGTCGGCGCCGGAAACCTGAGCTACACCTTCAACCGGTTTGTGACGCTTGGAGGGGGCATCACGTCGCTCCCAGCCGTGCGAAGCACGGAGGGCCAGTTTCCGTACTGGCTCGGGGTGGACGACCGCATGATGGCTGACGAGTTCTTCCGTGGCTCGTACACAGACGGTGTCTGGCTGAAGGGTGAGCTCAACACCAAGGTCAAGTACATGGCCATGGTTGGAAATAACCTGAGCATTCTCGGCGTCAGTGCGACGCAGCTCGATAACAAGCTCGACACCCAGTCATTCATGGTGGGTTGGTTTCCGACGACCGGAGAATTCGGCCTGTACGGGACGTTCGGCGATTACGACGATCACCAGAAGGTCGCGACCAGGCTGGCCGGTCATTACACGCACAGCCTCGAAGACCGGCAGATGCAGCCAGGCACGAACGCGATCGAGAACAGCCAGATCCGTTTGACCGACGGCAGCGTCGTCTTCACGCCGGATCTGTTTGGACCAGGGATCACCGTCGATTCCGTCGACTACCAGATGATGAGTGTCGACGCCGGAATCAAGTATCACGGCGTGTCGCTCGAGGCCGAGTACTACCGACGATGGCTGACCGATTTCACGGGCGTCAACACCGCCTCGCTCGCGTCGGTCACCGACAACGGGTATCAGGTGCAGTCGTCAGCGATGGTCGTGCAGAAGACGCTTCAGGCGTACCTGAGCGCCTCGCAGATTCTTGGCCGCTTCGGCAACGCCTCCGAGCTGCGCGCCGGCGGCAATTGGTACTTCACCAACCAGCGTGGGCTGCGAGTGAACGCGGAGTGGCTTCACCTGATCCACTGCCCGGTCGGATACACCGCCGTTCCCTATCCGGTTGGCGGAAACGGCAACGTGTTCCACGTCAATGTCGAATTGCAGTTCTAACTGATTTCAAGGACGAACGACGGTGCTTCCCATCACAACCAGCCGCCACGCCGCTGCTCTGCTGATCGTCGTGTTGGCCGCCGTCGCCGCGCTGGCTGTCGTTCCGGGCGCGAGGCGCGCACCACCGCCGCCGCCGCCGACGGACCGTGCCGAGTTCGACGACTCGCACTTTCATCTCACGAACTACATCCAGGAGGGCATCGACGTTCGAACGTTCCTGCAGATCATGGGCACTCGCGTCCGTCGGTCGACGCTGTTCGGCATCCCGCTGCAGCAGCAGTGGTCCTATGCCAACTCCGAGAGTTTCGCGCCGACCTACTACCTGCAGAGCGACGCGCCGCTCTACTACTACTCGTTCACGGACGCCAGCATCGCCACCGCCTACCGTTCGCTGCCGCCTGATGAGCGCGCTCGTTTCGATCCGATGATCACCGGCTTCAATCCCGCCGACATGTACGGCGTCGATCACATCCGCCGGGTGTTGCAGACCTTTCCAGGCGTCTTCTCGGGGATCGGCGAGTTCACGATTCACAAGGAGTTCGTCTCCGCGAAAATCTCGGGAGAAACCGCCAGCCTCGCGAATCCGGCGCTCGACCGCATCCTCGACTTCGCGGCGGAAGTCGGGCTCGTCGTCCTGATTCACAACGACATCGATGTGCCGTTCGCCACGGCAGGCGCCGAGCCGGTGTACCTGTCCCAGATGAAGGCGCTGCTGGCGCGCCATCCGAACGCGACGATCATCTGGGCGCACACCGGTCTGGGGCGGGTTGTCCAGCCGGTCAGCGTATCGGCCGGCGCCGCGGTTCGCTCCTCCAACCACATCGGCATCGTTGAAGGCATGCTCATCGACCCTGCGCTTCGCCACGTCAACTTCGACATTTCCTGGGACGAGGTTGCCAAGTACGCGGTGGCGACGCCGGACACCATCTCGCGAATGGCGGCCCTGCTCGACCGCTTTCCTGATCGGTTTCTGTTCGGGACCGACACCGTGGCGCCGGCTGGAGCGGCGCCGTACTACCGCGTCTACGACCTGTGGCAGCCGGTCTGGCTGCTGCTCACGCCTGAGACAAGCACCAAGGTGCGAAAGGCGAACTACGAGCGGATCTTCGACCTGGCGCGCCGGCGCGTTCGCGAATGGGAACGCGTCAACGTGCACTGAGTGAACACAAGAAGGAGCAGCGGAGATGAAGTTGAAACGAACACGGCGCCAGATGATCGGGATCGCCGGTGCCTGGGCCGTCCTGACACTGGGTGTGGGCCCAGCGAGCGCACGCGCGCAGAGCGCTGACGCGGGGAGCCCAGCTACGGCCACGCAGCCGCCCACGACGACGACGACCACGACGACGACCACGCACCAGCCGCCCACGACGACGACGACCGCGACGACGACGACGACGACCGGTTCGCCCACGCTCGAGATCTACGGGTTCGGCCAGGCCGATGCGATCGGGGACTTCAAGAGGAACAACCCTGATTGGTACGACGTCAACCGGCCATCGAAGCTGCCATCGTTCCCTGGTGAATTCGGCGACGACGGCCATTTCTATTTGAGCCCGCGACAGAGCCGATTCGGCGCCAAGGGCGTGTTGCCAACCTCGGACGGGGACGTCACCGCGACGTTCGATTTCGACATGTTCGGCGTCGGCCGCGACGCCGGCCTCACCACGATTCGCCTGCGCAACGCCTGGGGCCAGTGGAAGCAGGTCGGCGGCGGACTGAGAGACAGCCAGTTCATGGACGGCGACGTGTTCCCGAACATTCTCGAGTACTGGGGTCCGGATGGGATGCTCTTCTTCCGGAACACACAGGTGTTCTGGGAGCCGTTCAACGATGGCAAGTCGAACGCACGCGTCGCGATCGAGAACCCGGGCGCGAGCGGTGATTCGGGCCTGCTATCCGACCGTATCGAGCTTCAGAACGTCAGAGGACGTTTTCCGATGCCCGATATCACCGGCCACTATCGGTGGGGCCAACCGTGGGGATACCTGCAGTTCGGCGGCGCGCTTCGCTACATCGCCTGGGACGATCTTCTCCCGAGCGACCCCTTCGATCTGGCCGGACATGTATGGGGATGGGGAGTCAGCGTCAGCTCCAACGTCAACGCGACTGAGAATGACGTCCTCCGGCTGCAGGTCATTTGGGGGCGCGGCATTGAGAACTACTTCAACGACGCACCAGTCGACGTCGGCATCAAACGAAACCCGGGAAACCTGCGCACGCCGGTCACCGGCGAAGCGCTGAAAGACTTCGGTATGTCCGCCTACCTCGATCACAGGTGGAACAGCGAATGGACCTCGGCGATTGGCTATTCGCGGGTCAACATCACCAACAGCGATCTCCAGACGCCCCTCGCGTTCAAGGTCGGGCAGTACGCATCGGGCAATCTGCTGTGCACGCCGGTCAAGAACGTGCTGATAGGCGGGGAGTTCCAGTGGGGTAAGCGGGAGAACTTCTCGGACGGCTTCTCCTTCAACGATTACCGCGTCCAGTTCTCGTTCAAATACAGCTTCTCATACAAGCTCGGAGGGTAAGGATGGACAAGAAATTATCGTTCTGGCGCATCTCGCTCGCCGGAGTTGGCATTCTTGGCGCAGTCGGCGTGTACGCGTTATCGGCGCAAAACCGTGCCGGCAACCCCCAAGCGATCGTGAACAGCGCCTTCGAGCAGTTCAAGGGCCTCAAGGAGGGGAAGAACGCCGACTACATTCCGGCTCTCGCGAAGGTGGATCCGAATCTGTTCGGCATCGCGTTGGTGACGACGGACGGCAAGGCCTACTTCGCCGGTGACATCAAGAGCGAAGTCTCGATTCAATCGATCTCCAAAGTGTTCACGATGGCCGAGGTCATCCAGGAACAGGGACTCGAGTCGATCGAAAAGCGGATCGGCGTGGACGCCACCGGCGCCCGGTTCAATTCGATCATCGCCGTCGAGAGCGTGAAAACGATCGTCGGAGCTGGTGCCCCGGAAATGAATCCGCTCGTGAACCCCGGCGCGATCACCGCCACCAGCATGGTGAAAGGAGCGACGCGAGACGAGGTATGGAACAAGATCATCGGCACTTACAACGACTATGCGGGGCGTCAACTGACGGTGCTGGCCGATGTCTACAAGTCTGAAGCGGACACGAACCAGCGCAATCAGGCGATCGGCGCGCTGATGTTCGCGTACGGCTACATCAAGAGCGACTGGCAGCAGGCGGTCGACCTGTATACCAAACAGTGCGCCGTCGGCGTCAACGCCAAGGACCTCGCGATGATGGCCGCCACGCTCGCCGCCGGCGGCAAGAACCCGATCACCGGCAAACGGGTGCTCGATGAATCGAAGGTGCCTGGCGTGCTCGCCGTGATGGCGACCGCCGGCCTCTACGACGATTCGGGGAAGTGGCTGTATCACACGGGACTGCCGGGCAAGAGCGGCGTCGGCGGCGGGATCATCGCGGTGTCCCCCGGCAAGTTCGGTATCGCCGTCGTGTCGCCTCCGCTCGACGACGCCGGCAACAGCGTAAAGGCGCAGAAGGCCATCACCACGATCTCGAACGCGCTCGGCGGGAATCCCTACCTGGTCAAGAACGCCTCGAAGGGCTTGCCTTCAGAAACGGAGCGCTGAGCGTCCACGAAACGGCGCGGCGTCTGCCGGCTAGAGGAGCGTCCACGCTGATGGCCTGCCACGAAGACACGAAATCACGAAACGCTTGTCTTCTTCGTGCCTTCGTGTTTTCGTGGCGATCCCGGCGGTCCTGATTCGCCAGGGACAGGCGACTAGACGTTCGTGACGCTCTCGATGTCCGGCAAAATCCATTTCTTTTCGAAGAACGCCAGCTCGGGCCCGTAGAGGCGAAACAGCACTTCACACTCGCCGCTGGCATCGGTCGGTACCCAGTTCGATTCCTTCCCCGCGGGCGCCGTCGGCCCGAAATACACGTCGCACGACCCGTCAGCGTTCCGTTGCAGCCCCGGCGTTTTCGAAGAACGGCTGCACCATTTCGTATCGCGAATCAGCGCGTGCGTGGCCCGGTCGTAGACCGTCGCCGACCAGTACAGCCTGACCGGCGGATTCGGCGGCACGTGGAGTCGGTAGGTTTTCGCTCCGTCGATCCGGTTGCCGTCCTTGTCCTTGATCGTCATCAGATAAAACTGGCCGTCGCCGAGGTGCTTGGCGCTGAAATACGCGTAGCTGTAGGCGAGTCCGCGTGCGTCGGTCGGATACGAGTTGGGATCGGCAAAGTTCGTCTGCAGACCCGCAACCAGATCCTTCGACGCCGGCAGCGCCCACCGCGCGCTGGTGTCGAACGGCGGCTCGAAGACTTCCTCGTAACGCGCATCGAGGTAGTCGTGGGCGTCCGACGCTGCGTCGGTGAGAATCGCCTTCGTGCATTCGTCGGGAGTGAACGGTTGGCCTTTTTCGATGCCGATCGACTTGAGCAGATCGATCATCGCCCGGTCGCGATCGAGCCAGGGCTCGATCTGGATCATGCGGTGGAGCGAGTGGAAGAAGCGCACGTCGTACGGAATCGTATTGTCGTAGACGACGTCACTGACGTCGACGAAGACGGTCGCCGGCGGCCTGGCCGCGGACGATAACGGATAGACCTTGATCTGCTTGCCATAGGCAGCGGCCTTCGCCACATCGGCAGCGTTGGCACTCGCGGGGTTGGAGCGCAGAATGCCGTAACTCTGATACGTGGGGGACGGCATGGGAATGTAGCCCTCAGGCACATGCCCCTTGTAGCCCGGAGGCAGGATCAGATACCGGCCGCCTTTTCCCTTGTCCACCCCGGCCGGCCCGACATCCTCGATCGCCGTTTGCCAGCAATCGTCGACGCTTCCCGTCAGCGAGCCGTCGCCGCCCGCTGGCGGAATCTGGAGTACCACCGGTCCGACGTCCCTGGTGTTGAGGAACGGCAGGAAATACAGCACGTCCGGGTTGGGTGTGAGCGTCTGGTTCTTCCAATCCGGCAGGCGCGACCAATAGGCGACCCGATTCCACGCGCCACCGGCCCTCGCCATCGACTGGTACAACCGATCGAAATTGACCGCCGGCATGCCCCAGATCACGGCCTCGACGGCGCGGCGATGCATCCCGCGCGTCACCACATCCCAGGACCTGCCGGTCGACTCGGTTCTCTCAGTTGCGGCCGGCATCTCCGCCCCCTTGACTTGAATGAGTGGCAATTCGACGCCCAGCGGAACCGCCGCGCGCGACCGCCTGATCGAGGTGTTTTGCGCCGGAAAGGTCTGGCGACGGGTACCTCAGGCGCTGCGACTCTGCTTCGGTGACGAAATACTGTCATCTGGACTACGGTCTTCGGGTTCGTACATGCCTTGACACGAATATGCCTTTAAAGGTATATAAAGAAGGTGGAGTCTGTATTCGAAATCATCGCGGAGCCGAACCGCCGCGCGATCCTGAGTCTTCTGGTGTCGTCCGAACAGTCGGTTGGAGAAATCGAAAGTCAACTGGGCATGGCGCAGCCGACCGTGTCGAAACATCTGCGCGTGCTGCGCGAGGCCGGTTTCGTGGAGGCCACGGTGGACGCACAGCGTCGTCTCTACCGGCTGAAGCCAGAACCGTTTCAGGAGATGGATGCCTGGCTCGCTCCGTTCCGTCAGTTCTGGTCCGCTCATCTGGATGCGCTCGAACGCCATCTCGACCGCATGGATCAATCAACACGAACCAAAAGGAAGACAAGGAGGAAAAAGTGACCGCTCGCGAGCAGTACGCGCCGGGCCCGGCGAACGGAGCGCAGGTACGAAAGGACGGAGAGAAGTGGACGCTCGTTCTCGTCAGAGAACTGCGGCACTCACCAGAAACAGTCTGGCAGGCAATCACCGACCCCGCGCAACTGCGCGAGTGGGCGCCCTTCGACGCCAACCAGAGCCTGGCGACGACTGGGCGCTCGGTGACGCTCACCACAGTGGGAGCGCCCACCCCGATGATCTCTGAAACGACCGTGACGCGAGCCGACGCACCCAAAGTGCTGGAGTACATGTGGGGCGGCTTCGATATGCGATGGGAACTCGAACCCCTGGGTGGCGGCACGCGCATGACGCTGTGGACCACCATCGACCGCCGCTTCATCGCGATGGGTGCTGCCGGATGGCACCTGTGCTTCGATGTGCTGGATCATCTTCTCAGCGGGACGCCGATCGGCCGCATCGTTGGCCCCGAGGCGATGAAGTTCGGTGGCTGGCAGCGACTCCACGCCGAGTACGCCAAGCAGTTCGGTATCGAGACGCCCAACTGGCCGTCTCAGGCGGCTCAAAAGTCGTGAATCGACGGAGGTCACATGAACTGGAATAAATGGGTCCGGCAAATCCACCGCTGGGTGTCCATCGCCTTCACGGTGACGGTCATCGCCAATTTCGTCGCCCTGGCCCAGGGAAAGGGGACGCCTCCGCCCTGGATCACCTATTCGCCCCTGCTCCCGCTCGCCTTGCTCCTGTTTACGGGTCTGTACTTGTTCGTGTTGCCGTACACCACCAAGGGGCGCGGCGGGCGAGTTGGATCCCGCGAGGATCTCGGTGCGAGGATGAGAACATGAAACAGTCACACGCGAGCCAAGACCACTCAGCATCGGAGCTGATCTCGAAAAGAATCGCTGAACTTGGGGGCTGGCGCGGGAAAACCCTCAGCAGAGTGCGCACGCTCATCAAGGCAGCAGACCCGAACGTCGTCGAGGAGTGGAAGTGGGCGATGGCCAGCAAACCTGGCATTCCGGTGTGGTCGCACGACGGCATCATCTGCACTGGGGAATCCTACAAGAGCGTCGTGAAACTGACCTTCGCCAAGGGAGCATCTCTCGAGGATCCGGGCCGCCTCTTCAACTCG
>Ga0070667_100004760_pt1 | contig 11371 bp, 9 predicted proteins | sample KBSS33metaG_FD_64659 | JGI IMG/M metagenome (GOLD analysis project Ga0070667, IMG submission 64659) | Switchgrass rhizosphere microbial communities from Kellogg Biological Station, Michigan, USA - KBS S3-3 metaG | ecosystem: Host-associated > Plants > Roots > Rhizosphere > Soil ...
ATGCGTAGAGCGCTTCGCCGGTAGCGTAGGCTTCACCGGGGATGCCTGGAAGCAGGCTCCAACTTCCATCGCGGTTTTGAGCAGCCTTCAACGCCCTGACAAACGGCGCACGTTCCGAGGCACTGGCGCCGGCGTCGGCCAGCGCGTTGAGTTGCATCGCGCGTTCTTCTTCAGAGGAAGCCTTAGCGGCGAGCAGCCAGCGCTTGGCGCGGGTGACGCGATCCCGGAATTCCTCGTGCCGGCCTGGGATCGGGTACAGCTTGATGGCGCGCAGGACCACCGCGGTGGTGGTGAAGGGCCCGTACTCCTCCGGAGGACGGTAGCTGGTGGTGCGCCATGAACCGTCCGCTAACTGATAGTTCGAGAAATAGTGAATATGGGCGTCGGTCAAGGCATCGGCCGGATAGCCCGCCGCCGCCATCCCCATCAGCGTGAAACCGAGAGTATCCGACCCTCCGCCGATCGTAGAGCCCAAACGCATCGGTTCCAGAAAAGGCGCATCCGTAGCTGCTGCGAACCCCCGCTCTTTCTTGGCCTGCTCCTCATTTACGGCGAACCCTTTTCTACGCGCCAATGCCACCGTCATGGCCGGAAGCGAATTGTTGTGGCAGGAAACGCAGCCCCGGTTTTTGTACACGGGCTCACCGCTCGTTTCGATCAGCGGTAGGATTTTCTTCACCGCTGCTTGTGCCGTGGCAGCCCCTTCCAAGGGTTTGGGCCACTCCTCCTTGACTTCCTTCGCGCCCGCTTTTAGCAACAGGTCTAAAGTTGACTTGATCCCCACGCGCGCTGCCAGCAGATACGCAGTGTCACCGCGATCGTTGGTGGCGTTCGGATCGACGCCCTTTGATAGAAGCCATTCGACCATACGGTCGCGATCCGCGGGTGCTTCCATCGACAGTACCGCTTGCATCAGGAGCGTAAAGCCCTCGCGATCCTTCGAATCGAGCGAAGCGCCATGATCCAACAAGAATTGGGAGAGTTCAGGCAGCGCTCTCTTCGCGGTCTCGTTCAAGACGCCCGGTCCATTGGGCCGGACAGTGTTGGCGGTGGCGCCGTTTTCTACCAACAACCGGACGCAGGGTTCACAGCGCCCCAACACCGCCGCTGAAAGCGTGGAGGCGTCACCAGCGTGCACACCGATGCTGAGCAGAAACCGGATCGCATCGAGATCGCCTTTTTGTGCCACCGGAACCATCAGCCGATCTTCGGGCTGAGCTCCTTTGGCCGCGAGAAGTTTCAGGATGGGCGTCGAACCAAAGGCAGTGACCGCGACACTCATGGGTGTGGCGCCGCGCTTGCCGGTTGCCTTCGGGTCCGCCCCCGCATCCAGCAGGAGACGGGTTTTCGCCAGATTGGTGGCGGCGTACATCAATGCGGTGGAATCGAGCGCGTTTTTAGCGTTGACATTGGCTCCGCTGTCGATCAGGAGCTTCATCATCTTCACGTCCGATTCGATGACGGAGTGCATCAAAGCCGTGGTTCCGTCGCTGTCGGCAGCGTTCACATCCGCACCCGCGTGAAGCAGCTGGCCCGCCTGGGCATGGTTGCCGTTGCGGACCGCAATCAATAGATCAGACGAGCCGGCAGCCGGCAATATCGAGCTGGCGACGAATAGCAGCGTCAAATAACGAACCACTGGGATTCTCCTATCGCGTTGATTCTATCTCACGGGGGATGAACGCGCAGCCTTGACATCAAAGCGCTAAATTACGATCATCGCCTTTAGCATTAATATGAGTTATTCCCGTAGAAATTTTCTCAAGGCCGCAGGGTCCGGTGTCGTGCTCACGGCGGTGACTGGAGAATCGCTGATCGCGGCCCCCACCGGCTATGCCGCTGTGGCTACACCGTTTGCGAATGAAAAAGCCACGTTCCTGGTGAACGGCAAGGCTTATGCCGCCGAATACGAAGCGCGGACCACTTTGTGGGAAGTGATTTCAATGAAGCTGGGCATGACGGGAACCAACCGGAGCTGCAATCGCGCCAGTTGCGGCGCGTGCAGTGTCCTGGTAGACGGCACGCCGGTTTATTCCTGTCACACCCTGGCAACTGAAGGCGTGGGCAAGAAAATCGTCACCATTGAAGGCGTCGGCGACGAGAAGAATTTGCATCCGTTGCAGAGCATCGGCCATACGCGTGTGGCCGCCGATTGCGGCTTCTGCACCGCCGGGTGGGTGGTCACCGCGAAAGGACTCCTCGACAAGAATCTGAATCCAACAGAGGATGACGTGAAAGCAGCGCTCGCGGGCCATATCTGCCGGTGCTCGGCGTACCCCCATATCATCCGGACAGTAATGGACTCGGCGGCCGTGTTGCGCGGGAGCAAGAGGCCCATCAAGCCCGAACTGGAAAACGTCATTCACATCAAGATGCCGATGGTCCGGGACTACTCGACTACGGGCGGACACCTGGCTGGTGACGAAGTCATCGAAGGCTCGAACAAGACCGTCACCAAGAAGTGGCAAGGATACCCACCGGAAAACCTCAATGTGCTTGGAACACCGCTGCCTCCCCTTCCCGAAGTTTCCATTCCAAGGTTCACCGGGAAAGCGCAATATGCCAGCCGCGTGTGGTTCCCTGACCTGCTCTATACAAGGTTCCTGACTTCTCCGCATCCACGCGCCTTTATGCAGGACGTCGATACGTCGGCCGCCGAGAAGATGCCGGGCGTGAAATACGTTCTGACTTACAAGAATGCTCCGAAGCTGCAGCGGCCCAATGTTGCCAGGGGACGGATATTGCCGGAACCTCTGCCTCGGGAACTCAATTTGCAAGGCGAAGTCGCGGCCATCGTAGTAGCAGAGACAGAAGACCTGGCGCAGGATGCCGCCGACGCGATCAAAGTAACCTACGACGTTCTACCCTTCGCATCAATGCTGAAGGACAGTATGGCTTACGGCGCGCCAGATCTTGGACATGGCAAAGGAAACCTCATCCGCCATTCGTTTTCGCCACAGGATCTTCCGCAGGTCACCTGGGCGGATAAGCGTGGCGATATCGACAAAGGATTCGCCGAAGCCGACGTCATCAAGGAATTCAGCTACCGTTTTGCGGGAGGCGTCTCCGTCCCTATGCAGCCGAGCGGCAGCGTGGCCAAGTGGGACGGCGACAAGCTGACCATGTGGGGCATGGGCCAGGGTATCTACCCGGTGCGGGCGTCGCTGGCGGCGGCACTCGGCATGGATGTTTCTAAGGTCAGGCTCATCAATAAATGGAACGGGTCGACGTTTGGCGCGGCGCGCATGGCGGCGGAGAGATTTTATCCGATGATCGCCCATCTGGCGAAAGTCACGGGCCGGCCGGTGAAGGTCATGCTGCCCAAGGATCAGGAACTGGCGCAATTGCAGATCAAGCCGGAGACCATCACCAAGTTCCGCGTGGGAGCGAAGAAAGACGGCCGGATCGTTGCGCTGGATCACGAAGTCTTCGTAAGCGTGGGTGATCTGGATTTCGGCGTGCACGCCGACGGACCCGGCAACGCCGCCAATCAAACCGAGTTATACACCGGAAAAGTTCCTCACTGGCGATCGACGTGGTGCGCTTATCGGACAAATGCGCCCCGCCCCGGCCCTTCCCGCAGCCACATCCAGCAGGAAACCAAATGGTCCTGGGAAAACATGATCGACGAAATGGCCGACGCCTTTGGTGTGGACCCAGTCCAATACCGCATGATGCACATGACGCGGCTGACTCCAGGCGACACACGCTATCCGTACGAAACCATGCCTACGGTGGAGGTGCTGCAGGAGGGATCCAAGGCATTCGGCTGGGAGAAGCGCAATCCTGTGGCGGGCGGCGAGCCGGGAAGATTCAAGCGAGGATTCGGCCTCGGCATGTCGCAGCATCACGGTGGCAACATGGGTTATCACGAAGGGGAAGAGGCCTTCGCCAAACTGGCAGCGGCACCCGACGCCAACATTTTTAGCAGCGACCTCGACCTGACCGCCGACGGCAACGTGACCATGAAGATCGCGCTTCCCGACAGTGGTTCCAACGCCGCTACTGCGCTGGCTGCAATGGTCGCGGAGATGCTGGGATTCACGACGCGTGATCACATCCGCCTGGTTTGGGGCGACTCTGACCTGGCGCCAGTAAGCGATGAGTGGTTCGGCGGCCGGACAATTACGCTGCAAGGAGCGGCGATCTGCTTCGCCACTGACAAGCTGCGCAAAGACCTACTGGCACGCGCCGCCGGCGTCCTCAAGACCGATGCCGCGAAGCTCAAGATGCGCGATGGCGTGATATCTTCGATCGACGATCCCAAGAAGAGCACAACCTTCGCCGCCCTAGCCAAAGCCAATAACGGTCTTATTCGCCAGACCGGCCGCGGCACTACTGGCGGCGAACGAACCGCCACCAACAAGGGCGTGGGCGCCTGCTTCGTCGAAGTGGAAGTGGATACCTGGACCGGCAACTGGCGTTTCGTCCGCGCGGTCTACACGCACGATACCGGATTGGTGATCAATCCCTTGGTATCGGAAGCCGACATGGTGGGATCTTTGATGGAAAGCACCCAGGTAGCCACCGACTCTATCCCGTGGGACCGGGAATTTCCGGGCTCGCGGCACTACAGTGTCGGTTACCTATCCTACCGGCTGCCCACCATCATGGACATTCCGAAATCCACGCAGGTGTACATCGACAGTCTGGAGCCGCGCTGGTTCTACGGCGTCAAGAGCTTTAGCGAGACCACCATCGGCTGCGTGCCGGGCGCGATCTCGAACGCGATTTTCAACGCCAGCGGCGTCCGCATTCGGGAGCATCCCATTACGCGAGAGAAGATCATGGCGGGACTCGCTAGTAAACGGAGACAGGCATGAAGAAGGTTTCCATCTACCGGCCAAACACCGTTGACGAAGCGATTCAGATCCTGTCGCAACACGGCACCGACGCATCGGTTTACGCCGGGGGCACCGACCTGCTGATCCGCCTGAAAAACCGTTTGGAACAGGCGCCCAGTTATCTGGTCGATATCAAGAAAATCGATCATCTCCGCTATATCAAGGAAGATGCTCAAGGCGGCGTCGAGATCGGCGCGGCCACCAAGCTCACGGAGCTGATCGACTCCCGGCTATTGCAAGAGAAGTATCCGATGCTGGTCGAGGCGATCGGGAAGATCTCCTCCCCGGAATTGCGTAACGCATCCACGCTGGGCGGTGACCTGTTGCAGGAAGTCTGGTGCCAGTATCTACGCGGCGGCTATCCGTGCTGGAGAAACGGTGGACACATCTGCTTTGGGGCGATCGGCGATAACAGCTACTATCATTCGGCCATGGGCGGACGCTTGTGTTACGCGGTGTATCCGGGCGACGCCGCCACCGCGCTGATTCCTTTCGATGCCCGCGCGAAACTAGCGACGCCCCAGGGAGTGAAGGAACTCTCCATCGAACAAATGGTGCCCGGCGATATGCTGGTGGACGGTAAGATCCAGTCGCACGTCGTGCGCTACAACGAGATACTGACTTCGGTAGTCATTCCGCCGCCAAAGCCCGGCTTGCGGGCATCCTTCGAGAAGCTCCGGCCGCGCGGGGTATGGGATTTTGCCATGGCCTCGCTGGGAATCAGTCTGCAACTTCGTGACAAGACGATCGACGACGCGCGGATTGTATTTGGCGGTATCGCCGGGAAGCCCTATCGCGAAAAAGCGGTGGAGACTTTCCTCAAGGGCAAGACCTTAAATGCGGAACTAGGCGAGCAAGCGATCTCCGTCGCCCTTGCCGGCGCGGCGCCGCTCAAGTACAACGCAACTAAGATCGACATGGCGAAGGGGCTCCTCGCCAGCGGCCTGGCGAGGTTGAACGTTTAGCCGGAACGCCGCCTTACTTTACCATCGCGGACTGAGAGCGCACGGCCTGCCACTTGCCATCGCGCATCACGAATACATCCATCCACACCCATTTGCCACTGGTGTCTTTTCCCTTGAAAGAGCTTTTTTCGGTATCGCTACCCTGAACAATAGCAGTGGTTCCGATCACCTGAACGTCCATTGGCCCAATCTCGAACGACTCCAACTTATTGGCGCCGGACTTGATGTTATCCAAACTCTGCTTCTTCGTCGTTTTAGTCCCGTCGAAGCCCAGCCCCATCCAATCGTCGGCAAGAATCTGGCCGAGTTTGGCAACGTCGCCGGCCTTTTGCGCATTCACCCAATCTCGTTCCAGCTGTTTAATGGCATCAGCGGTTCCTGAAGCCTGGCTCTTCGCCTGTCCGTAAGTTGGGCTGAAACACGCAGCCACCAGTAGGACTCCACCCAAAAAATTTTGTCATCGTGTATTTCTCCTTGACCCCGGGCATGTTTACCCCGGTGTCGTGCAACTCTAACCCAGAACTGCCCGAACTATAGGTGGTGCGGCCAGCGAGTGACAAGATAATAGACTGTTGCTCCAATCGCACCCAGGAGGCCCAGGCTGCACATCGCCATGACGCCATAGATGAAGAGCAGTCCTCTGATTGGTTGACTCGGCAGGGTGACTCTTCGAGCCTACGCCAAGGCTAGCTCATTGAAGGCGCCGCGTTCGTCAATCCAGCAACGATACTTCGTTCGCACTTGATTCATGTTTCTAGCGCAGGCATCAGCTTGCAGCATGATATTTTTGTCGGACTCCAACACGCTGCGCTTGGCTTGATCAATGGCTTGGTTGAGGTTATAACAGGCTAGCTCAGGATATTCCCGCTTTACGAGGGGCACCGATCCACCGTGCCGGCTTTCTTTGCGTACGTCGGTGGTGCGAACAAAGTATTGCAATTGGGAACCTCTACTACCAGCATAGCGGGTCCGGGCCTCGATCCCTAGGAATACTTAGTTATTTACCAGGAGCGACGGGCGAAATTCTCTTCCGATATTCCGGATAAAGCGTTTCGGGCTTTCCTATAGCGGCGTCGCGAGGCACACCGTACTTCTTGGTCATCTCATCGACGAAGGGATTCTTCTCGGGCAAGTAATGTGGAGCAGTCTCCCCCGTGCTCGCTTCATAGGTGGTGACGCACGGCGGTCCGGTGGAAGACAAGGGCGTCGCGCTCAACTGAAAGCTTCTGGACAGGATCCAAGGTTCGGCAAGGTAGATGGGATCTTCAATGACCGCTAGAAGGCTCAGAATTTCGTCGTGGCGGTAGAAGCGGAGTGTCATGGTCGCCTCATCGCTGCTGGGCGCTCCGGTTTTTCGGAGGAACCCGGCCTTTAAGTGGGTGGTATGGGATACGAGTGTGTTGCCTTCCCACGCCCCGGTGGTGAACCCGGCGCGCGTGTGCTCGGCATATTTTGACGGGTGAGCACGTCCGTCCATCCAGATCACCAGCGGCGGCCTGTCCTCCCAAGCGCCGACGGTGTAGGAGATCACATTTCCTTTCAGCGGGTCGGCGTCGCTCCAGATCTTCAAACCGAACGGTCCTTGAGCAATATAGAAAGCCGGCCATCCTTGGCATTGCCGCTCCACCATCGAGAGCTGTGACTCGGAATAACTCAGCGCTCTGATCCGTGCTTCCTCGTTGAGGGGGATCCCCGTGAAGTCCACCGGCAAGCCGTCGCCGGTAAGGAACTCATGATTCCGTGCCGCCCAGGAGCCGGTAAGTTCTGTTTGCGCCGCAGCGATTCCGGGCCCGACGAACCACAGCAACACGGCAGCGGATATTACTTTGGGGTGCACGGAGCCGGATCCCATTTCGAACCGTCAACCTCCTTCTTAAATTGCGAACTTACGATAAACGGCAGTCTCAGATACTGCGGATCATCGACTACCGTCGTGATCAAGAGAACTTGGCCGCCGCCGGGGAGCGGTGCAACATCGAAGTATTCCGTGACAAGGGCATTTTCGCTATAAGGAACGCCATTCTTTCGCAGGTATCCGGAACGCATGTTGGTAGTGGCTATCTTTAGAGCCGATCCCTGCCACTGTGCGGTTGAATAACCTTGCCACGTCCGTTCGCCCGGCACCGATGGCTGCGAGTTGAAATGGAAGAGGCGAGTCTGCATGCCGGCGTCGCTATCGACACGCAGCGTATTATCGTCCTGCCACGTAATATGAAATCGCGCCGGTACGCGCATGATCGCTGCGGCACCGTATGCTTTGCACTGGTTGCCCGCGGCTTCGTCGGCCTCTGGATTCCACGCATCCGCGATCTTTCGCGCCTGATCCGTCAGGGGCACAGCCTGGTAATCGCCTTTGCGGGGCGTGACCATACGGAAGCGCCAGTCTTCGGTCACGAAAGCAACCCAATAACCCGTCATATCCGCGGGCGCGGAGGCCTTCGCAGAAGCCGGCACGCCCTGGCCGACGGCACGCGCGATGCCTATCGTGATGAGTAGCGCGATGAAAAAGGCTCTCATTTTCCTGACCCACTGATGCTGCGATACACCGCTTCGACGAAATCATTGGCGCCAGTATCCGACCCGTAGCGGCGCAAGTAGCCGCGGGCGGGCGAAGCCGCTTTGATTTGTTCCCAAGTGAGTCCCTGTTTGATCAAATCGCGGACGCGGTCGCGGATGATGGTCACCATGTCGCGGTATTCAACCACGTCTAGTTGATCGCAGATGTGGCCGTGGCCGGGAATGATCAGCGTGCCGTCCTCGCGCGATACGATGGGCACCGACGGAATGGCGGTATCCACAAGTTTCTGCAACCCCACAATTTCGCCCTGAATGCTGCCGCCCCTTGCGATATCGATCACCGGGAAGCGGGTGGTGTCCAAGACATCACCCGCCACGATCACGTCGGAACGGCGGAAGAAGACGATGGCATCGCCGTCGGTGTGTGCCGCCGGCTCCTGAAAGATTTCAATGCCCTCGCCGTTGAGGAACATGTATTTCCGCGATTGATTGAAGGTTTCCGTCGGCCACGCGCCGATTGGATATCGTGAAGCCGACGCGCTCATTCTCATCAAGACCTGTTCAACGGAAAGTATAGACGCCGCGCCTCCCAGAAAATCTGCGTTGACACCGATACCACCTTGCGTGAAGAGCGTCTTACCAGCTTTCGCGACGGCCTCATTGCCGCCCACATGATCCGGATCTGCGCTAGTGTTGATCACGTAACGGATGGGTTGCGGTGTGACTTTCATAATGGCTTCGACTACGGCATCCGCGCTCGACGCCGAGCCTGAGTCCACAACCACCACGCCATCCGCTCCCACTTGAAACCCGATGTTGCCGCCGGCGCCGGCAATCATATAGAAGTTCGGCCGAAGCTGAAGGACTTCAAGATTCGTGCCAGGAGCCTGCTGTGCCACCAAACCGCTGACCGCGACTAAGGCCGCAACCGCCATCGCGATTGCGCCTGGGATCTGAAACCTGATCTTCTCGTGCATTTGAATGCGTACTCATAATAGCGTAACCGCCCTGGGATGTATCATGATTCGGGGGAACCCATGAATCGAAGTGAACGTCTGGACCCGGAAGTAAGTGCGCTGCTGGCGATGATGGATGCGCAGGGCGCGCCGCCGCTCGAAAGCCAGGACCCTGTCGAAGCCCGCAACAGCCGGATAGAGCCGATGAAGATGCTCGGCGGTGAGCCCCCTGCGTTGGGCCATGTGGAGGACCTGTCCGTTCCGGGGCCAGGCGGCAATGTGCCGGTGCGCATGTATGCAAGCGAACCGGGCGGACTTCGTCCCGTCCTGATCTACTTCCACGGCGGCGGCTTTGTGTTCGGTAATCTGGATACTCACGACGCGGTGTGCCGCGCCCTTGCCAAGGAATCCGGCGCTGTTGTGATCTCGGTAGATTACCGGCTGTCTCCGGAACACAAGTTTCCGGCGGCAGTGGAAGATTCGCACGCAGTCATTGTCTGGGTCGCGGCCAACGCGGAGCGCCTGGGCGTCGACGCGCGTCGCATTGCCGTGGGTGGTGATAGCGCAGGCGGCAACCTCGCGATCGTGATCGCCATGCGCTGCCGCGATGCCGGCGGTCCGGCTTTGGCAGCACAGGTGTTGCTCTATCCCCTGACGGATTTTAGTTCTTTCGAAACCGGCTCGCATCGGGAATTGGGCGAAGGCTACTTCCTCACGCGAGGGGCGATGGATTGGTTCCGCGGGCACTACCTCGCCGCCGCCGATCTTGCGCGCCATCCGGAAGTCTCGCCTCTACTCGCACCGGACCTCAGCGACCTGCCGCCGGCACTCGTCATTACCGCCGAGTTCGATCCTCTGCGGGACGAAGGCGAAGCTTACGCGGAGCGCCTTCGGCAGGCCGGAGTGCCAGTCACGATGGCCCGCTATCCCGGAATGATTCACGGATTCGTTTCGATGCGCGGCGTGCTCGCCGGCGGCCGTCGAGCGATCAGTGAGGCCGCTCGCTTCACCCGCTCAATGGTTGCAGCGTAGCTTTTGACGGTACTTCGCAATCGGATATCATTACTGGCTAGATGACCGTGCCCAAGACTAGTCTCCTGCCATTGCTTCTCTTACCGCTCATGTCATCCGCCCAGCCTCCGGCCCCGAAGAACCTCAAGCTGCTGGCCCCCAACACTGACCTTCGCTTCGTTATGGGGAACTTCGTGCAGGCGCTGGGGGTCTCATGCGCCTATTGTCATGACGCGGACGAGTTCGCGAGCGATGTCAATCCCAAGAAAGACGTGGCCCGTAAGATGATTGCCATGGTGCGGCAGATCGATGCGAGTTTCCCCAGCAGCGCCGGCGTATTTCCCGCCGGATACCACGAGGTGGATTGCAACACCTGCCATCAAGGAAATGTAAAACCTGTGGTCAAAGCGCCGCGGGAGTTTTTCAACCGTAACGAGTGGCTGGGCGCTCCGGCTCCGGCGGTTACGCCGGGGGTTAATTTGAAAGTGCTGCCTCCCGGCACCCAGGTGCACGGCGAAGGTTCGGTGATGCATGACTTTCGCGATGCCTTGAACGTCGATTGCAGCTACTGCCACGGCGGCGGTAAGCCGTTCGAGGCGGATGAAAATCCACGGAAAGACATTGCTCGCAAAATGATCGCCTTGGTCCGGCAGGTGAATGCGAATTTTCCCGGCACGGGAGTCTATCCGGGAGGTATGCAGATGGTGACTTGCTACACCTGCCACCGAGGAGCAACCCATCCCGAGTCCGTCAGCAACGTACGCTACGATCCACCGGCGGAAAGAAAATAGTTAAAGTGAAATTGACATCTATGAACAAACTCATCTTGCTACTCCCCCTCTTGGCGGTTTCTGGCTTTGCTCAATCCACGCCGGATCAATCCAACCCGATGTCCACGTGGCTGCGCAATGCTTACAACGGGAATCGCAACAACATTGTGCGAACAGCCGAGAAAATGCCGGAAGAAAATTACGGGATGCGGCCCGGCGCACAACCGGAGGTTCGCACTTTCGGCCAGCAAGTGACCCACGTGGCCGCCTACAACTTCTTGTGGTGTTCGCAGGCCAAGGGTGAAAAA
>Ga0070667_100004768_pt1 | contig 11358 bp, 10 predicted proteins | sample KBSS33metaG_FD_64659 | JGI IMG/M metagenome (GOLD analysis project Ga0070667, IMG submission 64659) | Switchgrass rhizosphere microbial communities from Kellogg Biological Station, Michigan, USA - KBS S3-3 metaG | ecosystem: Host-associated > Plants > Roots > Rhizosphere > Soil ...
CAACTCAGAGAGGCGCGCAAACAGCACCAATCCGCCGGCAAGCAGCATGGCGATTTCGCCGAATGCGATCCAGACTCCTTCGATCTGACCAGCTTCCAATACGCGTGGAATCTTGAGGCACAGCCACGCCAGGAGATATGGCACGAGGGCGCGAGCGGCGACGGTGGCAGTGGCGCGGAAGAGCAATGCCGCGCTGGCTGCGATCAAAAGGAGCCCGCAGATCACAGCAAGTAGTTCTCGCCCGGGATGAAATGCAGGGACGGGCTGCCAGCCATAGGCAAAATCCTGATAGATAACCATCAGCGCACCGATCGCGATCATTCCGATGGAGAATAGAGTTAGTGCCGGCTGCTGCTCCTGAACCATGTTGTAGTCCTTGCCTCCGGGGCTGGATCGCCTGCAGGCTTGTTTCCGCCGCCCTTTATCGCATCGTACGTTCTAGATTGACACGCGTGATAGAGCCATCTTCGCCAAATCCGTTCGACCACATTTTTTGCGCCGGAAAGTAGCCAGCGCGTGGTACCGTGCCGCGGCGAGAATGTATCATTCGGCGACAACCGACATACCAGTTGAACATGTTGGTCGCGGTTCGAATGCACTCGGGCCGGATCGACACCCGCTTGAACCCGTGGAGATTTTTCCGATGCGTGCCAGTCCTCGGAGCTTGTGGATTGCACTCTTCGCCTGCAACTGGGTGGTTCACGCCGAAGTGCAGCCTGGGCAACTGTCGCCGGCTCAACACGACACTCGGGCGTCGATTGAGGGTAGCGCCGGGTGGTCATGTGTCGCAGATCGCAAGTCTGCGAACCGCATCATGATCCGGGAAACGAGCCTACGGGGAGTTCCGGCGATTCTCCGCATGCCGTCGGTAGTAACCGAGCCGCCGGTGCTGTTGTGGCACGGATTTGGGCCACCAGGAACTCCAGCGGACCTCATGACGGCGCTGCCGCTGGATGAAGTGCCTGCCGTGAAGGTGTATCTCGGGCTGCCGCTCCTTGGTACCCGTGCCCCGCCAGGTGGCAGTGAGGAGATCAGCCGCCGGCAAGCGCAGGATTACGTCACGCTGTTGTTTGAACCGTCGGTCATCGGGGCTGCGGACGAATTGCCCGGAATCGCCGAGGAACTCAGAACGCGCCAATGCCTCGGGGCGACTGACGGCATAGGCCTGTTTGGATTCTCGGCAGGTGGGTCGGCTGTTCTGATCGCTCTGGCGGAGAAGCGTGTCCGGGTTCGCGCCGCGGTAGTCGTGAACGCACCGGCAAATCTGGAATCGGCAATCGCCGCCTTGGAGCATGCGACAGGCCGGAAGTACCAATGGACTCCGAGATCAGCGCGTATTGCGGAGCGTGCTGATGCGGTGCGACGTTCCGCAGCCATCGGTTCGGACCGCCCGCCGCCGGCGCTCCTCGTATTTCATGGCGCGGACGACTCGATTGTCACGCCAAATGGCGCGACGGCTCTAGGTCAAGCACTGCGCCCATTTTACCATGACGCAAACTATGACGAGCGCTTGCGGGTTACGATTGCACCGGGAGTCTCTCACAAGTGGACAGACCCGGCGGCTGTCGATGCTGTGCGCGCGAGTGTTGCGGATTGGTTCAACAGGTTCATGCGTGAGCCGGCGCCCGCACAGCGCTAATAGAGTATGGACCATGCATCGAGCGGCTCCAGAAACGGGTGGACGTCTCGCGCTCAGCGATCCCCGATATGTGCCCGCCGATATTCCAAGGGCGACATTGCCAACCGACGCTTGAACACGCGGGACAGGTGCTCCGGCGATGCAAATCCCACCGCCCGAGCGGTGGCCTTGACCGACGCCCCGCCCTCGAGCCGGTGTTGTGCTGCTTGCAAGCGCAGCGTCTCGACAAAGCGCGCCGGCGTCGCCGACGTCTGCGCCTTGAAGCCGCGAGAGAATGTGCGCTCGGACTCGCCGGCACGCGCAGCCAACATTACCAAGTCAAGTCTTCTGCCCATATTTCTGCGAATCCACTCGACCAATTCCGCATACCGGCCGGCTTGCGCCTTCAACTCGAAGGAATACTGCGCTTGATTGCCAACACGCCTTGCTGTGAGCACGAGTTGGCGCGCGATTCGGGTCGCGAGCCAACGGCCGTGATCCGCTTCTACCATCGCGAGACTCATGTCAATCCCGGACGTGACACCCCCCGATGTCCAAACGTTACCGTCCTTGACGTACAGCGAGTCCGCTTCGACCCGCACTGCCGGATAGTACTTCTGGAAAGTTTCGGCGGCCGACCAGTGGGTCGTCGCGCGCCGCGTCCGAAGCAGGCCCCAGTGGGCCAATGCGAACGCACCGGAACAGACGGACGCCAGCCTGCGTACCTGCAGCGCGGCTTTGACCACCCATTGACGAAGACGATCGTCGCTGATGGCAGCTACGATCCCGTCGCGCCCCCCACCGACAATGATCAGCGTATCAATGCGGGAAATCGCCAGACGACGCAGCGGCACCGTTTCGCACCGCAAGCCGTTTGTGACCGTCACCTTTCCGCCGCGCACGGACGCGAATTAGACATAACGTGACCAAATCGACGAAGTCGTGTCCCGCATCCCGCGTTTGAATCTCAGGAGGGAAATGCTGGCGACGGTTGCGGACGAGTTGCGGGCACGACCCAACAGCCGGATCGCGTTCCTGTGCAACCGGCTCCACTTCGGAGAGATCATCGAGCGCTCGGCCGTATTCTCGGAATAGGCGGCCCGATTCGGTGCGTTCCGACGCGCGCCAAGTCAGATGTTGACAGCACGAGGTCTTCACTTGGCTTTTCGCCCGGGCGCTCCGCCTCGAAGAGTGTCGCTCTGTCGTCGGAAGGCCTCGACGATAGCCGATGTCACAACGCGAATCCGCGCCGAGCGCCGTAGATCCTGATGGACGACCAACCACGCGGTACGAAGTGCTGGCGGTTCATCAGGCCAAATGCGCACGAGTTCGGCGCACTCGTCACCCAGAAAGCACGCCAGCTCGACGAGCCCGACATCCTGGACCGCGGCTTGGAGCTGGATAAGGGGACTGTCGCATCGCACAGCAACCCGTGCACCTTCGAGCGTCTCGCCCATAAAAAACGGGCTCGTCGCGGCCGGCGCTCCAGTGAAGGTGATGAGGTCATATTCGGCAAGACCCGCTCCTCGCTTCGGTGATCCGCACCTGGCGAGATAACGGCGTGAGGCGTAGAGCGAGTAACCAACTTCTCCCAATTTTCGACAGACCAACTCCGGCGCTGTAGGTCGCGCGAACCGCACGGCCAAATCGACGTCGCGTCGAGCGATATCCAGCGTGCGTACTCCGACCATTAAATCGACTTGCAGGGCGGGGTGTGACTTGCGAACCGTCGCAATCGCCGGCGCAACCACGCGATGCGCGAGCGCCTCCGTCGTCGTGAGCCTCACAGTTCCAGCGGCAAGCGAGTCGCGCCCGGCGGCGATTCGCTCAACGTCCAACGCGGCACTTTCCATGGCGATGCAGCGACCGAGGATCGCCTGGCCGGCCGGGGTAATCGAGAAACCCTCGGGCGTTCGATTCAGCAGCTTCACGCCCAGGCGCCTCTCGAGAAGGGCAACGCGCCGTCCAACGGTCACATGACCGACGCTGAGCACGCGCGCGGCGCCGGAGAGACTGCCGGCATGCGCTACGGCCAGAAAGAAACGGATATCGTCCCACTGCCATCCTGTCGAGATCCTGTTCATTCTTGAACACCCCATGTGAACGGATGGTTGTTTTCGAGAAGACATCGGGACGGTACGATCTTGCGGACCCGCCTGTGCCGACGGTTTTCCCGCTTCAAACAAAACTCCTTGCGTTGGTACCGTCCGGTATCATAGCATCGCTTCCTCGGTACCGGATGGTACCAAACAATCGAATGCGGCGTGACGCCCCGACTGGAGGTTCGATGGCTCAGGCATTGGCACGCGCGAGGGCGCCGGACCCCTCAGCGGCGGTGGTCCGTTTGCATCAGATCGCGAGGATTTATCAACTCGGGGCAATCGCAGTCCCGGCGCTCAAGGATGTGAGCTTGACGATCCCATATCACAGGTTCTCGATGCTCATTGGCGCGTCCGGCAGCGGCAAGACGACGCTGTTGAACCTGATTGGCTGCATCGACGCGCCGACCCACGGCACGGTGGAATTGTGCGGTCAGAACATCGCCGAGCTCGACGACAACGCGGCTTCCGCGTTTCGTGCCCGCAACATCGGTTTCATTTTCCAGAACTTCAGCCTGGTGCCGGTTCTGTCCGCATACGAGAACGTGGAGTACCCGCTGCTTCTGATTGGAACACCCGCCGCTGAACGGCGCGAGCGCACGCTCGCAATGCTGCAGGCAGTGGGACTTGCCGAGCAGGCAGCCCAGCGCCCCAACGAGCTCTCCGGCGGGCAGAAACAACGGGTCGCGATTGCCCGTGCGCTCGTCAAGGGCCCGCAGGTCGTACTGGCCGATGAGCCGACGGCAAATCTCGACACCGCCACCGGTGCTTCCATCATCGAGCTCATGCGGCGCGTGCAGGCGGAATCGCGGACAACTTTCATCTTTGCAACTCATGACCCGCAGCTGATCTCCCATGCGGATGAGATTTTCCTGATCCGCGATGGAAAGCTCGTCGAGCACACGACGGAGGCGCGAGGATGAAACTCCTGCTGAAAATCGCACTGCGGAACATATTGCGTAATCGCAGGCGGTCGCTGATGACCGGCTCGGCGGTGGTGGCAGGAGTTCTGGCAACACTGCTGTTCGGCGGCTTCGCGGCCTATATCTTCGCCGGCCTCGAGACCAACAACGTGCAGCGTATTGGCCATCTCACCGTATTTCGCGCCGGCTATTTCCTTTTTGGGGCGGGTAACCCCGCCACGTATGGCATCGACCGTTATCGCGATGTCATGGCTCTCATTGGCAACGATCCCGTGCTGCGGCCGATGATCAATGTCATGACGCCGACTCAATCAGTTCTGGGAATAGGGGGCAACTTCTCCGGCGAAAACGATGCTTCCAAGACCTTCATTGGCATTGGGCTCATCCCTTCCGATCGTGACCGCATGCGTCGCTGGGACGAGTTTGGTACGGGGTCTACGTATCCTCCGGATCCGCGACTCTCCGACAATGATGATACACAAGGTCTGATCGGTTTCGGGTTCGCACGGATCCTCGGATTATGCGGCCCCCTCGGGCTGCAGAACTGTCCACCGATACCGACACCTGCAGCCGCCTCCGACAAAGTCGCATCGATCGCGAACGAAGACCTCGGAGAGCTTGCGCGCCGCGACGCGAGCAGCGCTGAGCCTCTTTCGACTGCGCCCCACATTGAGCTTCTCGCCGCCACTGCCGGCGGCGCGCCTAACGTGGTGAGTCTCAGGGTAGGTGGCGCCGAACCCCAGGGAGTGAAGGAGCTGGACGACAACTACATCGCGATGCCTCTCGCTTTGGCACAGCAACTCGTGTACGGCCGAGGCGAGCACAAGGTCACCGGCGTCGTGCTCCAACTCCATCGCAGCGAGGATATGCCCGCCGCCCGCGCGCGGCTCATGACGTTGATCCGCGACAACCACCTGGACCTCGACGTTCGCGATTTCGGCGAGCTGAGTCCCTTTTACGGCCAGGCAGTGCGGCTCTTCAGCGCCATATTCCTGTTCATCGCGCTCGTCATGGGTGTGATTGTGCTGTTCGCGGTGGTCAACACCATGACCATGAACGTGATGGAGCGGACCAATGAGATTGGCACGGTTCGCGCGATGGGCGTGCGCCGAGGGGGCATCCGCTCGCAATTCATTGCGGAAGGTGTCCTCATTGGAGCAATCGGCGCCACGGTCGGTGCTGCCCTCGCATTCCTCATTGCCGCGCTCGTCAATCACGGCGGTCTGACATGGCTGCCTCCCGGAAATGCACACCCGGTCCCGTTGCATGTCGCGGTAGCCAGCAGCCCTGCGCTGGTCATTGGAGCCTGGTTTGGGCTCGTTCTCATTGCAACGATTGCGGCGCTACTACCGGCGAACAGCGCGGCACGCCTCCCGGTGGTCGATGCCCTACGACATGTGTGAGGGATTCATGACTGGAAGCTTTCGATTTGTCGCCCTCGCTGCGCTGCTCATCGCCAGCGCGGCAGCCCATGCGCAGACGGCGACGGAGATCGTCGCCGCCGCGGACCAAGTGAGAAATCCGCACGCTCCCTTTCGCTCGACTATCCGGTTCACGGAGTACATACAAGGGCGCGAGCACGAACACGACACGCTGGTCGTGTTTTCCAAGGAAGATGCCGCGACACGGCAGTTCCGCAACCTGGTGCAGTATGTCGAGCCAGCGCGTGATGCCGGTAAGCGAGTGCTACTTGACGATCGCTCGCTCTGGTTCTTCGACCCAGCCTCAAAGACAAGCGTGCGAATCTCACCGCAACAGCGATTGATTGGCCAGGCAGCGGTCGGCGACGTGCTGACCGTGAATCTGGTGGCCGACTATGACGCCACTCTTCTCGGCACCGAGAAAATCGTGGATGCGACGCGGGCGGAGCGCCAGTGTTGGCATCTCGGCCTCAAGGCGGCCAACGATAGAGCGGTCTATAACCACATTGAGTACTGGGTCGAGCAGAAGACGTTCAATCCCGTCAAGGAGAAGCTGTATTCCGACAGCGGACGGTTGCTGAAGATCGTCTACTTCCGCAACTTCGCGCAGCGCCTCGGTGCCTTGCGCCCGGTCGAAGAGATCATCATCGACGCCGTCGACACCTCGCTTGCGACCACAGCGACCTTGAGCGACGACGCGTTTCAGGACGTTCCCGATGCCTGGTTCCAACGCGACTACCTCCCCCGCCTGCGGATCAACTGATGAGGAAAGGCGCGGCAGCATGCCTTCTATACGGCGCGCTGTGGAATGTAGGTGCCCTCGCTCAGAATACGCAGGCTGATCAGGACAAGGAGCTCGATCTGATCCCGCAGGCTGTCCAACAGCAGTCTGCGGACTCCGCCGTGACGCCCAAGGCTATCAACACTAGCAGCCGCTTCTATCTCGAGAACGCCATCAGTGTCACCTCTGTACGGGATCAGCCTGCCGTCCCTGCTTCAGGGTCACGACCTTTCAATTGGCAGGAGCGTCTGTTCCTTGACGTCCGCGAGGAGGGGCGACTTGCACGCTCGCTTACCTTCACATACAGCGGGCGTACGAACCTTCGGACCGAAGACGATTTGAGTTTTCCCGCGCACGAGAACCTGATCAATGATCTGCGCGAGGCGTATGTGGGCTGGCAACCTTGGGATCGCACCTACTTGGATTTCGGCCGAATCAACCTCAAGAGCGGTGTCGCGCTTGGGTATAACCCAACGGACTTCTTCCGAACGAGGGCTGTCGTGGAGCCCTTGTCGGCGGATCCCACCGTGTTGCGCGAGGATCGCCTGGGGACGTTGATGCTGAGAGCTCAACAACTCCTCGAGGGCGGGTCGCTCACCGCTGCCTTTGCCCCAAAGCTCTACGAGCCGAGCGCGATCTACACCAATATCAACCTGCCCAGCATAGACCCGATGCTCGATCGGACGAACGCGCGCAACCGCTTCCTGGCAAAAGGCAGCCTCAACATGGGTGATCGATTCAGCCCGGAGTTCCTGTTATATCACGAAGGTAGCCGGACCCGGATGGGGACAAATCTCGCCGAAAGCTTCGGCCAGAAGTCGGTTGCCTATTTCGAGTGGTCCGGTGAACGGCGCGCAAGCCTGATCGATGATGCCCTGCGTTACGGCCGGGACACCGGCACGTTGCCACTTAACGCCCCAAGCTGGATACCCGAGAGCTCCCACGAGAGCTTCCAGAACGAACTGGCCATCGGGGCCTCTTACACTACGGCGACCCGGATCACCTTCAATCTCGAATATCATTTCAACCAAGCCGGATTCACCCGAGCGGATTGGAGGAACTGGTTCGCAGCGGGACGTGCCCACCCCGCCGATTCTCCTGTCGTGGGTGAGCTCTGGTACCTGCGCGACTACGCGCTCGATCAGCAGGACCCGATCAGCCGGCACTCGGTGTTCCTGCGCGCCGATTGGGTTGACGCCTTCATCCCGAAACTGGAGCTCACCGGCTTCGTCAACGTTGACACCTACGACGGATCGGGCTTGCTGCAGATCTCCGCCGACTACTATCTGTCAGATCACTGGACCTTGGGCGGTCTCATCGCGACCAATTTCGGGCCGGCGCGCTCGGATTTCGGCAGCCTTGCCGAGGCGGCCAATTTCATGTTCAAGGTTGCCCGCTACTTTTAGTTGTGCTCGCTACCATCCACGTTTGATCCGCACTGCAGCATGTTGCAAATTGTGATTGCTGACTTGACAAAGACGATGCAGAGTTAGGGTTGCGTTGCAGGCAGATAGGACCCTCGCGGAAAGGAGCTTTGAGTGAAAAATATTAACCTGTTTCGTCTGCTCGGTTCAGCCGTAATCGTCTTCGCAGCTACGCGTGCGCTGTGTCAGGTTAACGTTCTCACTCAGCACAACGACGCGCATCGAAGCGGGGCCAATCTTCAGGAGAAGCAGCTTACGGTCGGCAGCGTCAGGCAGAAGTTCGGCAGGTTATGGACGCTATTTGCCGATGGGCAGATCGTTGCGCAGCCCCTGTACGTGTCCCACTTGACCGTTGCCGGGAAGGGAACCTTCAATGCCGTGATCGTGACAACGATGCACAACACGATCTATGTTTACGACGCCGACAAGCAACCTACGCAGCCTCAATCACAGGACGCCCTGATCTGGGCACAGTGGCTGGGCGAGCCCCAGCCCGAGACCTTCGGGTTCGACAGTTGGAACACCAACTTCCCGGAATGGGGCATTGTCAGCACACCAGTCATCGATGACGCCCATACGACGATGTATCTGGTGAGCTGGAACAGGAACAACGGAGGTGAGTTCCGCCTGCACTCCATAGACCTCGTGAAAGCGCCTTTCGCGGGCCCTGGTGAACCGCCAGTGGACTATCGGGAAAAGATCAAGCCCGTACCGGTGATTACCGGCAGCGTGGCGAAGCCAGGTGGCGGACAGATCAACCTCGACACCACTCAGCAAAAGCAGCGTGCCGCTCTCCTTCTGAAAGATGGAGTGCTATACGTTGCGTTTGCTACCAACCGGGAGACGGACAACACTCTGCATGGCTGGGTGTTCGCCTATGACGCCGCTACATTGACCCGTAAGGCAGTTTGGAACTCAACCCCTGACAGTCACAACGGCGGCGTCTGGCAGGCCGGTTCCGGACTGGCCGCGGATGACGCCGGGAACGTCTTCGTCATGACCGGCAACGGCCCCTTTAACGCAGACCAGGTCGGCGGGCAAAGCTACGGCGACAGCTTCGTCAAGCTCAGGCTCGAAGGGGGCGCACTGGTCGTCAAGGACTATTTTACGCCCTGCAATCAGGTCTTGCTCGACAAGGCCTGTAACGCGGCAGCGCGCTGCGATCTGGATCTGGGCTCGGCCGGCCCATTGCTCGCGCCCGGTGTAGCACCCAACACCCAGCGGCTCATCGGGGGTGGCAAGGATGGCAACATATACGTCGTGGACCCGGCGAATATGGGCCATTTCCAGCGCTCTGCAGGGCCGGTTGCGATGAACTGCCCGAATCCAAACGCGGTTCAAGCGGTGCTCGGCGCCCAGCAGGGTGGACCCGGCGTGATCGGCAATATTCATGGATCACACGTTTTCTGGCAGGGATCCGATGCTGCCCGGGTTTTTGTGTGGGGTGAGGATGACCACCTGCGGTCGTACCTATATAAGAATGGCAAGCTGGTGACACCGCCATCGAAGAGTCTCTACTTGATACCTAACGGCATGCCCGGCGGGATGCTGTCGATTTCCGCGGACGGTAACAAGGCGGGCACGGGTATCGTATGGGCGCTCGTACCGCTCTTTGGGGATGCCAACCAACAGCGAGGCGTCCGGGCTCAGCTTCTCGCCTTCGATGCGGCACACATCAGCAAGGACATCTGGCGTAGCGAGCCGCTGGATGCTTCCTTCGGCAAGGACAGCGTGGGTCTGTTCGCCAAGTTCGTAGCGCCAACCGTAGCCAATGGAAAGGTATTCGTCGCTACCTACGGCGATCACGAAAATCCACCCGGACCCACACGATACTGGCAGGAGAATATGCCCGCACCGGGAAGTGTTCCTGGGCATTTCTACGTGGCGGTTTACGGCTTGCGGCCGTAGTAATGTTTTTCGTCTTGTGGTGTCGAGAAAGCCGCCCCTGCATCGTCCTTGTGGAAGTAGTCCACACGGCGCAGGTAGCCAATGAATCTGAAAGATCTGAATAGATGGCAGCATCTCACCCACGATGGAAGTGTCAGATGGCTGAAATATTCATGGGGGCCTGCTACCGCCAACACTCTCGCGGTGCGACTCGAGGATGGGACTTGGCTGGTCATTGCTCCTTCGGTGGGCTCGGCGAGTTCGGTACTCGAGGACCTTTCGAAGGATGGAACCGTGAGCGCATTGATCGCGCCGAACGCGTACCACTATCTGGGGCAGCGTGCCTGGAGGCTCCACTTCCCCAGCGCAACAAGCTACGCGCCGGATGGCGCGCTGGCGCGCCTGGCCAGAAAATCGCCCGATGTTCTTTACCGCCCCGCCTCGGAGCTGATTGAGACCATCCGCCCACGCGTGACCTTTCTTGTCCCGGAGGGCATGAAGTCTCCGGACATGCTGATTCGTGTATCTGTCGCTGGGGCGACGGTGTGGTGGATGGGTGATTTGTTTACAAACACGGCAGTGGACGATCAAAACTGGTTGCTGCGCATGATTGCCCCACTAGCCGGTAGCGGCATGGGCTATCGACGCAACTCCAAACCGGGGCTGGTCTACGTCCGAAATCCAAAGGCGTGGCTGCATTCCATCACCAACGCCCTCGAGGCCGAACCGCCCTCCATCGTAGTTCCGGCACACGGAAACCCTGTCACGCAAGACGCGGCGCTTCGAACTCGAGCCCTTTTGAGGTAGGACTTGCAATGTTGCGATCACGCGATGGTGATGATTTCAGCCCCGTCGAGCGCGTACCGCGCATGCCGAAAATCGCGGATCGTCGCGAGGCGATTTTGCGTCCATTGTAACAGCACGAAATAGTCCGGCCGCCTGCGCGGGTCGTCTGGATCGTAGACCAGGATGGCCGGGCATCGGTCGACCATGCCAGGTACGAGGCGCCAGTCCGTCACGCGAGAATAATTGGTGAAATAGTTCGACACCTCACGGCGCCCGTTCAGCCTGGTCCTGCTGACGACCTCGAGCCGCACCTCGTCAGCCAACATGTCGCGCACGGCGTCGAAATCGCGCGCGTTGAAACGGTCCACGTAGGCGCTGAGCAAATTGCGTTCGTCGTCGGCAAGGCTTGGCGGCCGCAC
>Ga0070667_100004771_pt1 | contig 11352 bp, 16 predicted proteins | sample KBSS33metaG_FD_64659 | JGI IMG/M metagenome (GOLD analysis project Ga0070667, IMG submission 64659) | Switchgrass rhizosphere microbial communities from Kellogg Biological Station, Michigan, USA - KBS S3-3 metaG | ecosystem: Host-associated > Plants > Roots > Rhizosphere > Soil ...
GTCGGCGTTCGCCATGGACCTCGAAGGCGAAGCCGGCATCCTCGCCGGCAGCGAAGCCCCGATGGGCGGCGCCTTCCAGGGCGGCTGGCTCTCGTCCCCCGGCCTGCGCATTGCGGGCGGTACCGACGAGATTCTGCGCAACATCATCGCCGAACGCGTGCTGGGTCTCCCCGGCGATATCCGCGTCGACAAGGACGTCCCGTTCAACAAGATTCCGACGGGACGCTGATCCGGACGAGAGCCCTCCGCGAAGGAGGGCTCTCGTCATCAGTTGGAGTTCTTCACCCCGAGAATTCGTCCCGCTTCGACGCGGGCCGCTTCCCACTCCCGGATCGGCTGGCGCGCCCAAAGCGCTTTCCATGGCGGATAGGATAGCAGCGCCGGCGTCTGGTACTTCTCGTAGGGCGCAAACATGACCAGCGGGTCACGCGCGTCGTAGGCGCGCTCGTAGAAGTGCACGGTGCGCTCGAGATCGCCGAGCAGTCGGTAGGCGTCAGCCACGCTGGAGAATGCTCCTCCGTTCTTGTCGGTATCGGCAGCGGCGGCATCGACCATCGCCCGCGCTTCCGAAGCATGTCCTTCGGCCAGGGCGAGCGTGACGGGGCAGTTCATGCGGTTCTGCGGACTCTCGGCATAGTAGGATGAAATCGAGTCCCGCAACCGCCGCGCATCATCGAGCCGTCCGCGGCTGGTCTCGATCAGGCACTCCATGTCGACGTCCTGGAATTTACCCTGCCGGAGCTGCCGTGCACGGCGGATCGCCTGTGCGGCTTCGTCGTACCGCTTCTCGTTCCAATACCAGAGCGCCAGGTCGAACTGGTATTTCGGCGCCAGAGGATCGAGTTCTGCGGCCTTCAACTCCGCGGCGAGATCCTCGGCGGGATAATTGAAGGTATAGGCCATGATCGACCTCTGATGGAGCACTTCGGCACTGTTCGGGCTGGCAGTCTCCATCTGCCGGAACATGTCGAGCGCCGCCGTCCAGTTCCACTGGTCGAGCAGGCTGTTTGTCAGAACGCCCAGTGCAGGGACGTTCCGTGGATCAAGGTTGATCGCCTGCCGTGCCGCGATTTCGGCGGAGTCGAGAAGATTGGCCCTGAAGTATCGATCCACCAGCGTCCGCAGCGCGACCGCGAGCGTCGCATAGCCCGGGGCGTAGCGCGGCGCGCGATCGGTCGCCGACCGGAGCAGCGCTACGGCTTTGGTGAGATCGTCCTCGTTGCCGCGGTGCAGGAGCTCCTTCGCCTGGAGGATGAGGCGGTACGCTTCCGGGTCGACCTTTGCTTCGCGTTGCGGCCGCGCCGTGGTGCCGCCGGTCAGCGTGCTGGTGAGGGCCGTGGTGATCGCGGTCGCGATCTCGGCCTGAACCGCCAGGATGTTCGTGAGGTCGCGGTCGTAGGTGGCCGACCACAACTCAAAACCGTCGGCGGCGTTGATCAGGTGGACGGCGATGCGCAGGTGATTGCCGGCCTCTCGCACGCTGCCTTCCAGGATGGCCCGCACATGCAGCGCGCGGGCGGCCTCTTCCACGCTGACATTGCGGCCCTTGAACGCGAACGACGACGTGCGCGACGCGACACGGAGCACGCCGGTGGAGGAAAGATGATCGAGAAGCTCCTCCGAAATGCCGTCGGAGAAGTACTCCTGATCCGGCCGCCCGCTCATGTTCGCAAAGGGCAGCACAGCCACCGAATTGGGCGGCGCCGCCGGTGGACCGCTTGGCGGCGCGGTCGTCGTGGAGGCGTGCGGCCAGAACGTCAGGGCGAAAATGGGGCTCGCAACAATGAGCAGAACGCACAGCACGGCGAGCACCTGTGTGTCGGCTCGCGTCGGTCGGAGCGATCCGGCCTCGGCGCGCACGCCCACGACCCACCCACCGATCAGCGCCAGTGGAAAGCCGGTCAATGCCCCCACGATGATCAGTTGAAGGGCCCAGGCCGGCCAGGCGTAGGCCGGCGCTGCGATCGACGCGGCCTGAACGATGATCCACGCCGCTGCGCCATAGCTGATTGCGATGCGGTCCAGGTTCTTGGACCGCGCGGCCTCGATGACAGCCTGCATTGAATCCCCTTGGGAACTCTCGCCAATCGAGGGCAACAGCGCAACCGAGCGAGGAAAATCCGCTGATATCCCAATGGCGTGCCTGTGGATGCAAAACGCGGTGAATCATTTGTTAACCACTCAATAACCAATTTGAGTACAAGTTGGCCATGAAGGGGCCGACTTTAACACGCGTTGAGTAATCGAAGCCGGGGGGCGCAACCGCCAAAAGGGGCGTATATGCGCACCGCACTATTACCCGCCGAACGCAAGAGCGTCGGCACTGTTTCGCCGCCACCCGCCGAGGTCGCGGAGCTACATCGGACCGTCACGGTCCTGAACGAAAAGCTCCGCGAAGCCGAGGCCGCGCGCGACACCGCGCTGGCGGTCGCAGACGCGCGCGGCACCTTCGTCGCCGCCACCAGCCACGAGCTGCGCACGCCGCTCAACGCGATCATCGGCTTTTCCGAGGTTCTGAAGACCGAGATGTTCGGTCCGCTCGCCAATGACCGTTACAAGGAATACGCCGGCATCATTCACGACAGCGGCAACCGCCTGCTCGGCCTCATCAACGATCTCCTCGACATGGCCAAGCTCGATGCCGGCAAGCTCGAGATGCATTTCGGTCCGGTCGAGGTGCTGAAAGTCATCGTCGATTGCGTGCGCGGCGTCGAGCCGCTGGCAAAACAATCCAACGTCGGGATATCGGTGGCGGTGTTCGACCGTGTCGACCGGCTCAAGGCCGACGACCAGCGCCTCCACCAGATGGTGCTCAATCTCCTGTCCAACGCGGTCAAGTTCACGCCCGAGGGTGGCGAGGTCTGTGTCTCCGTCTTTCGCCGGGGCCGCAGCATCGCCATCGCGGTGTCCGACAATGGCATCGGCATCAAGGACGACGACATCGCCAAGGTGCTCGAACCCTTTGCCCAGGTCGGCGGCGGCGGCCAGCGCCACGCCGGCACCGGTCTCGGCCTGCCGCTGACCAAGGAGCTGGCGGAGCGTCACGGCGGCTCCCTCTCGATCGAAAGCGCGATCGGCGTCGGCACGACCATGACCCTCGTCCTGCCGGAAGAACCATCCGAGCCGCGAGACGTCGCTGCGTAGCAGCCTGGTTTTCGCGTGGGGGGCATGCGCGCCGCGCCGACTCCCGCGTGCTTTCTTTGCTAAGCTCCCGTTGGGCAGAACAGGGAAGGGGAACGGATGATCGGCTACATCACCATCGGCACCAACGATTTCGAGAAATCGAAAGCGTTCTACGAAAAGGCGCTCGCGCCGCTCAATGTGCGCAAGACCTTCGGCAACGACCGCATGCAGGGTTACGGCGCGAAGGGCCAGTCCGGCTCGCTCGCCGTCTGCAAACCCTATGACGGCGCCAGGGCCACCCACGGCAATGGCGAGATGGTCGCCCTCAGCGCGCCGACGCGCGAAGCGGTCGATGCCGTTTACAAGGAAGCCCTCGCGCTCGGTGGCGCCGACGAAGGCGCGCCCGGCGATCGCGGCGGTGGATTTTACGGCGCCTATTTCCGCGACCCCGACGGCAACAAGCTCGTTGTCTTCAAGATGGGAGCCTGAACATGCTCGGCTACGTCACCCTCGGCACCAACGATTTCGAGAAGTCCAAGGCGTTCTACGACAAGACGCTCGCCGGCCTCGGCGGCAAGCTCGCGATGAAGACCGCGCGCGGCCAGCTCTATGGCAACGGCAACGGACCCTTGGTCGGCATCACCGCGCCGTTCGACGGCAAGCCTGCGGGCCACGGCAACGGCACGATGGTCGCGCTCGCCGCGCCGTCGCGCGCGGTGGTCGAACAGGTCTACAACGACGCCATCGCTGCCGGTGCCACCGGCGAAGGCGGCCCTGGCATCCGCACCGGCACCTTCTACGGTGCCTATTTCCGCGACCCCGACGGCAACAAGATCTGCGTCTTCACCACCGGCGCATGATATCGGGCTCCTCCCTTGCGCGCAGCGCGGGGGAGGGGGACCGCGAAGCGGTGGAGGGGGCGACCGCCCCGCACAGAGCAGGTGACCCTTGCGCTTGAGCCTTGCAGCACTCGCAATGACCGTGCTGGTGCCTACCGCACATGCAGCGGACACGGCGCCAACCGTCATATATGACTCGGTTCGTATGGTCTTCTTTGACGCCGGCAGTTCTCAACTCAGCGACAAAGCATCAGAGGTTGTCGATCTCGCCGTGCAGATCGCGATCGATGCACATGTCGAGAACGAATTGGTCACCGGCTACTGCGACTCATTGGAAACGAAAAATGGCGCATGTCCCGCGCTCGCACGTCAGCGCGCCGAAGCGGTGAAGGCCGCTCTCATCGCCGGCGGTCTCACCATCCGCATCGACATCGCCACTAGAACTGACGCGCTCGACCTATCGGACCAGCGCCAGAACCGTCGCGTGGTGATCGAGCCCGGAGCATCCCCATGATCGGCTACGTCACCCTCGGCACCAACGACTTCGAGCGCAGCAAGGCGTTCTACGACAAGGTGCTCGCCGTCCTCGGCGCCCAGCGCACCCACACCTGGGAGCGCATGCAGTGCTGGGGCAGCAAGCGCGGCCCCATGCTCGCCGTGTGCCGTCCTTTCAACGGTGAGGCGGCGCAGCCCGGCAATGGCAACATGGTCGCGCTCGCCGCCCCGTCGCTCGATGTCATCAGGCAGGTCTATGACACCGCCATGGCGGCCGGCGCCACCGATGACGGCCCGCCCGGCGACCGCGGCGGCGGCTTTCTCGGCGCCTATTTCCGCGATCCCGACGGCAACAAGGTCTGCATCTACCGCTTCGATGTCGGCTAGTACCCGGCACGGCGGGAGAGTAACCTCCGCCGATCCGAAAGTAGGCCCGCCATGAAAGCTTCCCTGATTTTCGCATGCGTTCTTGTGCTCGGCACGGCCGGTGCGGCGCTCGCGGCAGGCTCGCCGATCGGCACCGCGCCCGGCACGACGGAGGCGGACTGCATCGCCAATGGCGGCGTGGTCGTGACGGACTCCGAGGGCAACAAAATCTGCAAGCCGCGTCCCGGCAAGCAGGGCGCACCTGTCGGCCGCGAACCGACCAACTAGGGCACCGCCATGAAGCTCACCTCCCTGATCCCGGCGATCGCGCTTGCCGCCTGGACCGTGACCGCGGCGGTCGCGGCTGACGGCCCTTCGTCCGGTGGCGCATCCGCGCCGCACGACTCCAGCACGCAGGCACCGGCCGGCGTGGCGGACGACACCGCCACGGATAATCCAAGTCCACCCCCACCACCCCCGTCGCCGCCGCCACCACCACCACCACCACCACCCGAGAGCGGCTACGGCGCGGACAGCATTTCGAACGGCGACGCACCGTCGGCCAAGGACGCAACGGCGCCCGGCCGCGAGCCTACCAACTAGGGCACTCCGTCATCCGTACCACTGCGTAGATGTGCCGGATTTAAGGTCTCCGTAAGCCGCTCCCCGCACGTTGCGTCGTGCAGGAGTGAACATGCCGCCGCATACGCAATTGACGGGTGAACCGCAGAATCCCACGCGCCTGGTCGAAGACCCGGACGCGGTCGATCATCCCGTCCTCGCCTTTTTTCTCGACTACTGGAACGCAGGGCGCAACGGCGCCGCGTTGCCGCTGCGTGCCAGCTTCATCCCGCGCGAGGTGCGCGGAAATCTGCAATGGGTCGCGACCGCCGATCTGGAAGGCGACGACTTCCGCTACCGTGTCGTCGGCACGCGCGTCGCCGCCTATTTCCTCGCCGACGGCACTGGCAAGACCTCCCGCCAGGCGTTCGCCTCCGCCGATGCCGGCCTGCGCGACGGCATCCTCTGGCTGATGCACCGGGCCTGCGCGCTGCGCCGTCCCGTCCGCGTGACCGGGCCGTCCAGCCACTGGAACAGCACCTTCTACCCCGCCTACGACACGCTCTATCTGCCCTACTCGTCGGACGGCGAAACGGCGGACCGCGTGGTCACCGTCTTCACCTTCGACAACGGCCGCATGTACCGCAGCACCAGCGCCGCGCTCGCCACCGCGTAGTTTTCCTCTCCCCCATTTGCGGGGGACGCCCAGCGCGCTTTTGCTTTTCGGGTTGCCCCGCTAGGGTCGGCGCATGGTCTCTTCGCCCTGCATCAAGGTCTGCGTCATCGACGGCGCCGCCGATATCTGCCTCGGATGTGGCCGTACACTGCCGGAAATCGCGAGCTGGGGCCGCAAGACCGAGGACGAGCGTCTCGCCGTCATGGCAACGCTGCCGGAGCGCATGCGCAAGGCCGGAATCGAGCCGCCGAAACTCCCGGCCTGATTGAACTGATTTTATCCGCTACCTTCATAAGCCGTTAACAGGCGAAGCGTAGCGTTTCTACACAGGGCAACTGCTCAGGGGCTGGGCATGAGCAACACGATAGCGATCCGTCAACGACCGATTTTTGGCAAGAAGCGCCGGCCGGCGCGCAGTTGGGCCTTGCCGATGCTCATCTCCATTCCGCTTCTCGCCGCCGCGCTCTACTTCGGCAACATCGCGCCGGCCTCGCCAGCCGTCGCCGGACCGCCGCCGGCCGCCTGCGACTTCACCCCGCATCACGCAGGCGATCACGCCCGAGCGGATACGGCTCCAGAAGCCTGCCGCTCATAGCGCCCAGCCAGTCGAGTCCCTTGCGCAGGCGCACGTTCTCGCCGATCACGATGATCGCCGCGCCCGCGCCCGTCGCTGTCTCACCCAGCTTCGCCAGCGTGGTCTCCACCACCTTTTGACCGCGCATCGAAGCACTCGACACGATCGCCGCCGGCTCGTCGCCCGCGCGCCCCGCGGCGATCAGCTTCGCCGCGATCTCGCCCGCCGTCCGGCGCGCCATGTAGAGCACCAGCGTAGGCGAACTCTTCGCCACCGCATCCCAGTCAAGCTTCGGCAGATGCCCGTCCGCGCCGTGCCCGGTGATGAACGTCACCGCATGGTTGGTGTCGCGATGCGTCACCGGAATGCCGGCATAGGCCAGCCCGCCGATTCCCGCCGTTACGCCCGGCACGACGCGGAACGGCACGCCGCCGCGCGTCAGCGCCAGCGCCTCTTCGCCGCCGCGCCCGAACACGAACGGATCGCCGCCCTTCAGCCGCAATACGCGGCGTCCCCGCTTCGCGAGTGAAACGAGCGTCCGGGAGATGTCCGATTGCTTGCACGACTTCACGCCCGCGCGCTTGCCGGCATAGACCAGCCTTGCGCCGGGCCGCGCCAGTCCGAGCAGCGTCTCGTTGATCAGCGCATCGTGGAGAATGACGTCGGCCGACTGGATCGCATGCGCGCCCAGCACGGTGATCAGGCCGGCATCGCCCGGTCCCGCGCCGGCCAGCCACACCCAGCCCCGCTCAAACGCCGGCAGGTTCAGTGCCGCCGCCAGGTCGCGCGTCTCATTATATAGGGGCGTCGGATCGGTCATCTACACACAATTCCAGTGAAACATCCTAACACACATATGATGCCTGTGGAATGTGCCTGCCAGTGGCGCTTTGCGCATGATCGGCTAGCGTCCGCCGCATCACCGGAGGTTTCCATGCGCATCGCAGGCATCACTGGGCTCGCGCTTGCGCTTCTGACCGCGACGGCTTTCGCAGCCGATACCTGGTCCACCTTCACCGATCCGTCCGGCACCTTCCGCCTCGAGGTCCCGCAGGAGCCGGTTGTCATAAGCAGGACCCGTCCCGCACCGAACGGCGGGCAGGCGAAGGGCGAGGCCTACATGGTCAGCCGCGGTTCATCCGGGATGCTGGTCAAGGTCGACGACTATGTCGGCCCGCCGGCGGATCCCGCCGTGCTGCTCCAGCGCGGCATCGACGGCTTGCAGCTGCACGGCCGCAAGCTGGTCAGCGACGCCCCCATCACGGTCGACGGTCACGTCGGCCGCGATGTCGCGCTGGTCACGGCAACGGGCGCCACGATGACCGATCGCCTGTTCGTCATCGACAACCGCATCTACCAGGTTCTGACCACCGTGGCCGCGGGCGCGCAGAAGGACCAGATCGATATGGTGACGCGGTACTCCGGTTCGCTACACTTCCTCAAGTGATGGGAACCATCGCCGCGCGGCGCGGTTGAACAACGAACGGAGAATTCATGAGCGAGAAAATCGGCGAAGTCGTCCGCGCCACCGGCGATTACCGCTGCGAGCGCTGCCACAAGACCACGCATTTCACGCGCGACGATGTGTTCAGCAAATGCCCGCACTGCGGCTTCGACACCTTCGACATCTCGAACAAGCGCTTCGAAACGAAGGACGGAAAACTCGGCCCCCACGAACCCGAGCCCGACGGGACGTAGTGGTGCGGTGCTCTCATCCTTCGACAAGCTCAGGATGAGGTTATTTTGAAACCCTCACCCTGAGCTTATCGAAGGGCGAGGGCAGCACCGAGGCGCGAAGCGCCAATCCTCACGCGGAGTCGCTGAGACGCGGAGAACGATATGAACCCCGCGTCTCCGCGTGAATCATCGCGCATCGTGAAAAATGATCCCCAGCGTGTGCCGCTGCCCCCCGCGCAGCGCGCTCACGCCGTGCCGCATCGCCACGCGATAGGTCCCGCGCGTGCCCTGCACCGGGCGCTGGTTCACCGCGAACACCACGCCGTCGCCTTGGGCGAACGGCACGACGGCGGCGCGTGACTGCATCCGTGGCCGCTGCTCCGTCAGCACGAACTCGCCGCCGGTGAAGTCCTCGCCGGGCCGCGACAACAGCACCGCCACCTGCAACGGAAACACCTGCTCACCGTACAGATCCTGGTGCAGGCAGTTGTAGTCGCCGGGCCCATAGCGCAGCAGCAGCGGCGTCGGCCGCGTCTGCCCCGCCGCATGGCATGCCTTCAGATACGCCGCGTGTGTCGCCGGATAGCGCACGTCGCTCTTGAGCGCCTCGTTCCACCGGTTCGCGAGCGGCGCCAGGTGCGGATAGAGCCGCGTGCGCAATGCGCCCACCGCGCCCGGCAGCGGATAGGCAAAGTACTTGTACGCGCCGCGCCCGAAACCATGCCGCGCCATCACCACGGTGCTGCGGAACGGTTTGTCCTCGTCATACAGCGCCGCCACCGCGTGGCAGTCGCGCGCCGGCATAAGCTTCGGCAGCACGGCCCAACCCTCGTGGTTCAGGCTTTCCTCAACGATGTCCCAATCGATTTCAGTCATCCGTGCAGCATGCGCTGCTGGCGACCGGTACGCGACCCGATCCTTGCTAGAACCAGTGCAGCCCGAGCGCGTCGTACAGCATGCGCGCCGCGGTGATGAAGATGAAGAACGCGAACATCTTGCGCAGCCTGTTGCGATCCATCGTGTGCGCAAGATGCGCACCCAGCGGCGCCATGAAATAGCTCGCCGGCGCGATCAGCACGAAACCCAGCAGGTTCACATAGCCGAGCGAGTAGGGCGGCAACCCGTGCGCGCCCCAGCCCGAGAGGATCGCGCCCACCGTGCCCGGGATCGAGATGATCGTCCCGAACGCCGCCGCCGTTCCCACCGCGCGATGGATCGGCACGCCGCACAGCGTCATCGCGGGCACGCCCACCGTGCCGCCGCCGATGCCCATCATCGTCGATACGCCGCTGATCCCGAACGGCAGCAGCCATCCGCCAACGCCCGTCGGCAGGTGGTCCGCCAGCCGCCGCGTGTCGGGAAAGAACGCGAGCTGCGCCGCCACCGGCAACGCCACGAGTGCGAAGAACAGCGCCAGCGCCTGGCCCTTCACGTAACCGGAGATCGCGGCGCCCGCGATCGTGCCGACGACCAGCGGCCCGACCCAGCGCCGCAACAGCTCCCAGTCCACCGCGCCCTTCCTGTTGTGCGAGCGCGTGGAGGAGAACGAGGTCGGAATGATCGTCGCCAGCGACGTGCCGACCGCGATGTGCATCCGCACGCCCGGATCGATCCCCATCAGGTCCAGCACGTGATAGAGCACCGGCACGATCACGATGCCGCCGCCGACACCGAGCATCCCGGCCACCAGCCCGCCGACGATCCCCGCCAGCACCAGCCCCAGCGCGAACGTGCCCAATTCACTGCCCGAAGCGGCCGCGAAGAATTCCATCTCACCACTCACAGGTGTCATGGCCCGCGACAGCGGGCCATCCAGTTGAAGCAAGCACGGCGCTGTCAGAACTGTCCCACCTGGATGGCCCGCTGTCGCGGGCCATGACAGCCAGGTGTTTGCGCCGTCGGGAAATTAAGCAGTCATCCTGCTTTTGTCGAAGCGGGCAGCACCATGCGGCGTGCCGTCCCGATGGCGGCGGCGAGCTCATCGGGATCGCGCAAGGCCCGCCCGATGATCAGTGCGCCCTCCATCATCGCCACCATCGCGCGCGCCATGTCCGCGCCGCCGCCCGCGAAGGCGAACACGCCCTGCGCCCGTCCCTTGTCGAGCACGGCGCCCAGCCATTCGCGCAAGCCGGTGAAGAACCGCCGCACCTCCGCCTGCATCGCTTCCGGCAACGTCTCGAACTCCGCGCCCAGCACGCCGCCCAGGCACACCCGCGGCGACAGCGCGCCCAGCTCCGCGAATACGCCCAGGAACCGCTCGAGCGCGACCGCGAACATGCCGCCCTCCAGCTTCTCCACCGGCACATGCATCGCGTCCACGCGGTCGACATAGCGCCGGATCACCGCCACGCCGAGATCGGCTTTGGCCGGGAAGTGGTAGTGCACGCTCGCCTTGCGGATGCCGATGCGGTCCGAGATGTCCTGGTAGGAGATCGCGTTGAAGCCGCGCTCCATCAACAGCGCTTCGACCACGTCGACGATGCGCGCCCGCGTGCCGTCTTCCGCCGATTCCAGGGTCTTGCTCTCCACGTCAGCCGTCATGGCCGGATTCCCCGCCAAAGGAAACGCATCTCTCTTGACTACCTACTAATAGGTAGATAAATAGCCCCGACAAATCAACCGTCTGGAGGGACGCCATGAGCATTTCCGCAACCCAAACGCCCGAGCTGTTCTGGCTGACCGCCGTCGCCGCGCTGACCGCCATCTTGTGGCTTCCCTACGTCCTCAACCGCCTGATCGAGGTCGGGATGTGGCCCGCGCTGCGCGATCAACCGGGGGAGGCGCGCTCGCCCTGGGCGGTTCGCATGCTCGCGGCCCACCGCAACGCGGTCGAGAATCTCGCGATCTTCGCGCCGCTCGTGCTGGTCGTGGTGATCGCGCACCGCACCAGCGCCGCGACCGCCGCCGCCGCCATGACCTATTTCTTCGCACGCCTCGTGCATTTCATCGTCTACGCCGCCGGCATCCCGGTCCTGCGCACGCTTGCGTTCGGCGTCGGCTGGGTCGCCTGCGCGAAGCTGGCGCTCGCGATTTTCGGGATC